>OKAA01000006.1_pt1 | contig 108416 bp, 86 predicted proteins | sample 1611051 | NCBI WGS metagenome assembly OKAA01 (sample SAMN04436707, study PRJEB24849) | human gut metagenome | biome: human gut; feature: NICU; material: stool | host: Homo sapiens | place: USA: Saint Louis, MO | collected 2010-09-04
ATTTGCACCAGACATTATAAATAACATCAATTAAGTAAAAAAATCATGCAAACACTATAAGTACCCCACCCAAAGAGCCTTCCCTTTCAAAAAAAATAAATTATTTCACTTTTACGGAAAAACGAGTAGCATGCACGCCAGTTTAATATTCAAAAAAGACCGCTTTTTTTGTTTTTTTCTGGAACATACATGAAATAAATATATTGAAAGTATTACATATAATATTCTATGAGCAGGTGCGATCATTCAGCTCATAAGAATATACTCATAAAAATGTAGAAATATAATATTTTTATTATGACCTATTTTTTACCCAAAGCCCGCAGCATGGCTCTATGCCGCATATCCCTTGGTATACGCGTACAAAATGCTGCCATAAAACACGTTAATTAAGGATAACACGATGAAGTCATCTCATTTTTGTAAACTGGCAGTAACTGCATCTTTAGTTATGGGAATTGTCTCCGGCGCTCAAGCCGCGGGTAGCAACACAGCAAAGGTCACTTTCCTTGGTAATATTGTTGACTCCCCCTGCTCTATCACACTTGTTTTTTAGATAAAAAGGCTATAACCAATTTACATGCTTACCAGCATCCTGATTCTGGCTCAGAATACGTATCACGATAACTTCCGTAACTGATTGTATAAAATAGATAATATGCCTTTCAAACGGTAAGGCATAAATGTATTCACCCAGTTCAGGTCGAGGCGTGCCAATGTTATTGGCACTCATAATGCTGAATATTTCTGATAGATGATTAATATATCGATCGGCCTGTATTTCGCCAAAATACTGCCAGCCGTAATGCCAGATATTTTCCAGATCTTCACTGGCCTTTGGCGTTAATTTTACCGTTCTCATCGGGTTTGATCATCCCTGTTTTGACCTTCCGTAAAAAGGCATCCTTTTCCCAGGCCTGGGGCTCTCCGCTGTTCAGACCTTCAGCCAGAAGTTCACGTAACGCCTGAAGTCGTGACTCGGCCTGTTTTTCCCTCAGCAGACGAAGAGACTCTCTGATCACTTCACTTTGTGTTCTGTAATCACCTGATTCTATGAGCGCTTCAATAAACTCGCGCAGTTCATCGCCAAGATCAACGGTCATTGTTCTGGCCATAACAGCCTCCACTGTAAGTATAAATCTTACATAAGAGTACACCGGAAATGAAATGTACGTCAAAAACATACCCCATATCTCATGCTTATGGGGTTGGTTAATGCGGCTTTGCTGAACGAGTAGCAAAGCCGCTACATTATTACTGTCTGGGGTTTACCCCCCGTGCAGTCGCCGTGCATCAATCACATCCGGCACCTGGTTCAGCTTACCGAGCACCCGGCCCAGCACCTGCAGGTTGTAGATCTCGATGGTCATATCAATGGTGGCGATCTGCTGTTTAATGTCGCTGCGGCTGGCGACGCCCAGCACGTTGACTTTTTCGTTAGCCAGAATGGTGGTGATATCGCGTAGCAAGCCGCTGCGATCGTTGGCCTGGACGCGCACCACCAGCGAATATCCCGCCGAGTAGCTTTCGCCCCATACCGCCTCTACGATCCGCTCCGGCGCATGTGAGCGCAGCTCAGCCAACTGTTCGCAGTCGGCCCGGTGCACGGAAATCCCCCGCCCCTGAGTAATGAAGCCGACAATTTCATCCCCCGGAATCGGCTGGCAGCAGCGGGCAATGTGGTGCATCAAATTACCCACGCCTTCTACCACCACACGCCCGTCGTCTTTACGACGATTTTGCGGCGCGTATGTTTTTTGCTGAAGCTGTTTCAGCGCCGCTGCATCCTGCTCCTCTGCACTCGGCTTATTGAACTGCGATTGCAGGAAATTCACCATCTGATTAAGACGGATATCGCCGCCGCCTATCGCCGCCAGCAACTCTTCCAGCTCATTAAAGTTGTAGCGCGGCAGCAGATGTTTCTCGGCCTCTTTCAGGCTAATCCCCAAATGCGCCAGCTCATCGTCGAGGATCTGCCGTCCAGCCAGGATATTTTTGTCACGGTCCTGTTTACGGAACCAGGCATGAATTTTTGAGCGTCCGCGGCTGGTCGTCACATAGCCCAGGTTTGGATTCAGCCAGTCGCGGCTGGGATTCGGCTGCTTCTGAGTGATAATTTCAATCTGATCGCCCATCTGTAACTGGTAGGTAAACGGTACGATGCGCCCACCAATTTTCGCGCCGATGCAGCGGTGCCCGACATCGCTGTGGATGTGGTAAGCAAAATCAAGCGGCGTAGATCCGGCAGGCAAGTCAACCACGTCGCCTTTTGGCGTAAAAACGTAGACCCGATCGTCAAACACCTGGCTGCGCACTTCATCCAGCATTTCGCCGGAATCCGCCATCTCTTCCTGCCAGGCGATCAGCTTACGCAGCCACGCAATTCTGTCTTCATGGCCGGAACGCACGCCGCCGGACGCGGCACCTTCTTTATACTTCCAGTGCGCCGCCACGCCCAGTTCGGCGTCTTCATGCATCTGTTTGGTACGAATCTGGATCTCAACGGTTTTACCGCCCGGCCCCAGGACCACGGTGTGGATAGACTGGTAACCGTTCGGTTTCGGGTTAGCGACATAATCATCGAATTCATCCGGCAGGTGGCGATAGTGCGTATGCACTATCCCCAACGCGGCGTAGCAGTCCTGCAGACGTTCAGCGACGATACGCACGGCGCGCACGTCAAAGAGTTCATCAAACGCCAGATGCTTTTTCTGCATTTTGCGCCAGATGCTATAAATATGTTTTGGTCGTCCGTAGACTTCCGCCTGCACGCCTTCGTTTTTCATTTCAGCGCGCAGATGTCCAACAAACTCTTCGATGTAATGTTCGCGATCGAGACGGCGCTCATGCAGCAGTTTGGCGATGCGTTTGTATTCCGCCGGATGCAGGTAGCGGAAACAGTAGTCTTCCAGTTCCCACTTCAGTTGCCCGATGCCCAGACGATTAGCGAGCGGCGCATAGATGTTGGTACATTCTTTCGCCGCCAGCACGCGCTCATCTTCCGGCGCCTCTTTCACTTCGCGCAAATGAGCGATTCGCTCGGCCAGTTTGATGACCACGCAGCGGAAATCATCCACCATCGCCAATAACATTCGACGAACGTTATCAACCTGCTCCGAAGAAACAGAGTCGTTATGAGTGGCGTTTAGCTGACGGATCGCCGCCATATCGCGCACGCCATGAATCAAGGTCACGATAGATTTGCCAACGCTTTCGCGCAGTACATCTTCGCTGACTACGTTGGCGTCGGCCAGAGGGAACAGTAGCGCCGCCCGCAGCGTGTCGATATCCATACTCAGCGTGGAAAGAATTTCTACCATCTCCACGCCACGCCACAGCAACAGATCCGCATCCGGATGTCCTTGTGTCTGTTGCAGGCAATACGCCCAGGTTTCGGCTAAGCGCTCACACGACTGCTGGCTGGAAATTCCCAGGCTTGCGATCCACTTCTTCGGATCAAATTCACCAGCTTTATTAATATGTGCACTTCTTACCGCGACCATCGTCCTCTCCTTAAGGGACCAGGCCTACCGAAGTCGGTAAGCCGGTAATCATTACATGCGCTCGAACAGAACCATTGATTCCAGATGTCCTGTGTGCGGGAACATGTCGAGCATCGCTAAACGCGTAACCTCATATCCCGCATTGACCAGCGCTTCACTATCGCGCGCCAGCGTCGCCGGGTTACAGGATACATAAACAATGCGAATAGGTTTTAATTTTATAATATGTCGCATCACTCCTGTAGCCCCCGCACGCGCAGGATCGAGTAAGACTTTGTCAAAACCGTTTTTCGCCCACGGCTGCTTCGTGACATCTTCCTCCAGGTTCTCATGGAAGAATGTCACATTATGTAAACCATTGCGGATGGCGTTTTCACGGCCTTTTTCTACCAGCGCCGGAACGCCCTCAACCCCAATCACGCTTGCCGCGCGCGTTGCCAGCGGCAGCGTAAAATTCCCCATTCCGCAGAACAGATCCAGGACACGATCCTCGGCGCGCACATCAAGCCACTCCAGCGCGCGGGCGACCATTTGCTGGTTTACCGCCTCATTAACCTGAATAAAGTCTCGCGGACTGAAGGCTAAACGTAAGCCGTGCGAATCATACCAGGGCGCTTCGCCAGATACCGTTTCCAGTATCTCGCTAAACGGCGCCAGAAACAGAGACAATCCCTCAGAATGCGAAAAGCGTTCCAGTTTTTCTTTATCCGCCGCACTTAATGGCGCGGTATGGCGCAGAATCATCAGCGTACCGCTTCCCGCCTGTACCAGCTCAACATGCCCAAGATGTCGGGTGCCGTGTAAACTCGCCAGACACGCCCTGATTCGGGGCAGCAATGCTGCAAGCTGGGGCGCCAAAACGGGGCACTGTTCGACATTGACGATATCGCTGGAACCCGCTTTGCGAAATCCCATTTGCAGCGGTTTATCCGGTGGGCAATTCAGACTTAACCGCGCACGACGCCGATAACCCCAGGGCGCGCCGGCGATGATGTCATTCACCTCGTGTTTCATCAAACGCGCCAGCGCCGCGCTTTTGCTGCGTTGTTGCAGGGTGATGCTGACATGCTGTTGCTGACAACCGCCGCAGACGCCAAAATGCGGGCAGCGCGGCGTTTCTCGTTCCGGGCTATCATTCAAACGGCGCGAAACGCGTGCGCGGGCAAATTGCTTTTTATCTTCTGTAATAATGACTTCTGCGCTTTCCTCAGGCAATAAACCGGGGATAAACAGCGCCTTTCCGTTATGACGGGCTACGCCCTGACCAAATGAATCGAGGTCATTGACTTTAACGGTTATGATCTGACGCGTCGTCACGCGCCGTTTTGCAGAGTAGAATTGCGCCATCGACCAGCTTTTTCTCAATTTAACAGTGTGACCCTAATTGTCCCATAACGGAACTCCATGACCAACTACAGCCTGCGCGCACGCATGATGATTCTGATCCTGGCCCCGACCGTCCTGATAGGTTTGCTGCTCAGTATCTTTTTTGTAGTGCACCGCTATAACGACCTGCAGCGTCAACTGGAAGATGCCGGCGCCAGTATTATTGAACCGCTCGCCGTCTCCAGCGAATATGGTATGAACTTACAAAACCGGGAGTCTATCGGCCAACTTATCAGCGTCCTGCACCGCAGACACTCTGATATTGTGCGGGCGATTTCCGTTTATGACGATCATAACCGCCTGTTTGTAACGTCTAATTTCCATCTGGACCCCTCACAGATGCAGCTTCCCGCCGGAGCGCCGTTTCCACGTCGTCTGAGCGTCGATCGCCACGGCGATATTATGATTCTGCGCACCCCGATTATCTCGGAGAGCTATTCGCCGGACGAGTCAGCGATTGCCGACGCAAAAAATACCAAAAATATGCTGGGGTATGTGGCGCTTGAACTGGATCTCAAGTCGGTCAGGCTACAGCAATACAAAGAGATTTTTATCTCCAGCGTAATGATGCTTTTTTGTATTGGCATTGCGCTGATCTTTGGCTGGCGGCTTATGCGCGATGTCACCGGGCCTATCCGTAACATGGTGAATACCGTTGACCGCATTCGCCGCGGACAACTGGATAGCCGTGTGGAAGGATTTATGCTGGGCGAACTGGATATGCTGAAAAACGGCATTAATTCCATGGCGATGTCGCTCGCCGCCTATCACGAAGAGATGCAGCATAATATCGATCAGGCCACTTCGGACCTGCGTGAAACCCTTGAGCAGATGGAAATCCAAAACGTTGAGCTGGATCTGGCGAAAAAGCGCGCCCAGGAAGCGGCGCGTATTAAGTCGGAGTTCCTGGCGAACATGTCGCACGAACTGCGAACGCCGCTGAACGGCGTCATTGGCTTTACCCGCCTGACATTAAAAACGGAGCTGAATCCCACCCAGCGCGACCATCTGAACACCATTGAGCGTTCCGCGAATAATCTGCTGGCGATCATTAATGACGTGCTCGACTTCTCCAAGCTGGAAGCCGGTAAGCTCATTCTGGAAAGTATCCCTTTTCCACTGCGTAATACGCTGGATGAAGTGGTTACGCTGCTGGCCCACTCGTCGCATGATAAAGGGCTGGAGTTGACGTTAAATATTAAAAACGACGTCCCGGATAATGTGATTGGCGACCCGCTGCGCCTGCAACAGGTCATTACTAATCTGGTGGGTAATGCCATTAAGTTCACCGAGAGTGGCAATATCGATATTCTGGTAGAAAAGCGGGCGCTCAGTAACACCAAAGTACAGATTGAAGTGCAGATCCGCGATACGGGGATCGGCATTCCGGAACGCGACCAGTCGCGACTGTTTCAGGCGTTTCGCCAGGCCGATGCCAGTATTTCTCGCCGTCACGGCGGCACCGGGCTTGGGCTGGTGATTACGCAAAAGCTGGTCAACGAAATGGGCGGGGATATCTCTTTCCACAGCCAGCCTAATCGCGGCTCGACCTTCTGGTTTCATATTAATCTTGATCTTAACCCAAATGTCATTATTGACGGGCCGTCGACCGCGTGTCTGGCCGGGAAACGGCTGGCTTATGTCGAACCGAATGCTACCGCCGCGCAATGTACCCTGGATCTGCTGAGCGACACGCCGGTGGAGGTGGTTTACAGCCCGACCTTCTCCGCGCTGCCGTTAGCGCACTACGATATTATGATTTTGAGCGTTCCGGTGACCTTCCGCGAGCCGCTCACCATGCAGCATGAACGTCTGGCGAAAGCGGCATCAATGACGGACTTTCTACTGCTGGCGCTACCTTGCCATGCGCAAATTAACGCCGAAAAGCTGAAACAAGGAGGCGCGGCGGCCTGCCTGTTAAAGCCATTGACGTCAACGCGCCTGTTGCCAGCGCTGACGGAATATTGCCAGTTGAATCACCATCCTGAACCGCTACTAATGGATACCAGTAAAATCACCATGACGGTTATGGCGGTTGATGACAATCCCGCCAATCTGAAGCTTATCGGCGCGTTACTGGAAGATAAAGTCCAGCACGTAGAACTTTGTGATAGCGGACATCAGGCGGTAGATCGGGCGAAACAAATGCAGTTTGATCTGATTTTGATGGATATTCAGATGCCGGATATGGACGGCATACGCGCCTGCGAATTGATTCACCAGCTTCCTCATCAGCAGCAAACACCGGTTATTGCCGTTACGGCACATGCGATGGCCGGGCAAAAAGAGAAGTTGCTCAGCGCGGGCATGAACGACTATCTGGCTAAACCGATAGAAGAAGAGAAGTTGCATAATCTGTTGCTGCGCTATAAACCTGGCGCCAACGTAGCAGCGCGTCTGATGGCGCCGGAACCGGCTGAGTTTATCTTCAATCCGAATGCGACGCTCGACTGGCAGCTTGCGCTCCGCCAGGCTGCCGGTAAGCCCGATCTGGCGCGGGATATGCTGCAAATGCTGATTGATTTTCTGCCGGAAGTGCGCAACAAAATTGAAGAACAACTGGTGGGAGAAAACCCCAACGGTCTGGTCGATCTGATCCATAAGCTACACGGGAGCTGCGGCTATAGCGGCGTACCGCGGATGAAGAACCTTTGCCAGCTTATTGAGCAACAGCTTCGCAGCGGCGTCCACGAAGAGGAGCTGGAGCCTGAGTTTCTGGAGCTGCTGGATGAGATGGATAATGTCGCGCGTGAAGCGAAGAAGATATTAGGCTGATATTCGCCGGATGGCGGCGTGACCGCCTTATCCGGCCTACAACTCAGCGTAACTGTTGCCCCGCTTTCAGCGTTGCAGCCACGTTGCGCGCGGTCATTCGTACGTTTTCACTCGCATTCTTCAGCGCGTCCTCCAGCGTGCAGATGGTATAAATCACGCTGAAAACGGCATCAAGCCCATGTTCATGAACCACGCCAACGTCCGCCGTCAGGCTACCCGCAATACCAATTACCGGCTTGTTATACCGTTTGGCGATGTTTGCCACGCCAATAGGGACTTTACCGTGAATGGTCTGGCTGTCGATGCGTCCCTCGCCGGTGATGACTAAATCAGCATCCGCAAGACACGCTTCCAGATGAAGCGCATCGGTGACAATCTCAATGCCACGCCGTAGCTGCGCGCCGCAAAACGCGTATAACGCCGCCCCCATGCCGCCTGCCGCGCCGCCGCCTGCCAGATCCAACACATCGACATGCAGATCGCGAGCAATCAAATGCGCATAGCGAGTCAATGCCGTCTCCAGGCGTTCAATCATTTCCGGCGTCGCCCCTTTTTGCGGACCAAAAACCGCAGACGCGCCCTCTTTGCCGGTAAGGGGATTCGTGACATCGCAGGCGACCTCTATATGGCACGCCGACAAACGCTTATCCAGGCCGCTGATATCAATGCTGGCGAGTGTTTCCAGCCCAATGCCGCCTTGCGCAATATCATTGCCCTGCGCATCCCGTAGCCTGGCCCCCAGCGCCTGTACCATCCCCGCGCCGCCATCGTTGGTGGCGCTACCGCCGATACCAATAATGATATGCTCAACGCCCGCATCCAGCGCATGACGGATCAGCTCGCCGGTTCCCCATGACGTGGTCTTCAACGGATCGCGTTGCGCGGGCGGCACCTGCTCCAGCCCGCTGGCGGCCGCCATTTCAATGAATGCGGAACGCGCATCGCCGGAAAGCCCATAAAACGCATTGACGCGATGCCCCAACGGCCCGGTGACCTCAACATGCACGATTCGACCCGCCGTCGCTTCAACCATCGCTTCGACAGTACCCTCTCCGCCATCAGCCAGCGGCAATTTCAGGTAATCGGCGTCAGGCCAGATCTCGCGAAATCCTTGTTCAATGGCGGTCGCTACCTCAAGAGCACTCAAACTTTCCTTATACGAGTCTGGTGCGATCACTATTTTCATAAGTCGTCCTTACGCATGTTGATCCTGTTAAGCATACACCCAGAGAAGAACCGGTTCCTTACGGAACCGGTTCTGACTTAACGCACCATGCAAGGACGCTTATTATCAAACGTCCAGCCAGGAATTAAGTACTGCATTCCCATCGCGTCGTCACGCGCGCCTAAGCCATGTTTTTGATAGAGCTCATGCGCTTTCATTACCTGATCCATATCGAGCTCAACGCCCAGACCCGGTTTGGTCGGTACTTGCACCATGCCGCCTTTAATTTCAAACGGTTCTTTAGTCAGACGTTGGTTGCCTTCCTGCCAGATCCAGTGGGTATCGATCGCGGTGATCTTGCCCGGCGCCGCCGCGGCAACATGGGTAAACATCGCCAACGAAATATCAAAGTGGTTGTTAGAGTGCGAGCCCCAGGTCAGACCGAACTCATGACACATTTGCGCCACGCGTACAGAGCCTTTCATAGTCCAGAAGTGCGGGTCCGCCAGCGGGATATCGACGGATTGCAGCGACAGCGTATGCCCCATTTGACGCCAGTCGGTCGCTATCATATTGGTGGCCGTCGGTAATCCGGTCGCGCGACGGAATTCCGCCATCACTTCACGTCCGGAAAAACCCTGCTCCGCGCCGCACGGATCTTCTGCATAGGCCAGAGAACCTTTCAGGTATTTACCAATGCTGATCGCTTCGTTCAGCGACCAGGCACCGTTTGGATCGAGCGTAACGCGCGCTTGTGGGAAACGTTTCGCCAGCGCCACGATTGACTCGGCCTCTTCTTCGCCCGCCAGCACGCCGCCTTTCAGTTTGAAGTCGTTGAAGCCGTATTTTTCATAGGCGGCTTCCGCCAGACGCACTACCGTTTCCGGCGTCATCGCCTCTTCATGGCGCAAACGATACCAGTCGCATTGCTCATCCGGCTGGCTCTGATACGGCAGCGGCGTAGCCTTGCGATTGCCGACAAAGAACAGATAACCCAGCATTTCGACTTCGCTGCGCTGCTGACCGTCGCCTAACAGCGAAGCGACGTTGACGCCCAGGTGTTGGCCCAAAAGGTCAAGCATTGCCGCTTCAATGCCAGTCACCACATGGATAGTGGTACGGAGATCGAACGTTTGTAAACCGCGTCCGCCCGCATCGCGATCGGCAAACTGGTTGCGAACGGCGGTCAGGACATTTTTATATTCACCCAGCGTTTTTCCCACCACCAGTGGGATCGCATCTTCCAGCGTTTTGCGAATTTTTTCGCCGCCCGGAATCTCGCCGACCCCGGTATGGCCGGAGTTATCTTTAATAATGACGATGTTGCGCGTGAAGAACGGGGCGTGCGCGCCGCTCAGGTTCATCAGCATACTGTCATGACCCGCAACCGGGATAACCTGCATTTCAGTGACTACAGGCGTCGTAAATTGAGTACTCATAACTGTGTCCTTATTCAGAATTAGTGACGACCAAAAACAGGGCGTTTGCGGTCAAAAGTCCAGCCGGGGATCAGGTATTGCATCGGGCCTGCATCATTACGCGCGCCGCCTGGCAGCTTTTTATACGCGTCATGCGCTTTTCGCACCTGTTCCCAGTCAAGCTCCACGCCCAGTCCTGGCGCATCCGGAACGGCAATTTTGCCGTTTTTAATTTCCAGCGGATTTTTAGTCAGGCGGCAATCGCCCTCCTGCCAGATCCAGTGCGTATCAATAGCGGTGGGTTTGCCTGGCGCCGCCGCGCCGACATGGGTAAACATCGCCAGTGAAATATCAAAATGGTTATTCGAATGGCAGCCCCAGGTTAGCCCCCAGTCATCGCACAGTTGCGCCACGCGAACGGCGCCGGTGAGGGTCCAGAAATGCGGATCGGCAAGAGGAATATCTACCGCGTTGAGCATCACCGCGTGTCCCATTTCACGCCAGTTGGTGGCAATCATATTGGTCGCCACCGGCAGTCCTGTCGCGCGGCGGAACTCCGCCATGACTTCACGACCAGAGAATCCTTGCTCCGCGCCGCACGGATCTTCCGCGTAGGTCAGTACATCATTCAGCCCTTTGCACAACGCAATGGCTTCATCCAGTAGCCAGGCGCCGTTCGGATCCACGGTAATACGCGCGTCCGGGAAGCGTTTTTTTAGCGCGCGAACGGTATCAATCTCTTGTTCGCCCGGCAGCACGCCGCCCTTGAGTTTAAAATCTTTAAAGCCGTAGCGATCCTGAGACGCTTCCGCCAGCCGCACGACCGCGTCGCTGTTCAGCGCTTCCTGATGGCGCAGGCGATACCATTCATGACTGCCCGGCGTGCTTTCCAGATACGGCAGATCGGTTTTAGTACGATCGCCAATATAGAAGAGATAGCCTAACACGGTGACGGCATCGCGCTGTTTACCGGGTCCTAATAGTTCACAGACCGGCACATTAAGCGCCTGCCCCAGTAGATCAAGCAGCGCCGCTTCCAAAGCTGCCACCGCGTTAACCCGCAGTTCAAACGTCCATGCGCCTTTACCAAAGGTGTCAAAATCAGCAGCCTGGTTGCCTTTATGCACCTGCTGCACCACTTTGTTCAGGCGGGCGACTTCCTGGCCTAATACCATCGGAATAGCATCGACCAGCGTCTGATAAATCACTTCTCCGCCCGGCGCCTCGCCGACGCCAGTATGCCCGGCGTTATCGGTGAGGACGACGATGTTACGGGTGAAGTACGCGTTATGCGCGCCGCCGATGTTGAGTAGCATACTGTCATGTCCGGCAACCGGAATGACCTTCATGTCCGTAATAACGGGACTGGATTGCGTTGTCATGATAATTGTCCTGCGACAGGTTTCAGTTCAATACGCTTAATATCGCCTACCAGCACCAGATAGCTGATGATGGCCACCAGGGCATGTACGCCGACATAGATCAACGCGCCGTTGAAGGAACCGGTGGTGCCAACGATGTAACCAATCGCGATTGGCGTCACAATACCGGAGATATTGCCGAACATATTAAACAAGCCGCCGGAAAGACCGCTGATCTCTTTCGGCGCGGTATCCGCCATTACTGCCCAGCCCAACGCGCCGATACCTTTACCGAAGAAGGCCAACGCCATAAAGCCGATGATCATCCATTCCACGTTCACATAGTTACAGAACACCATAACCATTGACAGCAACATCCCCAGCACAATCGGCGTCTTGCGCGCGATATTCAGGGAGCCAGTACGACGCATCAGCCAGTCGGAAATGATGCCGCCCAACACACCGCCGATAAAGCCGCAGACTGCAGGAACCGAGGCGACAAAGCCCGCTTTGAGAATCGACATGCCGCGCGCCTGGACCAAATAGACCGGGAACCAGGTAATAAAGAAATAGGTCAATGCGTTAATACAGTACTGACCGATGTAAACGCCAATCATCATACGAGAGCCCAGCAGCTGTTTGATCTGGCCCCATTTGACGCTAAACGGTACTTTCGCTTTGGTGTCTTTCTGATCCATATTGATCAGCGCGCCGCCTTCTGCGATGTACTCCAACTCTTTCTTATTTACGCCCGGATGGTTATTTGGTTCATGGATAACTTTCAACCAGATAAAGCTGATGATGATCCCTAACCCGCCCATAAAGAAGAAGACATGCGACCAGCCCACTTCGTGCGTCAGCCAGCCCATAATCGGCGCGAAAATAACCGTGGCAAAGTATTGCGCGGAGTTAAAGATGGCCACCGCCGTTCCCCTCTCCTGCGCCGGGAACCAGGCTGCAACAATGCGACTGTTGCCCGGGAAAGAAGGCGATTCCGCCAGACCAACCAGGAAACGAAGCGTAAAGAGGGCGACAATAATGCCGAAACCACTAAAGATATCGACAAAACCCTGCAACAGGGTGAAGACTGACCAAATGAAAATAGACCAGAAATAGACGCGTTTGGAACCAAAGCGGTCCAGCAGCCAGCCGCCCGGGATCTGCCCGATAACATAGGCCCATGAAAAAGCAGAAAAAACATAGCCCATACCTACCGGATCAAGGCCGATATCTTTGGCCATTTCTGAGCCGGCAATGGACAATGTGGCGCGGTCGCCGTAGTTGAAGGATGTGACGATAAACAGCATCACCACTATCCAGTAGCGGGCGTTCGTGCGTTTCTCCGCACTGCTCGCCGCGTGACTTAATGAACTCATTGTTGCACTCCTGAAATTTCGCGTTAGCTACGCTCACTCTGAACTGCACAACCGGTAGGGAATCAGAGATAACGTTTCCTTGTTGCAGCTTTTATTAGGTCGTTTGCTTTGCACGCTGCATGCTTTTATTCACTGGCAGGAGAAGTATAAAAAGCGCGCCACACACACTCACCGTGCAACAACACAGTATTTTGGCGATGAATTACGCCTGTTTATGGCAAAAGCCCAGGACAGTGGAAGCCACTTCACGGAAATGAAATCAGAAGGCGCCAGGCGTCGACGCAGGAGGAATAAAAAGAGAAGAATGTGAAACAGGTCGCTTGATTACATGAAAACGCCCGTAAAAAACTGCCGCTTTTGCGGGCATATGCCCAAAGCTAACACGATTCAGTTACTTTACACTGTATACAGGTCGTGATTTTGCTTACTGGCAACGCAAGCAAACGAAAAGGTACCCTCCCGTAGGGGGGAGGGATTTACCTCAGGAAAGTAAAGTTCCCCAGTTTTCAACCCAGGGATTGGACTGGCTCTCCGGCTCCGGATGTTCGCTGGCGTCAATGAATAATATCTCCCCCACCCGCTGCGCGCTTTGCTCTTGCAACAGGGCATCAAACTGTTTGCCGCCATTACAGAAATTGGGGTAGCTGCTATCACCTAGCGCAATCACCCCGTAACGCAGGTTTGGTTGAAAACCGACTGTATCTTTAATGCCGTGAAAGAGCGGCGCAATGCTATCCGGTAGATCGCCCTGCCCGGTCGTCGAGGTAACGACCAGCGCAACCTTATCCTGATATTGCTGCCAGTCGGACAGTTCAGGATCTTCAAACACGGTCGCGCTGTGGCCCTGTCTGGCGAGGATCGCTTCCGCTTCTTCCGCCACCAGCAGTGAGTTGCCATACATGGTCCCGACAAAAATACCAATTTCTGCCATTATGCGTATCTCCCTGAATTATGCCTGATGAGTCTCATCCTGCCGGGACGCCGCCGTAAACTCAACCCTTTCATTGTCAGGGAGAAGTCCACGCCAGCCAAACTGTGTCAGCGCCTGCATCCAGGTTTCATCCAACCCGGCCTGAATTATCAACGGCTGTCCGGTAAAGGGGTGCGTCAGCTCAAGCCGACTGGCATGAAGCATCAGGCGACGACAGGCAAAATGCTCTGCGGCGCTGCGGTTTTGTCGCAAATCGCCATGCTTGCTGTCGCCGATGATAGGATGACGCAGATGCGCCAGATGACGACGAAGCTGGTGCTTGCGTCCCGTTTTTGGTTCCAGCTCAACCAGGCCATAACGCGTGGTGGGATAACGCCCGGTCGGCACCGCCATTTCGACCGTCGCCAGCCCGCGATACTGCGTTACAGCCGGCTGGGGCGCTTTATCTTCGCGGGCGAATTTATCGGCAATTTTATCGCGCTCTTCCACCAGCGGATAATCCAGTACCGCGTCATCCATCAGCCAGCCGCGCACAATGGCATGGTAGCGTTTACGGATGTGGTGCTGCTCGAACTGCTGCGCCAGACGGCGTCCCGCTTCGCTGGACAGCCCCATTAACAGTACGCCCGACGTGGGTCTGTCGAGACGGTGGGCGGTAAAAACATGCTGGCCGATTTGGTCGCGCACCGTTTGCATGACCACGACTTTTTCGTCGCGATCCAGCCAGCTCCGGTGAACAAGCCAGCCTGCGGGTTTATTCACGGCAACCAGCCACGGGTCTTGATAGAGGATCTCCAGCATCAGGATTTATCGCGGACGAATAGCGCATCCAGATCCTGCAAAACCGCCAGGATCGCCTCCCGCTGCGGATGATCCGCCGCCAGCGCCATTTCATAATAAGGGGCGACGGCAAACGCCTCGGGCAGCGGCTGCGCATTATCAAGTAGGGTATGCATACGTGGGATCAATACCCATTGCAGCCATTCCAGCGGTTCCATGGTATCCATAAAAAATGGTTGGGTGCTGGTAAACAGGTGCGCCTGCGGCGCATCCTGCCGCCAGTGGCGATGCTCGCGCAGCAGCGTTTCAAGCGCATGTAACTGCTGACGCACACGGTCATGAGTCGTCATGTTAAAAACCTCAATGATGAAAATCTGGCGCGAAGAATAACAAAAAAAAGGGAGCACTGTATAAACAGTGCTCCCGGTTCGTTTCGCAGCATTCCAGCTACTTTTCGTGCTCCCTGCTCATCCGTGACAACTTTTCCTGTGACCTTACGGCCTGTTCATCCTGAACGTTTGCATCCTGCGCACATCGCCCGATGTGATAGCTTCTTCCTGAAGCGTCCCTGGTCATCCAGACCCGCCGAACATCCTGATCGGCTCTCGTTCTCCGTCCTGGAGGTGTCCTTTAACGCATCCTGCGCTTTCCACTTTGCTTCATCCTGAAGCCTTTCCTTGTAACACCATCCTGGCGTGTCCTGCTGAAGCGTCATCATCCTGACGTTCGCTTCGTTGTACGACTCCCTGTCGACGAAGATAGAATCGCCTGTTTCACCTTGTCTTACAAGACGCTTACAGACAATACCTTAAGTAAATTTTCATATGAAAGTGCGCAAAAACATTTTAATTAGTTGTTTTATATAGACTTACATAAGAAAACGGGGCTCAGTATCCGCTGATATCCTGGCGATCTCCTACAGACTTTGTAAGAGATCTCTCACACCCGTTAGGGCAAACGATTACAGAAGAGGATTAAGTTGCGTAAGGAATTCCGCAAGCGTTGCGGCAAGAACGGTACGATTGCGGGTGCCCAGCGTTTCTTTAATCACCTCGCCGGACAGATTACAGACCGAAATGACCTCAAGCTCATTTTCCTGCGTCGCAATAAAAAGCGTGGGAGGAAGCTTGAGCCGCTTTTGCGTGACCAGGTGGCCTATCAGATTTTCCTGCACGCGCCGAAAGTCATCCTGACTCCAGGTTTGCAGTAGCGTAAGCTTTTCATCCGCAAACTGCGCGGGCATGTCGCCAGCAAACTGCGTGGTGTAAAACGCGTGGAGCGCAGGTTGTACCATAATATCAAAGGCGCGTTCAACCGCGTTTACATTTTCTTCGCCTTCAAAAGGTTGCGGCTGCCAGTAAACGGCATCGCGGGTTGAAGAAATAATGCACGGAGAAGGTACGCCATACAGTTCTTCGCTCAACGGCCAGCTACCGTGTTTTTCTTGCCACGCGTCGCAGTAACGCGTCGTAAAGGCTTTCAATGCCTGCGCTGTCAGTTCGTCCACCAGTTTCTCTCTTCATAAAAGCCAGGATACACTTGGCGCATAGTGTATCTGGTTTATGACGGTGAAACATGTCTTCTTATGAAAACCATCAGGCTCTTGATGGCCTGACTCTCGGAAAATCAACGGATTACCGGGACAATTATGACACCAGCCTGCTGCAGGGCGTACCGCGCAGTTTGAATCGCGACCCGCTCGGATTAACAGCCGATAATTTGCCGTTCCACGGCGCGGATATCTGGACGTTGTATGAACTTTCCTGGCTTAACAGCCAGGGTCTTCCGCAGGTCGCCGTCGGGCATGTCGAACTGGATTACACCAGCGTTAATTTAATCGAATCCAAAAGCTTTAAACTGTATCTGAACAGCTTTAACCAGACGCGCTTTGACACCTGGGAGACGGTGCGCCAGACGCTGGAGCGCGATCTGCGCGCCTGCGCGCAGGGCAACGTTAGCGTGAGGCTTCATCGTCTTGATGAGCTGGAAGGACAGCCTGTCGCCCATTTCCACGGCACCTGTATTGACGATCAGGATATCAGTATCGACAACTACCAGTTTACTACCGACTATCTGCAACATGCGGTCAGCGGCGAGAAGCAAGTAGAGGAGACGCTGGTCAGTCATCTGCTGAAATCCAACTGCCTGATCACCCACCAACCGGACTGGGGCTCGATACAAATTCAGTATCGCGGGCGCAAAATCGACAGGGAAAAACTGCTGCGTTATCTGGTCTCCTTCCGTCACCATAATGAATTTCACGAGCAGTGCGTAGAGCGTATTTTTAATGACATTCTGCGCTTCTGCCAGCCGGAAACGTTAAGCGTTTATGCGCGCTATACCCGCCGCGGCGGGCTGGACATTAATCCCTGGCGCAGCAATACCGATTTCGTGCCCGCCACAGGCAGGCTGGCGCGACAGTAATTTTTTTGTCAATTTTGCGTGCCGGATTGCGCATGTAAGGTTGTGAAAGGTCATCAGCCAGGGCTATTGTAATCAACAGGGAATGGCGTGTTGCGTCCCATAAGGAGTTTACTTGATTACACATATTAGCCCGCTTGGCTCAATGGATATGTTGTCGCAACTGGAAGTGGACATGCTGAAACGCACGGCCAGTAGCGACCTGTATCAACTGTTTCGTAACTGTTCACTTGCCGTTCTTAACTCCGGCAGCCTGACCGACAACAGCAAAGAGCTGCTGTCCCGCTTTGAAAATTTCGATATTAACGTACTGCGCCGCGAGCGCGGCGTGAAGCTGGAATTGATTAATCCGCCTGAAGACGCCTTTGTTGACGGGCGGATTATTCGTGCGCTACAGGCTAACCTGTTCGCGGTGCTGCGCGACATTCTCTTTGTGAATGGGCAGATCCATAATGCCGGCCGTTTCCAGCATCTGGATCTTGAAAGCTCAACACATATCACCAATCTGGTGTTCTCCATTTTGCGCAACGCCCGGGCGCTGCACGTCGGCGAAGCGCCAAACATGGTGGTATGCTGGGGCGGCCACTCAATTAATGAAAACGAGTACCTGTATGCCCGTCGCGTCGGCACGCAGTTGGGATTACGCGAGCTGAACATCTGCACCGGCTGCGGCCCTGGGGCGATGGAAGCCCCCATGAAGGGCGCGGCGGTCGGTCACGCGCAGCAGCGTTATAAAGACAGCCGCTTTATCGGCATGACTGAACCTTCCATTATTGCGGCTGAACCGCCTAACCCGCTGGTGAACGAACTGATCATCATGCCGGATATCGAAAAACGCCTGGAAGCGTTCGTCCGTATCGCACACGGTATCATCATCTTCCCGGGCGGCGTGGGTACGGCGGAAGAGCTGCTTTATTTGCTGGGGATTCTGATGAATCCAGCCAATAAAAATCAGGTGCTGCCGCTGATCCTGACCGGACCAAAAGAAAGCGCCGATTACTTCCGCGTGCTGGATGAGTTTATTACCCATACGCTGGGCGAAGCGGCCCGCCGTCATTACCGCATCATTATTGACGATGCGGCGGAGGTAGCGCGACTGATGAAGAAAGCGATGCCGCAAGTGAAAGAGAATCGCCGCGATACCGGCGACGCCTATAGTTTTAACTGGTCGATGCGTATAGCACCGGATCTTCAGGTGCCGTTTGAGCCGTCGCATGAGAATATGGCCAACCTGAAACTGTACCCGGATCAGCCGGTTGAGATTCTGGCGGCGGATCTGCGACGCGCCTTCTCCGGTATTGTCGCGGGGAACGTGAAGGAGGTCGGGATACGCGCCATTGAAGCTAATGGTCCGTATAAAATCCACGGCGATCGAGAGATGATGCGTCGCATGGACGATCTGCTGCAGGGATTCGTCGCGCAGCATCGTATGAAATTGCCAGGTTCCGCCTACATCCCCTGTTACGAGATCTGCGCTTAGCGCTTATGCCCGGTTGCCGCCAGCAGCCGGGCGCTTCTCCCATTCCTTTCATTGCGGTATGGCGATTCACGTATTCCTTCATTTTTTATGATGATCATCAGAGGCATAGCCCGCATTGTTTTATAAACACCATTTATAATTCATCATAAATAGATTGCCAGGCAAACGTTTACTTGACTCCTCTTACCGTGATTTATCGGCTCAAACTCTTATTCTTCGCCAGAATCCACTAAAAACCTTGATTTTTATAGTCAAACCTCCGTATCTTGCGCCCCAATCTTTCCGGCCTTATATCGTTAATGGTAGCCTTCGCGCCCGGAAATTCGTTATGACGTTTTTTTAATAGATTAATGGTCCAAATTTATCCATGTAAGAAGCGGATTATTGCATTTGAGATCGGGATCACTGATAGATTCATCACTTAAATGTATCTTTCCGCCCGAAAATTATTACGGCGAAAAATTATATAAAAAGCGTCCCTAAGCAGATTTCATTTTACGATCAGGTCTTTTTTCATTGGATTAGACCAGCAACCTGATTTTTAGCATCCTCCAGGAGAAATAGATGGAAACCACTCAGACCAGCACTATTGCTTCGATTGACTCTCGAAGCGCATGGCGCAAAACGGATACCATGTGGATGCTGGGCCTTTACGGCACGGCAATCGGCGCGGGCGTTCTGTTCCTGCCGATCAACGCAGGCGTCGGCGGCATGATTCCGCTCATCATCATGGCGATTCTCGCTTTCCCGATGACCTTTTTCGCACACCGTGGTTTAACCCGCTTCGTGCTGTCCGGTAAAAACCCGGGTGAAGACATCACTGAAGTCGTTGAGGAACACTTCGGTATCGGCGCAGGTAAACTGATTACCCTGCTCTACTTCTTCGCGATTTACCCCATCCTGCTGGTTTACAGCGTGGCGATTACTAATACCGTGGAAAGCTTCCTGACCCACCAGTTAGCGATTAATCCGCCGCCGCGGGCGATTCTTTCCCTGATCCTGATTGTTGGCATGATGACCATCGTGCGCTTCGGCGAGCAAATGATCGTTAAGGCGATGAGTATCCTGGTATTCCCGTTCGTCGCTGCGCTGATGCTGCTGGCCTTGTACCTGATCCCGCAGTGGAACGGCGCGGCGCTGGAAACGCTGTCCTTTGATTCCGCCGCGTCTACCGGTAACGGTCTGTGGATGACGCTGTGGCTGGCGATTCCGGTGATGGTTTTCTCTTTCAACCACTCCCCGATCATCTCCTCCTTCGCGGTTGCGAAGCGTGAAGAGTACGGTGAAGGCGCTGAGAAGAAATGTTCTAAAATTCTGGCCTTCGCCCACATCATGATGGTGCTGACCGTGATGTTCTTCGTCTTCAGCTGCGTGCTGAGCCTGACGCCGGCAGATCTGGCGGCGGCAAAAGAGCAGAACATCTCTATTCTGTCTTACCTGGCGAACCATTTTAACGCGCCGATCATCGCCTGGATGGCGCCGATCATTGCGATGATTGCTATCACCAAATCTTTCCTCGGCCACTACCTGGGCGCGCGTGAAGGCTTTAACGGGATGGTGATTAAATCGCTGCGTGGTAAAGGTAAATCCATCGAAATCAACAAACTGAATAAAATTACCGCGCTGTTCATGCTGGTCACCACCTGGATTGTGGCGACGCTGAACCCCAGCATCCTGGGCATGATTGAAACCCTGGGCGGCCCGATCATCGCGATGATTCTGTTCCTGATGCCGATGTATGCCATCCAGAAAGTACCGGCAATGCGTAAGTACAGCGGTCATATCAGCAACGTATTCGTTGTGATTATGGGCCTGATTGCCATCTCCGCTATTTTCTACTCACTGTTCAGCTAAGTCCTTTAGCGCCGCTTACCGCGGCGCTTCTCTATGATACAACCGCAATGGATGCCCTATGATTAGCGTATTCGATATTTTTAAAATCGGCATTGGCCCTTCCAGTTCTCACACCGTCGGACCAATGAAAGCAGGCAAGCAGTTCACGGACGATCTGATTGCCCGCCATATCCTTACAGATGTCACCCGCGTCGTGGTGGATGTCTACGGCTCTCTGTCATTGACGGGTAAAGGCCACCACACTGATATCGCCATTATTATGGGCCTGGCGGGGAATCTGCCGGACACCGTCGATATCGACGCCATTCCGTCCTTTATCCAGGATGTGAACACCCATGGGCGTTTACTACTGGCTAATGGGCAGCATGAAGTCGAATTTCCGGTCGATAAGTGCATGAATTTCCACGCCGACAACCTGTCTCTGCATGAAAACGGGATGCGTATTACCGCGCTGGCGGGCGATAAGGTGCTCTACAGCCAAACCTACTACTCCATTGGCGGCGGCTTTATCGTCGATGAAGAGCACTTTGGTTTGACGAATAGCGAACCTGTTAACGTGCCGTACCCTTACAAAACCGCCGCGGATTTACAGCGCCACTGCCAGGAGACGGGTCTGTCGCTCTCCGGTCTGATGATGCAAAACGAACTGGCCCTGCACAGTAAAGAAGCGCTGGAGCAGCACTTTGCCAGGGTCTGGGAGGTGATGCGCAGCGGTATTGAGCGCGGTATCACCACCGAGGGCGTATTGCCGGGCAAACTGCGCGTTCCGCGTCGCGCGGCGGCGCTGCGTCGGGTGCTGGTCAGTCAGGATAAGACCACCACCGATCCGATGGCGGTCGTCGACTGGATCAATATGTTCGCGCTGGCGGTGAACGAAGAGAATGCCGCAGGCGGACGAGTAGTCACTGCGCCGACTAACGGCGCATGTGGTATTGTTCCGGCGGTGCTGGCGTACTATGACAAGTTTATCCGCGAAGTAAATGCTAACTCACTTGCTCGCTATATGCTGGTCGCCAGCGCGATTGGCTCGCTGTATAAGATGAACGCCTCTATTTCCGGCGCCGAAGTGGGTTGTCAGGGAGAGGTCGGCGTGGCCTGTTCCATGGCGGCAGCGGGTCTGGCCGAGCTGCTGGGCGGTAGTCCGGCGCAGGTGTGTATCGCCGCAGAAATCGCCATGGAGCACAATCTGGGGTTAACTTGCGATCCGGTTGCCGGCCAGGTCCAGGTTCCCTGCATTGAGCGTAACGCGATTGCTTCAGTCAAAGCGGTCAACGCCGCGCGTATGGCGCTGCGCCGTACCAGCGAACCGCGCGTATGCCTCGATAAAGTGATTGAGACCATGTACGAAACCGGTAAAGACATGAACGCTAAGTACCGCGAAACTTCGCGCGGCGGCCTGGCGATGAAGATCGTTACCTGCGATTAATTCTCAGCACATTTTAGGATCTGTAGGCCGGATAAGGCGCTCGCCGCCATCCGGCTTTTGTTGCCTGATGGCACTTCGCTTATCAGGCCTACGGATAGCGCTATTTCGCAATGCTCGCCTCCCCCCGCCGTGAATGTTACCCTACGCGCAGGTTTGTAAGGGAGAACACCGTGGCTGCTCATCTGCTTATCGTCGACGCGCTCAATTTGATTCGCCGTATTCACGCCGTTCAGGGATCGCCCTGTGTGGAAACCTGCCAACACGCGCTCGATCAATTGATTATCCACAGCCAGCCAACCCATGCCGTAGCGGTATTTGATGACGACGCGCGCAGCAGCGGCTGGCGTCATCAGCGTTTGCCGGACTACAAAGCAGGACGTCCGCCGATGCCTGACGATTTACATAATGAAATGCCCGCCCTACGCGCCGCATTTGAACAGCGCGGCGTACGCTGTTGGGCATCAGACGGTAACGAAGCGGACGATCTGGCGGCGACGCTGGCGCTAAAAGTTACCGAAGCCGGACACCAGGCAACCATTGTGTCAACCGATAAAGGCTATTGCCAGTTGCTCTCTCCGGGATTGCGCATTCGCGACTACTTCCAGAAACGCTGGCTGGACGCGCCGTTTATTGAAAAAGAGTTTGGCGTACTTCCCCGGCAGTTGCCGGATTACTGGGGTCTGGCAGGAATCAGCAGTTCGAAAGTCCCCGGCGTTGCCGGTATCGGCCCCAAAAGCGCGACCCAGCTATTGATTCAGTTTCAAAATCTGGAGGGAATTTACGCCCATCTGGACGAGGTGCCGGAAAAGTGGCGCAAAAAGCTTGAGACGCATAAAGAAATGGCATTTCTCTGCCGCGATATTGCACGTCTGCAAACCGATTTACATATCGACGGAAACTTACAGCAGCTACGGCTGGCGCGGTAGTTTTGTTGCCGGATGGCGGCGTGAACGCCTTATCCTGCCTACAGGACTGCACGAAATGTAGAGCGGATAAGCGCAGCGCCATCCGGCAAAATTACCAGGCGATATGATACAGTTCGACAATGTCCGCCAGACTCGCTTCACGCGGATTGCCGCCCGTACAGACATCATCGAACGCCGCCTGCGCCAGCGCCGGGATATCCTCTTTTCGAACGCCGACATCACGCAAATGCAGCGGAATTCCCACATCGCGATTTAGCGTAAATACGGCTTCCACTGCGGCATTACGCGCCTCTTCAAGGCTCAATCCTTCTACCTTCACCCCCATCGCCCGGGCGATATCACGAAATTTCTCGTTGGTAGACCCGGCATTGAAACGCATCACATGCGGAAGCAAAATAGCATTCGCGACGCCGTGCGGCGTGTTGTAAAACGCGCCCAGCGGATGCGCCATCCCATGCACCAGCCCCAGCCCCACATTGGAAAACCCCATCCCGGCAACGTATTGCCCCAGCGCCATCGCCTCACCGGCCTCTTTTTCTCCGGCTACGGCGCCGCGTAGCGCGCCAGCAATAATCTCAATGGCTTTGATATGTAAGGCATCCGTCAGCGCCCATGCGGCCCGGGTAATATAGCCTTCAATAGCATGGGTTAGCGCATCCACGCCCGTTGCCGCTTTCAGCGCGGGCGGCATACCGTCCATCATATCGGCATCGATAAATGCCGCCTGCGGAATATCATGCGGATCGACACAAACGAATTTGCGCCGTTTCTCTTCATCGGTAATCACATAATTGATAGTGACTTCCGCCGCGGTTCCCGCCGTTGTCGGGATCGCCATAATCGGCACGCTGGGTTTACGGGTCGGCGATAGCCCTTCCAGACTGCGCACATCGGCAAATTCCGGATTGTTACTGATAATACCGATCGCTTTGCAGGTATCCTGCGGAGAACCGCCGCCAATGGCGAGGAGATAGTCCGCGCCGCTTTGGGTAAAGACCTTAAGCCCTTCCTGGACAACGGAAATCGTAGGATTAGGGATCACGCCCGCATAGATCTCCCACGCCAGCCCTGCGACATCCATTCTGCTTGTCACCTTATCGACCACACCGCATTGCACCAGCGTTTTATCGGTAACAATCAGCGCTTTATGATAACCGCGGCGCGTCACCTCATCGGTTAATGCGTCCACCGCTCCCCGGCCAAACCATGCCGTTTCATTCAGAATCATTCTGTTCGCCATCGCCTGTCTCCTGACATCACTCTTCAATACGTAATCCGTAAGTTTTAAATTTCTCCAGTACGATAGCGATCGCCTCGTCATCCAGTACCGGTACCGGATCGACAATGGCCAGCGTACTTAAATAGAGCTGCGCCAGCACTTCCACTTCATGCGCCAGCCACAACGCTTTGTCTAAATTTTCTTCACAAACGATAAGCCCGTGATGCTGTAACAGCGTCGCTTTACGATTTTTAAGCGCCACGGCAACATGGTCAGAAAGTTCGCGGGTGCCAAAAGTGGCGTAGGGCGCGCAGGGAATAGAGTTTCCTCCTGCGGCGGCAATCATGTAGTGAATCGCCGGAATCGGGCGATTCAGGATCGAGACTGCCGTACAATGGACAGCGTGGTTATGTACCACGGCATTGGCGTCAGGGCGCGTCTGGTATGCCGCCATATGAAAACGCCACTCGCTGGAAGGCAGCTTGCCCTGCTCATGCTGACCGTCAGCATCAATAAAGACAATGTGCGACTCTGTCAGCTTCTCGTAGGGGATCCCCGTCGGCGTAATCAGCAATCCGCCCTGATAACGTACGCTCACGTTACCTGCCGTCCCCTGATTTAACCCTAACCGCGTCATTTCCAGACAGGTATCAATAATCTGCCGCGCCAGTCTATTTCGTTCCATTATTTACCTCTCTCTGTGATTCAAAATGAGACAACAAAACCGCCTTTCGCATCGCGCTGCTGTCCTGTTGAAATAATCGAATAGTTAGCAACTATCATCATACTGAATAAAGAGAAGGGAATTTAAATAACGATATTTTGTGATTCACATCAATTAATTCGCCACGATAAACCAGACGACTACCGTTTCTCTCGCCGATAAATGCCCGCTCTTAATAATATTTTTTAAAACGGGCAAAAATGAAGAATAAGTTACTACTGCCCGTTTTCGTGGCAATAATTTAATTCGGGCATTCAGTCTGTGGTTTTTTAAATTAAACATCTCAAACGGTCATTTTTTTATGGAAATTAAAGTGATGATAATCACAGAACGCTCTGCTCTCAGGTATAAATGTGACCGCCATCATATTAAAAGGCCTTTTTTATTTGAAAATGAATCCATGAGTTCATTCCGGACGCCAATTTATTACCGGAAAGAAAAGCGAACTCACCTAATTTTACGGTCTGGTGACCAGAACCGACCGCACGCAAAAGCTTCTGAACCGATGAGGATGCTATGGGAAACACAACAATACAAACGCAGAGTTTTCGTGCTGTGGATGCAGAGCAAAGCAAGAGCAAGCGCTACATTATTCCATTCGCCTTACTTTGCTCGCTATTTTTTCTGTGGGCCGTCGCCAATAATCTGAATGACATTTTATTACCGCAGTTTCAACAAGCTTTTACGCTAACTAACTTTCAGGCTGGGCTTATTCAGTCAGCCTTTTATTTCGGTTATTTCGTCATTCCAATCCCCGCTGGGATTTTGATGAAAAAACTCAGTTATAAAGCAGGGATTATCACCGGGCTTTTTTTGTATGCTGTTGGCGCCGCATTATTCTGGCCTGCCGCCGAGATAATGAATTACACATTATTTTTAATTGGCCTGTTTATCATCGCCGCCGGTTTGGGCTGCCTTGAAACTGCGGCCAACCCTTTTGTTACGGTATTAGGTCCAGAAAGCGGCGGACATTTCCGGCTTAATCTGGCGCAAACTTTTAACTCCTTTGGCGCTATTATCGCCGTTGTGTTTGGGCAAAGCCTTATTTTGTCTAACGTGCCGCATCAATCGCAAGAAGCGCTTGATAAAATGACGCCGGATCAGCTTAGCGCCTATAAACACAGCCTGGTGTTATCGGTACAAACGCCATACATGATTATCGTCGCCATCGTATTAGTAGTTGCGCTGCTGATTATGCTGACCAAATTTCCGGCCCTGCAAAGTGACGATCATAGCGATGCTAAACAAAGCTCTTTCTTATCTTCTCTCTCCCGACTCATCCGTATCCGCCACTGGCGCTGGGCGGTGCTGGCGCAGTTCTGCTACGTGGGGGCGCAAACCGCCTGCTGGAGCTATCTGATCCGCTACGCCATTGAGGAGATCCCTGGAATGACGCCCGGTTTCGCCGCCAACTACCTGACCGGCACGATGGTGTGCTTCTTTATCGGCCGTTTCACCGGGACCTGGCTTATCAGCCGCTTCGCGCCGCATAAAGTGCTGGCCGCCTACGCCCTGTTTGCCATGCTCCTGTGTCTGATTTCCGCCTTTAGCGGCGGACATATCGGCCTGCTGGCGCTGACGTTGTGTAGCGCATTTATGTCAATCCAGTACCCGACCATCTTCTCGCTGGGTATCAAAAATCTGGGACAAGACACTAAGTACGGCTCGTCTTTTATCGTCATGACCATCATTGGCGGCGGTATTGTCACGCCAGTAATGGGCTTCGTTAGCGACGCCGCAGGCAAAATCCCGACCGCCGAACTGGTTCCGGCATTGTGCTTTGCCGTCATCTTCATTTTTGCCCGTTTCCGTTCACAAGCGGCGACAAACTGAACATTTATCCGAATAACGTGAGGAATCTATCATGAAAAAAATCAGCTTACCGAAAATCGGTATCCGCCCGGTGATTGATGGACGTCGTATGGGCGTACGCGAGTCGCTCGAAGAGCAAACCATGAACATGGCGAAAGCGACGGCGGCGCTCATCACTGAGAAAATCCACCACGCCTGCGGGGCTCAGGTGGAGTGCGTCATTGCGGATACCTGTATTGCCGGAATGGCGGAATCCGCCGCCTGTGAAGAAAAATTCAGTAGCCAGAACGTGGGCGTGACTATTACCGTTACGCCGTGCTGGTGCTATGGCAGCGAAACCATTGATATGGACCCGATGCGTCCAAAAGCCATCTGGGGCTTTAACGGCACAGAGCGTCCTGGGGCGGTTTACCTTGCCGCGGCGCTGGCGGCGCACAGCCAGAAAGGCATTCCGGCGTTCTCCATTTATGGCCATGATGTGCAGGATGCCGACGATACCTCCATTCCAGCCGACGTCGAAGAAAAACTGCTGCGTTTTGCGCGGGCAGGGTTAGCGGTAGCCAGCATGAAAGGCAAAAGCTACCTCTCCGTCGGCGGCGTGTCGATGGGGATCGCGGGTTCCATTGTCGATCATAACTTCTTTGAATCCTGGCTGGGCATGAAGGTACAAGCGGTAGATATGACCGAACTGCGCCGCCGTATCGATCAAAAAATTTATGATGAGGCCGAACAGGAGATGGCGCTGGCGTGGGCGGATAAAAACTTCCGCTACGGCGAAGATCAGAACGCCTCGCAGTATAAGCGCAATGAAGCCCAGAACCGCGCGGTGTTAAAAGAGAGCCTGCTGATGGCGATGTGTATTCGCGATATGATGCAGGGCAACAAGACGCTCGTGGACAAAGGGTTAGTTGAAGAATCGCTGGGCTACAACGCCATTGCCGCCGGCTTCCAGGGCCAGCGCCACTGGACCGATCAATACCCGAACGGCGATACCGCCGAAGCGCTGCTCAATAGCTCTTTTGACTGGAACGGCGTACGCGAACCGTTTGTCGTCGCCACCGAAAATGACAGTCTGAACGGCGTAGCGATGCTGTTCGGCCATCAACTCACCGGTACCGCGCAGATCTTCGCCGACGTGCGAACCTACTGGTCGCCGGAAGCCGTAGAACGCGTCACCGGCCAGGCACTCAGCGGCCTGGCGGAACACGGCATTATTCACCTGATTAATTCCGGTTCTGCCGCTCTGGACGGTGCCTGTAAACAGCGCGACAGCGAAGGCAAGCCGACCATGAAACCACACTGGGAAATCAGCCAACAAGAGGCGGATGCGTGTCTGGCGGCCACCGAATGGTGCCCGGCGATTCACGAATACTTCCGCGGCGGCGGCTACTCATCCCGTTTCCTGACCGAAGGCGGCGTGCCATTCACCATGACCCGCGTGAATATCATTAAAGGCCTGGGACCAGTACTGCAAATCGCCGAGGGCTGGAGCGTCGAACTGCCGAAAGCGATGCACGATCAGCTTGATGCCCGCACCAACTCTACCTGGCCTACCACCTGGTTTGCGCCGCGTCTTACCGGCAAAGGTCCGTTTACCGATGTCTATTCGGTGATGGCGAACTGGGGCGCTAACCACGGCGTACTCACCATCGGCCATGTAGGGGCGGACTTTATTACTCTCGCCGCGATGCTGCGTATCCCGGTATGTATGCACAACGTGGAGGAGGCGAAGATCTACCGTCCTTCCGCCTGGGCGGCTCACGGTATGGATATCGAAGGCCAGGATTATCGCGCCTGCCAGAATTATGGCCCGCTGTATAAACGTTAATGCGGCTTAGCCCGGTGGCGCAGGCTTACCGGGCCTACGGGCGCGTGAACCGTAGGCCGGATAAGCGTAGCGCCATCAGGCGGCGTTTATGGAGTTATCTATGAAACAAGACGTCATCCTGGTTCTCGACTGCGGTGCGACTAACGTTCGGGCGATCGCCGTTGATCGCCAGGGGAAAATTGTCGCCCGCGCCTCAACCGCTAACGCCAGCGACATTGCCGCAGAAAATAGCGCCTGGCATCAGTGGTCGCTGGACGCCATCCTGCAACGTTTCGCCGACTGCTGCAGGTCACTCTCCAGCGCCCTGTCGGAGTGTGTTGTTCGCGGTATTACGGTGACCACTTTCGGCGTCGATGGCGCGCTGGTCGATGCGCAGGGTAAGCTGCTCTACCCGGTCATCAGTTGGAAATGCCCGCGAACCGCTGCCGTGATGGAAACGATTGAGCGCTTTATCTCGCCCCGGCAATTGCAGACGCTCTCCGGCGTCGGCGCGTTCAGCTTTAACACGCTGTATAAACTGGTCTGGCTTAAAGAGAATCATCCGCGCCTGCTGGAACAAGCTCACTGCTGGCTGTTTATCTCGTCGCTGATTAACCACCGTCTGACCGGCGAGTTTACAACCGATATCACTATGGCAGGCACCAGCCAGCTACTGGATATCCATCAGCGCGACTTTAGTCCGGAAATCCTGCAGGCGACGGGCCTGGCGCGCCGCCTGTTCCCGCGTATCGTGGAAGCGGGCGCCCCGATAGGCACGCTACAGACAGACGCGGCCAGGCTACTCGGTCTCCCGGCGGGTGTGCCGGTGATCTCTGCCGGACACGATACTCAGTTCGCGTTATTCGGCGCTGGCGCGCAGCAAGGTGAACCGGTGCTCTCCTCAGGAACATGGGAGATTCTGATGGTGCGCAGCGGTCAGGTGGATACCTCGATGCTCAGTCAGTATCCGGGCTCGACCTGTGAACTGGACAGTCAGTCGGGGCTTTATAACCCCGGAATGCAGTGGCTGGCCTCCGGCGTACTCGAATGGGTACGAAAACTGCTGTGGACGCCGGAAACGCCATGGCAAACGCTGATCGACGAAGCGCGCGCTATTCCCGCCGGCGCGGAAGGAGTGCGGATGCAGTGCGATCTGCTCGCCTGCCAAAATGCAGGCTGGCAGGGCGTGACGCTCAATACCACCCGCGGCCATTTCTATCGCGCCGCGCTGGAAGGCCTGACGGCGCAACTGCAGCGTAATCTGCGCACGCTGGAGAAAATCGGTCATTTTAACGCCACAGAACTGTTACTGGTTGGCGGCGGCAGTCGCAACGCTTTATGGAATCAAATTAAAGCGAATCAGCTTGATATCCCTATCAAAGTGCTGGACGACGCGGAAACCACCGTGGCCGGCGCTGCCATGTTTGGCTGGTACGGCGTAGGCGAATTTAGTAGCCCGGAACAGGCGCGTGCGCAGGTCAATTATCAGTATCGCTATTTCTGGCCGCAAACCGAACCTGAAATTATTGAGGGAGTATGAAATGCTAAAAACCATTTCACCGTTAATTTCCCCGACACTGCTCAAAGTGCTGGCCGAGATGGGCCACGGGGACGAAATCATTTTTTCCGACGCTCACTTTCCCGCGCATAGCCTGGGCCCGCAGGTGATTCGCGCCGATGGTCTTAGCGTCAGCGATCTACTGCGGGCAATCATTCCGCTCTTTGAGCTGGATAGCTACGCCCCGCCGCTGGTGATGATGGCCGCCGTGGAAGGCGACACGCTCGATCCCAGCGTTGAAGCGCGCTATCGCGATGCCTTGTCATTAGAAGCGCCGTGCCCGGATATCGTTCGTATCGACCGCTATGCGTTTTATGAGCGGGCGCAAAAAGCGTTTGCGATCGTTATCACAGGAGAGTGCGCGAAGTACGGAAATATTCTTTTAAAAAAAGGGGTAACGCCGTAATCTCTTGCCGGTGCGCCCGCATGACGCGGGCGTTCATCGAATGATGGGGTGAGAAAAATGAAAGCGGCACGCCAACAAGCGATAGTCGATCTGCTGATCAATCATAAAAGTCTGACCACCGAAGCGCTGGCCACCCGGCTTAACGTCAGTAAAGAGACCATCCGCCGCGATCTCAGTGAACTACAGACGCAGGGAAAAGTGCTGCGTAATCACGGACGAGCTAAATATATTCATCGTGAAAATCAGGACAGCGGCGATCCATTCCATATCCGCCTGAAAAGCCATTATGCGCATAAAGCCGATATTGCCCGTGAAGCGTTAGCGTGGATAGAAGAAGGAATGACGATTGCGCTGGATGCCAGTTCAACCTGCTGGTATCTGGCCCGCCAGTTGCCGGATATTCCCATTCAGGTTTTTACCAATAGCCATCCTATCTGCCAGGAGCTGGGAAAACGCGAACGCATTGCGCTGATAAGTTCCGGCGGCCAGCTTGAACGTAAATATGGCTGTTACGTTAACCCGTCGCTTATCTCACAGCTAAAATCGCTTGATATCGATCTGTTCATCTTTTCCTGCGAGGGAATCGACGGCGGCGGCGATCTGTGGGACTCCAATGCGATCAACGCCGATTTTAAATCTATCCTGCTCAGACGCGCCTCGCAGTCTTTATTATTGATTGATAAAAGTAAATTTAATCGTTCAGGAGAGGCGCGCATCGGCCATCTGGATGACGTGACGCATATTGTTTCAGATGCGCCGCAGTCATAGGCCGGATAAGCGTGCGCCATCCGGCGCTGATGACGCGCCGGATGACGGCAGCGCGTTTTTATCGCTCGTCGCGACGTCCGCCAACAGCCGCCCACAACCGACGCACGTGCACCGTCACTTCTTCGCGATCGTGATAAAGCTGACGTGCCTGGATCTGCGCATTAACGCCATGCTCATCCAACTGCGCCTGAAGATACGCCAGGTTATGCGATACCTCTTCATAGCGTTTTTTCATCGGCAGTTTAAGGTTAAAAATCGTCTCCCGACACCAGCCGTTCACCAGCCACTGCGCCATTAACGCGGTGACTTTGGCCGGCTTCTCCACCATATCGCAGACCATCCATGAAATATTATTCCGGTTCGGACGGTACCTGAAGCCATCCTCACGCAACCAGGTCACCTGTCCGGTGTCCATCAGGCTTTGCGCCATCGGGCCGTTATCTACGGAGTAGACCCACATATTGCGCTTCACTAACTGGTACGTCCATCCGCCGGGACAGGCGCCCAAATCCACCGCATACATGCCGTTCGCCAGACGTTCATCCCACTCATCTTCCGGGATGAAAACGTGGAGCGCCTCTTCCAGTTTCAGCGTTGAGCGGCTCGGCGCATCAGACGGAAACTTCAAACGCGGGATGCCCATATAAAACGGTGAATTGTTATGCGCGAACGAATAACCGGTATAGCAGCATCCTGGCGCGATAAAAAAGACATGAACGACCGGACGCTTCGGCGTTTCATAATTCGTCAATACGCCCGCATCACGCAAAGCCGCGCGCAGCGGCACCGTAAATTTGCGGCAGAACTTCATCAGTTCTTTACTTTCATTGGTGTCGGCGACTTCAACCCGCAGCTCGCCGCCCTTTTCCACTACGCCCTGCAACATGCCGACAATCGGCGTAATTCTGTCTTCCGGCGGTAAATGTTGCAGCAGTTCACCCACCACAAACCACTGGCGGGCGAAAATCAGCGAACTGAACGGCAGCTCTGAAATCAGCTTTTCGCCATCTTCCGGCTGGTAGCATTCATAAATGACATAGCCTGCGTTCTCTTTTACGCGTGCAAAACCAAATATTTCCCGTTTTCCCGCTTTATCGGTAATTTCTGCAGCGCACTCTTTTTCAAACCCCGGACGGCAGAGCAAGACAACTTTATTCATGGCTCGCGCCCTTACGTTTCATACGAATGGCGCCAATCAGCAATAGCGCCCAGCCCACCAGGAAACTGACGCCGCCGACAGGCGTGATATACGCCCACAGGCGCAGATGCGAAAGCGCAAGGCAGTACAGACTGCCGCTAAACAGAACCGTGCCCAGCGCCAGAAAAACGCTGCTCCAGTAAAACCAGATGCTGATACGGCGCTGCATCGCCACCGCCAGGCCAAAGATCGCCAGCGTATGGAACGCCTGATATTGCAGGCCGGTCTGAATCCAGCCCATTTCAACCACGCCCAGGGTTTTACTCAAAACATGCGCCCCGAACGCGCCCAGAGCAACGTAAATAAAACCGCTGATAGCGGCGACAATCAGCATAAAACGGCTGGTCATGGTCATACCCTAAGTTAATTATTGTTCGTAACGAAAACGGAATTTTTCTTGCTCCGTCGCCGCCTTCGCCAAAATCCACTGACGGAAGGCGGCTATTTTACCCAGTTCTGCCTGGCTGTCATGACAAACCAGATAAAAAGCATTCTTACTCACCAGAACATCGTTAAATGGACACACCAGTCGCCCGGCTTCAATTTCCGACTGCGCCATAACATTATTCGCCAGCGCGATCCCCTGTCCGTGAATAGCGGCCTGTAACACCATCGCGCTGTGGCTAAATATCGGCCCTTGCTGAACGTTAATATGGTTGAGCCCTAACTGACGAGTATAGGCCTGCCAGTCACGCCGGGAGGCATCGTGCAATAACGTGTGTTTCGCCAGATCTTCCGGCGTTTTTAACGGTTTTTCGCCTGTGAGTAATAAAGGAGAACAGACGGGCAGTAAATATTCTGCGTATAATTTTTCGACGCGCAAGCCCGGCCAGTTTCCCCGGCCATAAAAAATCGCGACATCGACATCGTCTGCCAGTTTATCTTCCTGACGGTCAACGGCTTGTATCCGAACGTCAATTCCCGGATAAGCTGAGTTAAAGCTGGAGAGCCTAGGCACCAGCCACTGGATGGCAAAACTGGGCGGTAAACTCACCGTCAGCGCCCCTTTGGCACTGCGCGCCTGGAGCTTACGCGTTGCTTCCGTGAGCTGGGAAAATATCTCTTTAATGTCGAGAAAATAGCTTTGGCCTTCTTCCGTCAGCAGCAGCGAACGATTGCGGCGGCGGAACAGTTTTAGCCCCAAAAAATCCTCAAGTGACTTAATTTGGTGGCTTACTGCGGCCTGCGTCACAAAAAGTTCTTCCGCTGCTCGCGTAAAGCTCAAATGGCGCGCGGCAGCATCAAAAACGCGTAACGCATTTAAAGGAGGTAATCGTTTTGACATGGCCTCTGGACTTAATGTCGAATGAATTTAACAAATAGGTAACAATATGTAACCTATTAGTTTTTTTAATCTGAGACATTATAAATTGTCCGTTGAGGTTCTACCAGCAAATACCTATAGTGGCGGCACTTCCTGAGCCGGAACGAAAAGTTTTATCGGAATGCGTGTTCTGATGGGCTTTTGGCTTACGGTTGTGATGTTGTGTTGTTGTGTTTGCAATTGGTCTGCGATTCAGACCACGGTAGCGAGACTACCCTTTTTCACTTCCTGTACATTTACCCTGTCTGTCCATAGTGATTAATGTAGCACCGCCATATTGCGGTGCTTTTTTTTGTATAACAAACGGTTAGTTTTCCAGAGCCACCATCTCTTTCACGTCAGTACGATTGATCTGCTGTTTGTTGCCATTAGCGTCTTTATACGAAATCATACCGGTATCGTTATCGGTCTGGGGTTTACCGTCGGTCACAATGCTGCGTCCATCATTGGTGTGCATAACGTAATTAGGACCGGAACAGGCGCTCAGGGCAAAAGTCAGCATACATGCAGAGATAATTGCGGCAGTCTTTTTCATCTTCTTCTCCTTAAAGCTGTTTGTGCTATTTAAAGCGGACTCCGTAACAGGCTTAAACATTCGCCTAACATTATTCAGCATAACCTCCTTTACATAATTCGCCAGGATATACAGACGATTCCGATGGTTAGGACAAACCTTGTATCAGCCGCGCTTTTACGCCACGATCGGTACACTGAACCGAGGAATATCATGAACGCTTTTAATCCCACGCAGTTTCGCGCGCAGTTTCCCGCGCTAGCCGATGCGGGTGTTTATCTCGATAGCGCCGCCACGGCATTAAAGCCACAGGCAGTCATTGACGCCACGCACCAGTTTTATTGTTTGAGCGCCGGTAACGTTCATCGTAGCCAGTTTGCGCAGGCGCAGCGCCTGACGGCGCAATATGAAGCGGCCAGAGCAAAAGCAGCGCGACTGTTAAACGCGCCCGATGAAAAAAGTATCGTCTGGACACGCGGCACCACCGAAGCGATCAACATGGTGGCGCAGTGTTACGCCCGTCCTCGTCTGCGCCCCGGCGATGAAATTATCGTTAGCGTCGCCGAGCATCACGCCAACCTTGTGCCCTGGCTGATGGTGGCGCAACAAACCGGCGCGCAGGTCATAAAACTGCCGCTTAATGACCGGCGTCTTCCTGATGTTGAGCGTCTGCCGGAACTGATCACGTCGCGCAGCCGGATTCTGGCGCTGGGGCAAATGTCGAACGTAACGGGCGGCTGTCCGGATCTCGCAAGCGCTATCAGCGCTGCTCACGCAGCGGGAATGGTAGTGATGGTGGATGGCGCGCAAGGCGCGGTACACTTCCCGGCGGATGTCCAGCAGCTTGATATCGATTTTTATGCTTTTTCCGCCCACAAATTGTATGGTCCAACCGGTATCGGCGTGCTGTACGGTAAGCCGGAGCTTCTTGAGGCGATGTCACCCTGGCTCGGCGGCGGCAAGATGATCCGTGACGTTAGCTTTGAAGGCTTCACCACTCAAAGCGCTCCCTGGAGGCTGGAAGCGGGGACGCCGAACGTCGCCGGGGTCATCGGCCTGAGCGCTGCGCTGGAATGGCTGTCCGATATCGATATTGAACAGGCCGAAAACTGGAGCCGGGGGCTGGCGACGCTGGCGGAAGACGCACTGGCGAAACGTCCGGGCTTTCGTTCGTTCCGCTGCCAGGACTCCAGCCTGCTGGCCTTTGATTTTGTCGGCGTGCACCACGGCGATATGGTGACGCTGCTGGCGGAATACGGTATTGCGCTCCGGGCCGGGCAACATTGCGCCCAGCCATTGCTGGCGGAACTTGGCGTCACAGGGACTCTGCGCGCCTCTTTTGCGCCGTATAATACCCAACATGATGTGGATGCGTTGGTTAACGCCGTTGACCGCGCGCTGGAACTGCTGGTGGATTAATGACAAACCCTCTTTATACCGGACACCCGTTCGGCACAACGGTAACGGAAGAGACGTTACGCGCTATCTTTCTCCCGCTGACCCAGTGGGAGGATAAATATCGTCAGTTGATTCTGTTAGGAAAACAGCTCCCCGCTCTGCCGGATGAATGCAAAGCGCAGGCGAAGGAGATAGCCGGCTGCGAGAATCGTGTCTGGCTGGGCTTTACCCGATCAGATAACGGAACGATGCACTTTTTCGGCGACAGTGAGGGGCGGATTGTCCGCGGCCTGCTGGCGGTATTGCTCACCGCGGTGGAAGGAAAAAACGCCGCCGAACTACAGGCTCGTTCACCGCTGGCGCTATTTGATGAGCTGGGTTTACGCGCCCAGCTTAGCGCCTCACGCAGTCAGGGGCTGAACGCGCTGAGCGAAGCGATTGTTGCCGCAACGCATAAGGGTTGAAATAGCGTAAATATTCTGTCGCCTGACAGCGCCGCCCGCGGCGGTCAGGCGATACAGATAAAATAATCCAGTCACTTTATTAGTTTCGGCGTCAGATTTCCCTGATAAGCATTCTTTTGATTTTTATCAGCTATCACAATGAAATTACAATGTTAGAATCCATGTTAAAACGGCGTGAAGATTTTAGAGTAAATAAAGCCACTCGATGTAGCGTAGCAGGAGAACTGGAAAATTCATACGCATCGGGTGAAGTTATAACAGGATATGGATAAGTGGAAAAATATCTGCGTAGCGGTACCATGTTTGTGGTACTGGCATTTATATTATGGGGGTTAACACCTTTATATTATCAATATTTATCAGGGGGAAATCTCGCACAAATATTGATATACCGGGTGTTCTGGTCAATTCCATTATTACTGGCAGTAAGATTGTTATTTCGGCAGCGAACGCGATTTCATGATGCCTGGAAAGATAAAAAATCTTTTTTCTTCTGCATGATCGCCGGACTTTTGATGATTGTCTCATGGTCATCTTTTATTTATGCGCTAACCCATCATCTGGTGCTTGATGCCAGCCTCGGCTATTTTATCAACCCGCTATTTGTTATTGCGCTGGGATGCATTTTTCTTAAAGAAAAACTGTCGTTGTTTCAGGCCATCGCCGTTTTTTCTGGTGTCTGTGGCCTGACTTTTCAAATTATCATGTTACGGCATTTCCCGGCGCTGGCGCTAACCATGGGATTATCATTTGCGCTATATGGCCTGGCGCGAAAGTTTATACATTATGATGTGATGACATCGATAACGATTGAAACATTATGGGCATTGCCTGTCTCACTATTAATTTTTCTCTTTAGCGATAGCGGACCAATTATATCCGCTAATACTCCTTTCTTTTTGTATGTCATGACGGCGCCAGTGACGATCATTCCACTGGTATTATTTGCCATCGCGTTAAATCACACCTCGTTGATTGTCACCGGATTGGCGCAATATATAGAGCCGTCGTTACAGTTCTTACTTGCCATTATGATATTTGGCGAGCACATTAATTACGCGGAACTGCTCTGCTTTTGTGCGGTATGGTTCGGGTTGTTTTTATGCATATCTGAAAATTTATATTCCCATTATCTCCGCGCCCGTCTGAAACCGGTGTTCGGCAGGGTACAGCGCTTCTTTCGCTAACGAAGGGCGCAGGGCCGGATACGCGTCTGCGTGACACTCCGCCCCGTCCTTTTATTCTTGTCGCGCCGCTTTAGCCATGATCTTCTTCAGCGCATGGGAAACGGCGACAAAACCGAACGTTGCCGTCACCATCGTCGCCGCGCCGAAGCCAGAGGCGCAATCCATCCGTTTTGGCCCTTCTGCGGTAGCTTTCATCGCGCATACGGAACCGTCCGCCTGTGGGTAAACCAGCGCTTCGGTGGAAAAAACGCAGTCCACGCCCAGCTTACCTTTACTGTTCTTCACTACGCCAAAATTATGTTTCAATCTCTCGCGCAGTTTTGCCGCCAGCGGATCCTGGATGGTTTTCGCCAAATCAGCGACCTGGATTTGCGTCGGATCGATCTGCCCGCCCGCGCCGCCAGTGGTCACTAAAGGAACCTTATATCGGCGACAGTACGCAATCAGCGCGGCTTTTGGACGAACGCTGTCAATGGCGTCAATGACATAGGTAAAACCCGCGTTCATATAACCCACCACATTATCCGGCGTGATGAAATCATCGATAACCGTTACCCGGCACTCCGGGTTAATTTGCCGAATCCGTTCGGCCATCACTTCCGCTTTCGCCAACCCGACGTTATCACGCAACGCATGGATCTGACGGTTCGTATTGGTCACGCAGACATCGTCCATATCAATCAGCGTAATCGCGCCGATGCCCGTACGCGCCAGCGCCTCTGCCGCCCATGATCCCACCCCGCCGATTCCCACGACGCAGATATGCGCCTCAGCAAACCGCTGCAGCGCTTTTTCACCGTACAGACGCGCGGTGCCGCCAAAGCGTTGGCGCCAGGCATCACTTATCACCACTGACATATGACCTCAGAATAAAAAAAGGTGAGGTTATTCCTCACCCCTGCTCACTATTTTCAGGCCCGATAGCGAACACGTTATCGGGCAATCCGGTTGTCGCAGAATACCACAATCAGCCGCTAAACACGTTACCGGCGCCCGGCGCGCTTTTTAACACCCAGACGCGACCATAGTGATTATACCATCCGGCACGATGCCCGGCATCCGGGCCAATTCCCTGGTAAATATCAAAGTGCTGGCCTTTAATCGCTCCGCCGACATCCAGCGCGACCATCAAACGTAGCTCATACTGACCGCTAAATTTACCGTTGTTATCCAGCAACGGTACTTCCGCCAACAAGGTCGTGCCAGGCGGAATGATGCTGCGGTCGGAGGCGACGGATGCTCGCCCAATCAGCGGTACAGCGCTGGCACCTTTGACCGGCGCAAAAGATTGCGGCTTAAAGAAGACGAACGACGGGTTCTGCTCCAGTAATTCACGCACTTCCGCTTCGCTGTGCTTCTCTCCCCATTCGCGTATAGCCTGCATCGACATATCTTCTTTTTTCACTTCACCGCGATCGATAAGCACTTTACCAATACTGCGATAAGGCCAGCCGTTTTTACCGGCATAACTAAAGAAGTTCAGTGGACTACCGTCACCGAAATCAATATAGCCGCTGCCCTGGACATCCATAATAAAGTTATCCATCAGCGAATTACTCCAGGCCAGGATGTACTTATCGCTCAGCGCGCCTGCGTAGATCTGGGCGCGGGACGGTAAGCGTCCGCGTTTTGGCGGCATACTATAGATAGGGTACTGGAACGCGCCCTGGCGCGTATGGCGAGCCTGAACGACGGGCGTATAGTAACCCGTGAACTGGACGTTACCGTAGTTGTCGGTACCTTCCATCTGCCAGGCATCGATACCAAACTGACGCATAGTGCGCGTATCGCCTCCGGAACGTAACCAGTTCTGGACAGCGTTATAGACGTTGCTTTGATTGGTGTATAAACGCGGCGACGCGGAACGGATCTGGTCGACCTGCTCGGCAAAGTCACCAGCATTAATCGGCGCGCCCACCGCGTCCGGCTGGTTTACCAGGGAGAAGGGCTGGGTAAATTTCCCGTCCTTATATTGCTGACCGCGATCGGTCGGTTTTGATGAACAGGCAGCCAGCATTGCCAGCATTACGCCTGTCGCCACATATTTTGCCCAACGTCCTTTCATGGTGTCTCGTCTTCTGCGTAATCGAAAGTGCCCGGTGAAGATAACAAACCGTCCGGAGTAATGAAATGCGATCGCGATCTCATTATGTAAATTCGTTTAAAAATCGCGCTACCTGCGGTGTATTTGCGCAATTCATGAGAAATTAGCGATTTATATGAAAAAAGGGTTGCAACAAAAGCTCAGCGGAGTATAGTGCGCATCCACGGACGCGGGGTGGAGCAGCCTGGTAGCTCGTCGGGCTCATAACCCGAAGGTCGTCGGTTCAAATCCGGCCCCCGCAACCAACTTAATGAACACCCTTACGGGTGTTTTTTTGTATCTGTCGTCTGGTCCGCAACGACAGTGCGGGCAGCATCCTACTTACCCGCGCAATAAACTCGCCGTCATCTCAGGTTAACTTCTTCTCGCCAGCGTCGCCCCATCGGCAAAATACGCTTTAATGCCCGCCAGAATCGACTCTGCGACCTGTTGCTGGAACGTCGCAGTCTTGAGCTTGCGTTCTTCTTCAATGTTACTGATAAACGCCGTCTCGACCAGAATAGACGGAATATCGGGCGCCTTTAACACCGCAAACCCCGCCTGCTCGACCTTGTTTTTATGCAGGTCATTAATTTTACCAAGCTGCTTCAACACCGCTTTACCGAATTTCAAACTATCGGCAATGGTCAGCGATTGCACCATATCGAACATCGTATGGTCGACATAACGGTCACCGCTTTTGCTCACGCCGCCAATTAAGTCCGAGGCGTTCTGCGTTTGCGCCAGATATTTCGCTGCGGTACTGGTGGCGCCTTTGGTCGATAGCGCGAATACGGATGAACCGCTAGGCTGCCGGCTGGTGAAGGCATCCGCATGAATAGAGACAAACAGGTCGGCGCGCTGTTTCTGCGCTTTCGCCACCCGGACTTTTAACGGAATGAAGATGTCTTCATTGCGCGTCATATAGACCTTCATGTTGCCTTCTTTTTCGATCAACGCGCGCAGGCGGCGGGCTATCTGGAGCACCACGTCTTTTTCACGCGTTTTGTATTTGCCTATCGCGCCGGGGTCTTCGCCACCGTGTCCCGGATCAAGCATAATGACAATGGGGCGGTCGCGCCCCGCTTTACCGGGCTGCGGCCCGCTTTGCGAAGGCGGCACCTGTTTATCCAGATCGCCTTTATTGTAGTCTTCCAGCAGCGCCAGCAGCGGATCCTGCATATCCTGCGCATTGGCAGGATAAAGATCCATCACCAGACGTTCTTTAAAGCCTGCCACAGGCGCCAGCGCAAATAGCTGCGGCTTCACGTTTTGTTTTAGCTCAAAGACCATACGCACAGTCTTAGGATCAAACTGCCCTACCCTTGCGGATTTGATATACGGATCGTCGCTGCGAATCTGCGCGCCAATGCCTTTAAGCACCGAGTTCAGATTCACATCCTCAATATCTACTACCACGCGGTCCGGGTTACTTAAGGCAAATTGTTTATATTTCAGCAGACGATTCGACTCTACCGTGACGCGGGTATAGCTGGACGCAGGCCAGATACGCACCGCAACGACCTGGCTTACGGCAGCCAGCCCGACCTGGCTCACGCTTAATAGCCACATGGCGCCCGCGCCTTGTAGTAAACGGCGACGGCTGATTGCTGAATTGGCTCCCGACATGCTTCTCCCGAGCAAAAACTAAATAGAGATCATACAAAGTTCATCCAAATTGACCGGAAACTTTAGCGAATGACGCATAATCTGTCATCTATAAAAGGGTAAACATTCTTTTTATATTCACGGCATTACTAAGAAAAGCGATCGGACCGCATAAAATTTACGCTTGCACAGAGGGCAAAAACAGAATAAAAATACACTAATTTCGAATAACAATTCACTAGTGGGGCGCACAATGATAAAGGAACGTAAAACCGAACTGGTAGAAGGGTTTCGCCATTCAGTTCCCTATATCAACACCCATCGCGGAAAAACCTTTGTCATTATGCTCGGCGGCGAAGCCATTGAGCATGACAATTTTTCCAGCATCGTTAGCGATATCGGGCTACTGCATAGCCTCGGTATTCGCCTTGTCGTGGTGTATGGCGCGCGACCGCAAATCGACGCCAATCTGGCCGCGCATCATCATGAACCGATTTACCACAAAAACACGCGGGTGACGGACGCCAAAGCACTGGAGCTGGTGAAACAGGCCGCCGGTTTACTCCAGCTTGATATTACCGCCCGTCTGTCGATGAGTCTGAACAATACGCCGTTGCAGGGCGCGCACATTAATGTCGTCAGCGGCAATTTCACCATTGCGCAGCCGCTGGGCGTTGATGATGGCGTGGACTACTGTCATAGCGGCCGTATCCGGCGAATTGATGAAGATGCGATCAACCGCCAACTGGATAACGGCGCGATCGTTCTGATGGGGCCGGTCGCCGTCTCAGTGACCGGCGAAAGTTTTAATCTGACCTCAGAAGAGATTGCCACTCAACTCGCCGTTAAACTGAAAGCGGAAAAAATGATCGGTTTCTGTTCTTCTCAGGGCGTTACCAATAGCGAGGGCGGCATCATTTCTGAACTCTTCCCGAATGAAGCGCAGGCGCGGGTGGAAGAGTTGGAAGCGCAGGGCGATTACAACTCCGGAACCGTACGTTTTTTGCGCGGCGCGGTAAAAGCCTGTCGTAGCGGCGTTCGTCGTTGCCATCTGATCAGCTATCAGGAAGATGGCTCGCTATTACAGGAACTGTTCTCGCGTGATGGTATCGGTACGCAGATCGTCATGGAGAGCGCCGAGCAGATCCGCCGCGCCACCATCAACGATATTGGCGGTATTCTGGAGCTTATCCGCCCACTGGAACAGCAGGGCATTCTGGTACGCCGTTCCCGTGAACAACTGGAGATGGAGATCGATAAATTTACCATTATTCAGCGCGATAATATGACTATCGCCTGCGCGGCGCTGTATCCTTTTGTGGAAGAGAAAATAGGCGAAATGGCCTGCGTAGCGGTACATCCGGATTACCGCAGCTCATCGCGTGGAGAAGTGCTTCTGGAGCGGGTTGCCGCCCAGGCACGGCAAATGGGGCTGCGTAAATTGTTTGTGTTGACGACGCGCAGTATTCACTGGTTCCAGGAGCGCGGTTTTACGCCTGTCGATATTGAGTTACTGCCTGAGAGCAAGAAAAAAATGTATAACTATCAGCGACGTTCAAAGGTGCTGATGGCAGATTTAGGATAACAAGGTGGGCCTGATGGCGCTGCGCTTATCAGGCCTACGCTCGAAAGCATCATTTGGAGGCCGGATAAGACGCTACGCGTCGCCATCCGGCGAGAACTCGTCTTATCCGGTACGACTGACCTCATCAAATAAGGTGGCTAATCCGCTGCGCCGCTCCGTGCGCGTCACAATCGCGCCTGCCAGGATCCGTTCATCGGCATACAGCAATAACCGCCGCCGCGCCCGCGTAACAGCGGTATACACCAGCTCCCGCGTCACGACCGGCGAACGCTGGCTGGGTAAAATCAGCGCGGCGTGATCAAATTCAGACCCCTGTGATTTATGTACCGTCATCGCCCAGGTTGTATCATGTTCCGGCAGACGGCTGGGCTGAACGGACTTGATCGTGCCGTCCGGCATCACAAACCAGACGCGTAACCCCTGTCCGCGATCGAGCGCAATACCAATATCGCCGTTAAATAACCCCAGCGCGCTATCGTTGCGCGCAATCATTACCGGACGCCCTTCATACCAGCGAGAATGCGGGTGCCGCTGAATTTTTCGTTGCTGCACCATCGCCTGCTCAATGCGGTCATTCAATCCCCTCACGCCAAATGGGCCTTCGCGCAGCGCGCAAAGCAGTTGATACTCATTGAAAGTCTGCAGGATTGCCTCCGGCGTCGCTTTTTCATGCAGCAACCGCAGGTAGCGACCATAGCCCGCCAACGCTTCATCCAGCATCCCGGCATAATCGTCGCTACTTTGCAATGTACGCTTCTCTATATCGCTAAACCCCTGCTGAAAAACCGCCTGGATTGCCGACCTGTCGCCGCAGTTAATCGCCGCCGCCAGCTTGCCGATACCAGAATCGCTGCCGAAACGATAGCTCTTTTGCAACAAACAGAGGCTATCGCGTAAAGATGCGGCTTGCGTTCCGGCCCCCGCCGGAATGGCGCTCCCTGTTAGTCGACTTAGCTGTCGGGCGCGTTCCGCCGTAAACCCTGCGTTGACATAGGCGCAAATATCGCCCAACACAGCGCCCGCCTCAACGGATGCCAACTGATCGCGATCGCCAAGAAAAATGACCCGCCCGTGCGGCGGTAGAGCGTCAATCAAACGTGACATCATCGGCAAATCAATCATTGATGCTTCATCGACTACCAGCACGTCCAGATGCAGCGGGTTGCCCGCATGATGGCGTAATCGCTGGCTGCCGGGCTGTGCGCCCAGCAGTCGGTGCAGCGTACTGGCGTCCTCCGGTATACGCTTTTTCTGCGCATCGGTAAGAGGAAGCTGACGCAACGCCGCGCCGAGCGACTCCGTCAGGCGTGCGGCCGCTTTCCCGGTCGGCGCCGCCAGCCGGATACGGCAACGTTCGCCATCCGCCATTTGAATTAATGCTGCCAGCAGCTTCGCGACGGTGGTGGTTTTACCGGTGCCGGGACCGCCTGAAATCACGGAGATACGGCGAGTTAGCGCTACGGCGGCGGCCACCTTTTGCCAGTTCACCTCGTCTGTCGGAGGGAATAGCGCGTCCAGAATACGGGATAACTGATCTTCATCTACGGCGATGGCCTGGTTAACTTCGTTAAAAAAGCGCGCAACCGTACGCTCGTTGCACCACATGCGATTCAGGTAGAGGCGATCGCCGCACAGAATTAACGGCGCGGGGCTATCGCCGCAGCTAACCGCCGCAGACGCCAGTAACCGCTTTTTCCAGTCGATTGGCGTAGCCGTTTCGCTTATCCAGGCGACCAGTAAGGGATGCGCCTCCTCCGTTAACGTTAAACGCGACAACGGCAGACACACGTGACCTTCACCTGCGTCATGACTAAGCAGCGCTGCCGCCAGCGTCACGGCGGGATCGTCGTTACCGGCGACGGTTAAAGCAAACTGGGCATCAATGGGCCGTAATAGTTTTTGTCCAACGGCCTCCAGCAACCGCTCCTGGATTGTCATTGCGCCTCCTCACTCATTTCACCTGCAAACATATCATCCAGTTGGTTAATTAACGCCGCCGCAGGGCGAGTGGTAAAAATACCCTGCTGCGGACGTTCGCTATCCACCCCGCGTAAAAAGAGATAGATGACGCCGCCGAAATGGCGTTCATAGTCGTAATTCGCCATTCGATGACGAAGGTAACGGTGCAATGCCAGCGTATAAAGCTGGTACTGCAAATCATAGCGATGTGCCTGCATCGCCGCAGCCATCGCCGTCTGGGTATAAGCGGCGCTATCCTCGCCCAGCCAGTTAGATTTATAGTCGAGCAGGTAATAGCGCCCCTCATAACGGAAAACCAGGTCGATAAAGCCCTTTAACATGCCGCGAACCTGCATGAAATCCAGCGCAGGGCAACCTGCTGAAAGCGGGTCGTACCGACGAATCAACGCATCCAGCTCTCCGGCGGTAAGCGGCTGGGCAATCGGCAGATAAAACTCCATTTCGACCTGTTTTTCACGCCCGGTCAGCACGCTCAGACTAACGCCCGTCTCGTTAAGGGGAACATGCAACACGGTGTCCAGCCAGCGGGTAAGTACGGGCTCCCATCGCGTTTCAAAACCACTCAGCTCCAGTTTTTCCTGTACCCATTGGGGGTCTATTGGTTGAGTAAAATCAAGCTCTTCAAACAGGCTGTGCAAAAATGTTCCCGGCGATGCCCCGCGAGGAAAGTGATGCGGCGTCATTGCCGGCGCTTCCGCCGCTTCGCCAACGCCTGCGGCGTCAATGTCGAGACGAGGAATAAGATCTTGCGCCACGCTATGTCCCCGCTGCTGCAAACCGGAATAACTGGTGACACGCCAGCTATCATAAAGCAGACGTTGCAGCGTTCTGGCGCTGAGTTCCGCGTGCGATGCAGCGGCAATTTGCCAGCGGTCGTTATCCGTACTGCCTGGCGTTCGACACACGATATCCTCGTCGCATAGCGCCTCAATACAGGCGCGAAGGCCTGCGGCATCCATCGGTTCGCCTTTTTGCAGGAGTCGCCCAAGCGCGCTTTGGTGCACATCCGTCTCGCCTTTCTTATCGCTGCGACGCCGTACCAGCGGCGCGACGCCGAGGCTGCAATGCCACACTGCACGGGTCAGCGCGACATAAAGTAGGCGCAGGTCTTCCGCCAGGCGTTCGGCTTCCGCCAGTGCAATGCTCTCTTCGGCGTGACTAAGGTCCAGCACCGCCTCGTAGGAGTGCCTGTCGTGATAAAAAGCCTGGTCCTGCACGCGGAAATGGGTGATAAAAGGTAGCCAGACCAGCGGGTATTCCAGACCTTTCGATTTATGAATGGTGACGATTTGCACCAGATGCTTATCGCTTTCCAGACGTAGTTGCTGGCTGGAAGCATTGCTATCGGGTTCAAGGATATGTTGCGCCAGCCAACGCACCAGCGCATGTTCGCTTTCCAGCTGCGAACCGGCTTCCTGTAACAGTTCGCTAATATGCAGAATATCCGTCAGCCGACGTTCGCCTCCCGCTGTCGCCAGCAGGTTTTCAGCAATATTGCGCGCCGACATTAGCGCGCGCAGCATAGGCATCACGCCGCGTTTATGCCAAATCTGCCGGTAGCCATCAAACTCTTCGACAACCGCATCCCACGCATTTTCATCATTGTTAAGCGTTTCGATATCCAGCGCGGTAAGGCCCATCATTGATGTCGCCAGAGCGCTACGCAGCGTATTCTCACGTTCGGGCGCCATCACCGCCTGCAACACCCACAGCATTTCCTGCGCTTCGAGCGTTTCGAATACGCTGTCGCGGTTAGAAAGATAGACGGAGGGGATCGCCAGTAAGGTCAGCGCATCCCGTATCAGCGCGGCCTCACGCCTGCTGCGCACCAACACGCTGATATCCGAGGCGCGAACGGGCCGCGACGAATCGCCATTCGTCAGCAGCGCGTCGCCCGTTTGTCCGGCGCGCAGCCAGTCGCGAATTTGCGTGGCGCACACCTGCGCCATATAACTTTGATAATCGCCCGAACCGCAGCTTTCCCCCTCCATTAGCCACAGGGTCATCGCCGGTTGAGGCGCGTCATTCACTTTAAATTGCAGCGACTGGTTTCTGGGCGCAAACTTTACCGGACTGAAGGGAATATCGCGGAACATAAAGGCGTCGTTCATCTGACTGAACAGCTTGTTAACGCTATTCACCATCCCCGGCGCGGAGCGCCAGTTAGTGTCAAGCGTATAGTGTGCGCTCACTTCGCTGCGAGCCTTCATGTAGGTAAAGATATCCGCGCCACGAAACGCATAAATCGCCTGCTTAGGATCGCCAATCAGCAATAGCGCCGTATCGGGTTGATGTCGCCAGATACGGCGAAAAATACGGTACTGTTGTGGGTCGGTATCCTGAAATTCATCGATCATCGCCACCGGAAAACGGGTACGAATCGCCGTAGCCAGCGCCTCGCCGCTTTCACTACGCAGCGCGGTATCTAAACGGCTGAGCATATCGTCAAACCCCAGTTCGCCGCGCCGGCGTTTTTCCTGAGCCACCGTTTCACGGATCTCTGAGAGCGCTCGGGTAAGAACCAGATCTTTAATCGATAGCGGTTCGCCCAACAGGTTATCAATGGCGACAAACAATGGGTGCTGGGGCGTCACGCCGCCAGCTTTGGTGCGCTCAGCTAAAAAACGTTGTGAAAATTTTCCCAACGCCTCGGGTAATTGATAATTTTTGGTCTCTTCTTGCGCCCACGCGGTGATCTTTTCGATCCATTTCGCCTGATTGCCGCGGTTGAATTTTCTGCGATCGATGCCGGATGATTCGATTAGCGCGTCCAGCTCGCTAACCGCCTCACACCACTGCTGCTTCACCTGGTTGATGCGCGCCAGGATCTGTTCATGACGCGATGCCAGCGTCTCCTCCTGCGATGGCGGCGCTTTAATGACCGGCGCTTCGCCCTGCAGATAACGATCGATATCCTTTAAGAGCGCCTTCGGTCCCTTCCACACGTCAAACACCACCTGCGCGATGTCGCGCGGCAGCGGATAGCAATGACGCCGCCAGAAATCGGCGCAGGCCTGATAACGCAACAAAGATTCGTCTTCAATAAGCTGTTGCTCAAACAACATACCGGATTCGAAAGCGTTCAGGCTGAGCATACGCTGGCAAAAACCGTGGATGGTAAAGACCGCGGCCTCGTCCATTTGTCGTTCCGCCAGTAATAACCATTGCGCGGCCTGCTTTTTGTCGCTAATTTCTTCCAGCAAGCGGGCATAAAGCGGATTATCCGTGCTTTCCCGCAGACAGGCGATGCGCAACTCATGGATATTACTGCGGATTCGCCCACGCAGCTCTTCAGTGGCGGCCTCCGTAAAGGTTACCACCAGCAGTTCTTCAACGGTCAACGGGCGGGGAAATGCGGCACTGCCGCCTAAACCGAGCAATAACCGCAGATACAGCGCCGCGATAGTAAACGTTTTTCCTGTGCCCGCTGATGCTTCAATCAGACGCTCACCTGTAAGGGGCAAGCGTAGAGGATCAAGAGTCTCGGCGACATCATTCATTCTTTTCGCTCATTAGAGGTAACGTTTGCTGCAATGCGCTGACGTTATCCCACACTTTCCAGCCTGTCGGATGCACGTATTCTGCTTTTCCATTCTGGCTACCGGCAATCTGTGACAATATTGCCATACCTTGTGGTTCCACCACCGCCTGGTGGAAGAAGTCGGCAAGCTTTTGTGGCGTCAGCAATTTTATCTGAGCGATGATTTTATCACGCGAGTCAAAGCGCATATTACCCCGATCGAAATCCTTGCTTAAACGGGATGCTTCTTCGCCCAACGTTTGCGGCGCCTGGCGCATTTGCGTAATGATCGCCTGCTGAATTTGGGCGAACTCTTCCGGCTTCATCGCCCTCAGCTTCGCCTCGGCGTCAGGGAAAAATGCCTGATAGCGTTGCCACAGGTAAGAGGGCTGTTTATCGTTGCTCTGTAGCAGGAATCCCATTCCCCACTGACGGCCAACGCTCATCGGAAAGGCGAAAACGGCGTATCCCAGTTGCTCTTCGGTTCGTAGCTGATTGTAAAACCACGGTTGAACAATCTGACCTAACATCGCGCTGTAGGCGGCGCTGACGTACTCGTCGTAGCCGACCGGGACAAAGACCGCGGCTAACGCGGAGTCGGTGCTACTGCCCGCTTTTTCAAATATTACGGACTGCTTTTTCTCAACCACCACGTCTTTGTTGCGACACCACGCCGTTCCGTTCGCCGCGAGCTGTTTTTGGACATCTTGCGCCAGAGAGGTCGCCTGGGCTTCGCTCATATTTCCTATAACCAGAAATTCCGGACGAGCGCCCGTTTTTAACGCATTACGATAGGCCATTACCTCTTTCAACGTAATGGACGGCAGCAAAGCGCGACGTTCATCACGGGAAAAATAAGGCACCTGCGAAATCATCTGCACCGGCATAATCGCCTGTTCGTAGGCTTTTCCCTTCTCCGCAGAATCCATCATCTGCGTATACCAGGATTTCGCCTGCGCCAGTTGTTCCTCCGTGGCGTCGTAGCTAAAATATCCTTCCAGCAACGCCAGGAAAAGCTGCGGCAAACGCTGGGTATAACCGTTCGCAGTGACCATCAGACCATTGTTGGCGTTAGTGGAAAAGCTAATGCCGCCCACTGCCGCCTGGTTGCTGAGCTGATCGAGCGCCATTCCCGCCAGATAATCATTAAGGGCGAACAGTACCTGATTGCGGGCGCTGTCCATCGCCTGCGGATTACGCAATACCACGCTCACGTCAGCTTTTGGCTCGCTGGCGAAATAACGACTCGGCGCATAAACCACGCGCAAATCCGCTTTATCGACAATCAGTTCTGGCCGCACGTAGTTTTTGTCATTCTTCACAAGCGTGAAATCATCAGGAATATAGGGGTTTAACTCCGGCAGCGACAACGCAATGCCCTGTGCTTTTTGCTGCCAGTTTTTAAACGTCTGTTCGCTAATCTTATCGACCTGATAAGGCGCATCCACAAAATACGCAATCTTATTATGGGGTTCCTGGGGACTGATGTACCAGATGCGCGCATTCTGCGGCGTCATCATCGCCAGGCGATTTTTGATAGCGGCAGGATCGTAACGATCGGCGATATTCGCCGCATCCAGCGTATGCGCTACCGGGACGCGGATCATAGTGTCCGCCAGCCATTCGACATAGTCCATATCGCGGGTAATCGACGGATAGCGGAAGTCGAGATCCAGCACATGCGCCAGCTCGTCAAAGTAACGTTTATCTATCCCTTTTTCACGTAACGTATTGAGATAGCTAAAGATAGCTGCGACGACTTCATCACGATTGGCCAAACCTTTATCGGTCAGCGTTGCCGAAATGGCAAATACGCCGCTGTTACCATTAACAATCGGATCGGAATCCGCGCTAATACCTTCGACCAGTCCTTGTTTTTGCAGCCAGTCAGAGAGCGTCCCCGGGCTACGATTGCCAATCAGATAAGAGACCAGTTCATCGGTCTTGCTGCGGAACTGCGCGCTATTGTTATCAATACGAAACTCCACGCGCAGCACTTTACGCGGTAGCGCCGGCACGTAATGAATAATGATGCCCTTCTGCGCCTCGGTGATGACAGGTACGTTAATTTCCGGTTTTTTAATCTGTTTATTCGGCACGCGACCATAGGTTGCGGCGGCAATACGCGCCAGTTCCGGCAAGGGTTTATTACTGTAAATCACCGCCTTCATCAGATTAGATGAATAGTATTTTTCATGAAAAGCGATCAACGCCTGTTGCACTGGATTGCCCGGCTTATCGCTTAGCGTTTCCAGATTGCCGCCAGAAAAGTGCGAGCCTGGATGCGCTGGGTTAATGGTTTCGGCGCTTACCTGCGCCATACGCATACCGTCGCGGGTGCGCGCCATCGTCAGCTCGGCATTCACCGCGTTTCGTTCGCGTTCGGCATACTTTTTATTGAGCAATGGCGCGGCAATGGCGTCGGCCAGGCGATCTACGGCACCTGGAAGCGCGTCGTTTTCAACCTCCAGGTAGAAGGCTGTTCGATAAGGCGCGGTGCTGGCGTTGTGGCTACCGCCATGTCTTTTAAGGTATTCGGCAAGGCTATCCGCCTGCGGATATTTTTTTGACCCCATCAGGCACATATGCTCAAGATAATGAGCAAGCCCCTGATGAGCCTCAGGATCTTCAAGCGATCCAACGGGCACCACTAACGCAGAAAGCGACTTTACAGCCTGCGGATCGGATACCAGCAACACCACCATGTCATTATCAAGACGTATCGCCTGATACTGCCGGGTATCTTTATCGCTTTTACGGATAGTTTCTTGCAGCGGTTGCCAACCGATATCCGCCTGAACTGCAGGCCCCCAGAGGGCGACCAATAACAATAACGCTTTGAACCAGGTGCTGCGGGGCATTCACGGACCTCATCATTAACTTTCATTCCCACTCATCTGTATGGTCACATAAACCATCGACCTGAGCAGAACGGGATATTATTGTGCTGAACCAGGCAGCATCTTTTTATCAGTAATCAGTCCGTGACGAAGAGCGCATCGTAGTCGAAGCCTTTTAATTGCGCGATTTTCATACAATCAACGAGACTGATTAAAACGAAACAGCGGTAACAGGTAATGTCGGGACTGCGCAATGATAGCCTGCAACGTTTCAGATTCCAGCTGACGCCAAAGACGTTGATACCAGATATCTTCGCCTTCGCCGCTCACCATCATGTTGCCTTCATAAGCCTGTAAAAACTTTGTCTTGGCCTTCTGTAAGGTATCATCGTCGTCTAACATGACATCATTTTCAGCGTCATAACAGGCTTTTATCCATGCGCCGCCGCTTTCCGGCAGTACCAATAGCGGAGAAGACATGCCTTCCCGGTAGCCTTCAATCAGTTGCGCCAGGTAAGCCATTGCCTGCGTTTTATCAAGAGACGGAAATCGCCATTCTCCCTCTTTGCGCAAAAACAGGCGACTTTCACCACTCCCGCCGCTGGCACAATAGACAAGGTGTTCCAGCCAAAGTTGCACACCTTGCGCAACGCTGATTAAAGCGGGACGCCAGCGCAATAATCCATCCTCCTGTACCTGCGGTAGCCAGCCGGTTAGCTGAACGCCATTGCAAAGCAGATCCACTTCCAGGCTTTGGCTCGGCTTACGGCAGGCGATGACCCGGCTTGCCAGTTGCTGCATCTCCTGACATTGCGCATCCCAGAATATTTCGCCAAACGCGCCGTAAGGCAACTCTCCCGCAGCCCGGAAACGGCGGAACAAGCGTTCGGCGTCGTCCTCTTCAACCAGCGTATTGAGCAACTGTTGGTTAAGTTGATATCGCGTCAATCCCTCTAATTCAAACGGTTCCGCATCAGGAATCTCACTCTCTTCCGAGCGGAAATTAACCTGAAGCCGCATCTGAAAAAATGCGCGTACCGGATGGGCCCAAAAACGCTGCAGACTTTCCAGAGTCAATGTTTCCGGCATCGTAAAAGGAAGCGGCTGCACAAAGTCAGAATGCGCTTTCCCCGACTGACTCGCCGCAGGCAACCACTCTCTGGCATAACTTTGCTGTTCGCCTGGTTGGTAATTTTGCGCATCAAAAGGCATACGGGTATGCAGACGCGTAATATGCGCTTTGACTCGTGCTTCGCTCTCATCACAGGTCAGCGTTTCGTCGCCCGGCAAATAGTGGCTTTGCCCGATGTAATCCACCAATTCTTGCACCAGTACAGAGGGAAAGCGTTCGCTATTATCCTGGATGGAGCGACCGATGTAGCTGATATACAGCGTCTGCTGCGCCGAAATTAACGCTTCCAGAAACAGGTAGCGGTCATCGTCGCGACGGCTTCGATCCCCGCGCATGGGTTTTTGGCTCATCAGGTCAAAGCCCAACGGCGCAAGCTGGCGCGGGTATACGCCGTCGTTCATTCCCAGCAGGCAAACGACTCTGAACGGAATGGAACGCATCGGCATCAGCGTACAAATATTGATGGGGCCCGCCAGGAAGCGCTGGCTAATACGTTCCTGATCCAGACGCTGCGCCAGTTCATCCCGCAGTAGCGAAATCGGTACCGCGTCGCCATATTCCGCCGCGACGCCTTCGGCGATAATGGCCTGCCACTGCTGTTCAATCAATGTCATTGCCGCTTCCGTGTCCGCATCGGGCAGGAAGAAATCATTGAGCATATCGCGACAAACGGGCAACCACTCTTCCAGCGGTCGCTCCTGCGCCAGACCGCGCCGCCAGATATTAAGCTGCATCAGCAGCGAAGCCAGATGCCCGACCAGCTCAGCAATCAGACCGCTGGATTCGTCATAAGGCAGAACCGACTGCCACTCGCCCTGGGCGCTTTCCATGGCATACCCCAGCAGCATACGCGTCAGGCCAAATTGCCATGTATGCTGCCCCGTGGCAGGAAGTTCCAGCTCGCGCACGTTGTCATCGTCAATTCCCCAGCGAATGCCTGACTCATTGACCCACAAGCGCAAATAACGCAGCCCGTCTTCGTTGATCGTAAAGCGGGCAGCCAATACCGGTACGTCTAACAACGCCAGAACATCCTCGGAGACGAAGCGGCTGTCCGGTAACGAAAGTAGGCTGATAAATGCCTGTAACACCGGATGTGACTGACGCGCCCGCCGATCGGAAATGGCATAAGGCAGATAGCGCTCCGTTGGCGCGCTACCAAATACCGCCTGGATAAACGGGCTATAGCTGTCAATATCAGCCACCATAACGATAATGTCGCGCGGCGTTAGCGTCGGATCGGCTTCCAGCATCGCCAGCAGGCGATCGTGCAGTATTTCCACCTCGCGCTGCGGGCTGTGACAAACGTGAAAAGAGAGGCTGTTATCCTCGGGATCGAGCAGACGCTTATTGTCGCTGCGCGAATACTCCTCAAGATTTACGCCCGCCACCGCATGGCTTTCCAGTTCAAGGATATCCGCCTGAATCCGATGCAAAAGATTATCTGGCGTAATATCAACAAACGCATCCAGCTCCTGGCTGTTTTCCAGTTCAGATAGCAGGTAGATATAATCCCGTCCCAGTTTTCCCCATGAGGCCAGTAGCGGATTACCGATATCCTGTTCACCGTCGCTGTTAAATAAGGCTTCCGGATTCTGGTTTTCACGGAACAACGGTAAATGACGGTCTTCAAAACTGTGACGACGCTGGCGAGCCATGAGTTTTGCCAGCCAGGCTGGGTCTTTAATATCCCCCCAGTAATACCGACACGGATTAGTAAAAAGGAGATGGATTTCAATATGTTTACCCAGCGCCTGCAATGCTCTGAGATACACTGGCGGTAACGCGGAAATGCCGCAAATAAAAACGCGGGACGGCAACCCTGGCGGGCAGGCGGTCGCGCTTTCCAGCGTTTGAATAAAGCGTTGGTAGAGATTGGCGCGATGCCAGCGTGGCTGCCCCAGCGCGGCGGTATATTCCACCAATGCTTTCCACAGCGGCGCCTGCCAGTTTTGCGCCTCCCCCAGACCTTCCACGGTTTCTCCCGCCTCCCACTGCGTAAGCCAGTCAGGCCGATAAACCAGATACTGATCGAACAGGTCGGCGGCGCGCGCGGAAAGCTGAAAGAGTTTGCGTTTATCGGTGTCGTCGGTCAGATAATGGCGCAGCAGTACAAACTCATCCTTATCCAGCAACTGCGGCAGCAAGGTCATCAGTTTCCAGCTCATGCTTTGTTTGCTGAAAGCGCTTTCTTTGGGGATATCCGGCAACACGCGGACAAACATCTCCCAGATAAAACTCGCCGGTAACGGAAAAGCGATATTCGCCGCAATACCAAACTTTTGTGAAAGGGTCATCTGCAGCCACTGCGCCATACCCGTGCTTTGTACCAGAATCATTTCTGGTTCAAAGGGATCATCCAGCCGCTCGCGTTCGACGATGAACTCCATCAACGCTTCCAGCACATCCAGACGATTGGAGTGGTAGACCCTTAACATAATTACTCCTGACGATTAACGATTTGGACAATGCAAGCGCGTCATCTGCCCCTGCCTGCCAGAGGGTGAAACCATCGTGACGCTGATGCTGACACATCCCGATTGCGTTGTCTGCATCCGGTTGGCCTTCCAGTCGTCAGCAGGCGAAAATGGATACAGCGCCGTTTGCTGCCACGCCTGCCGCCAGATCTGGAGATACTGGTGTCGTAATGCAAAACTGTGCATTAATACCCGCTGATAGCCTGACAGCGCGGTGACGATCATTACCATTAGAACCATCGCCACTAAAACTTCCGGGAGGCTAAACCCGCGTTGTAAATTCAGGGGATGCGACATAACGCCACCTCTTTTAACGGACAAAAATCACTCCAGCCGTGGGGAGAAAAGACAATACTTCCCTGAATGACGTTGCCCAAACGCCATAACGTCATGCTGTCATCTTGCGCCGCCATCACCACTTCATCCCCCGATAATCTCCGCAAACAGACCCTCGCTCCTGAAGGGGAATAGCGCCGACATTCCATTTCGGTTACGCCTGACCATAGCTGCCCCCGCCCCCATTCCAGCGCCGACTGTACGAGCGCCTGGCGTTGTATCGCCAGGCTCTGCGTCGTCACGCGGGCGGCATAGCTGGCCTGCTGCTGATTTACACCTTGCAGTAGCAGACTACCCAGAATCAGTATTAAAAGCGCCAGTATTAGCGAAGAAGCGCCACGTTCCCGATTCACAGATTAAATCCCGTTACGCTGTATTGCGCGTCAATAACCGTCTGAGGCTCGGCTTTGCTGGCGCCGCGCAGATGCAGCATGAGCACTGGCGAGAATCCCGTTATATCCCGGCGCTCAACGGTAAACGCCGTGATGAGTACCGTATTGGGATCGGTCATTTTTTCCCATCCCTTACCCTGGCAAGATGTTGCTCCGCGTAATGTTTCCAGAACGTTATCCTTCATACGGAACCCGGTCAGGTCGGCCTCTTTCGCCGGTATGGTATCCCAGACACCGTTATTATTCCCGTCCCACTGAACGATGACGCATTGCCCCTGTTCGGCAAGATGTAACCCTTCGCCAATGCAGTGGCCATGGCAGTAACCCGCACGTTGAAGATGCTTCGCTACGGTATAGGTTCGCTGCCAGATTTCATCTTCCAGCGATAACTGTCGCGTGTTGTGCCAGATCTCACGCTGTAGCGCCGGTAAAAATCGTGCTGATCCAAGCAGTAAAATGGAACCGATCGCCATCGCCAGCACAACCTCCAGTAGCGAGAACCCCCGCGTGGTTATTGACACGTGGCGGCCTCGTTACGCTCGCATAGCCTGATTCGCCCCCAGGAGGAGACGACCAGACGCCACTCTCCGGCAGCGTTTTTCAGTACGATGTGCCCTGCCCATGCCGTATTGCGCAGGCCAAAGAAGGCTAACGACGGCGTGATATCGGCAAGGACGACATCACGCCAGTCGGGCGTAAACACAAAGGGGGAAGATGGCGTACACGATGTTTGCGTAGCAACAGAGCTGACAAAGCACCATGAACCGCCTTCGCTGACCACGCGAAGAATGTGATCGCGGTTATGCCATTGAGCGTCCTCACGAAGTTGCAGCAGGTAATCCCGCACCTGACATGCGGTTTGCCACAGGCGCTGTTGCTGCTGCCAGCGTTGCCAGCCATAAAGTCCTGTGGCGCTGAGAATGATAATGAGCGACATCGCGACCACCGTTTCAATGAGCGTATAGCCCTGTTGTTTTTTCATGTCGGCAGTATGGCGGGCGGAAGAAAAATAACGAGCGCCAAATACAGATTGTTCGGCGCGTTACGGAAAAAAGTTCATGTCTTGCAGCGCGTTGCAAAATTTCAGGAATGCGCGCCGAAGATTGAGACGAAGGGTAAAAAAAACCGACGCGCAATGACGTCGGTTATGGCAGGATCGTCAACGCTTAGATAGCGACCGGCGCTTTAATACCGGGGTGCGGATCATAGCCTTCAATTTCGAAATCATCGAACCGGTAGTCAAAAAGCGAATCAGGTTTACGCTTAATGACCAACTTCGGCAGCGCGCGCGGTTCACGGCTTAATTGCAGGTGCGTCTGCTCCATATGGTTGCTGTACAGGTGCGTGTCGCCGCCGGTCCAGACAAAATCGCCGACGTCCAGGTCGCACTGTTGCGCCATCATATGCACCAGTAACGCGTAGCTGGCAATGTTGAACGGCAGACCGAGGAACACATCGCAGGAGCGCTGATAAAGCTGACAGGAGAGTTTTCCATCTGCGACATAAAACTGGAAAAAGGCGTGACACGGCGCCAGCGCCATCTTATCCAGCTCGCCGACGTTCCACGCAGAAACGATAATACGACGAGAGTCCGGGTCGTTTTTAAGCTGGCTTAAGACCGTGGCGATCTGATCGATATGGCGGCCATCCGGTGTTGGCCATGCACGCCACTGCTTACCATAAACCGGGCCTAAATCACCGTTCTCATCGGCCCATTCGTCCCAGATGGTGACATTATTTTCGTGCAGGTAAGCGATGTTGGTATCGCCCTGCAAAAACCATAGCAGTTCGTGAATAATTGAACGTAAATGGCAGCGTTTTGTCGTCACCAGAGGAAAGCCTTCCTGCAGGTTAAAACGCATCTGATGGCCAAAAATGGAAAGCGTGCCGGTGCCGGTACGGTCGTTTTTCTGTGTGCCTTCATCCAGCACTTTTTGCATCAGTTCTAAATACTGTTTCATGGTTCCTCAGGAAACGTGTTGCTGCGGGCGGCGGCGATATGCCCAAACCATCATGATCGCGCCAGCGATAATCATCGGGATAGAGAGAATCTGCCCCATGCTGATGTACTGTACCCACGCGCCGGTAAATTGCGCGTCCGGCTGGCGGAAGAATTCAACAATGATACGAAACGCGCCATAGCCAATCAGGAATAATCCGGAGACTGCGCCCATCGGACGCGGTTTGCGAATAAAGAGATTAAGGATGATAAACAGCACCACTCCTTCTAATGCCAGCTCATACAACTGGGAAGGGTGGCGCGGCAATACGCCATAGGTATCAAAAATAGGCTGCCATTGCGGATGTGACGGCAGCAGCGCAATATCTTCCGCGCGTGAGCCAGGAAAGAGCATGGCAAACCGGAAGTCAGGATCGACGCGCCCCCACAATTCACCGTTGATAAAGTTGCCCAGACGCCCGGCGCCCAGGCCGAACGGAATTAACGGCGCAATAAAATCAGACACCTGAAAGAACGAGCGCTTCGTGCGCCTGGCGAAGATAATCATCACCAGTATCACACCGATAAGCCCGCCGTGGAAGGACATGCCGCCGTCCCAGACGCGGAATAAATAGAGCGGGTTATCCAGAAACAGAGGGAAGTTATAAAACAGGACATAGCCAATACGCCCCCCCAGGAAGACCCCCAGGAAACCTGCATAGAGTAAATTTTCAACTTCGTTTTTGGTCCAACCGCTTCCCGGACGGTTAGCACGACGCACCGCCAACCACATCGCGAAAACGAAACCCACCAGATACATCAAGCCATACCAGTGAAGCGCGACGGGCCCAATTGAGAAAATGACCGGATCAAAGTCCGGAAAATGCAGATAGCTACTGGTCATCTGTCACCACAATTTCTTGTTATTTCGCTGAAGAGATAGCGATTGATAAGTGCGCCTGCGCGTTGCAGACGCTCCAAAGGTGCGAATAATAGCACAAGGGTTAAAAGCGAGATGCCGATTACCGTTAAAAGATATGTATACCCTTCATACTTCAAGTTGCTTATGTGTTGGCTACGGATTACTCGGCCCATCCATGGGCCTCGCCCTGACGGGCCGTCGCACGCGACGTTCAAATCTGCTCCCGGCAGATTTGTCGCTCACCCCAGTCACATAGTTATCTATGCTCATGGGGACTCACTCCCTTGCCGCCTTTAAGCAACTCGAATTATTTTGGGTATATACGCATTGTCTTTCATCTTGCAGGCGTGTTGTCTGCGCCGTGAATCCACAGTCACTTTTTCCCGCTCCAGTCGTTACAACCCTCCGCGAATCAATCCCCCCATCCCACGGCGCTCCATAAACGCCGCCACCTGATGACGCACCTCGGTCGCCATCTGCGCCTCAAGGCTGCGTCTGGCAAGGGTTTGCGCGTCTTCAAAATCGATATGCCGCAGCAGATATTTCACACGCGCTACCGAACGGCCATTCATCGAAAGATGGCGATATCCCAGACCGATAAGAATCGCCACGCACATCGGATCGCCCGCCATCTCGCCGCACAAGCGAAGATCGAGGCCATTTTTTTCGGCTTCCTGCGCAATCATGCTCAGTGCGCGCAGCATAGCCGGATGCAGACTGTCGTAAATACTGGCCACGCGGGTATTGTTGCGATCTACCGCCAGGATATATTGCGTTAAATCGTTGGTGCCGACCGAGATAAAGTCGATCCGGTTAGCCAGATGCGGCAGCATAAATACCATTGACGGCACTTCCAGCATAATGCCGATACGCGGTTTCGGGATCGCATAGCCGATCATCTCCTCGACCTCGCGCCCGGCGCGTTCGATCAGACGCCGCGCTTCATCGACTTCATCAATACTGGTGACCATCGGCAACAAAATGCTGAGGTTGCCAGTCGCCGCATTGGCGCGCAGCATCGCGCGGACCTGGATCAAAAAGATCTCCGGCTGATCCAGCGTAATGCGGATCCCGCGCCAGCCCAGGCACGGGTTCTCCTCGCTGATCGGCATATAGGGCAGTTGCTTATCCGCTCCCACATCCAGGGTCCGCAGCGTCACCGGTTTATCGTTAAACATTTGCAGCATCCCTTGATACTGCGCCACCTGCTCTTCTTCCGAGGGAAACCCGCTTTGCAGCATAAAGGGAATTTCAGTACGGTACAGGCCGATACCGTCGATCCGACTGCCTAACTTTTCCTCATGCTCGGGACTGAGCCCGGCATTCAGCATCACTTTGACTCGCTCGCCGCTTTTCAGTTGGGCGGGAAGATTGACGTCGTCCTCCGCCAGACGACTGAGTTCTATCTCTTCACTAATGAGCCGCTGATATTCCTGAATAAGCACGGGTTCAGGATCGACCAGTAATTCACCGCGATAGCCATCCACCACCAACGTACGGCGATGTAGCACCGAAGGTTGGATATCCGCGCCCATGACGGTCGGGATACCGAGCGCGCGCACCATAATCGCCGCATGCGAGTTTGCCGCGCCGTCGCGCACCACAACGCCCGCCAGCCTGTCCTGCGGCAGCTCCGCCAGGGTGGTCGCCGACAGCTCATCCGCGACCAGAATAAAACGTTCCGGCCAGGCGTTTGGCCCCTGAACTGAATCATCAAGGTGGAATAACAGCCGCTGCCCCAGCGTGCGTAAGTCTCCCGCACGTTCTTTGAGGTAGTTATCGGTTAGCGCCGCAAATTGCTCGGCAAATTTTTCGATGATTTTTTTAACGGCCCACTCCGCAACAGCGCCTTTGTCGACCTCGGCGAAGAGTTCGCGACGCAGTCTGGCGTCTGAAAGCAGGTGTGAGTACAGATCGAAAATGGCCGCCGTCTCTTTTTGCGCGCCGGCGGCAAAGCGTTTGCTGTATCGTCGGAATTCGTTCGCCGCCTCTTCCAGCGCGCCGGTCAGTCGTTCGCGTTCAAGAGAGGTATCCAGCGTAGACGCTTCGTAAACCTGTTCCATCAGCGGCATGGTCGCGTCTTGCCAGCCCGTTGCGATAGCCACGCCCGGCGCCGCAGGAAGCGCGCGGATTCGCGTCTGCCGGTATTGCCCGAACAGCGCTGTGACCTGCGACTGTGACAGGATAGCCGCCATCTGCGTAGCGAGCGTGACGAGGAAAGACTCTTCGCTTTCATCGTACTGGCGCAATTCGCGCTGCTGTACGACCAGCACGCCGAGAAGTTGGCGACGCTGAATGATCGGCACGCCGAGAAACGCGCGAAAACGCTCCTCTTTTACCGAAGGAATGTATTTAAAGCTGGGATGTTTTTGCGCATCGGCAAGGTTAATGGGTTCCGCCAGCCTGCCCACCAGACCGACGATCCCCTCATCAAACGCAAGCGCAACGGTTCGACCACGCGGTTTTTTCAACCCCCGCGTCGCCATCAGGTAATAACAGCGTCGGTCATGATCGGCCAGGTAAACCGAGCAAACCTCTGTATCCATCGCAAGACAGATATCCGTGACCAGAATATTCAGCGCCTCGTTCAGACGCGGCGCACTGGCCACTTTTTCGACTATTTCGCGCAGGCGAGTGAGCATAATTTGCGTGGCTTAACCTCTTTTACGTCGATAAGCAGGCGCGCTTTGTAGCTTAGGGGGATTATCCTGAAGCGCCATGACAACACTTGCAAACTCTTTCATTACCCTGCGGTAGACATCGCGTTTAAATGACACCACTTGTCGAACCGGATACCAGTAACTTACCCAGCGCCAGCCGTCAAACTCCGGCGTACTGCTGGTTTGCATATTGATTTCGGCGTCGGCGCTCATTAACTGCAAAAGAAACCACTTTTGTTTCTGGCCGATACATACCGGCTTTGTGTCCCAACGCACCAAACGTTTTGGTAACTTGTAACGCAACCAGTTGCGAGTAGAAGCAAGGATCCGCACATCTTTACGGCTTAACCCAACTTCTTCAAACAGTTCCCGGTACATCGCCTGTTCTGCCGACTCCCCTGGATTTATCCCGCCCTGCGGGAACTGCCAGGAGTGCTGACCAAATCGCCGGGCCCACATCACCTGCCCCTGACGATTACAAATTACGATACCTACATTTGGGCGGTAGCCATCGTCATCAATCACCGGACTACCTCAACATAAACCTTATATATGAACGATTGTTTCATACTCCAGTGAGGCGGTAAACCACTCTGTAATAGTGACACAGCCTAATAACAATTGAATAACTCACAGTAAATAGCCGAGTTATAAACAGATGATGACGCCCTTGCGCCATTTTATTCACCTTTTCTGTGGATATAGTTGTGAAGAAGTATGGAATTACCACGGGAAAACCCAGAACAGTCTGAATTCCTCATGCGGAAAACAGTAAAAATAGTGCCTTATATTCATTGTGTTATAGACAAATCTTACATGCCACCTTCATAAAGCGTGACCAGTATCACATCTAAGATCCTTATGCTGATGAAAGATCAACCAGCGTCGGTTTTATCCACAGATTGTGCCAATAACTTACGCACTATTTGTCTGAATTTTCGATTTTCGTCGCACGTCAAGGCTGTAAATGGAAACAGTAGTGGCGGTTTTACACAGTTATCCCAACTTTCTGTGGATAACATAGTGTAAGATCCTGTTTATTGTCAGTGACCAGAATTGGAAAACCCGCTTCAGCGTTGCGCAACACGAAGAAACAACACAAAAAAGGCAATAAAAATCAGTCTATTGAATATAAGACACAGAAAAAGATAAACTCTGCCCATACGGTATAAAATCACTGCTCATTTTTTAATCTAAGGTAATGGTAATGTCCGCTCTTTGTCCGCTACTGACTCCGCCTGCTTCGGAAGCATTGCTGTTAGCCCAGGCGCGGCAGCTTTCCGGCTATACGTTAGGCGAGCTGGCGGCGATGGCCGGCATTACCACGCCTAAAGATTTGAAGCGAGACAAAGGCTGGATCGGCGTCTTGCTGGAGATCTGGCTCGGCGCCAGCGCCGGGAGCAAGCCGGAGCAGGATTTCGCCGCGTTAGGCGTAGAACTGAAAACCATCCCGGTGGATAGTCTGGGTCGTCCTCTGGAAACAACCTTTGTTTGCGTGGCGCCGTTAACCGGTAACAGCGGCGTGACCTGGGAGACAAGTCACGTACGGCATAAATTGAAGCGCGTGCTATGGGTGCCGGTCGAAGGCGATCGCAGCATACCGTTAGCCGAACGCCGCGTAGGTTCGCCGCTACTCTGGAGTCCGAGTGAAGAAGAGGACAGGCAGCTACGCCTCGACTGGGAAGAGCTGATGGACATGATAGTGCTGGGCCAGGTGGAACGCATTACCGCCCGTCATGGCGAAGTCTTGCAACTGCGGCCCAAAGCCGCCAATGCCAGGGCGCTCACCGAGGCTATCGGCGCGCGCGGGGAACCTATTTTGACGCTACCGCGTGGATTTTATCTGAAAAAAAATTTTACGCAGGCGCTGCTGGCTCGCCATTTTTTATTGCAGAATCCGTAACGTCCATTACACGCAAATGCGCCTCCGCTATGGCTACGCGTCGGGCCGGCGCCGGATAAACGTAAGCGTATTGTCGCCGCTATTTTACACCGTTCCTTGTTGCGCAAATTCAGCCAGGGCTTTCGCCCGTCACTCGACGGGCCTATAATTACCGCTTCTTTTTTTGGCAGGACTTTGTTCGATGTTATTTGCATGGATAACCGATCCCAATGCCTGGCTGGCGCTCGGTACGCTGACGCTGCTGGAGATTGTACTTGGGATCGACAACATTATTTTTCTTTCTCTGGTGGTAGCAAAACTTCCTACGGCGCAACGAAACCACGCACGGCGGCTTGGGTTGGCGGCGGCGATGGTTATGCGCCTGGCGCTGCTGGCGTCAATCGCCTGGGTCACTCGTCTGACTAATCCGCTGTTTGAGCTTTTCGGCGAAGCGATTTCCGCCCGCGATCTCATTCTGTTACTGGGCGGGTTATTTTTAATCTGGAAAGCCAGCAAGGAGATCCATGAGTCCATCGAAGGCGAAGAAGAAGGGTTAAAAACCCGGGTTTCTTCTTTCCTGGGCGCAATAGTGCAGATTATGCTGCTGGATATTATTTTCAGCCTTGATTCAGTTATCACAGCGGTTGGCCTCTCCGATCATCTGTTTATTATGATGGCGGCAGTCGTTATTGCCGTGGGCGTCATGATGTTTGCGGCACGGCCCATCGGCGAGTTTGTCGATCGTCATCCGTCGGTAAAAATGCTGGCGCTCTCCTTTCTGATCCTGGTTGGCTTTACCCTGATTCTGGAAAGTTTCGACGTTCACGTTCCGAAAGGGTATATCTATTTCGCCATGTTCTTCTCTATCGCAGTAGAGAGCCTGAACCTGTTGCGTAATAAAAAGAATCCGCTGTAATCCTGTCTCGCTCCCCCGCCGGGGAGCGAATACTCACTTTATTTCCTTTCTTCTCACAGATTAAGATTTTGCTGCTTCCGACATGCAGAGCTGCGCGTTATTACTAGACTATTATCAGACATATGATTAACAGACTATTATCAGATGCAGGCTACGTGAGGACAAACGGATGAAAAAGTGGGCAGTTGTAATTTCCGCAGTAGGGTTGGCTTTTGCGGTATCCGGATGCAGCAGCGATTATGTAATGGCGACGAAAGATGGTCGTATGATCCTGACCGATGGAAAACCACAAGTTGACGATGATACCGGTCTGGTCAGCTATACCGATGCACAGGGAAACGAGATGCAAATCAACCGTGACGAAGTGTCTCAAATTATCGAACGCTAAGCGGTGGCCTGTGATCGAGGTCAGCATTCTGCAAGCCTTCAGGCTGCGTCCCGTAACGGTGCGTGGCGACTACGCCCGGTAACAATTACGCCGCGCAGCCTGCAATTTTACTTTCCCTTTTGCCTTCCCTCTGCCATTTTTATTGTCCTTTGTCGGGAATTTCTGACTTCATAATAAAAAGGAAACGGCTATGCACTATCACCGTATACCCCACAGCTCGCTCGAAGTAAGTACGCTAGGGCTGGGCACAATGACATTTGGTGAACAAAACAGCGAAGCCGACGCTCACGCACAGCTCGACTATGCCATCGCAAATGGCATTAACCTTATCGACGCCGCCGAGATGTATCCGGTACCGCCGCGCCCGGAAACACAAGGGCTGACGGAGTCCTATATCGGTAACTGGCTCGCCAAACGCGGCAACCGTGAAAAACTGATCATCGCCAGCAAAGTCAGCGGACCGGCACGTAATAATGATCAAGGCATCCGGCCTCATCAGGCGCTGGATCGTAAAAATATTCGCGAAGCGCTACACGACAGTTTGACCCGGTTGCAAACCGACTATCTGGATTTGTATCAGGTGCACTGGCCGCAGCGCCCCACTAACTGCTTCGGTAAACTCGGCTATAACTGGACGGACTCCACGCCAGTAGTAAGTCTGCTGGAGACGTTAGACGCGCTAAGTGAGTTTCAGCGAGCGGGTAAGATTCGTTATATTGGCGTTTCAAATGAGACAGCGTTTGGCGTTATGCGCTATCTGCATCTGGCGGAAAAACATGACCTGCCGCGTATTGTCACGATCCAGAACCCCTATAGCCTGTTAAACCGCAGTTACGAGGTCGGGCTGGCGGAAGTCAGCCAGTATGAAGGTGTTGAATTGCTCGCCTATTCCTGTCTGGCGTTTGGCACATTAACCGGTAAATACCTGAACGGGGCCAAACCCGCAGGCGCGCGGAATACCTTGTTCAGCCGCTTCACACGTTACAGCAGCGAACAGGCGCAAAAAGCCGTTGCCGCCTACGTCGATATCGCGAAGCGTCACAATCTTGATCCGGCGCAGATGGCGCTGGCCTTTGTTCGCCGCCAGCCGTTTGTCGCCAGTACGTTACTGGGCGCAACCACGATGGCGCAGCTCAAGACGAATGTGGAAAGTCTGCATCTGACGTTAAGCGAAGAGGTCCTGGCGGAGATTGAGGCGGCGCATCAGGTTTATACCTACCCGGCGCCGTGATAGTCAGTGCCCGGTGGCGCTACGCTTCCGGGCTTACAGAGACAATGTAAGCCGGATAACGCGCACTCGCCGCCCGGCATATTCACTCAGTATGATGCCTGCCGGCGCTGCCAGATCCACAGCGCCGCGATCGCCAGCGCGAACAGCACGCCAAAGCCGATACCTATCGCCACTGCCGGAACGCCAACCAGCACCGCCAGCGAGTACAGTCCCAGCATTAATAGCATGGCGCTATTCTCGCCCAGATTTTGTACGGCAATGGCATTCCCGGCGCCAACGCTCTTCTTACCGCGCTCCTGGAGCAAAGCGTTGAGCGGCACCACAAAAAAGCCGCCCAGCATACCTATCAACAGCAACAAGGCATAAGCAGGCAGCAATGCGTGCTGTAATGAGAAGATCGCAACCACAACGCCAATCAAAATCCCGGCGGGCATACAGCGCGATACGGTCTCCAGCGTCACCAGTTTTGCCGCCGCGCCCGCGCCGACCACAATGCCTACCGCCACCATGGCGTTCAGGTAAGTTGGCGTGGCGTTATCCGTAATACCCAGCGCCACCGGCACCCACAGCACCAGCAGAAAACGCAGCGTCACGCCTGCGCCCCAGAATAGCCCGGTCCCCACCAGCGAAAACCGCGTTTCACCGTTACGCCAAAGGACAACGCAAGCGCTGAAGAAGCTACGCGTCATCGCCGACAACCGCCAGGATTGTCCTGGACGCGCCGCCACAAGCTTCGGGATAAACAGGTTCGCCGCCACTGCGCCAGCGTAGGCCAACGCGCAGGCAACCAGCGCGGCGATGACATGCCAGTCGGCCAATACGCCGCCCGCGACGGAACCGAGCAAAATCGCCGCAATCGTAGAGGCTTCCATCAGGCCATTGGCTTTCACCAGCTTATCGCCCGTCGTCAGTTCGCCCAGAATACCGTATTTCGCCGGAGAATAAGCCGCCGCACCAATCCCGACCAACGTATAACCGACAAAAGGATTCACGCCGAGGCAGATACCTGCCGCTCCCGCCAGTTTAAGACCATTGGCGACCATCATCACCCGGCCTTTGGCAAAGCTGTCCGCTATCTGGCCGACAAACGGCGCAAAAAGAATGTAAGCGCCCACAAACACCATTTGCAAAACAGGCTGGCTCCAGTCCGGGTAAAACTGAGCTTTCAGCAGTGCCAGCGTCGCGAACAGCAGCGCATTATCGCCAAAAGCCGAGAGAAACTGCGCAACAATCACCGACAGCATCCCTTTCGACCAGATGGAAGTGTTAGTACGTACTGACTCACTCATGATGTTGTTCCGGCGCATCCACCCAACTTTTCAGCGTCACAAAATCGGGTTTCCCGCTGCCAAGCAAGGGAAGCTGCTTCAGATAACGGATATCACGCGGGACGGCAAGTTCCGGAATACCGTGTTCACGGGCATAGTGCTGTAACTTTTCTCGGGTGAGTTCGCTGTCAGTCGTAAACAGTACCAGCGCTTCACCTTTGCTGGCATCGCTTTTAATGGCGGTAGCGTGCATTTTGTCCGCCGAAACGCCAAGCGCCAGTTGCTCGACCATCTCCAGCGAGACCATTTCGCCAGCAATTTTCGCAAAGCGTTTTGCGCGCCCCTGAATCTGCACAAAACCATTTTCATCGAATCGTACAATGTCACCCGTGTCGTACCACCCGCGCTCGGTTTCGCCTCTGGCGTTTTCCGCCGACGGCACCTCCAGCACGCCCGGTTTTTCCACGCGTAGATAGCCATTCATGATATTCGGCCCTTTCAGCTGTAGCCGACCGCCGTTTTCAATACCGGGCACCGCCAGCAGACGCGCGTCCATGCCAGGCAGAATGCGGCCAACAGTGCCCGGCTTAGCCGCCATCGGCACGTTAATCGAGACTACTGGCGCGCATTCCGTTACCCCGTAGCCCTCAAGAATGCGCAGACCGAATTTATCCTGCCACAGTTGTTTGGTGCTCTCCTGAAGTTTTTCCGCACCGGCCACCACATAGCGCAGGCGATAAAAATCATACGGATTGGCAAAGCGCGCATAGTTGCCGAGGAAGGTTGACGTACCAAACAGCACGGTACAGTTACGATCATAGACCAGTTCCGGCACAATGCGATAGTGCAGCGGACTTGGATAAAGAAATACTTCCGCGCCGGTCAACAACGGCGTAAACAGGCCCACCGTCAAACCGAACGAGTGAAAGAGCGGCAGCGCCGACATAAAACGGTCATTGGCGGTGAAATCCGCAATCGTTTTTATCTGCTCGACGTTCGCCAGAATGCTTTTATGGCTGTGCACCACCCCTTTCGGGTGCCCTTCCGAGCCGGAGGTAAAAAGAATGATCGCCGCGTCTTCCGGCTGCTGTTTTACCTGCGCCAGCCACGGCGCCAGAAGGTGGGCAAAAATCCACAGCTTGTCGGCGAGTGTGACGTCCGCTTTTAAATCTTCCAGGTAAACCCAACGAACCTGCGTTAGCTGTTCCGGCAAGTGCCACAATTTACCTTTATCGAGGAACTGGCGGGAGGTAAAAATCGTTTTAATTTCCGCCGCGGTAATCGCGCTGGTCAGCCCTTTTACCCCCGCCGTGTAGTTCATCATGGCCGGAATGCGGCGACGAGAAACCGCGCCGAAAATCACCGCCGCGCTGATGGCGGCATTCGGCAGCATTAAACCGATTTTCTCGCCCTCAACGCTGTACTTTTCCAGAATCCGGCCAACAAAAAGCGTCTTGGTCAGTAACTTACGATACGTATCCGGCGTAAAGTTAATGTCCTCAATACAGTTTTTACCCGCGCCGTAACGATATTGCGCCGCCAGCAACGATTCGTATAACGTCTCGCGTGGGCGCACCGCCATACGCGCTTCCATCATGATCTGGTGCAGCATCTCACCCGCTATTTTACGCCTGTCGCGCGCGCGCGGCGCTTCCGGCATCGGTATTTGCGTCGGCGGTAAAATATGAAGCTGAATGCGGGGGAATAAGCGCCGTTTAACCAGACCTTTCAGGCGACTGAAAGGGGTAAGCTCCGCGCCGTCAATGCGGAGCGGAATGACGGTTGCGCCCGATTTTGCCGCCACAAAGCCTGCGCCGTCATAAATTTTCATCAGCGAGCCGGTCACGGAAATCCGCCCTTCCGGGAAAATCACCACTGGACGCCCCTGTTCCACCAGACGCACCAGGTGTTTAATGGACATGGGTTTAGTGGGGTCGAGCGGCACAAAATCGATCAGCGGCGTTAACCAGCGCATATACCATTGCTGGCTGATGGAGGTATATACCGCAAAGACAGGCCGTACCGGCAAAAACAGCGCCAGCAACATACCATCGATAAATGAAACGTGATTGGGGGTAATTAAGACCCGGTTCCCCTGTAGCGCCCGGACATCGCCAGTGACGCGCACACGATAAAGCACGCGAAACAGGTTACGGAAAAATCCAAACAGCATTTCAACTCCCTTTGGCCGACAATTCGCTAAAACATGAATTGTGGCAGATTACACGAGTTGCGTAACAGGAGCGATAGCAAAATAGGTTCGAAAAAAAACCTGCGCATCCGCGCAGGTTGGTGCAAGAGACAGGTACGAAGAGCGTACCGAATAATCTCACCAATCAATACCTCTGGGATCTTGATTGTGGGCTTCGCGCGTCTGCATCGCCAGTCCGAAAACGCAAAGGAATAAACGGAAATGCAACGAGTTGTGTAAATTATCCGTTACTGTTACAGGTTCAGGCGAAACAAAAAAAACCTGCGCATCTCTACGCAGGTTGGTGTAATTCGTGTGATCAACAATGACGTTGATTCCACCTATCAATACCTCTGGGATCACCACTCTATCAACCTGACTCGCTGGCCTGCCAGCAGACAATCGCAACAGCGCTTCGCAAACTGTAACGAAAGATTTGTATTGTCACTTTACAGACGCATTTCTCCCGTGCAGGTCACATTTGCCCGATACGGCGGGGCAAGAGGCTTGAACAGACGTTCATTTTCCGTAAAACTGGCGTAATGTAAGCGTTTACCCACTATAGGTATTATCATGGCGACCATAAAAGATGTAGCCCGACTGGCCGGTGTTTCAGTCGCCACCGTTTCTCGCGTTATTAACGATTCGCCAAAAGCCAGCGAAGCGTCCCGGCTGGCGGTGACCAGCGCAATGGAGTCCCTGAGCTATCACCCTAACGCCAACGCGCGCGCGCTGGCACAGCAGGCAACGGAAACCCTCGGTCTGGTGGTCGGCGACGTTTCCGATCCTTTTTTCGGCGCGATGGTGAAAGCCGTTGAACAGGTGGCGTATCACACCGGCAATTTTTTACTGATTGGCAACGGGTATCATAACGAACAAAAAGAGCGTCAGGCTATTGAACAGTTGATTCGTCATCGTTGCGCAGCGTTAGTGGTACACGCCAAAATGATTCCGGATGCGGACCTGGCCTCATTAATGAAGCAAATCCCCGGCATGGTGCTGATTAACCGCATTTTACCGGGGTTAGAACACCGCTGTGTCGCGCTGGATGACCGTTACGGGGCATGGCTGGCGACCCGGCATCTGATCCAGCAAGGTCATACGCGTATTGGGTATATCTGTTCCAATCACACTATCTCTGATGCCGAAGATCGCCTGAGGGGCTATTACGATGCGCTGGCGGAAAGCCATATCCCGGCTAACGATCGGCTGGTGACGTTCGGCGAACCGGATGAAAGCGGCGGCGAGCAGGCGATGACTGAGTTATTAGGCCGCGGCAGACATTTTACCGCGGTGGCCTGCTATAACGACTCGATGGCGGCCGGCGCGATGGGAGTATTAAATGATAATGGCGTGGGGGTGCCGGGCGAAGTATCGCTCATCGGTTTTGATGATGTACTGGTCTCACGCTATGTGCGTCCCCGACTGACCACCATTCGGTATCCGATCGTCACCATGGCGACACAGGCGGCGGAGCTGGCGTTAGCGCTGGCAGGGAAATGCCCTACGCCAGAAGTAACTCATGTATTTAGTCCGACACTGGTACGCCGACATTCGGTGTCCACGCCGACGGATACCGGGCACCTGTCGACAACCGATTAATCAGGGTAGCATGATGGCGACAATGCTGGATGTTTCCCGCCATGCGGGCGTATCAAAGGCCACCGTCTCACGGGTGCTGAATGGGACGGGGCAGGTAAAAGAAAGTACGCGCCAGAAAGTGTTTACGGCGATGCAGGTTCTGGACTATCGCCCCAACCTGCTGGCACGCTCGCTGGCGAATAGCACCAGCAACAGCATCGGTCTGGTCGTCTCTACGTTTGACGGCTTCTATTTTGGCAGTTTGTTGCGCCGGGCGTCGCGCCAGGCGGAGTTTCATAACAAGCAGTTGATCGTCACCGATGGTCACGATACGCCGGAACGAGAGCAGAAAGCCGTACAAATGTTGGCCGACAGACAGTGCGACGCTATTATTCTTTACACTCGCTATATGGATGAGCCGGCGATTTTGTCGTTGATTGACGCCACGGAAATGCCGCTGGTGATTATTAATCGCAACGTCACTCAGGCCCGCGATCGCGCTATTTTCTTCGAGCAGGAGACGGCGGCATTCCAGGCGGTGGAATATCTGATTACGCAGGGCCATCGCGATATCGCCTGTATTACGCTGCCTGTTCATACTCCCACCGGCACATCACGCGTAGCGGGTTATCGCAAGGCGCTGGAAAAATATGGCATCCCCTGGCAACCGGCAAAAGTGAAATACGGCGATTACACGCTGACGCGCGGCTATGACGCCTGCCGGGAATTACTGGAGGAAGGCGTCACGTTTAGCGCGCTATTCGCCTGTAATGATGACACGGCGCTGGGCGCGGCAAAAGCGCTGCGCCAGGCCGGATTACGCATCCCGCAGGATGTGTCGCTGTTTGGTTTTGACGATGCGCCGGGCGCAACCTGGCTTGAACCAGGGCTTTCAACAGTCTATTTACCCATCGAGGATATGATAGCCACCGCGATCGATCAGGCCGTTCGTCTGGCGAACAGCGAGCCGGTCGCCCCGATCCCACCCTTTACCGGCACGCTGATTCTGCGCGAGTCCGTCGCCGCGGGCCCGTTTTTTCAACGTCCGGCCTAATGATGCGCTTCAGAGCATCTCCAGCGCTAACAGCTCTTCAATGGTCTGACGACGGCGGATCAGCCGCGCCTGTCCATTGTCAAACAGTACTTCCGGCAGGAGCGGGCGGCTGTTGTAATTCGATGACATAGACGCGCCGTACGCGCCGGTATCGTGCAATACGAGGTAATCGCCGGGGATGACCGCAGGTAAGGCGCGTGTTTCAACCATTCCCCCTTCCTGCTGCGTAAAAACATCGCCTGATTCGCATAGCGGCCCGGCGACCACCGTCTCGACCCACGGGCCATTTTCAAGCGCGCGACCATCCGCCGCCAGCGCCGAAATACGGTGATAGCTACCGTACATCGCCGGGCGCATCAGATCGTTAAAACCCGCATCTACCAGCACGAAATGGCGGCTTCCCATCTGTTTTACGCTACGCACCTGCGTTACCAGCACGCCCGATTGCGCCATCAGAAAACGCCCGGGTTCGATCTCAAGTTTGACCGCATGTCCCAGATGGCGGGCGATTTGCTCGCGCGCCGCGTTCCACAGGCCATAGTAATGGCGCGTATCAACGGGCTCTTCTCCCTCACGATAAGGTATCGAGAGTCCGCCGCCTGCCGAAATCGCCTCCACATCCTGACCACATTCCAGCACCTGGCGTACCATCGCGCCGCAAACCTGCTCCAGATGGCCATAATCGACGCCGGAACCAATGTGCATATGGATACCGACAAGTTTCAGTCGGTATTTCTGCATTACCGCCAGCGCCGCCGGAAGATCGCTATGCCAGATGCCGTGTTTGCTGTTTTCGCCCCCGGTGTTGGTTTTCTGGCTGTGGCCGTGACCAAAACCAGGATTCACGCGCAACCAGACACGATGCCCAGGCGAAACCTGACCAAGCTGCGTCAGCATATCTACCGAGCCGGCATTGACCGGAATATGCAGTTCGCTGACGCGCGCCAGCGTGGCGGCGTCAATCACATCGGCGGTAAAAACGATATCATCAGGGCACGTTTGCGGATCGTAGCCCGCCGCCAGCGCACGTTCGATCTCCCCCAATGAAACAGAATCCACCTTGACACCCTGCGCGCGCATTAAGCGCAGGATATGAATGTTCGAACAGGCTTTTTGCGCAAAACGCACGACGTCAAACTGCTGCAGGGCGGCTATCTGACGGCGAATAATGTGCGCGTCATAGACCCAGACCGGACAGCCGAATTCAGCAGGCAATCTGAGCAAATTTTCAGCGTTAAGGTCAGTTTCAGCGTGATAATGCGGCAATGACATAACAAACTCCGGAACAGGCTTTTTAACGATTACGCCATACCTTAGAAAGAATAAAAAATATCGTTTTATTGTCAGTCTATGCAAAAATGATATGGGATAAATAGTTCAGGGAAACGTATGGCTGCCGTTAATTTACGTCACATTGAAATTTTTCATGCCGTAATGACCGCCGGAAATCTCACCGAAGCGGCGCGGCTGCTGCATACCTCGCAGCCTACCGTCAGTCGCGAGCTGGCGCGTTTTGAGAAAGTGCTGGGATTAACGCTGTTTGAGCGCACACGCGGGCGCTTACATCCGACGGTGCAAGGGCTACGCCTGTTCGAAGAGGTACAACGCTCCTGGTATGGGTTGGATCGTATCGTCAGCGCGGCGGAAAGTTTGCGCGAGTTCCGTCAGGGCGAACTTTCTATCGCCTGCCTGCCGGTCTTTTCACAATCCTTTTTGCCGCCGCTACTACCGCCTTTTCTGGCGCGTTATCCGGATGTCAGCCTGAATATTGTGCCGCAGGAGTCGCCGTTGCTGGAAGAGTGGCTCTCCGCCCAGCGCCACGACTTAGGGCTGACGGAGACGCTTCATGCCCCGGCAGGAACAACCCGTACCGAGTTACTAACGCTGAATGAAGTGTGCGTACTACCCTGCGACCATCCGCTTGCCGCCAAAACGGTACTGACGCCAGACGATTTTCAGGGGGAAAACTTTATCAGCCTCTCCCGCCTGGACAGCTATCGACAGTTGTTGGATACGTTATTTGCCGAACATCAGGTGAAGCGCAGAATGGTGGTGGAAACGCATAGCGCAGCCTCCGTCTGCGCTATGGTGCGCGCCGGGGCGGGCGTTTCGATCGTTAACCCGCTGACCGCGCTGGACTATGCCGCCAGCGGCGTCACCGTTCGCCGCTTCAGCATTGACGTGCCCTTTACCGTCAGCCTGATTCGCCCGCTACACCGCCCCGCCTCCGCGCTGGTTGACGCCTTCAGTAAGCATTTACAAACGCATCTTTCGCGCCTGGTCGAACCGCTGGAGGTTATTCTGGGGCCGATGACGAAAGCATAAAGCTCACGGCATCCGCGGCATGAATTGCCGTGGTATCGAAAACCGGTAGCGCGCTTTGCGTCTGGGGAACAAGCAAACCTATTTCAGTGCAGCCAAAAATAACGCCCTGCGCGCCTTGCGCAGCCAGTTGTTCGATAACCTGTAAATAATAGTGGCGCGACGCGTCAGTGAATGTCCCCTGACAGAGCTCGTCAAAAATGACCTGATTGATACGCGCCCGATCGTCCGCCTCCGGCACGATGGTCTCAATCGCAAATTGCTGTTCCAGCCGCCCGCGATAAAAATCCTGTTCCATCGTATAGCGGGTCCCTAATAGCGCCACGCGATGCAACCCCTGACGGGCGATGGCTCGCCCGGTAGCATCCGCGATGTGTAGGAAAGGCAGAGAACAACGAGATTCAATAATGTGCGCGATTTTATGCATGGTGTTGGTACACAGCACAATGCCTTCTGCGCCCGCCTGCTGTAACCCCTGCGCGGCCTGCGCCAGGATATCGCCCGCTTTATCCCATTCGCCGCGGCGTTGACATACTTCAATATCGTGAAAATCTGCGCTATGCAGCAGTAAGCTCGCCGAGTGCAGGCCTCCCAACTGCTGTTTAATGCCTTCATTGATTAAACGGTAATAAGGGATAGTCGATTCCCAGCTCATCCCCCCCAACAGCCCGATCGTTTTCACTGCGCTCTCCTTTTTTTAAAGCATTATGGCAGTGAAACAAACTTACACATCCGTTTCCAGTCTATTTTTATCATGCCGGATAACAGGCGTTATCCGGCATGGGAGGGGGGGATTACACGCCAATATTTCTTAGCTTCTCGCCCGCCATTAGCTTGCGTTCGATATGCTCCAGGGTGACATTTTTGGTTTCCGGAATCAGCCAGAAAGTGATGCCGATAAAAGCGATATTCAGCGCGGTGTAGAGCCAGAATGTACCTGCCGCGCCAATGCTGTCCAACAGTGTCAGGAATGTCGCGCCGATGATCATGTTCGATACCCAGTTTGTCGTGGTTGAACAGGTAATGCCAAAATCACGGCATTTCAGCGGCTGGATTTCCGAACACAGTATCCACACCACCGGAGCGGCGCTCATCGCGTAACCGGCGATACACATCATCGTCATCCCAACGGAAAGCCAGGAGAGGCCGCTTGATGCCGTACCGTTATCAAACTGCATCAGGCAGTAGCCCAACACCAATGTCCCTAACGCCATTACGCTGAAACCGATTTTTAACGCCGGTTTACGCCCGGCCTTATCGACCGTAAAGACGGCGATAAACGTCGCGAACATAAAGGTCAGTCCGACCACCAGCGTAGCGATCATTTGCTGTTCCGTGGTGGTAAAGCCGGCCATTTTAAAAATGCGCGGCGCATAGTACATAATGATGTTCATGCCGGTGAACTGCTGCATTGCCTGTAACAGCATACCGAGGAACACGGCGCGGCGAACATTGCGGTTAGCTTTAAATAATGCCCACCCGCCCTGCTTGAGTTTGAGGCTTTCCCGAATCTCATTCAGTTCATCACGGGCTTTTTCCGAGGTATCGCGCAGCATACGCAGCACCTCTTCCGCTTCAATATGGCGACCTTTTTGCGCCAGCCAGCGCGGACTATTCGGCAGGAATACCACCAGAATAATGAGCAACACCGCAGGCAGCGCCAGCACGCCCAACATCGCGCGCCAGTTGCCGCTGTAGCTGAATGCCGTATCGGATAAAAAAGCCAGCACAATGCCTAACGTCACCATCAGTTGATACATACTGATCATTTTGCCGCGAACATTTTCACTTGCCATTTCAGAGAGATAAAGCGGCGCGGTATAGGAGGCAATCCCTACTGCTACGCCCAGTATCACGCGGGCGCCAATCAATACTTCCACGCTGGAAGCAAACGCCGACCCCAGCGAGCCGAGCACGAACAAAATCGCGCCAGCCATCAGGCTATACTTACGCCCCAGCCGGAATGAAAGCCAGCCGTTAAATAATGCGCCAATTGCCGCGCCAAGCATCATACTGCTGACGACCCATTCCTGCAGCCGGCTGGTCAGTACGAAATGGTCGGTAATAAAAGGCAGCGCCCCAGCGATAACGCCGATATCCAAACCAAATAACAGTCCCGCTACCGCTGCAGAAACCGAAACAAACATATTCATACGTCGTGTGTCGCGAAGCGAACGCGGCGTTAAAGCAGAGTCATGATTAATAGAGACCATATTTTCCTGCCACAACAGAGTAAGACATAGCCTGAAAGTACGGGATACTCTTCCTCAAGTGTCAGGCTGGAAACGGCATAAATATGGATTAAATGGCTACGCTATAGCGATATGTGATGGATATTACACTTTTTAAATTTAACGCCGTTGCCGGGTATTTTTTTAAACCACCAATATTTCAATGAATTAAACCATTGATCATAGCTATTATTTAACAATATATGGATTAAGTTAAACCCACAATATGGACTATGCTAATGAGATCATAAAAAAACCCTGTACGAGGACAGGGCTTTATCAGTTTTTTCGGCCAAAGAGTCGATTTTCCAGAAACGCATTTGTCAGTAGCGGATTAACGCGCCAGCCAACCGCCATCTACCGCTATGGTATAGCCGTTAACATAATCAGCGGCGCTGGATGCCAGGAAGACTACCGGCCCCATTAAATCGCCCGGTAGCCCCCAACGTCCAGCCGGAATACGGTCGAGAATTTCGGCGCTACGTTGTGCATCAGCGCGCAATTGCTGGGTTTTATTCGTGGACATATAGCCCGGCGCGATGGCGTTTACATTGATATTGTGTTTCGCCCACTCGTTCGCCATCAGACGCGTTATTCCCATTACGCCGCTTTTCGACGCGGTATAAGACGGAACGCGAATGCCGCCCTGGAAGGAAAGCATAGACGCGATATTAATAATTTTGCCGCCGTTGCCCTGGGCAATAAAATGTTTTGCCGCCGCCTGAGACATAAAGAACACGCTCTTGATGTTCAGGTTCATGACGTCATCCCAGTCTTTTTCCGTGAAATCAATCGCATCTTCACGACGGATCAAACCCGCGTTATTCACCAGAATATCAATATGACCGTATTCCGCCACCGCCCGTTCCAGTAGCGCCGGAATACCATCGATTTGACGCAGATCGGCTGTCAGGCTTAAAAAACGACGTCCCAGAGCGGTGACGCGCGCAATAGTGTCCGTCGGTTCAACAATGTTAATACCGACAATGTCACAGCCCGCTTCCGCCAGCCCTAACGCCATCCCCTGCCCCAATCCGGTATCGCACCCCGTCACAACCGCGACTTTACCTTCAAGAGAAAATGCATTCAAAATCATTGTTAATCCTTATTTTTGTCATGCCTGTCACGCACAGGCGTTATCACCGGTCGCGACTAGCGCAGATCTTGTACCGCAACGTGATCCATGTCATCGAAGACCTGATTTTCTCCCACCATGCCCCAAATAAACGTATAGGCTTTGGTGCCAACGCCGGAATGTATTGACCAGCTTGGGGAAATAACCGCCTGTTCATTACGCATCACAATATGACGGGTTTCCTGAGGCTGCCCCATCATATGGAAAACGCAACTGTCCTCTTCCATATTGAAATAGAGGTAAACTTCCATACGGCGCTCATGGGTATGGCATGGCATGGTGTTCCATAGATTGCCGGGCGCCAGTTCGGTGAGTCCCATACTGAGCTGACAGGTTTCCAGTACATCCGGTACAAAGTATTTATTGATGGTGCGACGGTTACTGGTGAGGTTATCGCCTAAGGTGACGGGCGCAACGTCGGCAGGCGACACTTTTTTCGTCGGATAAGCGGTATGCGCTGGCGCGCAGTTGTAATAAAACTTCGCCGGTCTGCTCGCCTCATTGCTGACGAAGACCAGCTCTTTCGCCCCTTTACCAATATACAGAGCATCACGATGACCAATGTCATGGCGCTGCCCGTCAACGATAATGGCGCCCGCGCCGCCAATATTAATGACGCCCAGCTCGCGGCGGTCCAGTAACCGGGAAACGCCAAGCTGTTTACCCACCTCTCCGCCGATTTCAACAGAATGGCTGACGGGCATAATGCCGCCGACAATAATACGGTCGATATGGCTGTAGACCATCGTATATTCATCAGCGACAAAAATATTTTCTATTAAAAACTCGCGTCGCAGCGCCTGGGTGTCCAGCGTTTTAGCGTGCTCGCTATGGATACTTTGCCTTACGTCCACCTTTCCCTCCAATGATAAATCGATCGCAATGGCATAAAATCAAAACACTGTTTTGATTTATTTAACGGCATCATAGTCGCCTGGATGAAGGTTTTCAACAATAAATAAAACAACGTTTCATTTATATGATTGGTTATTTTTAAAACTGCTGTAGCGATCACGAACGGCGCTAAAACTTACGCACATGTCTGATTTTCAGACATGTGCGCCAGATGCTGTATGCGGTTACCCAGATAAAAATTGGAGCTTGTTTTGGAACGGGGTCTGATGTGCGAATTGAATTAAAAGCGGTATGCGTCTGCAATGCCCGACGCGGCAAGACGTTCTGCGCTATAACGAAAAAGGGGGTTCTGTCACTGGCTTTGCCCTCGTGATAGAGGGCTTTTTATAACGGAATACTGAAGCAGGAAAAGGATGGCTGGCGCAGGATCAGTCGCGTTCAATGGTTAAAGCAACGCCCTGGCCGCCACCGATACACAGCGTCGCCAGACCTTTTCGCGCGTCGCGTTTAACCATTTCGTGCACCAGTGAAACCAGAATTCGACAACCGGAAGCGCCAATGGGATGCCCCAGCGCAATCGCGCCGCCATTAACGTTTACCCGTCGCTCATCCCATTCCAGCATTTTTCCTACCGACAACGCCTGGGCGGCAAACGCTTCGTTGGCTTCGATAAGGTCGACCTCCGTCAGTTGCCAGCCGGCACGCTCCAGACAGCGCCGGGTAGCATATACCGGCGCAATCCCCATTAGCGCAGGATCGACGCCGACGCTGGCAAACGCGCGGATGCGCGCCAGCACCGGCAGCCCCAGCGCCTGGGCTTTCGCCTCGCTCATCATCATCACCGCGGCGGCGCCATCGTTGATTGAGGAGGCATTACCCGCCGTCACCGAACCTAAACTATCAAACGCCGGATGCAGCAGGGCTAACCCCTCCGCACTGGCGTCGGCCTGCGGTTGTTCATCCGTATCGACAATTGCGGTCTGCCCATTACGTTGCGTGACGATGGGGACAATCTCATCTTTAAAACGCCCGGTATCAATCGCGGCCCTGGCTTTTTGCTGCGAACTGAGCGCATAAGCATCCTGTAACTCGCGGCTGATGCCATATTCCCGCGCCAGGTTTTCTGCCGTCACGCCAATGTGATAATCGTTGAAGGCATCCCATAAGCCATCATGTACCAGACTATCCACCAGATTGTCGGCATCAGGCAACGCGCCGCTACGGCTGTCATTGAGGACATGCGGCGCACGGCTCATATTCTCCTGCCCGCCCGCAATAACAATGTCCGCTTCGCCGCACTGAATAGCCTGCGTCGCCAAGTGCAACGCTTTTAAACCGGAACCACAAACGTCATTAATGGTAATGGCGGAAACGGTAGTCGGCAGCCCTCCTTTGATGGCTGACTGGCGCGCCGGATTCTGCCCGGCGCCAGCCGTCAGTACCTGACCGAGGATGACCTCATCGATAGCGTTAGCGTCCACGCCGGTGCGCTCAACTAACGCTTTTACGACCATGCTCCCCAGCTCGACGGCGGAATGACGGGCCAGCGTTCCCTGAAAACAGCCGATGGGTGTCCGTAAAGCCCCCACTATCACAACCTCTTTCATTACCACCTCAGCGCAAAATGACACCGCCATAGTAGAGCATTGTTAAAATTAGTTATCTTGATTGTTTAAAAAAAGTGAGTTTTATCACAAAGGAAATGACGCTGATTTGACGGTGACGCAGCTTATTTCTGCTGCAAATGGTAGCGAAGCCAGTTCCCCGCCGTTCCGGGCGGCGTTTTCTTGTTCCACAGCAAATCAATAGCAATCGCCCTCGGCCAGCCAGGAACATCCAGCTGCGCCAGCGGTTTTTCCGCCGCAAACTCTTCCACCAGCGCGCAGGGCAATACGCACCAGCCAAATCCCTGAACCGCCATGCTCAACAGCAATAAATAGTTTGGCGCTGACCAGGCCGGGCCGCGCGTAATGTTGGCGTTAGATTCAAGGTAGGTATTCAGACGCAGCTCGCGCCAGGTATGCAGTTGCTCCCATTGCAGGTTCGTCTGCGACGCCAGCGGATGCGTGGTCGCCACATAAACGCCCATCCAGCTTTGAACAGGCAGACGCGTCGCGCCAATGTTTGTGGGATAGTCATCACGCGCTTCAATCAGGCCTATCTGGGCGCGCCCTTTTTGCAGCAGGTCGATGACATCATCATTTTCTCCGATCAAGCATTCAAACTCGGTATGCGGAAATTGACGATCAAACTGCGCCATTAACTCTTCCAGACTGGAAGGGTGCAGGGTATCAGAGAGGACGAACGTGAGTCTTGCCTCCGTCTCGCCGGATAACGTCAGCGCCACCTCATCCAGACGGTCGCTCGCCGATAAAATAGCCTGAACATAGCTAAGCACCCGTTTTCCTTCTTCGGTCAGAACGGGCTGGCGCGATGATCGATCAAATAATGAAAATCCCAGATCCGCCTCCAGATGCGCAATGGCGGTACTAATGGTGGACTGGCTTTTACGCAGGCGGCGCGCCGCCGCAGAAAACGAACCGCAAGAAACGGTCTCAACAAATGCCATTAACGCTTCAGGTGAGTAACGCATAACCTATCTACTTTATCGATGGATGTTATCTTTTAGGTATCACATTAAACGATAAAATAGCGGAAATTTCTTTAGTTTGATTAAGAGTAAGGTTTTTTCGTTTATGCAACATGACGCCATACAACGTCGCTCGCTGCCGGAGCGTATTTTCCATGCTGTCTGTTTTGAAGGTATTGCGACTGCGATACTGGCGCCAACGACCGCCTGGCTAATGCAGCGCTCGGTGCTGGAGATGGGCGGCCTGACGATATTGCTGGCAACGACGGCCATGATCTGGAATATCATTTATAACGCTCTGTTTGATCGACTGTGGCCCGCGCATCAGGTGAGACGAACCGCCAAAGTGCGCGCACTCCATGCGTTAGGATTTGAAAGTGGGTTTATTGTCATTGGCGTGAGTATTGTCGCCTGGGTACTGAATGTCAGCCTGCTACAAGCATTCACCCTGGAAATTGGTTTCTTTCTGTTCTTTTTGCCGTACACGATGCTGTACAACTGGGCATACGATGTTTTACGCCAACGAATAGTGACCCGCCGCCAACAGCGCGTTAGTGCATGATATTGCTCTTTTTTGCCGGGATCGCAACGCTCCCGGCCCTCCTCCTCCACGACATCCATCTGCTTAAAACGCCCCCAACTGACGTTATTTATGGTAAATTGCGCTTCTTTTTGTGTGTTTTATAGTTGATAAATTCAAATAATGTCTAAAATTTGGTCAAAAGATGAGACTCTCTGGAGTTTTGCATTATACGGAACGGCTGTAGGCGCAGGCACTCTTTTCCTTCCCATCCAGTTGGGATCGGCAGGCGCAATCGTGCTATTTATTACCGCGCTGGTCGCCTGGCCTCTGACATACTGGCCGCATAAGGCGCTGTGTCAGTTTATTCTTTCCTCAAAGACTTCTGCCGGTGAGGGAATTACTGGCGCCGTTACTCATTATTACGGCAAGAAAATCGGCAGTATTATTACCACGCTTTATTTCATTGCGTTTTTTGTCGTGGTATTAATTTATGCTGTGGCGATTACCAATTCCCTGACAGAGCAATTAGCGAAGCATATTCAGATAGATATTCGCATCCGGATGGCAGTTAGCTTCGGCGTAGTACTTATCCTGAATATGATTTTCTTAATGGGAAGACATGCCACTCTTCGCGTAATGGGCTTGTTAGTCTTTCCACTTATCGCTTACTTCTTGTTCCTTTCGCTCTACTTAACCGGAAGCTGGCAACCCTCGTTACTGACCGGGCAGATGTCATTGGATAGTCACACGTTGCACCAGGTATGGATTTCTATTCCGGTGATGGTTTTTGCTTTTAGCCATACGCCCATTATTTCGACGTTTGCCATCGACAGACGGGAAAATTTTGGCGATCAGGCCATGGATAAATGCAAAAAGATCATGAAGGTCGCCTATCTGATTATCTGCCTGAGCGTGCTGTTCTTTGTCTTTAGCTGCCTGCTCTCCATTCCGCCGTCATACATTGAAGACGCGCGCAACGAAGGCGTTACCATCCTTTCCGCGCTCTCGATGATGCCCAATGCGCCGGCCTGGCTCTCTATTTCCGGTATTATCGTTGCCGTCGTGGCCATGTCGAAATCTTTCCTCGGTACCTATTTCGGCGTCATTGAGGGCGCAACCGAAATGGTAAGAACCACCCTACAGCAGGTTGGCGTGAAAAAAAGCCGGGCGTTCAATCGCGCGCTGTCTATCATGCTGGTTTCCGGGATTACGTTTATTATTTGCTGTATTAACCCGAATGCCATCTCTATGATTTATGCCATTAGCGGCCCGCTCATTGCGATGATTCTGTTTATTATGCCCACGTTGTCAACGTACCTGATACCGGCATTGAAACCCTACCGTTCAGTAGGTAATTTCATTACGTTGGTCGTCGGTTTACTTTGCGTATCGGTGATGTTTTTCGGCTAAGTAAAAGATAGCCGGGATATAACTCCCGGCTATTTAATATAAGAATCCAACACCTTTAATATTACGTCCAGATCTTCTTCACGTCTGGCTTCATCACTCTGATGAACGATATGCTCGGTCAGATGCCCTTTAATCACCTCACGCATTAAGCCATTTACCGCGCCGCGAATCGCCGCGATCTGTTGTAACACGGCCGCGCATTCATGCGGTTCATCCAGCATTTTTTTTAGCGCTATCACCTGTCCCTGAATCTTGCTGGTTCTGGCTTTAAGCTTTTGTTTGTCCCGGATGGTATGTGACATTGCAACACCTCACTAACATTAACGAATACAAATTATAGCATTACGATGCTACTGGGGGGTAGTATTCCATACTGGGGGGGAGTAGAATGACGCCCCACATAAAACAACTAAGAATCATTCTCATGAGTGAATTTTCGACACTTCTTCAGCAAGGAAACGGCTGGTTCTTCATTCCCAGCGCCATTTTATTAGGTATTTTGCACGGGCTTGAACCAGGGCACTCCAAAACTATGATGGCGGCTTTTATCATTGCCATTAAAGGTACGGTTAAACAGGCCGTCATGCTCGGTCTGGCAGCAACGCTTTCTCATACCGCGATCGTCTGGTTAATCGCGCTGGGTGGGATGTATCTTAGCCGGGCATTCACCGCACAATCAGTGGAACCATGGCTGCAGTTAATTTCTGCGATTATTATTCTGAGCACCGCGTGCTGGATGTTCTGGCGGACATGGCGAGGCGAGCAGCAGTGGCTGGCGGGAAACCATCATCACGACCACGACCACGACCACGACCATCATGGTCACATACATCCGGAAGGCGCAACGTCAAAAGCGTATCAGGATGCCCATGAACGCGCCCACGCTGCCGATATTCAACGCCGTTTTGATGGTCAAACAGTGACTAATGGACAGATCCTGCTGTTCGGCCTGACCGGAGGGCTTATCCCCTGTCCGGCTGCGATCACCGTTTTACTGATTTGTATCCAGCTTAAAGCGTTTACGCTGGGCGCCACGATGGTGCTGAGCTTTAGTCTTGGCCTGGCATTAACGCTGGTGACGGTAGGCGTGGGCGCGGCGATAAGCGTTCAACAGGCAGCAAAGCGCTGGAGTGGTTTTTCGACGCTTGCCCGGCGGGCGCCCTATTTTTCGAGCATTCTGATTGGTCTGGTCGGCGTGTATATGGGAATTCATGGCTATACCGGGATCATGCAGTAAATATATAACGCTTCTGCTCAGGCCGTATCATTCACTTCGGGTTTCATTCCAGAAGCGTTTTTACTTATCAAACGGTATGAAAGGCCATACATTCAGCGTCCCGCCTCAATTCTGTATTTTACTCCACTACACCACAGGCAAAACATGCCCCACCGCCACCGGGTGTAGCCGGAGTGTCAGTGTTTCTGGATAGGGTCGCCGGAGGCGGGTTATTGCGGAGCGATAAACGGAGTTCGCTGCAGTGATTTACAAAACCGGGTACCAAACAGCAGTTCCCGTAATCGGTTCCGCATTCCCAGCTTCACCAGTAACCGGTATTTGTCCTGCCAGATTTGCTTCTCCTGCGTATTCAGCCTTCCACACAACGCTGACAACCTTCCCCGTCCACGGTAAACTTCCTGAAGCAAGCGTAACTGGGCCAGGCTCACTCCGCATGCCAGTATCTCCCGGTGCATCAACTGGTCCATATAGTTCATCAACCGCTTCGGATTGTTAAATATCGGTGGCACTTCCAGAAAGCCCGTCACCGGAGCCGGAGATAACAAAAAGGCGTCCAGCACTCCTGTCCTGCGCAGGCGTGCGCCCCCGGCCCACTGTTCATCCCGCCGCCACCGAATAAGTATCTCCGCCAGTTCCGGCTCCAGCAGCGCCGGGATGCCACCGTATACCTTCAGTACCACCCGGTCGCTGAAAAACAGCTCATCGCTGATAACCATAACCGGGTAGTCCGGCAGGATCTGTCTCAGGGAATAGAACAAAAAGAGATGTTCACGGGGACGCAGACACAGTATCAGTATGGCCTCCGGTTTCCGACGTAATTGCTGCAACAGAACAGGCTGCCTGTATGCGGTTTCACAGTTGCAGCCCGGCAGAAATCTTCGGACCAGGTGTGCCACGGCGATCGTCACCGGCCAGCAGTCACCGTAAACGATAATCTGCCGGGCCGGCATCCGATTATGTTCCGTCATCCTCATCCTCCTTCTTTTTCAGGATCTTCCCCGCATTTCTGTTACTGCACAGCCGGTTCCACAGTTCATTTGCCATCGACCTGTCACCATTACCGACCCGGCGTTTTGATACCGGCGGCGGTCCGGCTTTTTCACGGCGCGTGGACGGGGTGGGACTGTCAAGAACCCGGATAACATAAATCTCATAGCGTCGTGCTTTATTGGGCAGGGTCTGGTGACGGCAGATGCTGACCACCCGCGATGTTTTGCTTCGCAGATAGGCAATCAGGTAGCTGGCCCGTCTGGCCGTGATGTGAAACGCCTCTGCTATCTGGTTACGCTGAACCCAGTTCTGCTGCAACAGGCACCAGTGTGCCACGATGATATACAGGGGCTCGCCGGCATACTGGCGGACACTTACCGGAATAAAACAGGCATCATGGTTGGTCTGTCCGGGATAATGAATATCGTTACCTGAAAAAACTATCTTCCCTTTTGATTTATCAGAAGACATGCAAACTCTCCGTTTTTTTAGTGAAAAAGACCGAGAAGAAAAAAAATAATCATAAAGATAAATTTATAGCTATTTTTTAATTAACTATCAGGAAATGGTATTTAATCCTGCTAATTGTAAGTAACAATCACTGTCATTGCGGCTGAAAAAGCACCTGTTTTAATTACCGCACCGGGTATAGCTTCGACCTTTGCTTTATACTGTTTTATAATTCTGCCACCGGCACCGTTATCAAGATGGATAGATCCCATATCTGTTTTCACATTAAATTTAACTGGTGTGTTATTATCCACATCCATTACCGACAGTCTGAAACCATTGTTTTCTTGTTTATTATTCTTAAGAATCACGGTGCTGTCAGCATCTGCCAGTGTCAGACCGTTGGTCCTGAACTCTATAGCCAGTGGGGCGACGAACGGGATCTGCGTTCCGACATTCTGTTGTGCTGTAACGGTGAAAGGTACTTCCCTGGGCACCAGGGTTTCCTTATATTCCGTATAAAAACGCCCCATATTGATGGTATTAGAAGGAGAGATAATAACCTTGCCTGAGTTGTCAGGAATAAACCTGAGATTAAAGGCAGAAACAGTTAGAGGTCTGAATGGAACAGTCGGTGGTTCAACAGACAGTCCGGGTTGTGACGGGCTATAGGGATATATATTAATATTACTTCCCGGAATGTTTATGTCCAAAAAATTATTATTGAAAACCTGTTCGACAAAAATATGTACTGTAATCGTTCCGCTCCGGTTATATGTTTTTTGCGCTTCCATACGTTGCCCGAATGCTTTTGAACTGGACCAGCCTGAAAACCCTGCCTGTATATCCCTCCACGTAAATGTCACGGGAGTCAAGCTCCCTTCCTGAACAACGATATCCATTCCAAGACCGCGATCTTTTAGCGCAGTGGCTACCTGTCTCATATCGGAAAGCGAAACTGCTGTAGAGTAAACAAGTGAATTAAAACTGCTCCATGTTGTAGTACAGGTATAACTTATGGGAACAGTAATCTTCTGCAGTTCCTGCCCTTGTAAATATTGTCCTCCCTTCAGACTGATATTCTGAATATTTACATTTCCATTGGCATCACATTTTGACCAGTCATAGTTTGCCCTCGCAGAATCACAGACAGCAAAGAAAAGAAACACACCTGACAGTATCAGTGATTTCATATTGAATAATCGTCCTGTCATGATGTCGCCCCTGCGTCCTTAAACGCGCAGTTCAGGGCATCGCAGGTGTAGCGGTTCATCTGCAGTCCACCGTAATCATCAATATACCCCACCCACAGCGTCCGGGTTTCTGCCGGCAGAACAGCCTTTAAAGGCAGGCTCCCCAGGGGCGGCACCATCACGCCCTCGCGGAAACCGCTGAGCCTGTGGCTGCGGTCTGCTCCCAGCCACGCCACAGTGATGTAGTACGGCGTCGGGTTTCTGAGGGTCAGATGTCCCGCATTCCGCTCAGCAGTCAGCTTTCTTTCCGGCTGGTCACTGCTGCTTCTGATAATGGCTTTCGGACGGTAAAACAGTTTCAGCTGGCTCTGCATGGCCAGTTGCAGGACGTTGTCGTCTTCCGGCTTCGGGGGAACGCCCCGCACGTTAAACCAGAACAGTGTTTCCCTGTCCTGAGGGAGCTTATCTGTCAGCCCGCGAACCTGGGTGATGCGGACCTGGGATTTCTGTCCGGCATCAATACGCTGCAGCGGCGGCAGCGCCATCAGCGCATCGGTTCTCACCCCGTCAACATCCGTCACCCAGGACTGCGCCAGGAACGGCGTGGTTTTGTCATCGTTATTCAGCGTGATGGCCACCGTTTTCTGCGATGCATCCATGATAATACGGGTCCGGTCGACATTGACGGCCGCCGGGATGCACTGGCTCCATGCTGCCGCCAGTGCGAGTAAAATCACACGGCTTCTTCTGCTGTTTTTCACCTGTTTTCTCCGTTAGTCCTGCTCTGTGACATGGATATTTTTATCTGCAGGGCAGTAACAGCGGCCCCCGGCTGAGTGTCACCGTTTCCGGCAGGGTGAGTCTGCACTGCACCCGGCCATCCCAGGACACATTCAGGGTCCGGCGGTCTTCCCCGCTGAGACCTGTCAGGTAGGCCAGACCGTCATCTCCGACCATCCCCGCGGTTCTGCCGGTTTTCCCGGACACCACCAGGGCGCCAAACGGCGGACTTGCGCCATCAGCCAGCCGGATATGACCGAGCACCTGCTCCCCCTGGCTGGCGTCAATCTTCCGGTAGCCCACCGCGCCCTCCGTCAGCACCTGGCTGATGACGGAGCTGCTGACATCCACGTCCTCCGGCAGGGCGGCCACATCAACCGAAATATCGCTGCGGCGATAGCTGCTGCCGGCGCTCACCACGCCCACCCCGAAGCGGTTGGTCATGCCGTTCACCGGCACACCGGCCACGTCTCCGGTATCTATCATCATGCGGGGCTCATTCCCGGCCATCGACTGGCTGAAAGCGGCACCGTGGGCGGTGGCAGTCACCGAGCCGTACCAGCTCAGGCCCAGACTGCGGTACTGTCCGGGCTGCAGGGTGGCATCCGCTGCCGCCTGGCCCCACGGCAGACGGCTCTGCACGCTGCCGCTGAAGCTGCTGTTACTGCCGGTGTCATAGCGGTTATGACCGGCGCTGATGTTCCATGTGGTGTCCGGGTTATGGAAATCGCTGTAATTCACGGTCTGCTGCAGGCCGCCCCGGTTATCCTTCTGCACGCTGTAGCTCACCTGGCGGCTGTCGCCCCACGGGATACTGATGGTGGCGTAGACCTGGTTCTGGCTCCCCCCGCCGGTGTACTGGTTACGGGCAAACGACACCGAGGCCGAGAGCCCCTGAAGCTCGCCGAGACTGAACACTTTGTTGAAGCTGAGCATGTAGTTATTGTTGGACTGCGCATTCCAGTAATTGAGCCGGCTTACCGAGAGGGCCGCGCTCATGTTGAGTACCGGAACGGACTGGCTGTAAGTCACTGTGTAGCTCTGTTTTTCATGCCATGCATCGCCGCCGTCGGTGGCCCGACGCAGCAGGTACTCCGGCATGGACAGAAAATGGCGGTCCGAGAAGCGGTATCCGACGAACGCCAGGGTACTGCCGGTTTTATCAAACGTTTTGGCATAGTTGATACGGTAGCTGTAACCGCACTGCTTCTGCCCATGCGGCAACCGCGCATCTGAGCGGGTGACGTCCGCAGACAGAGCGCCCAACAGCCCCATATTCTGGCCGATCCCGAGCGCCGCGGACTGGTAGTCGCCGGTGGAGGCAATGAGGCCGCCATACAGCGACGTGTTGTTAAATGCTCCCCAGGTGGCCTCCCCGAGCAGAAAGTCAGGGCTGACCGTGCTGTTGTTATGCGTCCCGCCGTACAGCGGACGTCCGGCGGCCACCTTATAGCGAACCTGTCCCTGGCGTGCCATAAAGGGGACGCTGGCCGTGTTGACCTGCCAGGTCCGGACGCTGCCGTCGCTTTCCCGGACGCTGACATCCAGGTTGCCGCTGATATTCTGGCTCAGGTCGGGAAGCTCAAAAGGCCCCGGTGACACTCGGGTCTGGTACAGAATGCGGCCATTCTGGCTGACGGTAACCTGTGCATTACTGTTCGCAATGCCGCTGATTTTCGGGGCATACCCCTGAAGAGAGGGCGGTAGCATGCGCTCATCGCTGGCCAAAGTGAGCCCGGCAAAGCGGAATGAATCAAAAATAGCGGAGCTGAGGTACGTCTGTCCGAGCGTCAGTTTTGAGCGCAGTGCTGGCAGGGCACGGAACAGATACGTCTGCGGTAGATAAAAATCGGACTGTGATGCGCCCTGCCCACTGTCAAAACGGCTGTACTGGTAATCGCTCCGCAACCGCCAGGCACCGAGATTAAACCCGGCGGTGCCGTAGAGGCTGTAGCTGGTAGAGGTCTCCCCCTGCTGCGGCATATAGCGATTGGCCATCAGGCTGTAATCGAGCAGGCCGGCGGTGACGCCGTCGCTCCAGCGTGAAGGGGGCACCCAGTCCGGGTCCTGATAACGCATCCAGGCCTGGGGGATAATGAAGGTCAGACGCTGATTTTCAGCGCTGTACCGTACCTGACTGTCAGCGGAGCGCAGCTCAAGGCATTGCCCGTCCGGGATACCGGTAACGGGTTTCAGGCCATGAATAATCTTATCCTTAAGACCCAGCATGGCCACCATGTCTGTTGTCACACAGATGACGGCCGCGTCGCGTCCGGCAACCGGTACAACTCTGACCGGATACTGTTCCCGTACCGGCTGGTCATTGAGCCAGATATCGAGAATATAGTTACCGGGCGCCACATACCCCTCGCGGCTGAAGGCCGTGAGGTCCACGTTGGACAGGTTCCCGCTGTCCAGCAGGCTGGCATTGAACTCCGTGGCCTGCGACTTCAGGACGGAAAATGTCAGGGTAATCAGAATGGCAAGCCGGGTAATTTTCATGGCATGGCGCTTTCGTGTTGTCGTCCGTGTAACAGACAGCCCGCAGGCATGGTCAGATATAAAAGCCGTCCGAACCCCTCCGTGGACGGCTTCTCCCTGTCGTTATTTACCGCGTAAAATCACAGGTATTTCAGGGTGTAGGTGACGGAGGCGTTGAAGTCCCCGGGAGTGACGCCATTATCCAGTGCTATTAGCCGGGCAAAGAAGTTGAGTTCGTTGTTTCCGGCCTGCAGTTGCTGGGCGTCGCCATCCGGCATCGGGGTGTTGGGATCGATAATTGTGGCGTTGTCACTCTTCAGTAGCTGGACACCAACATGCTGTGCGATACCGCTGGTGGTGTAAGCCTTTTTGCTGGTATTCGCTGCGCCAGAGAAAGATACGGTTACTTTGGACATTTTCCCAACCGGGTTCGGACTAGCTGCATCATCCGTATCAAATGCACAGTTCTGCAGATGAATGGTGAACGGTTTTGATTCCGTAGTTGCGTCGGCGGTATTCAGTTTACGATAAGAAATCTGTCCAAACGGAACGGTGATCGCATCGTCGCCCGGTGCGATATCACAGGGTGAGTTGGTGATGGTACCAGTGAAAAGAATTTTACCTGAGCCGAACGGGCCTGCTGTGGGTGTAGTATCGGCGGCAAATACAGAAGCACCATACATCATACCGGCAGCCGCCATGGCAAGTATTATTTTATTACGCATAGATAATATGTCCTTTGGGTGAATGAGAATTATTTTGCAAAGGATGAAAACAAATCTGATGGTATTAATGAAAGCGTTCAGAAAAGATTCGTATGAATAATAAACGCCTGGTGTTAAACGAAGCACCTGAACTTTCCATCGAAAAATATTGATTTCAGCTAATGCCTAATCAGTTGTAAGAAAATTCTTATTCAAATTAAAACAATAAAAATAGATCGATACGATCGATGATTATGATCGTAATTTAAGAATAATCATCAAAGAAATACTTTTTAATGTAATTATAAGCAGATGAATACCTAACAGACAGATATTCGCAGCGGACATGAAATATTTTGTAATATGTTATCGGGAATGTATGTTTTGCTTTTCCATCACACTGGATATTTACAAAACATAATACTAACCATATATAACAATGAAACTACTGGCAGCATAAAAAACCAGACATAACGCAAGTGAAAGGCATTTAATTTCAAAACATTAACTTAATAAATCATTATGAACCATCATAAGCGGAAGGGATAAAAAATAATAAATGAAATGATATTCTTCTGTATTTGTGATGGACATCACAATAGATATAAATGCAGGTACCCTGATATTCCTGAACTTCACGGATGAATTTTAAAAACAATGCCGACAGCAAAGAACAAACTGGTAATGGCTGTCAGACATAATGCTGCCTGCTGTAATATATACAGCAGGCTGGGGGATATTAATGCGCGGCGTCGTGCTGCACGGGGTGCGTGGGTGATTCCTGAACTGACTGAGAGTCTACAACTATGCCATCCTGAGCTGATTTCAGTATCAGACCTGCCTGATAGTATTTTCCTTCGTTCATCAAGGAAAGCGCTGTGGTCACATCCTTACGGGTTTGCTGAAGAGGAATGAGTTCCTGATTTTCAATAACACTGACGCCTGCTAGTTTCAGGGCCTCTATAGTCCCTTTTTTATCTCCTTCTTTCATTTTCTGGTTTGCTTTATTAATAGCATCATTTTTCTGGCCCGCAGGGAGATAATCTTCGGCTACCGTAATCGATGAATTTATCCGAATATAGTGGTCTCCTTCAACTGGGGCTTTTTTATCTGATTTGACATACAGCTTCCAGTCAGTGCTGTCATCGTTCAGGAGTTTTTCTGCTTGCGCAGCCAGTTGTTCCGCCTTTTGGGTCCGACCATTAAACAACTCGAATCGCGACATTCCGATATCACGCATGGCCTGCCAGGCCTGTCCGGATATCTTGTCATTATTCAGAGTAACGTTATCAGTCATGTTTGTTGCGGCCATAATATTTCCTGAAAACAGGATAACCATCAGCGCAACGCCTGGCATAATATGGCTTTTCATAATCCATCATCTCCACAAAGTAACATTTTTTATCGGATTATCCGATTCAGAACCGGTAACCCACGCCAAGATTAAAGCCGTTGCTATTAAGGCTTCCGCTGTTATGGGTAGCATCAAAATCCGCACCCTCATAACCCAGATTTATAGCGACATTACTGACCGGGGTATAAGCCACGCCTGCAGAATAACCATATCCAACCTTACTGTCAGACTCATTTATTCCGTGATCACGCTGATGCAATAATACGGGGCCCACTTGACTATACAGGCTTAACTGGTTATTTATTTTCCATGAAGGGCCTGCAAGCAGGGAGTAATAACGGGTTGTTACACGACCATTACTGCTTTCATCGGAATAGCGCTGGCTTCCATTTAGCCAGGCAAATGAGGTTGTCAGCCCCCAGTCCGGTGACATTTCATAGTTGTTTGCCAGCCGAACCCCACGCAACGTCCCGGCGTGATTAGTATGGGACTGGGCGTATCCAAGTGAAAATGTACTGGCATTATCGTCTGCCCATACCGGACTGGCTGCAGCAGACAGCAGAACAATACCGGCACTTCCGGCTAATAGCATTTTGTTCATCTTCTTCTCTCCGGTTATTTTTACCTGATGCCTTACTGGCATGTATTAAGTTAAAATCTTTCCGTGATAACAAACTATAAATAAATCTTTTAAATTATGAACGCTGTTACGCCAGCAAATATCTTTGTCTGCGGCTGTCGGGAGGCTATTCACGAAAATATATCCAGGCCAGAAACAGTATTTAATAATAAATAAACTGAAAAATAAAAACTGACAAAAATAGAAGTTCACTGATATATACCCAAAATAATTTGAGTTGCTTAAAGGCGGCAAGGGAGTAAGTCCCCAGGAGCATAGATAACGATGTGACTGGGGTGAGCGACAAATCTGCCGGGAGCAGATTTGAACGTCGCGTGCGACGGCCCGTCAGGGCGAGGCCCATGATGGGCCGAGTAATCCGTAGTCAACACATAAGCAACTTGAAGTATGAAGGGTATATAACGGAAAAGAAGCCATATCGGCCTGGTAAACCAACGTCTGTGATTTAGTTGCAGGAAACGGCTATGGAGAGGGGATGCGGCAGTTATCGGGCAGTAACGGCATTGTTCAGTGAGTATCCAGGAAACAAAAAAAGAAGGGAGCGGTACTCCCTTCGTAAACATGTCAGAATACGACATTTTGATACTCTTTTATTTATTATCTGGCCGTAAAAGTTATGCTGTTGGCAGATATCTCCAGTCAAAATAAAAAAATACCACCAGCTAAAAATGTGATGCAAACCACCATTAAGCAGGTAACCAAATTGACTGTGCCACTACAATCCGGAAAAGAGTAAGAATCCGGGGATAACATCTGATGCAGAAATTAGCACCAGTCTTCGATTCGGATACCCGGAATGCGTTCAAACTCGCGGAGATTGTTTGTGACGACGACCAGTCCGCGGCTACGGGCATGGCCAGCAATCATCTGGTCATAAGGCCCGACAGGTGTTCCCTTGCGGGCCAGTTCGGCACGGATTTGACCGGTATGTATCGCCAGCCTGAAGGGGCATGTTGGCTTTGACGATCAGGCAAAAAACAATTGCGAATAAAGTCGTATGATGATCTTCACATTTATCATCATCAGCGTTCATATTACTCAACCTGTAATCAACCTCTGGCGTTTTTCTGTATCCATCACAACCATTTCCGGTAAAGGTAAAAAAGGGATTTGAACCTTTCCGGAGATGATAATGAAGGTAAATACATGGACAATTTTGCTTATGTCGGCGCATCTGACGGCCTGTACCGTCCCTGGCACAGAAAAATATCAGACCAGCATGGACAGCGTTACGGCAGAAAAAATAAGCCGGATTATCCAGTCGGATGTCATTCCTTATAAAGGCGAAAACCATGGAGAAGTTATCAGCCGCGTATCGTCTGCTTTTCTCGGAACACCTTATCAGGCGGATACGCTCATCGGTGGGCCCGGCACCCCCGAAGTCCTTGTAGCGAATTTCAACGGCGTGGACTGATTTACCCTGGCTGATTACGTTGAAGCCCTGGCCCGCAGCGATAATCAGAAATCGTTTCTGCATAATCTTGCCAGGACTCGCTACGCCGCGGGCAAAGTTGCTTATCTCAGCCGCCGGCACTTCTTCTCTGACTGGTTCGCCGCAGCACCGCGTAATGCACGGGATGTAACGCCGGATATCAGCCCTGATTATGTCGTTGTTGACAAGCAGCTTAACCATAAACCTGATGGCGGCGAGTACATTCCTGGTCTGGGCATCCATCCTCGTAAAATAAATTACATTCCCGGAAGAGCCATCAACCAGCAGGTCATGAACCACCTCAAAAACGGGGATTATATCGGTGTCTACTCCCCGCTTGACGGGCTGGACGTTTCACATGTGGGTATCGTAGTTCGCCATGATGAACAGGTGTGGTTCAGGAACGCCTCCTCATTGGCCGCAAACAGAAAAGTGGTGGACACACCGTTTATGGAATACATGCATTCCAGACCGGGCATCGTTGTGCTGCGGGCTGAATGATAAAGTCATTACCGGAGTCGCCAGCTGATAATAGCCGTCCGACATAGGTATTGAAACCCTGTGTACTGTGGGGCCGACACGGAAAATTGCTGTAAATTCGTGGATTTAGTAAATACTAGAAGATATTTGTCTGGAGCGGGCGAAGGGAATCGAACCCTCGTATAGAGCTTGGGAAGCTCTCGTTCTACCATTGAACTACGCCCGCTTTGAGATGCGTAAGGCATTATAAACCTTACGCTCTGGTTGGCAAGAGACTTACTGGCTGACTGGCGATTAATTCACCGTCAGCACTTCGGTTTACTCCCCTGCGGCGGCAGATAACGCAGCGGATCGATGGCCGTCGCCCGATAGCGAATCTGGAAGTGTAGTCTTACAGATGCGGCATCCGTGCTGCCCATCGTAGCGATTTTTTGCCCCGCTTTAACGCTTTGCCCATTATTAACCAGCATGGTGTCATTATGAGCGTAAGCCGTAATGTAATCTTCATTGTGCTTAATCATGATGAGATTGCCGTAACCGCGCAGCTGGTTCCCGACATAGACAACTTTACCCGCTCCCGCCGCATAAACAGGCGTTCCGCGCGCGCCCGCAATATCGATCCCCTTATTTCCGCCCTCCGCGGTGGAATAAGGTAAAATCACTTTACCGTTAGCAGGCCATACCCAACAACGCTGCCCCACCGGCGGCCAGGAGGATTTTGGCACCGAAGATGACGGTCTGACCGCAGCAGTTTTTGTTGCTGTTTTATTGCTGGTTTTGCGTGTTGAACTGCTACTCTTTGCGCTGCCGCGCACTTTAATTCGCTGCCCCACCTCAATAGTATAAGGCGGAGAAATGCCATTCAGTCGGGCCAGTTCTTTCACGCTGGTTCCCGTAGCGCGCGATATACGATACAACGTATCGCCGCGCTTAACGGTATAGACGGAGCCGGAATACGTTCCTGAGCCGGAATTACTGGAACACCCCGCCAGCAGCAGCCCTGTGCATAACAGCACCGCAATACCCAGGCTATTTTTGTTCAGGCGTCCTGCGCTCAAAACCATTCCTCACTCTATTGACAGACGCCTTATGATAGCAGCCAAATGCCGTATGCCCAATCCATTGACGCCGGAAAGGGTCCGTGTGGATGATGATGCCGCGAATATCCGATATGCCAGCATAATATCGAATCACGGCACAATGGCGCTCGTCTGCGTTCTGTCAGGGCCTGTTTTGGTAATGCCTTTCTTTCTGTTATGCGCTACGCTGATCGTCTGAGTATATGGCCTGGCCATGCTGCCGGGTCATTTTAATTTTCAGGAGCTTTCATGACTGAGGAACATGTCGTTTTATTGGATGAGCAGGATAAGCCTTCCGGCACACTGGAAAAGTATGCGGCTCATACGCTTAATACGCCTTTGCATCTGGCTTTCTCTTGCTGGCTATTTAACGAAGATGGTCAGTTGCTGGTAACACGACGGTCGCTGAGCAAGAAAGCCTGGCCAGGCGTGTGGACGAATTCGGTTTGCGGTCATCCGCAACAAGGCGAAACCACCGAAGAGGCGATCATCCGCCGTTGTCGGTTCGAACTCGGCGTGGAAATTACCGATCTCACCCCCGTCTATCCGCACTTCAGCTATCGAGCGACAGATCCAAACGGTATTGTGGAAAATGAAGTCTGTCCGGTATTTGCCGCGCGGGCAACCAGTGTGTTACAGGTTAACAGCGAAGAGGTGATGGACTATCAGTGGAGCGAATTTAAAAGCGTATGGAAAAGCCTTCTCGCTACGCCGTGGGCATTTAGCCCGTGGATGGTCATGCAAGCGTCAGACGAACAAGCGCGTGAACGACTGCTCAATTACTGCCAGCGTTAAAGATTGCCTGATGGCGCTACGTCTGAACGAAGAGATGCCGGATGGCGGCTAATGCCCCATCCGGCAATTTACATCTTATTTCACCGGACGCATCGCCGGGAACAGAATAACGTCGCGAATCGTGTGGCTGTTAGTAAACAGCATCACCATACGGTCGATACCAATTCCCAGACCCGCTGTCGGCGGTAAACCGTGTTCCAGCGCCGTCACGTAGTCTTCGTCGTAGAACATAGCTTCGTCGTCGCCCGCCGCTTTTGCATTAACCTGATCCAGGAAACGCTGCGCCTGGTCTTCCGCATCGTTCAACTCGCTAAAGCCATTACCGATTTCACGACCGCCGATAAAGAACTCGAAGCGGTCAGTGATTTCCGGGTTCACATCATTACGACGCGCCAGCGGAGACACTTCAGCCGGATATTCGGTAATGAAGGTCGGCTGAATCAGATGCGCTTCAGCGACTTCGTCAAAGATCTCGGTGACGATACGGCCCAGACCCCAGCTCTTCTCGACGTGAATGCCGATGCTTTCAGCAATCGCCTTCGCGGAGTCGAAGTTGTCCAGATCAGCCATATCCGTTTCCGGACGATATTTCTTGATCGCTTCACGCATGGTCAGTTTTTCGAACGGCTTACCGAAGTCAAACACTTCATCACCGTACGGAACCTGGGTGGTGCCCAGAACATCCTGCGCCAGCGTACGGAACAGAGACTCCGTCAGCTCGATCAGGTCTTTGTAGTCCGCATACGCCATATAGAGTTCCATCATGGTGAACTCAGGATTATGGCGCACGGAGATGCCTTCGTTACGGAAGTTACGGTTAATTTCGAATACGCGTTCGAAACCGCCAACCACCAGACGCTTGAGGTACAGTTCCGGCGCGATACGCAGGTACATGTCCAGATCCAGCGCGTTGTGATGGGTGATAAACGGACGGGCAGACGCGCCGCCTGGGATCACCTGCATCATCGGCGTTTCGACTTCCATAAAGCCGCGAGCAACCATAAACTGGCGAATACCGGCCAGGATCTTCGAACGGGTTTTGAAGGTGTTACGGGATTCATCGTTAGAGATGAGATCCAGATAACGCTGGCGATAGCGCGCTTCCTGGTCCTGCAGGCCGTGGAATTTATCCGGCAACGGACGCAGCGCTTTCGTCAGCAGGCGCAGTTCGGTGCAGTGGATAGACAGCTCGCCGGTTTTGGTTTTGAACAGCTTACCTTTCGCGCCGAGGATATCGCCAAGATCCCACTTCTTGAACTGCTCGTTGTAAACGCCTTCCGGCAGATCATCGCGCGCCACATACAGCTGAATGCGGCCGCCTACGTCTTGCAGGGTAACAAAAGAGGCTTTACCCATAATACGGCGAGTCATCATACGGCCCGCGACGGACACTTCAATATTCAGCGCTTCCAGTTCTTCAGCTTCTTTCGCGTCAAACTCTGCGTGCAGTTGGTCTGAGGTACGGTCACGACGGAAATCGTTCGGGAACGGGATACCCTGCTCACGCAGTGCAGCCAGCTTCTCGCGACGTGCCTTCATTTCATTGTTAAGATCGACTACCTCGTCAGCGCCCTGTGCGTTTTGTTCAGACATGTTGATTCCTCATAGCCCTGCTTTCAAACTTGCTTCGATAAATTGATCCAGACTACCGTCCAGTACCGCCTGTGTATTGCGGGTTTCCACCCCAGTACGCAGGTCTTTAATGCGGGAATCGTCCAGGACATAGGAACGAATCTGGCTTCCCCAGCCGATATCAGACTTAGTGTCTTCCATCGCCTGTTTTTCAGCGTTCTTTTTCTGCATCTCCAGTTCATAAAGCTTCGCTTTCATCTGCTTCATGGCCTGGTCTTTGTTTTTGTGCTGCGAACGGTCGTTCTGGCACTGCGTCACGATCCCGGTGGGAATATGGGTGATACGCACTGCGGATTCCGTACGGTTAACGTGCTGACCGCCTGCGCCAGACGCGCGATAGACGTCGATACGCAGATCCGCCGGGTTAATGTCGATATCGATATCGTCGTCCACTTCCGGATACACAAACGCGGAGCTAAACGAGGTATGACGGCGACCGCCGGAGTCGAACGGACTTTTACGCACCAGACGATGTACGCCGGTTTCAGTGCGCAGCCAGCCATAGGCATATTCGCCGGAGATTTTGATAGTCGCGGACTTAATGCCGGCGACTTCCCCTTCCGACTCTTCAATGACTTCCGTCTTGAAGCCGCGCGCTTCCGCCCAACGCAGATACATACGCAGCAACATGCTGGCCCAGTCCTGCGCTTCAGTACCACCGGAACCGGCCTGAATATCGAGATAGCAATCGGCGCTATCGTACTCGCCGGAGAACATCCGGCGGAATTCCAACTGCGCCAGCTTCTCTTCCAGCGTATTCAGCTCCGCGACGGCTTCGTTAAACGTCTCTTCGTCGTCAGCTTCTACCGCCAGTTCCAGCAGCCCGGAAACGTCGTCCAGCCCCTGAGTCATTTGATCAAGCGTATCGACGATCGCTTCGAGCGATGAACGCTCTTTTCCCAGCGCCTGCGCGCGCTCAGGTTCGTTCCAGACATCCGGCTGTTCCAGCTCGGCGTTTACTTCTTCCAGACGCTCTTTCTTAGCATCATAGTCAAAGATACCCCCTAAGAACGTTGGTGCGTTCCGTGAGGTCCTGAATGCGGTTATTCACCGGGTTAATTTCAAACATGGTCTGATTTCTTTTATTTGACTTGTCAAAATGCGGTTATAAGGGCGAAATATTAGCGGATTTCGCCCCTTAATTACAGCGAAAGTGTTGTTAAATCGCCCCGATCATAGCGGCCAAATATCATCGATAATAATCTGTAAACTACGGTTGCCGCGAAACTCGTTAATGTCCAGTTTATAAGCCAGTTCTACCTCCCGCACGCCGTTATCCGGCCAACAGGTCGTATCAATATTAAATGCGATGCCATCCAACAGCGGGCCGCCGCCGACGGGCTCCACCATCACCTTGAGGTGGCGCTCGCCCACCAGACGCTGTTGTAGCAGACGGAAACGACCATCGAATAACGGTTCCGGGAACATTTGCCCCCACGGTCCGGCATCCCGCAACAGTTGCGCCACTTCCATAGACATCTCCGCCGCGCTTAATGGACCATCGGAGATCACCTCGCCTTGCAACAGGGCAGGATCGAGCCATTCCGTCACCAGCTCGCCAAAACGTTGCTGAAACTGCTCGAATTTATGCTCTTCCAGCGACAATCCCGCCGCCATCGCATGACCGCCGAACTTGATCATTAGATCAGGGTAAAGGGTATCCAGCCTTTCCAGCGCATCGCGCATATGCAGCCCCTGAATCGAACGACCTGAGCCTTTTAGCGTGCCGTCGCCCGCAGGCGCAAAGGCGATCACCGGGCGGTGAAAACGCTCTTTAATGCGCGACGCCAGAATTCCGACCACGCCCTGATGCCATTCAGGATGATACATCGCCAGACCGCCCGGAAGCGTTTCACTACTGCGCTCAAGCTTTTCGCACAGGATAAGCGCTTCCGCCTGCATCCCCTGCTCTATTTCTTTGCGCGTCTGGTTAAGCGCATCCAGCTCGCTGGCCAGAACACGCGCTTCGCCGAGGTTGTCGCACAACAGTAACGCCACGCCAACGGACATATCGTCCAGCCTGCCGGCGGCATTCAGGCGAGGCCCCAACGCGAAGCCTAAATCACTGGCGGCAAGCTGCTGCGGATCGCGATTCGATATCTCCAGCAACGCTTTAATTCCCGGACGGCATTTCCCGGCACGAATACGGCTTAGCCCTTGCCAGGTCAGAATACGGTTATTAGCGTCCAGCGGCACAACGTCTGCTACCGTTCCCAACGCCACTAAATCCAGCAGCTCCGCCAGATTCGGCGGCGCGATGTTGCGCTCGTCGAACCATCCTTTGTCGCGCAAAAATGTTCGCAACGCCAGCATCAGATAAAACGCCACGCCGACGCCCGCCAGCGACTTAGACGGGAATTCGCAGTCGCGCAGATTAGGATTAATAATCGCTTCGGCCTCCGGCAACGTGTCGCCAGGCAGGTGGTGATCGGTCACGATCACCGGAATCCCCAACGTCTTTGCATGCGCTACGCCGGCGTAGGATGAAATGCCGTTGTCTACGGTGACGATAAGCTGCGCGCCGCGCGCCTTCGCCTGATCGACCACTTCCGGGCTTAAACCGTAGCCGTCCTCAAAGCGATTAGGCACCAGATAACTGATGTTGTCACATCCCAACGCACGCATTCCCAATACGCTTAGCGCAGTACTGGTCGCGCCGTCGGCGTCAAAATCGCCAACAACAATAATGCGGGTACCTTCGCGAAAGGCGTTGTAGAGGATCTCCACCGCGTTATCTATGCCGCTAAGCTGTTGCCAGGGCAGCATTCCTTTCACGCTGCGCTCCAGTTCGTGGGCGCTACGAACGCCCCGGCTGGCATATAGACGTCGTAGTAATGGAGGAAGATCGGCGGGGAGTTCCGCCGTCTCATCAGCCTCGCGCCGACGAAGTTGTCTCTGTTGTTTCACGCGTATTATTTACCACTGGTCTGTTTTTGATGCTCATCAAGAAACGCTTTCATCTCTTTCGGTCCCTGATAGCCAGGCACCACATAGCCGTTACTCAATACAATGGCTGGCGTACCGCTAACGCCTAACTGCACGCCCAACGCATAATGATCAGCAATGTTCACGTCACAGCTTGCCGGTTTCACGCCCTTACCTGCCATGGCGTCATCAAACGCTTTGTTTTTGTCTTTGGCGCACCAGATAGATTTCATACCCTGCTCCGCCTGGCTTTCCAGCCCCTGGCGCGGAAAAGCCAGATAACGTACCGTGATCCCCAGCGCGTTATAATCTTTCATCTCTTCATGTAGCTTATGACAATAGCCGCAGGTGATATCGGTAAAAACAGTAATGACATGTTTCTCATCCGGCGCTTTATAGACGATCATCTCTTTTTCCAGCGCATTTAGCTGGCTCATCAGCAGTTTGTTCGTCACGTTTACCGGATGCGCGCCGCTCACGTCATACATCGGCCCTTGAATAATATGTTTGCCGTCGTCAGTGACGTACAGTACGCCGCTGTGAGTGAGGACGGTTTTCATCCCTGCCACTGGCGAGGCCTGAATTTCCGTACTCTGAACGCCCAGCTTAGCCAGCGACTGACGGATAGCCGTATCATCCGCATAGGCCACACCTGAAAACGCCGCCGCCAGTAAAGTGAACATCATAAAACGCTTTTTCATAAACTATCCTTTCCTGTCAGCACTCATGCCCGCGGATGGTGCTGTTGATGAAGTTGACGCAAACGCTCCGTTGCGACATGCGTATAAATTTGTGTCGTCGAAAGATCGCTATGCCCAAGTAGCATTTGTACAACGCGCAAGTCGGCGCCGTGATTCAGCAAATGCGTGGCGAAAGCGTGACGTAAAACATGCGGCGATAGTTTTTCGCTATCAATTCCAGCCAGTACCGCATAATGTTTAATACGGTGCCAGAAGGTCTGCCGCGTCATCTGCTGCGCACGCTGGCTGGGGAATAATACGTCAATCGATACGCCATTGAGTAACCAGGGACGCCCATGCTCCAGATACGTTTCCAGCCAATATACCGCCTCTTCGCCTAACGGCACCAACCGCTCTTTATTGCCTTTACCGATAACCCGCACCACGCCCTGCCGCAGACTGATATCGCTCATTGTCAGCCCCACCAGTTCCGACACGCGCAAACCGGTGGCATACAGCACTTCCAACATAGCTTTATCGCGCAACTCCAAAGGTTGATCAATAAGCGGCGCCTGCAAGAGCCGCTCAACCTGCGCCTCGCTAAGATCTTTCGGTAAACGCTGCGGAAGCTTAGGCGAGGCCAACTGCGCGCTCGGATCATCCTCACGATACTTTTCACGGTACAGATGCTGGAAGAAGCGCCGCATAGCGCTTAACAGGCGTGCGGAGCTGGTCGCTTTGTATCCGCCCTCCACCCGTTCAGCCAGCAGCGTTTGTAAATCATCAGCCTGCGCCGTCGCAAGCGTTTTTCCGCGATGATGCAACCACGCAACGACCATCGATAAATCGCGACGATACGCGCTTAATGTATTTTCCGCCAGATTTCGTTCCAGCCACAGGGCATCCAGAAACTGCTCAATACGCGCTAAATCCTGTTCCATTCGCGCTCCCTACTTCACGCTTACTTTGGGTGCATTATGCCTCATTGTGCCGTGAATGCAGTGATTCTGTTACACTACCCGCAACGCTATAGCAGAATCGAGATGTAACGTAATGAACATGGGTCTTTTTTACGGTTCCAGCACGTGCTACACCGAGATGGCCGCAGAGAAAATTCGCGATATCCTCGGCCCGGAGCTGGTGACATTACATAACCTTAAGGATGACGCCCCCGCCTTAATGGAGCAGTACGACGTGCTCATTTTAGGCATCCCCACCTGGGATTTTGGCGAAATTCAGGAGGACTGGGAAGCCGTCTGGGAGCAACTGGACGATCTCAATCTGGAAGGCAAAATCGTTGCGCTTTACGGTATGGGCGACCAGCTCGGCTACGGCGAGTGGTTCCTGGATGCGCTGGGTATGTTGCATGACAAACTTGCCCTCAAAGGCGTTAAATTTGTCGGCTACTGGCCCACAGAAGGCTACGAATTTACCAGCAATAAACCGGTCATTGCGGATGGGCAACTGTTTGTCGGCCTGGCGCTGGATGAAACGAACCAGTACGATCTCAGCGATGAGCGTATACAGACCTGGTGTGAACAAATTCTCGGCGAAATGGCCGAACACTACGCCTGAAGCCTTACTCGCTGTATTTCCCTCTCGACGGAACCGCGTTTACGCCGTTCCGTCAGTGTTGGCCTGATATCGGCTGCTGTAACAGTATCCGACGCAACTCACGCCATTCCGCTTCTTCCATGCTATCCGCCGCCAGCCATAAATGCTGATGACGTCCAGACTCTGCACGTAAACGCAACACCATCCCGCTCTTCAGTAACCAGGGCGGACGCAAGAGCGTCCAGTCCTGCCCCTGCCAGCGTAAGCACCCGTCCATGAGTAGCTTGATCTCTCCCTGGCAGGTATTAATCCTGCGCTGGCTACGTACACAGTCAAACACGACCAGCGACAGTAGTATCATCCATAACGGGGTATAACTCAGCGGCCAGGGCATCAATAAAATCACCGCGGCAACCAGCCCATGAATGAGCAATGAGATCCACTGAGCGCGCCATGAAACGCGTAAATCAGATTGCCACAGGACCACGTTCCCGATTCCGTGTCTGAATGAGTCGGACCATCTGTTCCAGTTCAGCGTCAGCCGGTTTACCGTGATTCATTAACCAGTTGAATAAATCCGGGTCATCACTCTGCAACAAACGGACAAAAATACGCTTTTCTTCATCACTTAAACTATCGTACTCATGTTCAAAAAACGGCATGATGGAAATATCAAGTTCGCGCATACCGCGACGACATGCCCAGTGAATACGTGCTTTATTGTGAATATCCATGTTCTTCCTGCCTCGCGAAAATGAAGTACCGGGCTATTGTAACGTGTTTTTGGCGTTGTTTTACGGGAATCTCAGTAATCTGGAACGCGATCGCGAAATAAAAGGCTGGGAATCAATATGTTCATCCGTTTTGGATACCGCCTCGCAAAACGATCAATCCGCTCTCAATGGGCTATTTAAAGCACTTGCAATGACCGATGGCTCTTTTACCATTAACCATTATTGTTGCAGCTAACCAGGACATTATTTATGGCTTTTATCTCCTTTCCACCACGTCATCCTTCATCGTCAGCCCGCCTGCCGCTGACGCTGATCGCGCATGACGACTGGGCGCTGTCGACCATTACCGGCGTAGACAGTGAAAAGTATATTCAGGGCCAGGTCACCGCTGACGTAAGCCAGATAACTGAACAGCAACACCTTCTCGCCGCCCACTGCGATGCTAAAGGTAAGATGTGGAGCACTCTGCGCCTGTTCCGTGAGCGCGACGGTTTCGCCTGGATTGAACGCCGTAGCGTGCGTGAAGCGCAATTAACGGAGCTGAAAAAGTACGCCGTATTTTCCAAAGTGGTCATCGCACCGGATGACGAACGCGTATTGCTTGGCGTGGCAGGTTTTCAGGCCCGCGCGGCGCTGGCTAATGTCTTTAGCGAACTGCCCAATAGCGAAAATCAGGTGGTCAGAGACGGCGCCTCCACGCTGCTATGGTTTGAACATCCTGCGGAACGATTCCTGCTTGTCACCGATGTCGCGACGGCCAACATGTTAACGGAGAAGTTACATGGCGAAGCCGAACTGAATAACAGCCAACAGTGGCTGGCATTGGATATTGAAGCAGGCATTCCGGTGATTGACGCGGCGAACAGCGGTCAGTTTATCCCCCAGGCGACTAACCTACAGGCGCTGGGCGGCATCAGCTTCAAGAAAGGCTGCTACACCGGACAGGAGATGGTCGCACGGGCAAAATTCCGCGGCGCCAATAAACGCGCGCTTTGGTTGCTGGCGGGCAAAGCCAGCCGGGTACCGGAAGCAGGAGAAGATCTGGAGCTACAGATGGGCGAGAACTGGCGTCGTACCGGCGCTATTCTGGCGGCGACGCAGTTGGACGATGGTCAGTTACTGGTTCAGGCCGTCATGAATAACGATTTAGAAGCCGAAAGCGTCTTCCGTGTTCGCGACGATGCCAACACCCTGCATATCGTCCCGCTGCCTTACTCGCTGGAAGAGTGATATCACGTTAAAAGCCTGATAGCGCAACGCCATCAGGCTCGCACGTGCTGTTCTCGTAGGCCGGATAAGGTGCGACAGCGCCGCCATCCGGCACGGGCATCCGGGAATTACGCCTGTCCCACATACAAATAGATGGCCAGGAAGTGGCACACGCTGCCGCCCAGCACAAAGCCATGCCAGATGGCGTGGTTATAAGGTATGCGTTTGCAAACATAGAAAATTACGCCCAGCGAGTAAACGACGCCACCTACTGCCAGCAGCGTCACGCCGCCTATCGCCAGCTTAATCGCCAACTGATAAACCACTATCAGCGACAGCCAGCCCATTGCCAGATACGTAACCAGTGAAAGCACTTTAAATCGGTGCGCAATCGTCAACTTGAAGAGGATACCGAATAGCGCCAGGCTCCAGATCACAATCATTAGTCCGCGCGCCAGCGGCGAATCCAGACCTACCAGCAGAAATGGCGTATAGGTTCCGGCAATGAGCAGATAGATAGCGCAGTGATCAAATTTCTTTAACCAGATTTTTGCCCGCTGATGAGGAATGGCATGATAAAGCGTTGAGGCAAGAAAAAGCAGGATCATGCTCCCGCCATATAAACTGTAGCTGGCGATAGCCGTCATACCCGCATTCGCCTCTACCGCCTGAACCAACAACAGCACCAGGCCGACAATACCAAATACCAATCCAATGCCGTGGCTAATACTGTTGGCGATTTCCTCAGCCAGCGAATATCCCTGCGTCATTAATGGTTTTTGCACCATAACTTACTCCGGAGAAACGTTCATAACGATGAACTGCACCTCTAGCGTAACTGAGAATGGTTCCAGTGAACACATGTTAGCTAAAATAAATTCGCAAAATTAAATTTTGTTTATCATTCAATAAGTTAATTACAAAAACTCAACTAACACGCGTTCATATTTATCAAAGGCATTTAAAATCAATCACATAAAATTGCGTCTGGTTGGGATAGATTTCAGCAATGACCCGTTTCAACTCATCAAGTGACATATTTTCCTGTTGCGCATGTTTTTCGTTCAGCGTATCCAGCGTCACAGTTGACGTTCCTGTCACTTCGATTGTGCAAAAATAGCCATCATCTTCGAACCGCCCCACGCGTAGCACATCGCCTGCTTTAAAGTGGGACTCGGAGGCATCACGAATAGTGATGGTTTTACGCCCTGCCAGAATGTCATTCTGGAAACGTTGAAAGAAAGTAATGTCGTTTGGCTGCATGTGGTTATCCCCTGAATATGCCCCGTTGAAGTGAATGCTACGATCTGAATGTGTTCTTGTCCCGACACGCAAGCACCCTGGAATTTTGCGTACGCTTTACATGTCATTTGGTGCAGAATGGATGATAACAGACTAAATAAATTGAGATTATGCAACAATGAGAAAACTCACCCTGCCAAAAGATTTTTTATGGGGCGGCGCGGTTGCTGCACACCAGGTTGAAGGCGGCTGGAATAAAGACGGTAAAGGCCCCAGCATCTGCGACGTGCTAACCGGCGGCGCACACGGCGTGCCACGCGAAATCACCCAGAATGTCGTTGCTGGCAAATACTATCCGAACCACGAGGCGGTGGATTTTTACGGACATTACAAAGAAGACATCCGTCTTTTCGCCGAAATGGGGTTCAAATGCTTCCGTACTTCTATTGCCTGGACGCGTATCTTCCCGAATGGCGACGAATCCCAGCCAAACGAGGCCGGTCTGAAATTCTACGACGACATGTTTGATGAGTTACTCAAATACAACATCGAACCGGTCATTACCCTTTCTCACTTTGAAATGCCATTACATCTGGTACAGCACTACGGCGGCTGGACCAATCGTAAAGTGGTTGATTTCTTTGTCCGTTTTGCTGAAGTCGTGTTTGAACGCTACAAACATAAGGTCAAATACTGGATGACCTTCAATGAAATCAACAATCAGCGAAACTGGCGCGCGCCGCTGTTTGGCTACTGCTGTTCCGGCGTGGTGTATACCGAGCATGAGAATCCAGAAGAAACCATGTATCAGGTCTTACATCATCAGTTTGTCGCCAGCGCGCTGGCGGTAAAAGCGGCACGTCGCATTAACCCGCAGATGAAAGTTGGCTGTATGCTGGCGATGGTCGCGCTGTATCCTTTCTCCTGTAAACCAGAAGATGTGATGTTTGCTCAGGAGTCGATGCGTGAACGCTACGTCTTTACCGATGTGCAGCTGCGCGGCTATTACCCGTCCTATGTGTTGAACGAGTGGGAGCGCCGAGGATTTAACATCAAAATGGAAGATGGCGATCTTGAAGTGCTGCGCGAAGGCACCTGCGATTATCTTGGTTTCAGTTATTACATGACCAACGCGGTCAAAGCCGAAGGCGGTAGCGGCGATGCGATTTCCGGTTTTGAAGGCAGCGTACCGAACCCCTATGTTAAAGCATCTGACTGGGGCTGGCAGATTGACCCGGTGGGCCTGCGTTATTCATTGTGTGAACTGTACGAACGCTATCAAAAGCCGCTGTTTATTGTCGAAAACGGTTTTGGTGCTTACGACAAAGTAGAAGAAGATGGCAGCATCAACGACGACTATCGCATTGACTACCTGCGCGCCCATATTGAAGAGATGAAAAAAGCGGTGACTTACGATGGTGTCGACCTGATGGGCTACACGCCGTGGGGCTGCATCGACTGCGTGTCGTTCACCACCGGTCAGTACAGCAAGCGCTACGGCTTCATCTACGTGAACAAGCACGATGACGGTACGGGCGATATGTCGCGTTCGCGTAAGAAAAGCTTCAACTGGTACAAAGAGGTGATTGCCAGCAACGGCGAGAAGCTTTAACTCCTGCACGTTACCCGCCAGTCGGCGGGTAACACTTTGAACGAGTCTTACCAGGTCTTACCTATTTTAAATTCCCAGCGTACATCTTCCATTTTGGTTGGCGACTTCGCTTCCTGCATTACCGGGAAGAAGGCTCCGGCACCAAACCATAATTTCAGTGAATCGACGGCAATATTAAATGACGGACCAACAACCCATTCGGTAGTTCCAGAATGGTTACTAATTACGCTGCCATTAGACAGTTTTTTCGTTCCAGAGGCATTATTGCTGTAGGCACTTTCCAGACCAAGATCCAGCGGTAAATCGCTAAACATATACCGTACCTGGGTATTCCACTGGAATTCGTTACCTCGTTTCACGTCCTGGTTACCGCGCTCAAATGGTCCCTGATATACAAAACCCATATCCCCTTTAATGTTAGGAGTAAATAATTTTGTTAAAGTGAGTGTTACTCTTCCTCCCCAGGCGCTATTCCCAGGCAAATGATTATCTCCATCTTGCCCGGTGGGTAGTAATAATGCCCCGCCTACCGTAACCCAAAACGGATCACCTCTTCGCTGGCTCATTAAAGCATAATTGACCCCCACCGATTGGTCGCCCATTCCCTCTATGTGCTCAGGAGACAGATTGTCTCGTTTGTTATTGATATAGGAACCCACAGTTGATAATTCCAGTCTGTCGGTCAAACCGTAACGAATCTTCAATAACCATATCTGGGAGTAAACATCCGGACTTCCGTGCCCCTCGATTTGATGATCTTTATCGCGAAATGAGCTATTCACGGCGGTTAATAACTTTCCTTCCGGCAATACTGAACCACCAGAAATAGCGGTATTAACTGGTGCACCTAATAGATTACTGGGATTATTTTCTCCGTTAGCTGCCATTGCATTCATTAATAGAAAATATGTCATTAATGGCAGAAATATAAATCGTTTCATTATTCCCTCCAGGTATAAGAAAACAAAGCGCTAAGTTAAT
>OKAA01000008.1_pt1 | contig 94367 bp, 95 predicted proteins | sample 1611051 | NCBI WGS metagenome assembly OKAA01 (sample SAMN04436707, study PRJEB24849) | human gut metagenome | biome: human gut; feature: NICU; material: stool | host: Homo sapiens | place: USA: Saint Louis, MO | collected 2010-09-04
GATGGCATGAATGGCCGTTGATGATCTTCACGGTCTTTGGTCAGTGCGTGGTCGGCGCGTTAATCGTTAGCGGACTGGGCTGGCTGACGGCAAAAGACGATACCATCGCCCGTCAGCGCATCGTGCGTAGCATGTTTTTTCTGTGGCTGGTGATGGGACTGGGATTCCTCGCGTCGATTATGCATCTCGGCTCGCCGATGCGCGCGTTTAACTCGCTTAACCGCGTAGGCGCTTCCGCACTGAGTAATGAAATCGCCGCAGGATCGGTGTTCTTTGCCGTAGGCGGCATCTGGTGGCTGGTGGCGGTACTCGGTAAAATGCCCCCGGCGCTGGGTAAAGTGTGGCTGCTGGTCAGTATGGCGCTCGGCATTGCATTCATCTGGGCAATGACGCTCGTTTATCAGATAGATACCGTGCCAACCTGGTATAATGACTACACCACGCTGGCCTTTTTCCTCACGGCATTCCTGTGCGGCCCGGTGTTTGCGGCGCTACTGCTACGCATCGCGCGCGTCCCATTTTGTAGCGTGACGTTTGCCAGTATTAGCGGCCTGGCGTTGGTGGTGTGCGTGGCGGTCATCGTACTACAAGGACTGTCTCTCTCAACCATTCACAGTTCCGTGCAACAGGCCAGCCATCTCGCACCGGATTACGGTATGCTACAGGTCTGGCGCATTGTCTTGCTTGCTGCCGGATTAGGCTGCTGGCTATGTCCGCTAATCCGTCGCCGCGAACCGCATACCGTTGGTTTGCTGCTCGGTGTCGTGCTGGTGCTGGCAGGCGAAATTATTGGCCGCGGACTTTTTTATGGCCTGCATATGACCGTAGGTATGGCCGTCGCAGGTTAATTTATGCGTGCGGGGCGACCCGCACCTTTCGGGATTGTTTGAATGACCACTTTTTTACAACGTGATGATTTTGCAGTAACAGCGCGTGTTCTCGGCGCGTTGTTTTATTATTCGCCGGAAAGCCACGAAACCGCTCCTCTGGTTCAGGCGCTATTAACCGACGACTGGCAGGCGCAGTGGCCGCTTGATGCCGAGGCGCTTGCGCCTGTGGCGGCTATGTTTAAGACCCACAGCGAAGAGTCGTTGCCACAGGCCTGGCAGCGTCTGTTTATCGGCCCTTACGCGCTGCCGTCTCCGCCGTGGGGTTCCGTCTGGCTGGATCGTGAGAGCGTATTATTTGGCGATTCTACATTGGCGCTACGTCAGTGGATGCGCGAAAACGGGATTCAGTTTGAAATGCAACAAAACGAGCCAGAAGATCATTTTGGGTCGCTGTTGCTGCTGGCGGCCTGGCTTGCCGAGAATGGCCGTCATCATGAATGCGAACAACTCCTGGCCTGGCATCTGTTTCCGTGGTCGTCCCGCTTTCTGGACGTATTTATCGATCATGCCGGGCATCCGTTTTATCAGGCGTTGGGGCAACTGGCGCGTCTGACGCTGGCGCAATGGCAAGCTCAACTCATTATTCCCGTCGCTGTAAAACCGTTATTCCGTTAATCCCCACAAAAGGCAGGATTTTACCTGCCTTTTCTCCCATTGCGGCCTATTTTTATCTACAAAAAGTGACAACGTCACACTACGTTTCTATTTTTAAGATAATTCTTTATCGCGAATGTTCACGCTAAGCCGCATAAGGGCAAAACATAATTGTTAATAGATGTTTAACAGTGTTAAACATCACGCTCCGCTGGAATCCTTCCCAACCTGTTGCTATAGCTCAAAGTACCCTGCCGGAACATGGCATAACAACACGCGACTCTTAACGTCGCCATAACACATGCAAACAGGGAGACACACCGCAATGCACACCCTCACCCTAAAACGCGTACTTGGGTTCACTATCGTCATTCTGCTGTTACTGGCGCTGTTTATCTGGGGAATCGGTCTGGAGACGCTGAAAGCGCGTCAGGTCGATCTGCTGTATCTCGGACAACGGCATTTGATGCTGGTCTTTACGTCCATGTTTTTTGCTTTACTGGTCGGTATCCCGAGTGGGATTTTACTCAGCCGACCTGCGGCAAAAGGATTTGCTGAATATGTCATGCAAATCTTTAATGTTGGTAATACCTTGCCGCCGCTAGCCGTTCTGGCCTTAGCGATGGTGATTATCGGGATCGGCGATACGCCCGCCATTGTCGCGCTATTTCTGGCCTCCCTTCTGCCTATCGTCCGCAATACCTATGCGGGCCTCTGTTCCGTTCCCGCCTCACTGATTGAAGCGGCGAACGGGATTGGGATGACAAAATGGCAGCGGCTTCGTCAGGTAGAGCTACCTAATGCGTGGCCAGTGATGCTGTCCGGTATTCGCATCGCGACCGCCATCAATGTCGGCACCGCGCCGCTGGCCTTTCTGATCGGCGCCAGCAGCTACGGCGAGCTGATTTTCCCGGGAATTTATCTCAACGATTTTCCGACGTTGATCCTCGGCGCAACGGCCACGGCGTTATTCGCGCTGATTCTTGACACTCTGCTTGCCTGGTTTGGGCGACGCCTTAGCCCTCATACCGTCTGAACGCATAAATAACAATAAGGAGCGTTAAATGAGATTCAAAAAACACCTGTTGGGATGGCTTGCCGCAACGCTGTTGTTCAGTAGCCAGACGCAGGCCGCGCCGCTGGTTCTCGCCACCAAAAGCTTTACCGAGCAGCATATTCTTTCCGCTATGACCGTTCAGTATTTGCAGAAGAAAGGCTTTCAGGTTCAGCCGCAAACCAATATCGCCGCGGTGATTTCACGTAATGCGATGGTGAATAAACAAATTGATATTACCTGGGAATACACCGGTACATCGCTGATTATTTTCAACCGTATCGATAAGCGCATGAGTCCACAGGAAACCTACGACACGGTAAAACGCCTGGATGCGAAGCTGGGCCTGGTATGGCTCAAACCGGCTGACATGAACAATACTTACGCGTTCGCGATGCAGCGCAAACGCGCCGAGTCGGAAAATATCACCACCATCTCGCAAATGGTGGCAAAAATCGAACAGGTCCGGCAGAACGATCCTGACCACAACTGGATGCTCGGCCTCGATCTGGAATTCGCCGGGCGCAGCGACGGGATGAAGCCCCTTCAGCAAGCCTATCAGATGCAGCTTGATCGCCCGCAAATACGACAGATGGACCCAGGGCTGGTCTATAACGCCGTTCGGGATGGGCTGGTTGACGCCGGGCTGGTCTATACCACCGACGGACGGGTGAAAGGGTTTGATCTGAAAGTGCTGGAAGATGATAAAGGCTTCTTTCCAAGTTACGCTGTCACGCCCGTGGTGCGTAAAGAGGTGTTGGAAGCCAATCCTGGCCTTGATGACGCCTTAAACACCCTTTCCGGCCTGCTCAATAACGATGTGATATCGACCCTAAACGCTCAGGTCGATATCGAGCATCGCACGCCGCAACAGGTAGCCCATCAATTTTTGCAGGACAAAGGTCTGCTGTAAGGAGCGCCTATGGATACGATACATTATATGCTGGATAACGCAGGCTATCTCGCCAGCCTTACCTTTCAGCATCTCTGGCTGGTCGCGCTGGCCGTCGGTCTGGCGATTATCATCGGCGTACCGTTAGGCGTTTTGATTGTACGCCACAAATGGCTGGCAACGCCGGTATTGGGCGCCGCCACGCTACTTCTTACCATTCCGTCTATCGCGCTGTTTGGGTTAATGATCCCGCTCTTTTCGCTGATCGGGCATGGTATTGGCGTTCTGCCCGCCGTGACGGCCGTTTTTCTCTACTCTTTACTGCCGATTGTCCGTAATACCCATACTGCGCTTGATAGTTTGCCGCCCGGTCTGCGTGAAGCGGGACGCGGCATCGGTATGACTTTCTGGCAACGGCTGCGCTGGGTCGAAATCCCAATGGCCCTACCGGTTATTTTCGGGGGTATCCGCACCGCGGTAGTGATGAATATCGGCGTGATGGCGATTGCCGCGGTTATCGGCGCTGGTGGTCTGGGGCTGCTACTGTTAAACGGCATTAGCGGCAGCGATATTCGCATGTTAATTGCCGGCGCGCTAATGATCTGTCTACTGGCGATTGTGCTTGACTGGCTGTTGCATCGTCTGCAAGTCGTACTGACACCTAAGGGGATACGATAATGATAAAACTGGAAAATCTCACCAAACAATTTGTACAGAAAAAGGGTCAGCCGCTAAAAGCCGTCGACAACGTCAACCTGAACGTGCCGGAAGGCGAAATGTGCGTCTTACTCGGTCCCTCCGGCTGCGGCAAAACCACCACGTTAAAGATGATCAACCGGCTGATCGCGCCCAGCAGCGGTAATATTCTTATCAACGGCGAGAATACCAACGATATGGATACGGTAACGCTACGCCGCAATATTGGGTATGTTATCCAGCAGATCGGCCTGTTTCCTAATATGACGATTGAAGAAAATATTACCGTTGTGCCGCGCATGTTGGGTTGGGACAAAGCACGCTGCAAGCAACGCGCCGAAGAGTTGATGGACATGGTGGCGCTGGATGCCAGAAAATTTCTGCATCGCTATCCAAAGGAGATGTCCGGGGGACAGCAGCAGCGCATTGGCGTGATCCGCGCTCTGGCCGCCGATCCGCCGGTACTGCTGATGGATGAGCCCTTCGGCGCGGTGGACCCCATTAACCGCGAAGTGATCCAGAACCAGTTTCTGGATATGCAGCGTAAGCTAAAAAAGACCGTGATGCTGGTCAGCCATGATATCGACGAAGCGCTAAAACTCGGCGACCGTATCGCCGTGTTCCGTCAGGGGCGAATTGTACAGTGCGCCAGTCCTGATGAACTGCTGGCCAAACCGGCTAACGAGTTTGTCGGGTCGTTTGTCGGTCAGGACAGAACGTTAAAGCGTTTGCTACTGGTCTCCGCAGGCGATGTTACCGACCAACAGCCAACCATTACCGCGCGGCCTTCCACGCCGTTAAGCGAGGCGTTCGGCATTATGGATGATCACGATATTCGCGCCATTACCGTCATTGACAACGACGGTAAGCCACTGGGATTTGTGAAGCGCCGGGAAGCGCGGAACGCCAGCGGAACCTGCGCCGATATCACCCATCCTTTCCGTATTACGGGCAAAGCGGAAGATAACCTGCGTATTGTACTGTCCAGATTGTACGAAAGTAATACCAGCTGGATGCCGATCGTTGATGAAGACGGACGCTATAATGGTGAAATCTCTCAGGATTACATCGCCGACTATCTCAGCTCAGGCCGCACGCGTCGGGCACTAAATATTCACGAAAACAGCTAACGTTGCCGCCGGATGGCCTCTCGCTATCCGGCAGTATCATTATTGTACGCAATATTATATCGCACATAGTGCTTTTGCGTCTGACGCCATTTCCCCGCAGAATAGGCTATCCTGAAACTCCCTGTTTACCTGCTCATGCATCGTTTACACGCTTACCCGGATCTGCGCGCGATGTTTCGTCGCCTGCTGATCGCTACGCTCATCGGTATTCTCGCGGCGCTGGCTGTCGCCGCCTTCCGTCATGCGATGCAATTGCTGGAGTGGATTTTCCTGAGTAATGACACCGGCAGTCTGGTGAATGCGGCTGAGGGGCTTTCGCCCTGGCGACGGCTGATTACGCCGGCGCTTGGCGGCCTGGCCGCTGGTCTGTTGCTGTGGGGGTGGCAAAAAATGAACCAACAGCGCCCCCATGCGCCCACTGACTATATGGAAGCATTGCAAACCGACGGGCAATTTGACGTTGGCGCCAGTCTGGTGAAATCGCTGGCCTCGCTGCTGGTCGTGGTCAGCGGCAGCGCAATTGGTCGCGAAGGCGCAATGATCCTCCTCGCCGCGCTGGCGGCATCCAGCTTTGCCCGACGCTTCACGCCGCGTGAGGAATGGAAATTATGGATCGCCAGCGGCGCCGCTGCGGGCATGGCGGGCGCTTACCATGCGCCGCTGGCGGGCAGCCTGTTTATCGCGGAGATCCTGTTCGGTACCTTAATGCTGGCTTCCCTCGGCCCGGTTGTCGTTTCCGCCGTCGTCGCCCTGCTAACCACCCATGTATTAAACCGTAGCGATTCACTACTCTATACCGTACATCTGACCGTTGATCTCCACGCGCGGGAGTACGTCATGATAGTCAGTACTGGCCTGGTCGCCGGTCTGTGCGGCCCATTGCTGATGTGGCTGATGACGGCCAGCCATAATAGTTTCTTACGCTTAAAACTGTCGCCGCCCTGGCAACTGGCGTTGGGCGGGCTTATTGTCGGATTACTGTCGTTACTCACGCCCACGGTATGGGGAAACGGCTATAGCGTCGTACAATCATTTTTGCTCTCCCCGCCGCTATTCTCGCTGATTGGCGGAATTTTTGTGTGCAAAATCCTGGCGGTGCTCGCCAGCAGCGGGTCTGGCGCGCCGGGCGGCGTCTTTACGCCAACATTATTTGTCGGATTATCCATTGGAATGTTTCTGGGTCGGATATGGGGATTCTGGCTGCCAGACTCGGATGAAATAGCGATTTTATTGGGGCTGGCGGGTATGGCGACGCTACTGGCGGCAACAACCCATGCGCCGATAATGTCCACCCTGATGATTTGTGAAATGACCGGCGAGTATCAGTTACTCCCCGGTCTGCTGATTGCCTGTGTAGTCGCGTCAGTGCTCTCGCGAACGTTACGCCATGATTCTATCTACCGCCAGCACGCTGCCGAGCATTGATAAACGAATATACTGCCCCAGCTCACGCTGCTCGGCGCGCGGCAGGTACGGTAACTCGCCAATCAGCGGCGCTGGCAGTTTTTTCCCAAGCACATCAATAATTTCAGCATAATGCGCCAGGCCAGGATTGATACGATTCGCCACCCAACCAATTAATGGCAGTCCATCGTTAGCGACAGCTTGCGCAGTCAGTAGCGCATGATTAATGCACCCCTCCTGAATCCCTACCACCATCAATACCGGTAACTGTTCCTGTACCACCCATTCGGACAATGGACGTAAATCATTCATCAAACTACGCCAGCCGCCAGTACCCTCCACAACCACGTGGTCCACTTTATCGCTCAGGCTCGCCAGACCGTTGGACAGCAAGGTGTAATTTATAGGACAGCTATGCGCGACGCTGCTTTCTTCTTCGCTTAACGCGATCGGATTAATCGCCTCATACGGCAACTCCAGCGAAGAGACGCTTTGCAATACCAGCGCGTCTTTGTTGCGCATCCCTTCTGCAGTCTCTTTGCTCCCTTTAGCGACAGGTTTATACCCTGCAACGCTCTTACCTCCCGACGCTAACGCTTGTAGTAATGCGCGGGAAACCACCGTCTTCCCAACAGAAGTGTCTGTACCTGTAATAAAGAAACGCTTCAGCATCACTAACTCCACCGTTATGCTTCGAAAATATAAGCCAGGAAAATAATACAGTGGAGAAAGTCTAAGATATGGCAAGGGCAATCAGCTTGAGTTAGCGCAAATTTTTGTACAACAGTTAAAAAATGTTAACCCTGTAATAGACGAATCAACAAAGAGCCGTTATACATCGCGTCTTTTACCAACGCCGCCCCGGCCATCGTGCCCTGGTTGGTAAACTGCGTGCTTTCCACTACCGTATTCCTACTGTAGGCGGGCAGCGCCTGCTGACGGATACTGTCAGCAATGGCCGGAAAAAGGATATCAGCCGCTTTACTTAGCGGCGAACCAATAAGAATTTTTTGCGGATTAAATAAATTCACCATGATAGCCAGAATGCGTCCAACATGCGCGCCAACGCCGCTAATAATATCTTTTGCTAATAGATCTCCCTGCATCGCCGCCTGACACAGTGAATCTACCGTTAACGGCTGGCCGTGCAACATTGAACTCATCGACTGATTAAGCCGAAGCTGCGTAAGTTCCAGCACGCTATCGACGCTGGCGATGGTCTCCAGACAGCCATGATTACCGCAATAACAGCGCTTACCATAAGGATCGACCTGGGTATGCCCAATCTCTACCAGACTGCTACTGCCCGCATGAAGCAAATGACCGTCGGTGATAACGCCCGCCCCCACATTATGATCAATCACCACCTGGATAACGTCGCGCGCGCCGCGTGAGGCGCCAAAAAGCGCCTCTGCCATCGTCCAGGCGCTAATATCATGCTGAATGTAAACCGGTACGCCAGTGTGCCGCTCCAGCGCATCTCCCAAAGGCATCTCTTTGACATCTTCGTAATACGGCATCCGGTGCACAACGCCGTTTTCGGTATCGATAATGCCCGGTAACGTAATGGCAATGGAGGTCAGACGCTCCAGTTTCTGCTGATGGCGGGTAAAAAACCGATCAACGTGCGTAATAATTCGCTCAAGCAACGGCGTGGCTTCGTTTAACGGCAGCGGCAGACACTCTTCTACCACCAGTTTGCTGCTAAGATCGCGCAGCGCAAGGAAAATTTCGCCACGGCTAATACGAATAGATAAATAGTGCCAGGCTTCCGTTTCCACCATCAGCCCGACGGCGGGACGTCCACGACTGCCCGCCTCTTTAATTTCAAGTTCCTGAACCAAATGCGCTTCCAGCATTTCGCGAACAATTTTCGTAATACTGGCAGGCGCCAACTGCGCCAGACGAGACAGGTCAATTCGCGATACCGGTCCGAGCTGATCAATCAGGCGATACACTGCGCCAGCATTGGTCTGCTTAATTTGATCGATATGCCCAGGCTGACTATCAGCAACCACCGCTCACTCCCTTTATTTTCGCGCTCCGAAATAATCTGTGTGCTATGGTGAAACACTTCAATACTCGCCGTCAACTTTTTGCTTAGCCGTGTGATTAACTGCACATTTTCACCCTTTTTAAGCGTAATTAATCCCGTCGGGCAGCCAGTAATAGCAGTTGGCAAAACCGCTGTACGGCATGACTCTGTTCATGATGCTTCGGCCATACCAGCCACATTTCAGATACGGCGTCCTCTTCTGCCAGGGGAACCCAGCGCATCTCGCTCATCTGTACACGCTTAAAGGATGCCGGCAGAATCGAGACACCCAGTCCCGCCGTCACCAGACCGATAATGGTCATTGCCTCGCCAACCTCCTGCGTGATGGTCGGCGACAGGTTATAGCGCCGCATCAGGCCGAGGATATCGTCGTAGAGGCCCGTCCCGACATGCGGATCGAAAAAGACGAAAGGTTCTTCCGCCAGTTCTGTCAGACTGACGACCGGCTTTTGCGCCAGCCGATGTTCGCGCGGGATCATGGCCATAAGCGGCTCATGCAAAATCACCTCGCGATTAAGTGTGTCGGGCAGCGGCGTATTCCGCAGCAAGCCAATATCCAGTACGCCTTCGTTGAGCGGCGCGATTTGCTCACGCGTATTCATTTCACGCGTTTGCATATGCACTCCCGGATAGGACTGGCGGAACAGCGAAAAGGTATGCGATACCGCCCGAATAAAAGGCGCTGAAGACGTAAAGCCAATACGGATTTCACCCGCTTCGCCCTGATGCAACCGCTCGGCGCGAGCGGCGGCGTCGTTTACCAGACTCAGGATGTGTCGGCTGTCCACCAGAAACTGTCGCCCGGCGGCCGTTAACGCTACGCTGCGGTTGGTCCGCGCCAGTAATCGCGCGCCGACCTGCTGCTCCAGAATTTGTATCTGCTGACTGAGCGGCGGCTGCGAGATATTGAGGCGCGCGGCGGCACGACCAAAATGCAGCTCTTCTGCTACCGCCACAAAGTAACGTAAATGACGTAATTCGATATTCATATTTTTAACGTCTTATTTGAGACAATTAATATATTAGACAGAATATTTTGCTTTTTCTATGCTTTACATGTCGGTTATACCCGTCTCCTGTTGACGGAGATGTAAAGCAAGGATTTAACGTGAGTCGTACAACTATTCTCGATGACGCCACGGCGAGCGATATCGATGAACAACGCCATTCTCAGCCGGTTCAATTTATTAAACGCGGTACAGCGCCTTTCATGCGCGTCACGCTGGCTCTTTTTTCCGCGGGCCTGGCGACTTTCGCGCTCCTTTATTGCGTCCAGCCTATACTACCGGTACTTTCCCAGGAGTTTGGCGTCTCCCCCGCCAGCAGCAGCGTTTCACTTTCTATTTCTACCGCCATGCTGGCTATCGGCTTACTTTTTACCGGCCCGCTTTCTGATGCGATAGGCCGTAAACCGGTGATGGTCACCGCCTTGTTATTAGCCTCCTGCTGCACATTGTTATCAACCATGATGACCAGCTGGCATGGTATTCTGATTATGCGTGCGCTGATCGGTCTGTCGTTAAGCGGCGTCGCCGCGGTGGGAATGACCTACCTGAGTGAAGAAATCCATCCCAGCTTTGTCGCTTTCTCTATGGGACTCTATATTAGCGGTAATTCCATCGGCGGGATGAGCGGGCGTTTATTAAGCGGCGTCATGACCGACTTTTTTAACTGGCGCATCGCGCTGGCGGCCATCGGATGCTTTGCGCTGGCGTCCGCGCTGATGTTCTGGAAGATTTTACCCGCCTCGCAACATTTCCGTCCCACGTCGCTACGGCCTAAAACGCTATTTATTAATTTCCGTCTCCACTGGCGCGATCGGGGGCTACCTCTGCTGTTTGCGGAAGGTTTTTTACTGATGGGCGCGTTCGTCACCCTGTTTAACTACATTGGCTATCGCCTGATGCTCTCCCCCTGGGAATTAAGCCAGGCCGTGGTCGGACTGTTATCCGTAGCCTATCTCACCGGCACATGGAGCTCGCCGAAAGCTGGCGCAATGACCTCACGCTATGGCCGGGGGCCGGTGATGCTGTTCTCTACCGCAGTAATGCTGGGCGGGCTTTTACTGACGCTTTTTACCTCGCTTTGGCTGATTTTTGCCGGGATGCTGCTTTTTTCCGCCGGCTTTTTCGCCGCGCACTCCGTGGCCAGTAGTTGGATTGGCCCGCGTGCGCGCCGGGCGAAGGGACAGGCCTCGTCACTTTATCTTTTCAGCTATTATCTGGGGTCCAGTATCGCCGGGACGCTAGGCGGCGTATTCTGGCATAGTTACGGCTGGAACGGCGTAGGTGGTTTTATCGCGCTAATGCTGGTGCTGGCCATCCTGGTCGGGACGCGGTTACATCATCGTCTTCACGCCTGAAAAGAAATAATCCGGCGATAGCAACGTGCGCTATCGCCGGGCTGGTTTCACGCCACGACTCACTGTTCACCATAGACCTGTCAGGCTTGATACGCCCATAACTTCTCTGATTGCATCCAGCGCCAGAAGCGTAAATACCACCCAGATTATCGGATTCATATACGGTGTGCTTGTTATTCTGGAGGGCGGATATTACCGACTCTGCGGCCAAAAATAACGGCCGGTAACGTAAAGCTACCTATTATGGTGGGGGCTGACATCGCGTTACCGGGGGATTGTACATAGCGTTACATGCCGAAACCAATCACTCACGGAAGCCTTTTGATAACAGCGATATAGTCATTTCACCGGCCCCGCAGTGGGGTTGAATGAAAACCAAATCGAGGGTATCAAAATGAAAAAAGTATTAGCTCTGGTTGTTGCCGCTGCAATGGGTCTCTCTTCCGCAGCATTCGCGGCTGAGACTGCAACGCCTGCGAAAACCGCAGCGCCTGCCAAAACAACCCAGAACACCCAGCACCACAAAAAACAGCATAAAAAAACCGTTGAGCAAAAAGCGCAGGCGGCTAAAAAGCACCAGAAAAAAGGTGGTAAAGCGCCAGCCAAAACCACGTCAAAACCAACTACTCAACCGGCTGCGTAAGTCGTAACATGCTGCGGCGCGCCCCCGCGCCCGTTTTTACGGCGCTAAATTGTTCTGGTTTAGCGCCGCCTTCCGGGAGGGCAAAAAAGTGTCTCGCTACCGCTTTGAGCTCATTCTTATCGTGCTTATTTTATGCGCCGTTATTGCCACGCATTTCTATCTTTCCTGAGTGTAGTTATCTGATTTTACTCCCACTTTCTTACCGTCACGTCTATAGTAGTACTGAGGGTTTGTTGTTAATAATCATAATTACCCACCAGAGTGTGATATGCATAAAACCATTGCTGTATTACTGGGCATAGTGTGTTTTTTACCGGTTATGGCGAAAGCCGGGGGGGCTGAAACAGACGCCACGGATGCCAGCGACGTTAAAACGCTTTTTTTTAACCATGACGATCGGGTGCCCGTCGCCGATCCTACCCAATCGCCGTGGGATGCCATCGGGCAACTAGAGACCGCCAGCGGTAATTTGTGTACGGCAACGCTTATCTCCCCGCATATCGCCCTGACAGCAGGTCACTGCCTGCTAACGCCACCGAAAGGAAAACCAGACAAGGCGGTTGCGCTGCGTTTTGTGGCGCGAAAAGGAGTATGGCGCTATGAAATCCACGGCATTGAAGGCCGCGTTGAACCGTCGCTGGGCCGACGTCTGAAAGCGGATGGCGATGGCTGGATTGTGCCGCCTGCCGCGGCAAGCTGGGATTTTGGTCTGGTAATATTGCGCTACCCACCTTCCGGTATCACGCCAGTGCCTTTATTTACCGGCGATAAAGCGGCGCTCACTGCGGCGTTGAAAGCCGCAGACCGAAAAGTCACGCAGTCCGGTTATCCGGAAGATCATCTGAATGCGCTCTATTCCCATCAGGATTGCGTCGTAACCGGCTGGGCGCAGAATGCCGTACTCTCACACCAGTGCGACACGTTACCTGGCGACAGCGGCTCGCCGCTCTTATTGCACACGGATAGCGGATGGCAGCTCATTGGCGTACAAAGCTCCGCCCCTGCGGCTAAAGATCGCTGGCGCGCCGATAACCGCGCTATATCCGTCACCGGCTTTCGCGATAAGCTGAAAGCTCTGGCGCAGGATTAATGCGGGAATCGCTGCCTGAACCGACAGGCAGCGATCGTCTCAGGCAAATTTGATCATGACCATTCCGGCGAGCAGCAATATCACGCCAACCCAGCCTTTGGGGTTTAAGCGCTGGCCGAAGAGCACCCAGCCCGCCGCCAGCGTGGCGGCAATACCAAAACCGCCCCATAGCGCATACGCCACCGACAGGTCTATCCCTTTTACCGCCTGGGAAAGCGCGCTGAAGGCGGCCAGAACAGCGGCAAGCGATAAGATGCCATAGCATTTACGGCGAAAGCCGTCCGAAAATTTCAACAGTACGTTAGCCGCGATTTCCAGCATTATTGCCAACCCAAGCCAGGCGCCGTGTATCCATTCAAATTGTTGCACGAGTCGCCTCCTTCACCGGTTTGCCGGGTTTACGCGTCCCTGATTTGATCAATACGATGCCGGCGACCAGCATCAGCAAGCCGACAATCTTCATGGTTGATAATGCTTCATCAAATAGCAGCACGCTAAAAATGGTAATAAATAAAATGCCGATCCCTTCCCATAAGGCATACGCTACACCCAGGGCAATCTTTTTTACCGCAAAAGAAAGAAATATATATGACAGCGTGATCATCACCAGCATTAAAATAAAACCCGCATTGCCATTACCCACGCTAGCCCATTTCATTGAGAGCGTGCCAGTAATTTCAGTCGCGATAGCCAGAGCTAATAAAATCCAGTAAAACATGACACTTCTCCTGCATGAGAATATACTCTTTCGAGTCTGCTGCACGCAGCAAACTAAAAAATAAAATCAGTTAGCACAGCGCATTGCGCCAGCTCAGGCAGAAGTGAGAGACTAAAGTGCGTTACGCCAGTGCTGCTCGCCGATAAGCAGGAAAAAGGAGGTAGAGTGAAGATGCGTTTGCGTGGAGAAAAAAGCGCTGAACATATTGTCCATAATATTACAATTATCCGCAGTGTTGCTTCTCGTCATCGCGGATGATAATTGTCCTCGGTAGTTGAACACGCCTGATTTGTATCATAAGCCAGGAATTAACTCAAAATATTTTCACTTCTTTACCTGAAGTGTTTGATTTTAACCAGAACAGGTCGACCGACATCACATTATTATTCGTGTCGGCATCAGAAAACAGGGACTGATATGGCAAAACCGATCATCACGCTCAATGGTCTAAAAATCGTCATTATGCTGGGAATGCTGGTGGTTATTCTGAGCGGTATCCGCTTCGCCGCAGATATCATTGTTCCCTTTATTTTGGCGTTATTTATTGCAGTCGTTCTCAATCCCGTTGTGCAACGGATGACTCGATGCCGAATTCCACGCGTTATCGCCGTATCATTGCTCATTGTGATTATTGTTATGTTAATGGTACTGCTACTGGCCTATTTGGGGACATCATTAAATGAACTGGCTCGTACCCTACCACAATATCGCTCCTCATTGGTGATACCGTTGCAACGTATTGAACCGTGGTTACAGCGAGCAGGCATTGGCGTGTCGGTTGATGAGCTGGCGAAATATATCGATCCAAACGCCGCCATGACTCTGGTAACGAACCTGCTCACCCAGCTGTCCAATGCCATGTCGTCCATCTTTTTATTGTTATTGACCGTGGTATTTATGCTGCTGGAGGTTCCACAATTGCCTGAAAAACTGCAGCAGATGATGAGCCGTCCGGTAGAAGGTATGGCGGCAATTCAACGCGCGCTTGATAGCGTTTCCCATTATCTGGTGCTAAAAACAGCGATCAGTATCGTGACGGGGCTGGTCGCATGGGGAATGCTGGCCGTGCTGGATGTCCGCTTCGCCTTTGTCTGGGGTCTACTGGCCTTCGCGCTGAACTATATTCCTAATATTGGATCGGTGCTCGCTGCCCTGCCACCCATTATTCAGGTGCTGGTATTTAACGGGTTTTATGATGCGCTGCTGGTGCTGGCAGGCTATCTGCTGATTAATCTGGTCTTCGGCAATATCCTTGAGCCACGAATCATGGGACGTGGTTTAGGCCTTTCAACCTTAGTGGTATTTTTGTCGTTAATTTTCTGGGGCTGGCTATTAGGTCCGGTGGGCATGTTGCTCTCCGTTCCGTTAACCATCATTGTCAAAATCGCCCTCGAACAGACCACCGGCGGGCAGAGTATCGCCGTTCTGCTTAGCGATTTAAACAAAAGATAAAATGCAATACATACACAAAATCATTCAAGATGCCTCGCGGCGGCAAGGGAAGAAATCCCCGGGAGCATAGATAACGATGTGACCGGGGTTTCTGAGCGCAGCCAACAAAGAGGCAGCTTAAAGGATGAAGTTTATAAAAACGGCCTCCGAAGAGGCCGCCGCACGTTTAAAAGATTAAAGCGCTTTCAGAATTGCATCCACGCTGGCTTTGGCATCGCCAAACAGCATTTGCGTATTCTCTTTAAAGAACAGCGGGTTCTGCACACCAGCATAACCAGTATTCATTGAACGCTTAAAGACCACGACATTCTGTGCTTTCCACACTTCGAGAACCGGCATACCGGCGATCGGGCTGCGGGGATCGTCTTGCGCCGCCGGGTTCACCGTATCGTTCGCGCCAATCACCAGCACGGTATCGGTATCGGCGAAATCATCATTGATTTCGTCCATTTCCAGCACGATGTCATAAGGCACTTTCGCCTCTGCCAACAGCACGTTCATATGCCCCGGCAGGCGACCCGCCACCGGATGAATGCCGAAACGCACGTTGATACCGCGCGCACGCAGTTTTTCGGTGATTTCCGCCACCGGATACTGCGCCTGCGCCACCGCCATCCCGTACCCCGGCGTAATAATGACGGAGTGGGAGTTTTTCAGCATCTCAGCGGTCTCTTCCGCCGTGATTTCGCGATGTTCGCCAGCTTCCTGATCGTCGCCCGTTGAGGAGCCGTCAGTACCGAACCCACCAGCAATAACGCTGATGAAAGAGCGGTTCATCGCTTTACACATAATGTAAGACAGGATCGCGCCTGACGAACCGACCAGCGCGCCGGTCACAATCAGCAAATCGTTGCTCAACATGAAGCCAGCCGCCGCGGCAGCCCAACCGGAATAGGAGTTCAGCATTGAAACAACCACCGGCATGTCCGCCCCGCCGATAGAGGCGACCAGATGCCAACCAAACGCCAGCGCGATAATGGTCATCAGCAGCAGCGCCAGAACCTGTAGACCCACGCTTTCGGTGCGGACAAAAACCAGCAGCAACAGGAAAGAAACAACCAGCGCCGCCAGGTTCATTTTGTGACGGTTAGGCAACATCAACGGCTTAGAAGAGATTTTGCCGCGCAGTTTACCAAACGCTACGATCGATCCAGTGAAAGTGACTGCGCCAATAAAGATACCGAGGAAGACTTCGGTCAGATGAATATTCACCAGCACCGGCGCCAGACTGGCGTCATGGTACAGATAGCTGTTAAAGCCAACCAGTACCGCCGCCAGGCCCACGAAACTGTGCAGAATCGCGACCAGCTCCGGCATCTCGGTCATCTCAACTTTTTTCGCCATGCGGATGCCAATCGCGCCGCCAATAATCATGGCGACCAGAATCCATGCCACGTTGCCGGTATCCGGCCCGAAAATGGTCGCCAGCAACGCGATCGCCATCCCGGCAATACCGAAGTTATTCCCCTGGCGGGACGTTTCATGCTTTGAAAGCCCGGCAAGACTGAAAATAAACAGGATCGCGGCAACAATGTATGCAGCTGTAACTAATCCTCCAGACATGTGTTACCCCTTAGTTTTTCCGGAACATTTTCAGCATACGCTGAGTCACGGTGAAGCCACCGAAAATATTAATGCTGGCGATAAGCACCGCGATAAAGCTCAGGAAGCTGACCCAGCCGCCCTGACCAATTTGCAATAATGCCCCGACAACAATAATCCCTGAAATTGCGTTGGTCACCGACATTAATGGCGTATGAAGCGCATGAGACACGTTCCACACCACGTAATAACCAACCACGCAGGCGAGCGCAAACACGGTAAAATGGCCGAGGAACTCTTTTGGCGCGACATCGGCCAGCCAGCCAAAAAGAATGATCGCCAGCGCCATTAACGCATACTTCCGCCAGGGTGAAGCGGGCTTTTCCGGCTCTTTTGGCGCAGGTGCTACTTTAGGTGCGGCCTGTGGCTGCGCGGAAACCTGGATTGGCGGCGCAGGCCAGGTAATGTCGCCGTCGCGAATCACCGTCACGCCACGGATCACGACATCGTCAAAATCCACGTCAATATTGCCGTCTTTCTCTTTGCACAGCAGCTTCAGCAGGTTAACCAGGTTGGTGCCATAAAGCTGGGATGACTGCGTCGGCAAACGCCCCGGTAGATCGGTGTAGCCAATCACTTTTACGCCATTGTCCGTCGTCACAACCTGATTAGCGACGGTATATTCGCAGTTACCGCCATTCTGCGCGGCCAGGTCGACAATCACGCTGCCGGCCTTCATAGAATCGACCATATCGCGGGTAATCAGCTTCGGCGCTGGTTTGCCCGGAATCAACGCGGTGGTAACGATGATATCGACCTCTTTGGCCTGGGCGGCAAAGAGCGCCATTTCCGCTTTGATAAACGCCTCGGACATCACTTTGGCGTAACCATCGCCGCTACCGGCTTCCTCTTTAAAATCCAGTTCGAGGAACTCAGCCCCCATACTCTGGACCTGCTCTTTGACTTCAGGACGAGTGTCAAACGCGCGGACAATCGCCCCCAGGCTGTTTGCCGCGCCGATAGCCGCAAGACCGGCTACGCCCGCGCCAATCACCATCACCTTCGCCGGTGGCACTTTCCCGGCGGCGGTGATTTGCCCGGTAAAGAAGCGCCCAAATTCATGCGCGGCCTCTACAATGGCGCGATAACCCGCGATATTCGCCATTGAGCTTAACGCGTCGAGCGACTGCGCGCGGGAAATACGCGGCACGGAGTCCATCGCCATCACCGTAACCTTACGTTCGGCAAGTTTCTCCATTAACCCAGGATTTTGCGCAGGCCAGATAAAACTGACCAGCGTAGTTCCGGGGTTCAGTAAAGCGATTTCATCTTCTTCAGGCGCATTAACCTTGAGAATAATTTCCGACTGCCAGATAGCATTGCCGTCTACAATATCCGCGCCAGCCTGCGCAAACGCTTTGTCGTCAAAACTTGCCAGTTGACCCGCCCCGCTTTCGATAGCGACGCTAAACCCCAGCTTCAGTAGCTGCTCTACCGTTTTCGGCGTCGCAGCGACACGGGTTTCATTGGGTAACCGCTCTTTTGGTATGCCAATTCGCATAAATGTTCCCTTCCATCGATATTTTTGATGATGGTTTGTCAGTAAGCGCGAGAAGCGTACGCCTGCCCGCGTTTGAGGTAAATGTTACCCCAGCAGAATAAAACCGTTACAAACTCTCTATAACCTACTGAAAATAACGCCTGTGATCTAGCGCCAAAAAACAGAATTTTTTATCAAATTTGCAAAACATGAACGATTCAGCCGCTAAGCAGCCATAATGCCTTGAAAATGGCCTGCGAGGGCTGATAATTCGCTCAAATTTGACAGCAAAACATCATTAAACCCCTGGCGCGATCAAGAAATTAACATTAAATTAACTTATTAAATTTATGCGCTTCATTAGCTTAGCCGCCCGGACGCCGTTTTTTTCGACATATCGGCAAATGTTATCATCAAAGATAGGATACATGACACGATGCGTGAAAAATCCCGCAGACATCCATATGGTTTAAATGCAATAATCAGCCACGTTTCTAGTCAATAACAATACCAGTACCTGGTTTGCGCAAGGCGAAGGATTATTTTTATGAAGCTTAAGAACACTCTCCTGGCGTCGGCTCTGCTTTCTGCGGCTGCTTTTTCTGTCCATGCAGCAACAGAACTGACGCCGGAGCAAGCGGCTGCACTAAAACCTTATGACCGCATCGTTATTACCGGTCGTTTTAATGCTATTGGCGATGCGGTCTCCGCCGTGTCCCGCCGCGCAGATAAAGAAGGCGCAGCCTCCTTCTATGTTGTCGACACCTCGGAGTTCGGCAACAGTGGTAACTGGCGTGTTGTGGCGGACGTGTATAAAGCCGACGCGCCGAAAGCCGACGCGCCCAAAAATCGTGTCATTAATGGCATCGTGGAATTACCGAAAGACCAGGCCGTACAATTAGAACCGTATGATACCGTCACCGTTCAGGGCTTCTACCGTAGCCAGCCGGAAGTTAACGATGCCATTACGAAAGCGGCGAAACAAAAAGGCGCATACGCTTTCTATATTGTTCGTCAGATAGATGCGAATCAGGGCGGAAACCAGCGCATCACTGCATTTATCTATAAACAAGATGCGAAAAAACGCATCGTCCAGAGCCCGGACGCTATTCCGGCAGACTCTGAAGCTGGCCGCGCCGCGCTGGCTCAGGGCGGCGAAGCTGCGAAGAAAGTCGAAATTCCAGGCGTCGCCACGTCAGCCTCGCCGAGCGCCGAAGTAGGCCGTTTCTTCGAAACGCAATCCTCCAAAGGCGGACGTTACACTGTCACACTTCCGGATGGCACAAAAGTTGAGGAGCTGAATAAAGCGACGGCTGCGATGATGGTGCCTTTCGACAGCGTTAAGTTCACCGGCAACTACGGCAATATGACAGAAATCTCCTACCAGGTCGCCAAACGCGCGGCGAAGAAAGGCGCTAAGTATTATCATATTACGCGTCAGTGGCAGGAGCGCGGCAATAACATCACCATCAGCGCCGACCTCTATAAATAAGGCGCGCGTCGCCATCAGGCTTTCTCGCCGGATGGCGGCATACCTGCCTTATCAGGCCTACACGATCGTTCAACGGTAGGCCTGATAAGCCGCCATCCGGCACTTTCCCGCGGGTTGCCAGTTCCGTCAAATATCGCGATGAATCTCACTTTTCGCTTTTTTGGCGATAAATCTTATCCAGGCCGTTGCATGCGGTCCCTTCTCTCCGTAAAATCCCGCGCCTTAGTGGCTTTCACCATTTTTATGCGTTTTGCCATAATAATTATTCTTCCAATTTCATTTTTATAGCTGGATACCAATGGAAAAAAAACTGGGACTGAGCGCGCTGACCGCGCTGGTTTTAAGCTCAATGCTTGGCGCAGGTGTTTTCAGTCTGCCCCAGAATATGGCCGCCGTTGCCAGTCCGGCTGCGTTGTTAATTGGCTGGGCCATTACCGGCGTGGGGATACTCTTACTGGCATTCGCCATGTTAATCCTCACGCGCATTCGCTCCGAGCTTGACGGCGGTATCTTTACTTACGCCCGCGAAGGCTTCGGCGAACTGATTGGCTTTTGTTCTGCCTGGGGCTATTGGCTGTGCGCGGTCATCGCCAACGTATCCTATTTGGTTATCGTTTTTTCAGCGCTGAGTTTCTTTACCGATACGCCTGCGCTGCGTCTGTTTGGCGACGGTAATACCTGGCAGGCTATTGTCGGCGCTTCAGTCCTGCTCTGGATTGTCCATTTCCTCATCCTGCGCGGCGTACAAACGGCAGCCAGCATCAATCTGGTTGCGACTCTGGCGAAACTGTTACCGCTCGGCGCGTTTATTGTGCTGGCTATCATGATGTTCAAACTGGATACCTTCACACTGGACTTCACCGGTGTTGAACTCGGTATTCCCGTATGGGAACAGGTCAAGAACACCATGCTTATTACGCTGTGGGTGTTTATTGGCGTTGAAGGCGCCGTCGTCGTCTCGGCCCGAGCGAAAAATAAACGCGATGTAGGCCGCGCCACGCTACTGGCAGTACTCGCAGCGCTGGGAATATATCTCCTGGTCACGCTGCTTTCTCTTGGCGTTCTTGCGCGTCCGGAACTGGCGGAGATGCGCAACCCGTCGATGGCCGGTCTGATGGTGAAAATGATGGGGCCGTGGGGAGAAATTATTATTGCAGCGGGACTGATTGTGTCTGTCTGCGGGGCTTATCTAAGCTGGACTATCATGGCGGCAGAGGTGCCGTTTCTGGCGGCAGCCTATAAATCCTTCCCGGGCATCTTCGCGCGACAAAATGCGCAAGGCGCGCCTTCTGCATCGTTATGGCTCACCAATATCTGTGTGCAAATCTGTCTGGTGCTGATCTGGCTGACCGGTTCGGACTACAACACGCTATTGACGATTGCGTCAGAAATGATTCTGGTGCCCTACTTTCTGGTCGGCGCATTTCTGCTGAAGATTGCAACGCGTCCCCTCCATCGGGCGGTCGGTATCGGAGCCTGTATTTATGGCTTATGGTTATTATATGCGTCGGGCCCTATGCACCTGCTGCTGTCCGTCGTACTGTACGCGCCTGGATTACTGGTTTTCCTGTATGCGCGTCGGACGCACAAGCATGACAATGTATTAAATCGTCAGGAAGTCGTGCTGATTGGTTTATTGCTGGTCGCGGCGGTTCCGGCTACGTGGATGCTGGTGGGTTAACAACCTCCCCATCGTAATATCCGTCTGTATTACGATGGGGAAACCACGGTCTTTGCCAATATTAATGCCATTTAATCCAGCAAAAAATCAGCAGCCACGCGCTTAGCCCCCAGCAGACCACCGCACCGCCAAGCGCGACGGGCAGACGCATCACGCCGCTGAAATACCATAGCGTTGCAAGATAAATGAAATAAGGAATGATCGACCACATGCTAAAGACGATGGTGGTACGCATCGCGTCGATGCCCCGCTCGCTGGCCACGATATAGTGCGCGATAAGCGCAAACGTTGGAAACAGAGGAATTAATCCGGCGATATAATAATTTTTTGTTTTTGACAGCAGACCAATCAATACGACGACCAGCGCCCCCAGGGCAGCTTTAATCACGAGTCCCATTACCTTGCCTTAACATGCTAATAACAACAGCGTGTAGCATAACGGAACCGCTCTCGTTTAGAAAAGATTTATGGAAGGGAAAACAGAGGCGGTGTATGTTGGCGTTTTCTATTCTCCATTTATAATATGAACCGCATTGTATTTGTTGAAGACGACGCTGAAGTGGGTTCTCTCATTGCCGCTTATCTGGCGAAACATGATATTGATGTCATTGTTGAGCCGCGTGGTGACCGGGCGGAGGATCTTATCCTCACCACTCAGCCCGATCTGGTTTTACTGGATATTATGCTTCCAGGTAAAGATGGCATGACGATATGCCGCGATTTACGCCACCGCTGGCAAGGCCCGATTGTCCTGCTCACCTCGCTGGACAGTGATATGAATCATATTCTGGCGCTGGAGATGGGCGCCTGCGACTACATCCTCAAAACCACGCCTCCGGCCGTTTTGCTGGCGCGTCTGCGCTTACACCTGCGGCAAAGCGAACAAACGCAACAGGCAAAAAGTCTTCAGGAGAGCGCGCTTACGCCGCATAAAGCGCTGCGTTTTGGCGCGTTAACCATCGATCCCCTTAACCGGGCGGTCCAGCTCAACGGCGATTTCATATCGCTCTCCACCGCCGATTTTGAATTGCTCTGGGAACTGGCGACACACGCCGGACAAATTATGGATCGCGACGCGTTGCTAAAAACGCTGCGCGGCGTCAATTATGATGGTCTGGATCGCAGCGTGGATGTGGCGATTTCCCGCCTGCGTAAGAAACTGCTGGATAGCGCTGCTGAGCCCTATCGTATAAAGACCATTCGCAATAAAGGCTATCTTTTTGCCCCTCATGCCTGGGACGAAACGACGGGATAAGTTAGCCGACAGATTTTACCTGCCTTTATCAAGTCATAGTGGCGATGCTCATCACCGCCACTGTTCAAAAAACAGACATTGTATACATGGATGCTATTTTTATTAGTCGAAACGGCCCCTTTATTACCGTTTTCTCTGCGTTGCGGTTCTTCATTACGTCTTCTTCGCCAAAAAAAATTAAATTAAAAAAACTCGAAGCCAGTTCACAAAATTGATAACAGAATGTCTGCCCGCCGCTATATTGCCATCTTTTTTCGCAAATTGTGAAATAAAACAAATCACAACCATGAATATATAATAACAAATATATTCACCATAAATATATGCGTTTCCGATAGTAACTTTTGTATTAATTAATAACATATAAGAAAAGTTAGCATTTGCTGAAATAATATTATTCAGATTAGGATGCCTTTGATTCAACGAATCTGTAGAAGTTCAATCTTTTGCAAATAAGTTAAGTTTTTAAGGATAAAAAAATGAAAAGAAAAGTATTGGCACTTGTCATCCCGGCTCTGCTGGCTGCTGGCGCAGCACACGCCGCTGAAATTTATAACAAAGACGGCAACAAACTGGACCTTTACGGGAAAGTAGACGGCCTGCACTATTTCTCTGATGACTCTTCTAAAGATGGCGATCAGACCTATATGCGTGTCGGCTTTAAAGGCGAAACGCAGATTAACGACCAACTGACCGGTTACGGCCAGTGGGAATATAACGTTCAGGCTAACACTACCGAAGGCGAAGGTGCTAATTCCTGGACTCGTCTGGCATTCGCCGGCCTGAAATTCGGCGACTACGGCTCATTCGACTATGGTCGTAACTACGGCGTCCTGTACGACGTAGAAGGCTGGACCGATATGCTGCCTGAGTTCGGCGGCGACTCCTACACTTACGCTGACAACTTCATGACCGGTCGTGCTAACGGCGTGGCCACCTACCGTAACACTGATTTCTTCGGTCTGGTAGACGGTCTGAACTTCGCGTTGCAATATCAGGGTGCCAATGAAAACCAGGTTTCTCATGAGCAGGAAGGCACTAATAACGGCGGCGATCGTAACGTGAAGAACGCTAACGGTGACGGCTTCGGTATCTCATCAACTTATGATCTGGGTATGGGCGTAAGTTTCGGCGCGGCATATACCACTTCCGATCGTACTAATGGTCAGGTTAATTACTCTACCGCTGGCGGTGATAAAGCGGATGCATGGACTGTTGGCGCTAAATATGATGCTAATAATATCTATCTGGCCACAATGTATTCAGAAACCCGTAATATGACGCCTTACGGCAATGACGATTGTCGCTCATGCGTAGCAAACAAAACACAAAACTTCGAAGTTACAGCCCAATATCAATTTGATTTCGGTCTGCGCCCGGCGGTTTCTTTCCTGATGTCTAAAGGTAAAGATCTGACCTATAACAACGTTAATGGCGATGATAAAGACCTGGTTAAATATGCTGATGTAGGTGCTACCTACTATTTCAACAAAAACTTCTCCACCTATGTTGATTATAAAATCAACCTGCTGGATGATGACGACCCGTTCTATAAAGATGCCGGTATCAGCACTGATGATATCGTCGCGCTGGGTATGGTTTACCAGTTCTAATTATTCATTAATTCTTCTCAAGCCCGCCGTTTCGGCGGGCTTTTCTTTTTTTATCACCACCGTTCTAAAAACAGAACGCACTGTTCCCTGGGCACAGATTGAACAATTCTTGTTCGCTCTCTATGGTTTGCTTATCGCCCGACAAAAGGAACATGCTAATGATCAGTCTCGTCCCGTCTCTGCTTTCCAGCACCGCGCTTCTCTTTCTGCTCACGGCCACAGGCGCAGCCACCGCCGCCCGCCCGGCAGCGGATATTATTTTGCATAACGGTAATATCATCACTCTGAATGATGCCCAGCCGCAGGCCAGCGCGCTGGCGATTTCCGGCTCGCGGATTGTGGCGATTGGCGATGATACGGCGACAAATGAATGGCGCGGCGACCATACCCGTACCATCGATTTACAGGGTAAAACCGTGATACCCGGCCTGACAGATACCCACATCCACGCCATTCGCGGCGGACAAACCTGGACATTCGAAACCTACTGGTACGACAGCCCTTCGCTTAAAGACGCGCTGGATAAATTACGCGCCGACGCTAACCGTCGTCCCCACGATCAATGGGTAGCCGTAGTGGGATCGTGGATACCGGCGCAATTTGCAGAAAACCGGGCGCCGACGGTAGCCGAACTGAGCCACGCCCTTCCCGATCATCCGGCTTATATTCAGTATCTTTACGACTATGCGTTAGTGAATCAGCGCGGTATAGACGTACTTGGCCTTAACGACACCCCTCCTCCTGATTTAGCGGGAATCCGCGTAGAGCGCGACGCAAAAGGTAGCGCCACGGGGAAATTATTTGGTGACATCGCCGCGTTTAACCAGCTTTTTGCCAGCATAAGTAGTAACGCCGATCGCGAGGGCGGTCTGCGACAATTTTTCGCTGATATGAACGCTCGCGGCGTGACCGGCATCATTGACCCCTCTGCCGGGCCTGCCGCCGCTTATGAGCCTTTATTTGCAATGCGAAACCAGGGGGATTTACCGCTGCGCGTGGGGTATCGCATTCCGGTACAGCCAGAAGCGAAAGGTCATGAAGCGCAGTGGTTCAGCAACCTGATGGCCTTTCGCCCGGCGCGTGCCGATGACGGGCAACTGGCTTTTCTTGGCCTGGGGGAAAGCCTGGTGGCCGGAATGAATGACGGCGTGCGGATGGCCCCAGGGTTTTCTTCCTCAGAGCAGGACAAAACCGCGCTTCGCCAGGTCGCGACGTTTGCGGCAAAACGGGGAATACCGCTTGAGATCCACGCCTATACCGATGACAGCGCCGACGCGATATTGACGATTTTTGAGCAGGTAGCGCAGCAGTACGATCTGCGCCCTCTCCGCTGGTCTATTGCGCATCTGAATACCGGTTCGCCACAGACGCTTGAGCGGATGCGTAAGCTGGGCCTGGCATACACTGTGCAAATGGGGCCTTACTTTGAGGGGCTTGCCATCCGTGACGCCAATCCATCCGGCGCGACGGACAATTCGCCGCCGGTTCGACTGGCGCTGGATAAAGGGCTTGTCGTAGCTGGCGGCACCGATTCGACGCGTATTGGCATTGCCGGTGTCTGGCACGCTATCGAATATCATATCACCGGTATAGCGTCAGGCGGTTCCGTGCGTAAACCCGCCAGCGAGCGGCTCACGCGTCTGGAAGCGCTAGCGTTATATACACGTCATGCCGCCTGGCTCGCCTTTGCCGAACAACACCGGGGCCAGCTTAGCGTCGGAAAACAGGCCGATCTGGCGGTACTCAATCAGCCATTTATGACGATGCCGGAAGACAGAATTGATACCATTCGCGCTGTTTTGACGCTTGTCGATGGACGCATTGTTCACGAAAGTCCGGACCTTAACGCCGGACAATGAGGTTGTCAGTTGACGCAAAGCCTGCTTTTATAACCCACCAGCGGCGCTGACGGGAAATCTTTTCCGTCAGCGCGCGATAGAGCTAATGTATTAAGATCCGGTGGGCGTTGATGAAAAAGCTGTTTGTGCAGTTTTACCTTTTGCTGTTCGTCTGTTTTCTGGTCATGACCTTATTGGTCGGACTGGTGTACAAATTCACCGCCGAACGCGCGGGCAGGCAATCGCTCGACGATCTGATGAAAAGTTCGCTCTATCTGATGCGCAGCGAACTGCGGGAAATCCCGCCGCGTGAATGGGGGAAAACGTTAAAAGAGATGGACCTGAACCTCTCTTTCGATTTACGCGTTGAACCGTTAAATCACTATAAGCTTGATGCCACCACCACGCAGCGACTGCGTGAAGGCGATATTGTCGCGCTTGACGATCAATACACCTTTATTCAACGTATCCCGCGCAGCCATTACGTCCTGGCGGTTGGCCCGGTTCCCTATCTCTATTTCCTGCATCAAATGCGACTGCTGGATATCGCCTTAATGGCGCTCATTGCCTTTTCTCTCGCCTTTCCTGTGTTTATCTGGATGCGCCCGCACTGGCAAGAAATGCTCAGGCTCGAATCCGCCGCGCAGCGCTTTGGCGAGGGTCATTTGACTGAACGCCTGCACTTCGATAATGGCTCCAGTTTCGAACGTCTGGGCGTCGCGTTCAACCAGATGGCGGATAACATTAATGCCCTGATCGCCAGTAAAAAACAGCTGATTGACGGTATCGCCCATGAGCTTCGCACGCCGCTGGTACGTTTACGCTATCGGCTTGAAATGAGTGAAAATCTGACACCGCCGGAATCACAGGCGCTCAATCGCGATATTGGTCAACTGGAAGCGCTGATTGAAGAACTGCTCACCTATGCGCGCCTTGACCGACCACAAAATGAACTGATGTTGACCGAACCCGACCTCCCCGCCTGGTTGCTCGCGCATTTGCAGGATGTGCAGAGCGTGACCCCGGAACGTGCCGTAAACCTTGTCACATGTGTAATCGGCGATTATGGCGCGCTTGATATGCGGTTAATGTCGCGAGTGCTGGATAACCTGCTGAATAATGCGTTGCGCTACAGTCATACCACCGTTCAGGTCAGTCTGTTACTCGACGGCAGTCAGGCAACGTTGATAGTCGAAGATGATGGCCCCGGCATTGAAGCGGATGCGCGAGAGCGCGTATTTGAACCTTTTGTCAGACTCGACCCCAGTAGAGACCGGGCGACAGGCGGCTGCGGGCTTGGACTCGCCATCGTACACTCTATCGCACTGGCGATGGGCGGTAGCGTCGTCTGTGACGAGAGCGAACTGGGCGGCGCAAAATTTAGCTTTCGCTGGCCGGTCTGGCACGCGATGCCCGACATGACCGCTGCCTGACGCATTTTGCACGCTGGTTGAGCGGTGGGAACTGTGCTATACAGATAGTATGTTGTAACTAAAGTGAGTGATACCATGTCACGCTACGATCTCGTTGAACGCCTGAATGGCACTTTTCGCCAGATAGAACAACACCTGGCGGCGCTGACGGATAATCTACAGCAGCATTCGCTACTTATCGCCCGTGTCTTTTCACTGCCGCAGGTGACCAAAGAGGCGGAACATGCGCCGCTGGATACTATCGAGGTAACGCAACATCTGGGGAAAGAGGCCGAAGCGCTGGCGCTACGTCACTATCGCCATTTGTTTATTCAACAGCAGTCCGAAAACCGCAGCAGTAAAGCCGCCGTCCGCCTGCCTGGCGTCTTATGCTATCAAGTGGATAATGCGACACAGTTAGATCTGGAAAATCAGATACAGCGCATTAACCAGTTGAAAACCACCTTCGAGCAGATGGTTACGGTAGAGTCCGGTCTTCCCTCAGCGGCACGTTTTGAGTGGGTGCATCGGCATCTACCCGGCTTAATTACGCTGAACGCTTACCGCACGCTGACGCTTATCAATAACCCCGCCACCATACGTTTCGGCTGGGCAAATAAACATATTATTAAAAATTTAAGCCGGGATGAGGTTCTGAGCCAGTTGAAAAAAAGCCTCGCGTCGCCGCGCAGCGTCCCGCCGTGGACGCGCGAACAATGGCAATTCAAGCTGGAACGGGAATATCAGGATATCGCTGCCTTACCGCAGCAGGCCCGACTCAAGATTAAGCGTCCGGTTAAAGTACAGCCGATCGCCCGCATCTGGTATAAAGGCCAGCAAAAACAGGTGCAACACGCCTGCCCCACGCCGATTATCGCATTAATCAACACGGACAACGGCGCTGGCGTGCCGGATATTGGCGGGCTGGAAAACTATGACGCCGACAATATTCAGCACCGTTTTAAACCACAGGCGCAGCCGCTGCGACTGATTATTCCGCGACTGCACCTGTATGTGGCGGATTAACGTCCCGGCGTCATACTGCCAACCATCAACTCCGGACGTACCCAGGCGTCGAACTCCTCGTCGCTAAGGTATCCTAATGCCACGGCTGAGGCTTTGAGCGTCAGCCCTTCTTTATGCGCCTTCTTCGCAATCTCCGCCGCTTTATCGTAACCGATGTGCGTATTGAGCGCAGTGACCAGCATCAGCGACTCATTCAGCAACTGCGTAATACGCTCGCGGTTTGGCTCGATTCCTGACGCACAGTGTTGATTGAAGCTCGCCATGCCATCGGCCAGCAGGCGCACCGTTTGCAGAAAATTATGGATAACCATCGGACGATAGACGTTGAGCTCAAAGTTGCCCGATGCGCCCCCCATATTGATGGCCACATCGTTACCCATCACCTGGCAACATAGCATCGTTACCGCTTCACACTGGGTCGGGTTCACTTTACCAGGCATAATGGAACTGCCTGGCTCATTTTCCGGGATGGCAATCTCGCCAATGCCGCAGCGCGGGCCGGACGCCAGCCAGCGAACATCGTTGGCGATTTTCATCAGCGAGGCCGCCAGTCCTTTTAATGCGCCATGCGCCTGTACCAACGCGTCACAGGTCGCCAGCGCTTCGAATTTATTCGGGGCGGTAACAAACGGCGCTGCGGTAATCGTCGCCAGTTCCTCGGCCACGCGCCGGGCATATTCCGGGTGGGTATTAAGCCCTGTCCCTACTGCGGTTCCGCCGAGCGCCAGTTCCGCGACGTGCGGTAAACTGTGCTCAATGTGCCTGAGGTTATGTTCCAGCATGGCTACCCAACCGGAAATCTCCTGGCCTAAGGTGAGCGGCGTCGCGTCCTGCAGGTGAGTACGGCCAATTTTGACAATATCGGCGAAAGCGTGGGATTTATCGCGAAGCGTATCCGTTAATGCAGATAATTGCGGGATGAGGTGTTCGCGTAACGCCAGTAACGCCGCCACGTGCATGGCGGTTGGGAACACATCGTTTGAGCTTTGACTCTTATTGACGTCATCATTGGGATGCACCTTGCGTTCCATACCGCGAACGCCGCCCAAAATTTCACTGGCGCGGTTCGCTAACACTTCATTCATATTCATGTTGCTTTGCGTACCGGACCCGGTCTGCCAAATCGCCAGCGGAAACTCATCAGCATGTTTTCCCGCCAGCACTTCATCAGCCGCCTGGATAATCGCGCTGGCTTTTTCCGCCGCCAACAACCCTAAGTCCTGGTTGACCTTCGCAGCAGCGCGCTTGGTCAACGCAAGAGCGTGAATGAGCGAGACGGGCATTTTCTCCGTGGAAATCCGAAAATGCTCCAGCGAACGTTGAGTCTGCGCTCCCCACAGTTTATCTGCCGGGACTTCAATCGCGCCCATTGAATCTTTCTCGCGGCGTACCGTTACCATTACCTGCTCCTTACTCAAGTTGATGAGATCATGTGTCGACATTGCTCACATGTTTGCGGTCTTATGAGTATTAACGATAACAACACAACGGTGTAGACCGGATAAGGCGCTTGCGCCGTTCTCCGGCAAAATAGCGAATCATGTTACCGCCCCGCAGGGCGGCGACATTACTTAACGCAGCGCGCGCACTGCGATGACTGAATCTGCTGGAAGAAATCGTTGCCTTTATCATCCACCAGAATAAAGGCCGGAAAATCCTCCACTTCAATTTTCCAGATAGCCTCCATACCCAGTTCAGGATATTCCACGCACTCCAGGCGCTTGATACTGCCCTGCGCCAGAACGGCTGCCGGGCCGCCGATACTGCCCAGGTAGAAGCCGCCATGTTTCTTACAGGCATCGGTCACCTGCTGGCTGCGGTTGCCTTTCGCCAGCATGATCATACTGCCGCCCTGCGACTGGAGCTGATCAACATAAGAGTCCATTCGTCCTGCGGTAGTCGGCCCAAGCGACCCGGAGGCGTACCCTTCCGGCGTTTTTGCCGGCCCCGCATAATAGATAGGATGATCTTTGATGTACTGCGGCAAACCTTCTCCTCTGTCCATCCGTTCTTTCAGTTTAGCGTGCGCAATGTCGCGGCCCACAATAATCGTGCCGTTCAGCGACAGGCGCGTTGATACCGGATACTGCGACAGTTGTTGCAGTATCTCGCTCATGGGACGGTTAAGATCAACGCGCACCGCCTCGCCCTCTCCCGCCTGGCGCAGCGCCTCTGGAATATATTTACCGGGATTGCGCTCCAGCTTCTCGATCCAGATCCCTTCCCGGTTGATCTTCGCTTTAATGTTTCGATCCGCGGAGCAGGACACGCCCATACCTACCGGACATGATGCCCCGTGGCGCGGCAATCGGATGACACGAATATCGTGAGCGAAATATTTGCCGCCGAACTGCGCGCCTAAGCCAAGATTTTGCGCCTCAAGCAACAATTCTTTTTCCAGCTCAATATCGCGGAAGGCCTGCCCGTGTTCATTGCCTTCGGTTGGTAGCGCATCATAGTATTTTGCCGAGGCCAGCTTAACGGTCTTCAGGTTCGCTTCCGCCGAGGTGCCGCCAATGACAAACGCAATGTGATACGGCGGACAGGCGGCGGTGCCCAGCGTACGCATCTTATCGACGAGATAATTTTTGAGCTTACCCGGCGTCAGTAGCGCTTTTGTCTCCTGATAGAGGTAGGTTTTATTCGCCGATCCGCCGCCTTTAGCGATACAGAGGAATTTATATTCATCGCCATCGACGCTGTAGAGATCGATCTGCGCCGGCAGGTTAGTACCGGTATTGACCTCTTTGTACATATCCAGCGCCGCGTTTTGCGAATAGCGCAGGTTATCTTCGATATAGGTGTTATATACGCCGCGAGCCAGCGCCGCTTCATCACCTCCGCCAGTCCAGACGCGTTGGCCTTTTTTGCCGACAATAATGGCCGTACCGGTATCCTGGCAGGTGGGCAACACGCCCTTGGCCGCGATATCGGAGTTTCGCAGGAATTGCAGCGCGACATATTTGTCGTTTTCACTGGCCTGCGGATCGCGCAGAATATCCGCCACCTGCTGCTGATGCGCGGGACGTAGCATAAAAGACGCATCGTGGAAGGCCTGACGCGCCAACAGCGTTAGCGCTTCCGGCGCGACTTTCAGGATCTCTTGTCCTTCAAATTCGGCGACGGAAACATGTTCGCTGGTCAACAAGTAGTACTCGGTATCGTCCTTTTTGAGGGGAAAAGGGTCTTGATAAAAGAAGGGTTTGTTTGACATTGTGCTCTCACTTACCGCTCGGTATGGTTATTCTCTGGGCAGGTGTTCCATTGCCCGACTAAAAGCGAGTAACACTATCCTACACAATTTTTTAACAAAAACTGAGACAAGTACGACTTTTTACGCGCGGAGGTTACTTCATACGGGTTTCTTGGTTTAATACCTCCCATTGATCTCCACATTGAAACAGGGCTTGATAATGCAAAAACTCATTAACTCAGTGCAAAACTATGCCTGGGGAAGTAAAACTGCGTTAACGGAACTTTATGGCATCGCCAATCCGCAGCAGCAGCCAATGGCTGAACTCTGGATGGGCGCGCATCCCAAAAGCAGCTCGCGAATCACCACCGCCAACGGCGAAACCGTCTCCCTGCGTGACGCCATCGAAAAGAATAAAACCGCCATGCTGGGCGAAGCGGTAGCCAACCGTTTCGGCGAACTGCCGTTTCTGTTTAAAGTACTGTGCGCCGCGCAGCCGCTCTCTATTCAGGTGCACCCGAATAAACGCAACTCCGAAATCGGTTTCGCGAAAGAAAATGCGGCGGGTATCCCCATGGATGCCGCAGAGCGGAACTATAAAGATCCGAATCATAAACCAGAGCTGGTTTTTGCCCTGACGCCTTTCCTGGCGATGAACGCGTTCCGCGAATTTTCTGACATTGTCTCTTTACTGCAACCTGTCGCCGGCGCGCATTCCGCTATCGCCCACTTTTTGCAGGCGCCGAATGCTGAACGTCTGAGCCAGCTTTTCGCCAGCCTGTTGAATATGCAAGGCGAAGAAAAATCCCGCGCGTTAGCCGTACTCAAAGCGGCGCTTAACAGCCAGCAAGGCGAACCGTGGCAAACGATCCGCGTGATTTCAGAGTATTATCCTGACGACAGCGGGCTTTTCTCTCCTTTGTTGCTGAATGTGGTCAAACTGAATCCCGGCGAGGCGATGTTCCTGTTTGCCGAAACGCCTCATGCTTATCTGCAGGGCGTTGCGCTGGAAGTCATGGCGAACTCCGATAACGTTCTGCGCGCTGGCCTTACGCCAAAATATATCGACATCCCTGAGCTGGTCGCGAACGTGAAGTTCGAACCTAAACCTGCCGGCGAGTTGCTGACTGCCCCGGTGAAAAGCGGCGCGGAGCTGGACTTCCCAATTCCGGTTGACGATTTTGCTTTTTCACTGCACGACCTGGCGCTTCAGGAGACGAGCATCGGCCAACACAGCGCCGCGATTCTGTTCTGCGTTGAGGGTGAGGCGGTGTTACGTAAAGATGAACAGCGTCTGGTACTGAAGCCGGGTGAATCGGCCTTTATCGGCGCGGATGAGTCTCCGGTTAACGCCAGCGGCACAGGCCGTTTAGCGCGTGTTTATAACAAGCTGTAGCAACGTACTGAATTTTTTAACAACTCTTGCTAAGCTTATAACAGACGTAAAACTCCTCCAGGCGGTTTAATCCGCCTGGTTTCATTTTTATGGACAATTGATATGAAAAAAACACTGGTAGCTGCAGGTGTAGTGATTGCACTTGGCATCGTCTGGACAGGCGGCGCCTGGTATACGGGGAAAAAGCTGGAGAACCATCTTTCAGAAATGGTGACTCAGGCCAATGAACAGCTCAAGCGTACTGCGCCGGAGGCCGGTGTCGAATTAAGTTATCAAAACTACCAGCGTGGCGTGTTCAGTAGCCATCTGCAACTGGTTGTCAAACCGGTTGCCGGCGCAGACAATACCTGGTTGAAGCCCGGGCAAAGCATTGTGCTGGACGAGTCCGTTTCACATGGCCCCTTCCCGCTCGCCCAGCTCAAAACGCTCAATCTGATCCCTTCTATGGCGTCGGTAAAAACCACCCTGGTGAATAACGATGCGGCAAAACCCCTCTTTGATATCGCGAAAGGCGACACGCCCTTTGTTATCAATACCCGCATTGGTTATGGCGGCGATACCCGCTCCGATATCTCTCTCAAGCCGTTAAACTACGAGAATGCCGGTGAAAAGGTCGCCTTTAGCGGCGGCGAGTTCCAGCTTAACGCCGATAAAGACGGTAATGTGGTTTCGCTGTCGGGCGAAGCGCAGAGCGGCCTGGTCGATGCCGTTAACGAATATAATCAGAAGGTCCAACTCACCTTTAATAATTTGAAAACAGACGGTACCAGTAAGCTGGCAAGCTTTGGCGAGCGTGTAGGCGACCAAAAGTTAACGCTGGATAAACTGTCCATCGCCATTGAGGGTAAAGAGATGGCGGTGCTGGAAGGGATGGAAATTGCCGGCAAGTCCGATCTCGTCAACGACGGAAAAACCATTAACAGCCAGTTGGATTACTCGCTTAACAGCCTGAAAGTGCAGAATCAGGATTTGGGCAGCGGTAAATTAACGCTGAAAGTCGGTCAAATCGACGGCGAAGCCTGGCACCAATTTAGTCAGCAATATCATGCGCAAACGCAGGCGCTGTTGAATCAGCCGGACGTGGCGCAGAATCCTGAGCTTTATCAGCAAAAAGTCACTGAAGCGTTCTTTAGCGCTCTCCCCGTGCTGTTAAAAGGCGATCCGGTACTGACCCTGGCGCCGCTTAGCTGGAAAAACGCCAAAGGGGAAACCACGCTGAATCTGTCGCTGTTCCTCAAAGATCCGGCAACCACAACGGCACAACCGCAAACGCTGGCGCAGGAAGTCGACCGCTCCGTGAAATCGCTGGATGCGAAACTGGCAATTCCGATGGACATGGCGGTCGAATTTATGACGCAGATAGCAAAGCTGGAAGGCTATCAGCAGGATGATGCGGAAAAACTGGCAAAACAGCAGGTACAGGGGCTGTCCGCAATGGGTCAGATGTTCCGACTGACAACGCTGAAGGATAATACTATCGCCTCCAGTTTGCAGTACGCCAATGGCCAGATCACGCTCAACGGACAAAAAATGCCGTTGGAAGACTTTGTCGGCCTGTTTGGAATGCCAGCGCTTTCCGTACCGGACGTTCCGGCGCTGCCTCAACAATAATCGCCTTGCCGGGTGTCGCGACGCTGCACCCGGTCTGCGCCGAACGACGCGCAGCCTCTACTTTTGCGTTACCAGGCGAGCGGCTATCGTTTGACTCCGCACATGGTGCTCGTCGTGAGCAATACGCTGCAATATTCGTTCGGCCAGGGTATAGCCTATTTCTCGCGCCGGCGTACTGGCCCAGATAATCGGCAGGTCGTCGAGGGCGTTCTCCGCCACATCAGCAAACGCCGCCAGCGACACCTGCTGCTCGAAATAACGATCGACACCGCTCTCGCCACTCTGTCGTCCGGCTCTCAGTAGGCCAAACCACGCCCCCATCGCAATGGTTTCGTTGTAACAAACGACAGCGCTAATGGTCGGATTGTATCGCAACAGCGCGGTAATGCTTTGCTGCCTGTTTCTGACTGGAAGCGCATTCCACGACCCACTCGCTGTGAAACGGTAGACCGTATTTTAACAACGTCGCGCAATAGCCGCCCACGCGCTCCGCGCGGGTTAAAGATGCGCTTTGTCCTCCCAGCCAGGCGATGCGCTGATGGCCCTGACGAATAAGGTACTCCGTCAGGAGTTGCGCCGCCTGCATGTTGTCAGGCCGAACGGTATCCGCATCATCAAGATAGCTGGCGCGTGACGCAAACACCACCGGAATACCTTGTGCGTCGGCCTGCGCTCTTCTTCGCCAGCGGTGCTCTCGCTCACGGCGCATATTGCCGCGTATCAGCACGGCGCGCCGTGGCTGGATGCGTTACGCGCCTCGCTGGCGGCTAATATGCGCTATATTGAGCAGGCGCTGAATGGCGCCTTTCCGACGTTGAACTGGCAAGCGCCGCCATCGACCTATCTGGCCTGGATTGATCTCCGGCCACTCGGCATTGACGATCAAAAATTACAGCACACGCTCATTCATCAGGAGAAAGTCGCCATTATGCCCGGCGATACCTATGGCGCAGAAGGCCGGGGATTTGTGCGTCTGAATGCCGGATGCCCTCGCCTGAAACTTGAAAAAGGCGTCAACGGATTGATTAACGCTATCCGCACCGTTCGCTGATACTGTCTACAAGCGGGGGGTTGACCCTTTATCCTGAGAGGCAATAACAGAGACGGCCCCCGTGAGCTGACCGGGGGCGCGTTACAGAGAATGATACAAAATTTCTCCCGCGCTCTCGCGAAGTTGCAACGTAATGACTCCGTTTTTGCAAAACTTCCAGAGCATTATCAATCTGTAGTATAATGGTGCGCACTTTTATTAAAAATTGAGTGCGCCCATGATTGATATTACGCTTCCTTTGACTGACATCCACCGCCACCTTGATGGCAACATTCGCGCCCAAACAATTCTGGATCTTGGTCGGCAGTTCAACATCGCCCTTCCCGCCCAAACGCTGGAAACACTGATTCCGCATGTCCAGGTCACCTCAACCGAACCCGATTTAGTGAGCTTTCTCACGAAGCTCGATTGGGGGGTAAAAGTTCTGGCATCGCTTGACGCCTGCCGCCGTGTGGCCTTTGAAAATATTGAAGATGCCGCACGTAACGGCCTGCATTACGTCGAGCTTCGCTTTTCGCCCGGCTATATGGCGATGGCGCATCAGTTACCGATCGCAGGCGTGGTTGAAGCCGTTATCGACGGTGTACGCGACGGCTGTAACACGTTTGGCGTCGAGGCACGACTCATTGGCATTATGAGCCGTACCTTCGGCGAGGCGGCATGTTTACAGGAGCTTGATGCGCTGCTGGCGCACAGAGAAAAAATCACCGCGCTGGATTTAGCCGGTGATGAGCTGGGCTTTCCCGGCAGTCTGTTTTTGTCGCACTTTAATCGGGCGCGCGATGCGGGCTGGCATATTACCGTTCACGCAGGCGAAGCCGCAGGGCCAGAAAGTATCTGGCAGGCGATTCGCGAACTGGGGGCCGAACGTATCGGACATGGCGTAAAAGCTGTCGAAGATCGCGCGTTAATGGATTTTCTTGCACAGCAGCGTATCGGTATTGAATCCTGTCTGACTTCGAATATTCAGACCAGTACCGTCGCATCGCTGGCAGACCATCCGCTCAAAACCTTCCTTGAGCATGGCGTTCTCGCCAGTCTTAATACGGACGATCCGGCTGTTCAGGGCGTAGATATTATCCATGAATATCACGTTGCCGCGCCAGCGGCAGGATTGAGCCGCGAACAGATTCGCCAGGCGCAGATTAACGGTCTGGAAATCGCCTTTTTGAGCGATGGCGAAAAACGTGCGCTGCGCGAAAAAGTGGCCGCGGCGTAAGATTGCTTTATTGATGCTAACGCCCTCTCTCCGCCTGCGATTTAATGCTATCCCAGGCGGAGAAATGCGACATCTCAGGCAAGACACAGCGTCGCGCGATGTTTTGCCGATTCCATGCCCAGTTCAATCAACTCCATAATTTGAATCGCCTGGCTTGCCGGCACGGGATTTTCACCGTTACCGTTTAACGCATCGCGGATGGCGGCATAATATGCCGGGTAGTTACCCGGCAACGTAAGCCAGTTCTCTTCTTTGCGCGTCTCTCCCTCAACCAGGGTCAATACGCCGTCACGCATGTCGTATCCCCAGTCTTCCTGCGGTAAACGCTCGCCGTTTTTTAACCGTTCTTCCTGGGGATCGAGGCCATATTTAACATAGCTACCGCGCGAACCATGAACGATGTATCGCGCGGATTCCGCCGCGGCCAGCATCGTACCGTGCAAAATCACGCGGCGCTGGGGGTAGGATAAAATCGCGTGGAAATAATCTGTAGATTGCGCGCCCGGACGCAGTTGCGCTAAATCCACCGTCATGCTGACCGGCAGGCCAAAAAGCTGAATGGCCTGATCCAACAAGTGCGGCGCCAGATCGTACCAGATACCACTTCCCGGCCCGCCTTGCTCGCGCCAGCGGTCGCGCACCTGGGGACGGAAGCGATCAAAGTGGGATTCAAACAAGGACACCTCGCCGAGCACGCCATCCGCCAGCAAGGCTTTCAGCGTCAAAAAATCGCTGTCCCAGCGTCGGTTGTGGAAGACGGAAAGTACCCGGCCAGTGCTCCGCGCAAGCGCATCCAATTCTCGCGCCTGTGACAGTGTCACGGTAAAGGGTTTATCAACCACCACATGTTTACCGGCTTCCAGCGCAGCTTTCGCCAGCGGGAAATGGGTATCGTTGGGCGTCGGGATCACGATAAGGTCGATATGCGGATCGTTAAATAAATGTCGGGGCTCAGAGACCACGGAAACCGCCGGCCAATCTGCTTTCACTTTTGTTTCATCGCTGCTGGATACCGCCGCAAGCTCTAGCCCTGGCGTTCCCATAATTAAGGGCGCATGAAAGGTTTTACTGGCGTAGCCATAACCGATTAACCCAACGCGGATTTTGTCATTCATCTCACTGCCTCCGGTTTTAGATATCGCTATTCCACACCATCGTGCGATTAGCCGCAATAGCGTCCTGACCATCAACGTAGCATCAAATGATTAACTTGTTACAGAACAGAGGCTGAAAACGTTTCCCTCCCTCTTGCCGACCGTTCGCCAGGAAAGTAACATTTACCCCCTGTGTTTATGGATAAATCAAAGCAAATGTCGTCAATAATGAATCGTCTTATTGAATTAACTGGGTGGATAGTTCTCGTTATCTCAGTCATTCTTTTAGGTATTGCCAACCATATTGACAATTACCAACCACCAGAGCCCACGGCTTCCGTTCAGAAGAAGTAAGCGTCAGATAATGTAAAGGCATTTTCGCGTGGCACGGTAAGCGGCGCCCCGGGGGGGGCAAAGAAAAGTCAAAAACCGGCAAAAAAAACGAAAGTATGTCCTATCTGGTCTGACGTTTATTGCCTGTTGTAGGAAAGCGCGTTAACCTTTCGCCCCAGGCGCCATGTGGCGCCTGACTCTTTACCGGTAAGAATATTCCCTTTTTACCTGCACCCCTGACCTCTCACTGGTGCGGTTTTGTTTATTTTTTATCAGTGACTACTCCGTTGGCATTATATTTAATATGGATCAACTTTATATGACTGTTCAGGATTATCTATTAAAATTCCGCAAAATTAGTTCGCTCGAAAGTCTGGAAAAACTGTTCGACCACCTTAACTATACCCTTACTGATGACATGGACATTGTTAATATGTATCGCGCTGCAGATCACCGCCGTGCCGAACTGGTTTCCGGAGGACGCCTGTTTGATGTAGGTCAGGTTCCGCAATCCGTCTGGCGCTATGTGCAATAAAGAAAGTAGCGTTTAACATCAAAAACCTTATAATATTTGCCCCAAAATGAGCGGCATGACCGTTAATGCGCGTAACCCCGGAGAAGATATGACTACAACACCGCCACAACGAATTGGAGGCTGGCTTCTTGGCCCGTTAGCCTGGCTGTTAGTCGCGTTGTTGAGCGCCTCGCTGGCGTTATTACTCTACGTTATGGCGCTTGCCACACCGCAAACGTTCAAGACGCTTAGCGGACAGGAAACCGGTAATTTACTGCTATGGGGCATTTCATTTATTACCGCTATCGCCATGTGGTACTATACCCTGTGGTTGACGATCGCATTCTTCAAGCGCAGACGCTGCGTGCCGAAGCATTACATTATCTGGCTGCTGGTGTCGGTGTTACTGGCGGTTAAAGCATTTGCCTTTTCGCCCGTCTCAGATGCCTTTGCCGTGCGTCAGTTACTCTTCCCACTGTTGGCGACGGCGCTCATTGTGCCTTATCTCAAACGTTCAGCGCGCGTTAAAACAACGTTTGTTAATCCGTAATAACCCTACAGTTAACCTGTTGTCGCCTGTGGTAGTTTGACAGATAATAGGCGGCTTTTTTATTTCAGGCCGAAACATGACTGATTACCTGCTGCTCTTTGTCGGAACTGTACTGGTCAATAACTTTGTACTGGTTAAATTCCTGGGCCTTTGTCCCTTTATGGGCGTATCCAAAAAACTGGAAACCGCCATGGGGATGGGTCTCGCGACGACCTTTGTCATGACGCTGGCGTCGATATGCGCCTGGCTTATCGACACCTGGATACTTATTCCGCTGGATCTGATTTATCTGCGGACGCTGGCCTTTATCCTCGTCATTGCTGTGGTCGTGCAATTTACCGAAATGGTTGTGCGGAAAACCAGCCCGGCGTTATACCGCTTGTTAGGCATCTTCTTACCACTGATTACCACTAACTGTGCGGTTCTGGGCGTAGCGTTACTGAATATTAATCTCGGTCATCACTTTCTTCAGTCGGCGCTGTACGGATTTTCCGCCGCCGTCGGTTTTTCATTAGTGATGGTTCTGTTCGCCGCCATCCGCGAACGCCTTGCCGTGGCGGATGTGCCCGCCCCTTTTCGTGGTAACGCGATAGCATTGATTACCGCAGGATTAATGTCTTTGGCCTTTATGGGCTTTAGTGGTTTGGTGAAGTTGTAATGAATACTATCTGGATTGCCGTTGGCGCCCTGACCCTTCTGGGTCTGGTGTTCGGCGCCATTCTGGGTTATGCCTCCCGCCGATTCGCGGTTGAAGATGATCCGGTTGTTGAAAAAATCGATGCGATTTTGCCGCAGAGTCAGTGTGGTCAGTGCGGCTATCCCGGCTGTCGCCCCTACGCCGAAGCCGTGGGTCTCCAGGGCGAGAAAATCAATCGTTGCGCGCCCGGCGGCGAAGCCGTCATGCTGAAAATGGCAGAGTTGCTAAACGTAGAGCCGCAACCATGCGATGGTGAAGAACAGCAGGCTGCGCCAGTACGTATGCTGGCAATTATTGATGAAAATAACTGCATTGGCTGCACAAAATGCATTCAGGCCTGCCCGGTTGACGCCATCGTTGGCGCAACGCGCGCCATGCACACGGTCATGAGCGATCTCTGTACTGGCTGTAATCTGTGCGTCGATCCGTGTCCGACGCACTGCATCGAATTACGTCCGGTGAATGAGACGCCCGACAGTTGGAAATGGGATTTGAACACCATTCCCGTTCGCATCATTCCCGTGGAACAACATGCTTAAACTATTTTCCGCTTTCAGAAAAGATAAAATCTGGGATTTCGACGGTGGTATTCATCCGCCCGAAATGAAGACCCAGTCAAACGGCACGCCGCTGCGCCAGGTGCCTTTAGCGCCGCGCTTCGTTATCCCCTTAAAACAGCACATTGGCGCTGAGGGAGAGCTGTGCGTTAGCGTCGGCGATCGCGTGCTGCGCGGCCAGGCGCTGACCCGTGGACGTGGGAGAATGCTGCCGGTACACGCGCCCACCTCCGGGACGGTTATCGCTATTGCGCCCCACTCGACGGCGCATCCTTCGGCGCTGGCGGAGTTAAGCGTCATCATTGATGCCGACGGCGAGGACCGCTGGATTGAACGCGAGGGCTGGTCTGATTACCGCGCCCACAGCCGTGAAGCGCTCATTGAACGCATTCATCAGTATGGCGTTGCCGGGCTTGGCGGCGCAGGGTTTCCCACCGGCGTTAAATTGCAGGGTGGCGGCGATAAAATCACCACGCTTATTATCAATGCCGCAGAGTGCGAACCTTACATTACGGCGGACGATCGTCTGATGCAGGACTGCGCCGCGCAGATTGTGGAAGGTATTCGCATCCTAGCGCATATTCTGCAACCGCGTGAAGTATTAATCGGCATTGAAGATAACAAACCGCAGGCTATTTCCATGCTGCGCGCCGTACTGGCTGACGCCCACGATATTTCGTTACGTGTGATCCCAACCAAATACCCTTCCGGCGGCGCAAAACAGCTCACCCAAATACTGACGGGAAAACAGGTTCCCCACGGCGGGCGCTCCTCTGATATTGGCGTGCTGATGCAAAACGTCGGTACGGCTTATGCCGTTAAACGCGCCGTGGTTGACGGCGAACCGATCACAGAACGCGTTGTCACCTTAACGGGTGAAGCGGTAAGCCGTCCGGGTAACGTCTGGGCGCGGCTCGGCACTCCCGTTCGTCATTTGCTTAACGATGCCGGGTTCTGCCCTTCCGCTGACCAGATGGTCATCATGGGCGGCCCGTTGATGGGATTCACCCTTCCCTGGCTTGACGTACCGGTCGTAAAAATCACCAACTGCCTGCTGGCGCCATCCGTGACTGAAATGGGAACGCCTCAGGAAGAGAAAAGCTGTATTCGTTGCAGCGCTTGCGCTGACGCCTGCCCTGCCGACCTTTTACCGCAGCAGCTTTATTGGTTCAGCAAAGGGCAGCAGCATGACAAGGCTACCGCTCACCATATTGCTGATTGTATAGAATGCGGCGCCTGCGCCTGGGTCTGCCCCAGTAATATTCCGCTCGTCCAATATTTCCGTCAGGAAAAAGCGGAGATTAATGCGATCAGGCTTGAAGAAAAACGCGCCGCCGAAGCCAAAGCACGTTTTGAGGCTCGTCAGGCAAGACTGGAGCGCGAAAAAGCCGCCCGCCTTGCACGTCATAAGAGCGCAGCGGTACAACCAGCGGCAAAAGATCAGGATGCCATTGCCGCTGCGCTGGCGCGGGTAAAAGAGAAACAGGCGCAGGCCACGCAACCGGTGGTTATTCAGGCGGGTAGTCTGCCAGACAATAGCGCCGTCATCGCGTCCCGTGAAGCGCGTAAAGCGCAAGCGCGCGCTAAACAAGCCGCTCATCCGGTGGCTGACAGCGCGATATCCGGCGGCGACCCGCGTAAAGCCGCAGTGGAGGCGGCTATCGCTCGCGCCAAAGCCCGCAAACAGGAGCAGCAGGCCGGAAGCGAACCTGCCGAACCGGTCGACCCGCGCAAAGCCGCGGTGGAAGCGGCTATCGCCCGCGCCAAAGCCCGCAAGCAGGAGCAGCAGGCCGGAGGCGAACCTGCCGAAGCGGTCGATCCGCGCAAAGCCGCGGTGGAAGCGGCTATCGCCCGCGCCAAAGCCCGTAAGCAGGAGCAGCAGGCCGGAAGCGAACCTGCCGAACCGGTCGATCCGCGTAAAGCCGCGGTGGAAGCGGCCATCGCCCGCGCCAAAGCTCGTAAACAGGAGCAGCAGGCCGGAAGCGAACCTGCCGAACCGGCCGACCCGCGTAAAGCCGCGGTTGCTGCGGCTATCGCCCGCGTTCAGGCAAAAAAAGCAGCACAGCAGCAGGTTGTTAACGAGGATTAAATGGTATTCAGAATCGCAAGCTCGCCTTATACCCATAACCAGCGCCAGACATCGCGAATCATGTTGCTGGTAGTAATCGCCGCTCTGCCGGGGATTGCCGCGCAGACGTGGTTTTTTGGTTGGGGAACGCTTTTCCAGATCGTTCTGGCTGCTATCACGGCGCTCGTCGCAGAAGCCATTGTCCTCAGGCTGCGCAAACAATCGGTCGCCAGTCACCTGCAGGATTATTCCGCGTTATTGACGGGGCTTTTGCTGGCGGTCAGCATCCCTCCGCTTGCGCCCTGGTGGATGGTCGTGCTGGGAACCGGATTCGCCATTATTATCGCTAAACAGTTATATGGCGGGCTGGGACAAAACCCCTTTAATCCGGCCATGATCGGTTACGTGGTGCTATTAATTTCCTTTCCGGTGCAAATGACAAGCTGGTTGCCGCCTTATGAAATAGCCGCAACAACGCCCGATATGCTGGACACGTTGCGGATGATTTTTACCGGGCATACCGCCAGCGGCGGCGATATGACGCTGCTACGTATCGGTATTGACGGTATCAGCCAGGCGACGCCGCTGGATACGTTTAAAACGTCCTTGCGCGCCGGGCACTCCGTTGAGCAAATCATGCAGTACCCGATATACAGCGGCGCGCTGGCTGGCGTGGGCTGGCAGTGGGTTAACCTCGCCTGGCTTGTCGGCGGCGTATTCCTGCTGTGGCAAAAAGCTATCCGCTGGCATATCCCGGTCAGTTTTCTGCTCACGCTGGCGCTATGCGCCGCGTTAGGTTGGCTTTTCTCGCCCGCTACGCTGGCCTCGCCGCAGCTTCATCTGCTGTCAGGCGCCACCATGCTGGGCGCATTTTTTATCTTAACGGATCCGGTTACCGCCTCCACGACCAACCGTGGACGTTTAATTTTCGGCGCGCTGGCTGGGGTATTAGTGTGGCTGATTCGTAGCTTCGGCGGCTATCCGGACGGCGTTGCTTTTGCTGTCCTGTTGGCGAATATCACGGTTCCTCTGATCGACTACTACACGCGCCCCCGCGTCTATGGACATCGCAAAGGATAAACCATGCTGAAAACGATTCGTAAACACGGTATTACGCTGGCGCTTTTTGCCGCAGGCTCTACGGGATTGACCGCGGTGATTAATCAGATGACAAAATCAACCATCCACGAACAAGCGCTGCAACAACAACATGCCTTGTTTGATCAGGTATTGCCGCCAGATCGTTACAATAATAATCTGCAAGAGAGCTGTTATCTGGTCGATGCGCCCGCCCTCGGCAAAGGCACACACCGTGTTTTTATCGCTCGCAAGGATGATAAACCCGTAGCGGCCATCATTGAGGCCACCGCGCCAGATGGCTATTCCGGCGCTATCCAGCTTATTGTTGGCGCAGATTTCAACGGTACCGTCCTGGGGACGCGCGTGACGGAACATCATGAGACGCCAGGGTTAGGTGATAAAATTGAGCGCCGTTTGTCTGACTGGATTACCCACTTTAGCGGTAAAACCATCAGCGGTGAAAATGATACGCACTGGGCGGTGAAAAAAGATGGCGGTGATTTTGATCAATTTACCGGGGCGACAATAACGCCGCGCGCCGTGGTGAATGCGGTTAAACGCGCCGGGCTGTACGCCGAATCACTGCCCGCTCAGCTCCCCCATTTAACCGCCTGTGGAGAATAGCCATGAGCGAAATAAAAGACATTGTTGTTCAGGGGTTATGGAAAAATAACTCTGCTCTGGTGCAGCTACTTGGCCTGTGCCCTTTACTGGCGGTGACGTCTACGGCAACCAACGCTCTGGGGCTGGGTCTCGCCACGACGCTGGTATTAACGCTGACTAACCTTACGGTGTCCGCACTACGTCGCTGGACGCCGGCAGAAATCCGTATCCCGATTTACGTTATGATCATTGCTTCGGTGGTAAGCGCAGTACAGATGCTGATCAATGCGTATGCGTTCGGTTTGTATCAGTCTTTAGGGATTTTTATTCCGTTGATTGTAACGAACTGCATTGTTGTCGGTCGCGCCGAAGCGTTTGCCGCGAAAAAAGGACCGTGGCTTTCCGCGTTGGACGGTTTTTCCATCGGCATGGGCGCGACAGGCGCGATGTTCGTGCTGGGTTCGCTGCGCGAGATCCTCGGGAATGGTACGCTTTTCGATGGCGCGGATAGCCTGCTGGGAGGCTGGGCAAAAGTATTACGGGTCGAGATATTTCACACCGACTCGCCTTTCCTGCTGGCGATGCTGCCGCCAGGCGCGTTTATCGGCCTGGGGCTCATGCTGGCGGTAAAATATCTTATTGATGAAAAAATGAAGAAACGCCGCGCCGAAACCGCGCCTTCCGCTGTTCCGGCAGGTGAAACAGGGAAAGTCTGATGAACAAAGCAAAAAGGCTGGAAATTCTGACGCGCCTGCGCGACAGCAATCCGCACCCCACAACGGAACTCAATTTCACGTCGCCGTTTGAGTTGCTGATTGCCGTGTTGCTTTCCGCGCAGGCAACCGACGTCAGCGTGAACAAGGCGACCGCCAAACTTTACCCGGTCGCCAATACGCCAGCCGCGATGCTGGAACTGGGCGTTGAAGGCGTGAAATCCTATATCAAAACCATCGGCTTATTTAACAGTAAAGCGGAAAACGTGATTAAGACCTGCCGTATTTTACTGGACAAGCATAATGGCGAAGTGCCGGAGGATCGGGCGGCGCTGGAAGCGCTTCCCGGCGTGGGGCGTAAAACCGCTAACGTGGTGCTAAATACCGCCTTCGGCTGGCCGACCATCGCCGTTGATACGCATATATTTCGTGTATGCAACCGAACACAGTTCGCGCCGGGTAAAAATGTCGAACAGGTGGAAGAGAAGTTGCTGAAAGTGGTGCCGAATGAGTTCAAAGTGGACTGCCATCACTGGTTAATTTTGCATGGCCGCTATACCTGTATCGCCCGAAAACCCCGCTGCGGCTCCTGCCTCATTGAAGACCTTTGCGAATACAAAGAAAAAGTCGATATTTGATATGGTCGGAGTGCGTCCGTCACACCAGCGCGCTCCCACCTTCGGCCTGGATCTATTTTAGCCATCAATCATTCCAGTCTCTGTCCTTTTTCTGATGTAATGTGCTTTCGTTTTCCCTCCACGTCAGGTTAATCATTTTTTAATCGCAAAAATTTCTATCTATCCGTGATCAGGATCACTTTGATAACTTCATGTGAAATTTAATGACATCTAAGGTTACATTTACAACCGGATAGACTGACGCCCCGTTTTCACTACAAAACATTACTCTGCCATTTTTTCAGATAATGGCCTATATCACTGCTTTTTACCTTAAATAGCAGAAGATATCGCCTTTCACCCAAACTAATGGCCTTTTTGCAGTGTAAAAATCTGCCATTCTTCAAATGAAGAAATTTAACGCTGGATAACATTTCTGACATCGGACGATTCAACCAGAAGAGTTATATGTAACAGATTATTACAAAGCTCTTGTCTGGAGAGGAAAGATAGTGAACATTACCTGCCGTTTCCCCTCCAATATAACAATCGGACGGATGAGTCTGACTCATCACGCGCCAGACAATCCCTGTTAATACGGGGCGTAAAAAAGAGGTAAAAGTGTCTACTGCAAACAAAAAACCAACTGAAAGCGTCAGTTTGAACGCTTTCAAACAACCGAAGGCGTTCTATCTCATCTTCTCGATAGAGTTATGGGAGCGTTTTGGTTATTACGGCCTGCAAGGCATTATGGCCGTCTACCTGGTAAAACAACTGGGTATGTCAGAAGCGGATTCCATCACCCTTTTCTCTTCCTTCAGTGCGCTGGTGTACGGCCTGGTCGCCATTGGCGGTTGGTTAGGTGATAAAATTCTGGGCACCAAACGCGTTATTATGTTGGGTGCCGTGGTGCTGGCTATCGGTTATGCGTTGGTCGCATGGTCTGGTCATGACGCTGGCATCGTCTATATGGGCATGGCAGCTATCGCTGTGGGTAACGGTCTGTTTAAAGCTAACCCGTCTTCCCTGCTGTCTACCTGCTACGCGAAGGATGATCCGCGTCTCGACGGCGCATTTACGATGTATTATATGTCCGTCAACATCGGCTCCTTCTTCTCTATGCTGGCGACGCCGTGGCTGGCGGCGCGTTATGGCTGGAGCACCGCGTTTGCGCTTAGCGTCGTCGGTATGCTGATAACCGTCGTTAACTTTGCTTTCTGCCAGCGCTGGGTGAAAAGCTACGGTTCCAAACCCGACTTTGAACCGATCAACTTCCGTAATCTGCTGCTGACCATCGTGGGTATTGTCGTTCTGATTGCGGTCGCCACCTGGCTGCTGCACAACCAGGATATCGCGCGTATGGTGCTGGGCGTAATCGCTCTTGGCATCGTCATTATCTTCGGTAAAGAAGCGTTTTCCATGCACGGCGCGGCGCGCCGTAAAATGATCGTCGCCTTTATTTTGATGCTGCAGGCGATTATCTTCTTCGTACTGTACAGCCAGATGCCGACGTCGCTGAACTTCTTTGCCATTCGTAACGTCGAGCACTCTATTCTCGGTATCGCGTTCGAACCGGAACAGTATCAGGCGCTGAACCCATTCTGGATCATTATCGGCAGCCCGATTCTGGCCGCTATCTATAACAGGATGGGCGATACGCTGCCGATGCCGATGAAATTCGCCATTGGTATGGTGCTGTGTTCCGGCGCGTTCCTGATTCTGCCGCTGGGCGCCAAATTTGCGAACGATGCCGGCATCGTATCCGTAAACTGGCTGATCGCAAGCTACGGCCTGCAAAGTATCGGTGAGCTGATGATCTCCGGTCTGGGCCTGGCAATGGTCGCACAGTTGGTTCCGCAGCGTCTGATGGGCTTCATCATGGGTAGCTGGTTCCTGACAACGGCAGGCGCTAACATCATCGGCGGTTATGTCGCCAACCTGATGGCTGTGCCGAGCGACGTGACTGACCCACTGATGTCCCTGGAAGTCTATGGTCGCGTATTTATGCAGATTGGCATAGCAACCGCCGTTATCGCCGTCCTGATGCTGCTGACAGCGCCTAAGCTGAACCGTATGACCCAGGACGATGATACCGCTGAAAAAGGCTCTAAAGCCGCTACAGTTTAATTTTCCGGGAAACAACATTCAGGCCGCTAACTGTACGTTAGCGGCTTTTTTTTTGCTCGTCCCCGCACTACCATACTTTAAACCTCAGCAAAAAGGAGTTACCGATGAAACTGTTCTACAAACCGGGTGCCTGCTCTCTTGCTTCCCATATTACCCTGCGCGAAATTGGCAAAGACTTTACGCTTGATGGCGTCGATCTCGCAAAAAAACGCCTGGAAAACGGTGATGATTACCTGGCAGTCAACCCTAAAGGACAGGTTCCGGCTCTGCTGCTGGATGACGGCACACTGTTGACTGAAGGCGTCGCCATTATGCAGTACCTCGCCGACAGCGTTCCCGACCGCCAGCTTCTGGCGCCGGTAAGTAGTCTTGCTCGCTATCATACGCTGGAATGGCTCAACTATATTGCAACGGAACTGCATAAAGGCTTTACCCCGCTGTTCCGCCCTGACACGCCGGAAACACTCAAACCCGCCGTTCGCGCCGGTCTGGAAAAGAAATTGCAGTATGTGGATGAGTCGCTTTCAGACGACCAGTGGATTTGCGGCCAGCGTTTTACCATTGCAGACGCTTATCTGTTTACCGTATTGCGTTGGGCCTATGGCGTAAAACTGAATATGGACGGGTTAACGCATATTGAAAGTTATATGCAGCGTGTCGCAAAAAGACCGACCGTTGCGGCAGCGCTTAAAGCGGAAGGACTGAATTAATGTCATGTTGCCGGATAGCTCGCTGTACCGCCATCCGGCCTCTTTTTAGCAGCAATAATTACAGCCGCGTTGCGCTGAAGTAATGTTCAGGGTTAGCGATCCTGTCCTGGGCCGCCACGACCTGCAGTTCGTACTCCTGCATCGTTTTGGTGGCGATCATAATCTCATAGACTGCCGCCGTAACGTGCTCCAGCGCCTGCTGCAACGTCGCGCCCTGCAAAAGTTTGACCAGCAATAAACCACTGGTGACATCGCCAACGCCAACCGGCTGACGTGAGCCGAAATCCACCAGCGGACGGCTAATATGCCAGGCTTCCTGCGCTGTCACCAGCAGCATTTCAAAGCGTTCTGAACTGTAACCGGCGCGGGCGAGATGTTTTACCAGTACAATTTCTGGCCCCTGAGCAATCAGTTCTCGCGCCGCCTGCACGGCGTCATTCACATTATTCACGCTATGTTTGCTGAGAATTTCCAGTTCAATCAGGTTAGGCGCGATAATATCGCTGGCGGGTAGCGCATAACGCACATGGAACTCTGCGACGCCAGGCGCCACGATACAGCCCTTTTCCGGATGCCCCATCACGGGATCGCAGAAATATTTTGCCTGCGGATTTGCTGCTTTAACCTGGCGCACAATACCGAGAATGTGTTCTCCCTGCTCGGCAGATCCCAGGTAACCGCTAAGTACGGCGTCGCAGTGCGCTAACTGGCCAATGTCCGCAATCCCCTGGACAATCTCAGTCAGATGGCTGGGCGGCATGACACAGCCGGTCCATTTACCATATTGCGTGTGGTTAGAAAACTGAACGGTATTCAGCGGCCAAACATTCGCGCCAAGACGGCGCATGGGAAATTCGGCGGCGCTGTTGCCCGCATGTCCGAAAACAACATGGGACTGGATAGCGAGGATATTCTTCATTTTTTTACCTGAACATCAAAAATAAGGGAGTGATTTCTCACTCCCTGTTACTTAATGCCTTATTTCCAGCAAATCAGACAATAGTTCTTTTTGCCGCGACGTAATAAGGTATAGCGGCCAAACAGACGGTCCTCATCGTTAAAGATGTATTCAGGATCGGATTGTTTTTCACCATTGATAGTGACAGCGTTGGAGGCGATAGTCTTACGCGCCTGACCACGCGACGGCTGGAGTTCGGCGTCTACCAGCGCCTGCATCAGGTCGGCGCCTTTTTCCATTTCAACCATCGGTACGCCGTCCTGCGCCAACTGCTCAAAGTCAGCTTCGCTCAGCGCGCTCAGTGAACCGCTGAACAGGCATTCAGTGATCCGTTTCGCCGCAACCAGCCCCTCTTCACCATGAACCAGGCGCGTCACCTGCTCGGCCAGCACATACTGCGCGCGCGGCGCTTTACCGCTGTTTTTATCTTCTTCTTCCAGGGCATTGATCTCTTCAATGTCCATAAAAGTGAAGAATTTCAGGAAGCGATAAACATCGGCATCTGCGGTGTTAATCCAGAACTGGTAGAATTTGTACGGACTGGTTTTCTTCGGATCCAGCCAGACAGCGCCGCCTTCGGTTTTACCGAATTTCGTGCCGTCAGCTTTGGTGATCAGCGGAACGGTCAAACCAAATACCTGATTCTGGTGCAGGCGACGGGTCAGGTCGATACCGGAAGTGATGTTCCCCCACTGGTCAGAACCGCCAATCTGTAAGGCAACGCCGTGCAGTTTATTCAGACAAGCGAAGTCGTACCCCTGTAGCAGGTTATAAGAGAACTCCGTGAAAGAGATACCCTGATCGTCACGGTTCAGACGCTGCTTCACCGCTTCTTTGTTGATCATCTGATTAACGGAAAAATGTTTACCGATATCGCGCAGGAAAGTCAGCACATTCATGCTGCCGAACCAGTCATAGTTATTGGCCGCGATGGCGGAGTTTTCGCCGCAATCAAAGTCCAGGAATGGGGCAACCTGTTTACGAATTTTCGCCACCCACTCCTGAACGGTCTCTTCAGTGTTCAGTTTACGCTCGGCGGCTTTGAAGCTCGGGTCGCCAATCAGACCGGTCGCGCCGCCTACCAGCGCAACAGGTTTGTGCCCTGCCTGCTGGAAGCGTTTCAGGCATAACAATGGAACCAGATGCCCCAAATGCAAGCTGTCAGCGGTAGGATCGAAGCCGCAATAGAGCGCGATCGGGCCTTGCGCCAGTCGCTCTGCCAACGCGTCTTCGTCCGTCACCTGGGCTACCAGCCCCCGCTCTTGCAATTGTTTAATCAAGTTACTGCTTGCCATCAAAATCTCCATGTATAAAACGACTGCACCTTTGCCGGTACACGACTTTTCGCCAGACGCGAAAGAGACATAGCATAAAACGGCGGATTCATCCGCACCAGTGCTTAAAACAAGATTTTTGCATCTTTAGGGCGCAAGACGGTCGATTTTCCACGCGCCGTCGTCGCGTTGGTATAAAAAGCGATCGTGCAGACGATGTTCGCCGCCCTGCCAGAACTCCATCTGTTCGATACTCACGCGAAAACCACCCCAAAAGCTGGGTAACGGCACTTCGCCCTGTTGAAACTTCTGCTTGAGTTCCAGGAATTTGCTTTCGAGGATACCGCGCGCGGAAATGCGGCTGGATTGTTTAGAGACCCATGCGCCGATCTGGCTGTCGCGCGGACGGCTGTGGAAATACCTCACCACCTCAAGAGTGGAGAGATGCTCGGCTTTGCCTGTCACCATCACCTGGCGTTCAAGCATATGCCAGGGAAATAACAGGCTGATACGCGGATTGTGCTCAATCTGATGCGCCTTGCGGCTTCCCAGGTTGGTATAAAAGACCAGGCCTTTTTCATCATAATGCTTGAGCAATACAATACGCTGGTACGGCTGCCCCTTGTCATCTACGGTCGCCACGACCATTGCCGTCGGATCGGCCAGTCTGGCATCGCACGCTTGCCCAAGCCAGCGCTCAAATAAGGTTAACGGTTCAGCGGGTAAATCGCGGCGACGCAAGCCGCCTTTCGTGTATTCACGGCGCAGATGCGCGATCTGCTGCAATTGGTCGTTATCAGACATGGCGTTGATCAGAAATAATCAGTGGGTGGCGCTATTGTGCGCCCCCATACTGAAAATCTCAACGCTTCGGATTTTGTAACTGACAGTTATTAAGCACAATTCTGTCTCGTTTATAGACCGTGGCGCTCTCGCCTTGCGACCAGAAAACATAAATCCCGTCGGTATAACGCGCGCCCGAGGCCGAGATTCCTTGCTTCAGGGTCAGCAGCTTATTGTCATAAACAAAACTGACCTCTTCACGCGGGTTATTGACTTTAACGGTAAGCGGCTTCTCATCACACTGGTATTCCAGCGTATCCGTTTGCATACGTTCAACAAATTGTTGATAAACGCTACAGCCGGTCAGCAGCACAGGTAAACACATTATTGCGATCTTTTTCATAGGCATATCCCGAAAGCTCTCCTGCTTCTGGAAGGGCAAACGCCCCTTCCTGACCTTGCCAGTTTACCGATATAGGGTCCGGGAAAAATTCAGTTAACTCTGAGTTATTGGGTTAGCCGGGTAAATAGCGCCTAAAACACTGGCTTCTGTAGCCCCCGTCACGGAAGGTAAATTTCCCGGCAGGCCCGCGAGCGTTCGCCAGGCAAGCCAGGCAAAGGCCAGCGCTTCCATATCATCGCCGCTGATCCCCGCCTTATCGGTGGTCGAAACCTCGATACCGGGCAACAGCGCCGCCAGACGGGCCATCACTAACGGATTCCGGCTTCCGCCGCCACAGACCATCAGCCGCTCGCAGCCGCCATTGAGCAGCACCTGTTGGGCGATGGAGACCGCCGTCAGCTCCGCCAACGTGGCCTGTACATCGCGCGCGTCTGCGCCAGGGAAAGCCGTAAGATGACGCTCTAACCAGCCATAGTTGAAATATTCGCGTCCTGTACTTTTGGGCGCCGACGCAGCAAAGTACGGATCGCGCAACATCTTTTGCAGCAATGGAAGAATAACCTGACCTTCTTTCGCCCATGCCGCGTCTTTGTCGTAGGGCTGCGCGCATTGTCGCCAAATCCACGCATCCATCAACATATTACCCGGCCCCGTGTCGTACCCGCGCACCGCCTGTCCGGGGAAAAGCAGAGATAAATTGGCGATGCCGCCGATATTCAGGACCATACGTTTTTCCGTCGGATGTCCCAACAGCGCGTGATGGAAAGCGGGCACCAGCGGCGCGCCTTGTCCGCCCAGCGCAATATCCCGCCGCCGAAAATCGCCGACCACTGTAATCCCCGTATGGGCGACGATGTGATTATTATCGCCAATTTGCAGCGTATGCGGGGCCTCGCCGGTCGGCTCATGCCAGACCGTTTGCCCATGACAACCAATGGCGACGATATCCCGCGGCTGCAAACGTTGTTGCGCTAACAGCGCATTAACCGCCTGTGCAAAAAGCCGGCCTAACTGGGTATCAAGCTGGCCGAGTTGCGAGAGCGTAAGCGGCTGTCCCTGGCAAATATCGAGAATGCCTTTTTTCAGATGAACGGGAATGGGCCAGGTGAGACTTGCCTGTTGCGCAACCATGGTTTCATCAATTGCCGCCAATACAACATCCACGCCATCAAGGCTGGTTCCGGACATAACGCCAATAAAACGGCCCGATTTCATACCTCTTCCTTTTAAGCTGGGTTAAGCCTTAACACTCGGCATAACGTATTTTGTAATGCTATGCCCACGTCACGTTTTTTGCCGTGTCGTCCACGTATATCAATGACCTATCTTTTCTTGCTTCCGACTTCGTTTAAGATTAGTTAATTAACTTCTGATTATGATTTTTACATTCTTTCGGCAGAAGATATGACCTTAACTGCATAAATGCCATATAATTTAGCTATAGGGATGCTGAAATAGCGTTTCGTGAAGAACAGGAGATGGGTAAATGATTAGACGTGTACTGGCCGTTTCACTGATGGGGTTATCCCTAGCGGGGTGTGTTAACAATGATAGCCTTTCGGGTGATGTTTATACCGCATCCGAGGCTAAACAAGTTCAGAATGTAACGTACGGTACTATCGTTAACGTTCGTCCGGTTCAAATTCAGGGCGGTGATGATTCTAACGTGATTGGCGCTATCGGCGGCGCGGTGTTGGGCGGATTCCTCGGCAACACTATCGGCGGCGGTACGGGTCGTTCACTGGCGACCGCGGCAGGCGCGGTGGCTGGCGGCGTAGCGGGCCAGGGCGTCCAGAGCGCAATGAATAAAACCCAGGGTGTGGAACTGGAAATTCGTAAAGACGATGGCAACACCATTATGGTTGTGCAGAAACAAGGAAATACGCGTTTCTCGGCAGGTCAGCGTGTCGTGCTGGCCAGCAACGGCAGCCAGGTTACTGTCTCTCCACGCTAAACCAGGCTTTACGTGTGGTCACATGGCCACACGTATGCCCCTGCACCTCAATCGTGAGAGTGCAATTCCATAATATTGTGTTCAAGTTTGGCGATAAGTTTAATCAGAAGCTCAATCTCCTCTGAAGAAATCCCAGCCAAAATTTCACCGCGCGTTTTATGAATGACCGCTTCCATCTCAGCGATCAGCGGCTCCGCTTTCTCGGTCAGTTTAATGCGCTTAGCGCGACGATCGCTGGCGCAGGTTTGCCGCGAAATTAGCCCCTTATCTTCAAGTTGATCCAACGTGCGTACCAGCGATGGCTGCTCAATGCCTATCGCTTTAGCCAATTGAATCTGCGACTGGTCAGGCGGCAATTGATGAATATTGTGCAACGTGACCCAATGTGTCTGCGTCAATTCCAGAGGCTTGAGGCGATGGTCAATCAGAGCACGCCAAATGCGCACCAACCGTGCCAGATCAGAACCTAGTGGCGATTCCAATTTCATCTCCTTATAATTAGCTTGCTAAGTTATTATGCTGATTTTAGAATAGTGTGCAGTATTTGTATTCTCAAAACAAATGTATTGCTAAATTTGCTTACCAATAGACATTTTTTCAGACATAGTGCGCACCTGGCACCTGTAGCTTCAGTTTTGGCTAAAACTAAAGCATCGATGTCTGACGCAAAGGAACATTGCTTGTGAAGTGTATACTCAACGCCACAGGATTGCCCTTACAAGATCTCATGTTGGGAGCATCTGTTTACTTTCCGCCATTCTTTAAAGCCTTTGCGCTTGGGTTCGTTATCTGGTTGTTTATTCACCGACTCCTGCGTGACCGGATATACTCTGATGAAATCTGGCATCCCCTGTTAATGGATCTCTCCCTCTTTACGCTGTGCGTATGTCTGGGCCTCGTTTTACTGATCGCGTGGTAAATATGTCGTTAAAAACAATAAAATATTTTTCTACTCTCATTGTCGCCGTCGTCGCCGTTCTGGCCGCGTGGTGGTTATGGAATTACTATATGCAGTCACCGTGGACGCGCGATGGTAAAATCCGCGCGGAACAGGTCAGCGTAACGCCACAGGTTTCTGGCAGCATTACCCAACTCAATATCAAAGATAATCAGTTCGTCAACGCCGGGGACGTTCTCTTTGTCATTGATAAAACGCCCTTCCATATTGCAGAACTTAACGCGCAGGCGCAGTTGGCCAAAGCGCAGTCCGATCTGGCAAAAGCGAATAATGAAGCCGATCGACGTCGACATTTATCGCGTAACTACATCTCTGCTGAAGATCTGGATAGCGCCAATCTGAATGTTAAAGCGATGCAGGCCAACGTAGATGTCGCACTGGCAACGTTAAAACAGGCGCAGTGGCAGCTTAGCCAGACGGAAGTAAAAGCGCCGGTATCCGGCTGGGTGACCAACCTTTCCACGCGTACCGGTGATTATGCCAGCACCGGTAAGCCACTTTTCGCCCTGGTAGATAGCCACTCATTTTATGTAATGGGATATTTCGAAGAAACCAAACTACGCCACATCCGCGAAGGTGAGCCTGCATTAATAACACTGTATAGTGGCAATGTTAAGTTACAGGGTCACGTTGGCAGTATCGGGCGCGCTATTTACGACCAAAGCGTGGAAAGTGACTCCGGTTTAGTGCCCGATATCAAACCCAACGTACCGTGGGTACGTCTGGCGCAACGCGTACCGGTACGTATCGAATTTGACGCTTTACCGCAGGATATCACGCTCGTCTCCGGCACTACCTGCAGCGTAGCCATTGGACAGCGGTAATGAAACTCTCCCTGCCGGCCCTGCGAAATACGCCCTGGTTTAAAGCGACCTCCGGCCAGTGGCGTTACGCGTTGCGCAATACCATTGCCATGTGTCTCGCGCTGACATTCGCTTATTATCTCAATCTGGATGAGCCCTACTGGGCGATGACTTCGGCCGCAGTGGTGAGCTTTCCGACCGTAGGCGGCGTAATCAGTAAAAGTCTGGGGCGTATTGCCGGGAGTTTACTCGGCGCGACCGCCGCGTTAATTATTGCTGGCCATACGCTGAATGAACCCTGGTTGTTCTTATTTAGCATGGCCGCCTGGATCGGTTTTTGTACCTGGGCCTGCGCGCATTTTACCAATAATGCCGCTTATGCTTTCCAGTTGTCCGGCTACACGGCGGCGATCATCGCGTTCCCGATGGTTAATATTGTAGAAATCACGCAGTTGTGGGATATCGCCCAGGCACGTGTATGTGAAGTTATCGTCGGCATCCTCTGTGGCGGCATGATGATGATGATCCTACCCAGCACATCGGATGGTACCGCCCTGCTCACCGCGTTGAAAAACATGCATGCGCGCTTGCTGGAACATGCCAGTCTACTGTGGCAGCCGGAGACTACCGACGCTATCCGCTCCGCGCATGAGGGGGTCATTGGGCAAATCCTGACCATGAACCTGCTGCGTATTCAGGCCTTCTGGAGTCACTACCGTTTTCGCCGCCAGAATGCATTGCTAAATGCATTGTTACACCAGCAATTACGGCTAACCAGCGTGATCTCCAGTCTGCGTAGAATGCTTTTAAATTGGCCGACGCCGCCGGAAAACAGCCGCGAAGTCATTGAACAACTCTTAGCTGAGTTGGCAAAACCGCGCGCGGACAGCTACACCGTGGCGCGGATTATTGCGCCGCTACGCCCGCAGGATGAACAGGATTATCGTCACCTCGCGTTCTGGCAGCGATTACGCTATTTTTGCCAGCTATATCTGCGCAGCAGCCGTCAGTTATATCTGATCGAAAGCGGCGCGCCGGTGGATCAAATCCATATCCGCCGCACTCCCGGCCTTGCGCGGCATACGGATAACGCAGAGGCCATCTGGAGCGGCGTGCGTACCTTTTGCACGCTCACGGTGATTGGCGCCTGGAGTATTGGCGCGCAATGGGAATCCGGGCCCGGCGCATTAACCCTGGCGGCGATCAGTTGCGTCCTCTACTCCATCGTCGCCACGCCGTTTAAGTCGCTCACCTTATTAATGCGTACTTTAGTGCTGCTGTCCTTATTCAGCTTCGTGGTGAAATTTGGCCTGATGGTGCAAATCACCGATCTGTGGCAATTCTTACTTTTCCTTTTTCCGCTGTTCGTCACGATGCAACTGCTTAAACTGCAGATGCCTAAGCTGGCGGGACTGTGGGGGCAGCTTATCGTCTTTATGGGCTCATTCATCGCCGTGACCAATCCGCCGGTGTACGACTTCGCCGATTTCCTTAACGATAATACCGCCAAGATCGTCGGCGTCGCGATTTCCTGGCTGGCGTTTGCGATTTTGCGCCCCGGTTCCGATGCCGTAAAAAGCCGCCGCCATATCCGCGCGCTACGCCGGGATTTCGTCGATCAGCTTAGCCGTCACCCTTCCCATAGCGAAAGCGAGTTTGAATCGCTGACCTATCATCACGTCAGTCAGCTCAGCAATAGTCAGGATGCGCTGGCGCGCCGGTGGTTATTACGTTGGGGAGTGGTGCTGCTGAACTGCTCGCATGTGGTGTGGCAGCTGCGCGCCTGGGAGTCGCGTTCCGATCCGCTTTCCCGGGTGCGGGATATTTGTATATCCCTGCTGCGCGATGTGATGAGCGAGCGCGGCGTGCAGCAACGCCCGCTTGCCGTCACGCTACAGGAACTACAGCGTATCTGCGACACGCTCGCACATCATCATCAACCCGCCGCGCATGAGCTGGCGGCGATTATCTGGCGTTTACACTGTTCGCTGTCGCAGCTGGAACAGGCTCCAGCGCAGGGAACACTGTCTCCGGGTTATTTAATGACGCCGCAGGCGTAACGCGTTCCGCCGCCGCCGAGCGGTTTCGGCTGATCGGACATGTTATCGCCGCCCACATGGATCATGAGCGCTTTATCTTTCACTTCATCAAGAGACTTCAGACGCGGCGCAGTAACCGGTTCGGTGGCGATACCATCATTATTAACGACTAACACCGGGAGGTCGCCCAGATGCCCCTGACCTTCCGGTCCTTCATGCTTACCGGTATTTTGTGGGTCCAGATGACCACCAGCGGCTTCTGCGGCAACCGCTTTGCCGTCTTTAATCGCGGGCTGGCAGCTACCTTTGGCATGAATGTGAAAACCATGCTCGCCCGGCGGCAACGCTTTAAGGTGTGGGGTAAATTTTAAGCCGCCTTCGGTTTCATCGATGACGACGGTGCCGATAGACTGTCCTACGCCTTGCGCCGTCACCAGATTCATCTCTACTTTCTCGCTGGCAGCCTGCGCACCCGCACAGGCCAGCAGCGTCACCATCGCTAAACTTAATCGCTTCATAAAACCTCCGTTACATGTGGTCGCCTGTTAAGTGTAAACCACTGGCGAAAACATGTACGGAAAGTCAACGAGTTGGCGATTACGGCACGTCATAACCCAGTGCCGCCTTGCGGATTCGGAACCACTGTTGACGCGACAATGACAGCGTTTCCGCTTCTAGTGCGGCACGTACGCGTTCGATTTTACCCGAGCCAATAATCGGCAGCGGCTGCGACGGCAAACGTAAAATCCAGGCATAGACCACCTGTTCAATAGAACTGGCATTGAGTTCTTGCGCGATAACGGAAAGTTCCTGGCGCAACGGCTGATAAGCCTCATCATTAAACAGCCGACCGCCGCCAAGACATGACCAGGCCATCGGACGAATACGCAGTTGCTGTAATTGATCTAATGTGCCGTCCAGCAACAAAGGCTGGTGAACCGGCGAGATCTCCACCTGGTTGGTCGCCAGGGTGAAAGGCAGGCGCGATTGCAGCAACGTAAATTGCGCTGGCGTAAAATTAGAAACGCCAAAATGGCGCACTTTGCCGCTTTGGTGCAGATGTTGAAACGCCTCGGCGACGTCATCCGCATCCATTAACGGATCGGGACGGTGAATTAACAACATATCCAGATAATCTGTCGCCAGATTTTTTAATGACTGTTCGGCGCTCAGAATAATATGGCGGCGATCGGTAATATAATGACCGAGCCTATTTTCCGCTCTGGCGGTGGTCGCAATACCGCATTTGGTAACGATTTGCAGTTTTTCCCGCAAATGCGGCGCCAGCGTTAGCGCCTCGCCAAACGCCGCTTCGCACTGATAACCGCCATAAATGTCCGCATGGTCAACGGTAGTGACGCCCAAATCCAGATGTTCTTCGATAAAACTCACTAACTGACGCGCGGACATATTCCAGTCCATCAAACGCCAGTAACCCATGACAAAACGCGAAAACTCCGGGCCTTGTGGAGCGATGGTGACACGCTGAACCATAACAGATTCCTCATAGAGAATAATGAGGTTGAGTATACGCAATTCCGCGTTTAAAAGAGTGAAGGTTGTTGAGGATCTTCCGATGGGAGAGGCTTGTTTGCGCGTATTTTACGCAAGTAACGCTGGCGACAAAGCCGCAGTACATTTTGTTTCTCGGCATCGCTCATTTTTTGCCAGTTAAACCGTTCGTCGCGGCTGCGCATACAGCCCCGACAAAAGCCACGCTCATCAGACTGGCAGATACCGCGACATGGGCTTGCTACAGGAAAAAACTCCAACTGCTCGGCCACATCCCCTCCTCAACGTTTGACGCTTATGACTATTGAAGACGCTAACTGACATTATGGCAACTCTGCTTGCAGTAGACCGACTGGTCTACTATACTGCCTGCTATGAATAAGCAAACCGAACATGATACCCGCGAACATCTGCTGGCCACCGGCGAGCAGCTTTGTATGCAACGGGGTTTTACCGGCATGGGGCTTAGCGAATTGCTCAAAACCGCCCAGGTGCCTAAAGGGTCGTTTTATCACTACTTTCGCTCGAAAGAAGCCTTCGGCGTCGCCATGCTTGAGCGACATTACGCCTGCTATCATCAGCGTCTTATGGCGCACTTCACCTCCGGTCCCGGTAATCATCGCGATCGTCTTCTCGCCTGGTATCAGGAAACGTTAAAGCAGTTTTGCCAGCAAGGCGCCATTAGCGGTTGCCTGACGGTGAAACTGTCAGCGGAGGTCTGCGATCTGTCGGAGGATATGCGCTCTACGATGGATAAAGGAGCGCAGGAGATCATGGCACTGCTTGCACGCGCGCTGGAAGATGGCCGTAATAGCCACTGTTTACATTTCACCGGCCAGCCGTTGCCACAGGCGCAGGTACTTTATGCCCTGTGGCTGGGTGCCAATTTGCAGGCCAAAATATCCCGTAGCGCCGCGCCGCTGGAAAATGCGTTGGCGCATGTTAAGACCATCATTGCAACGCCTGAGCAGTAACAGGCGTTTTTATTTCCTTTCTTACAAGACGACCGGTCTACTTATATCAGGAGCCACTATGTCATCAGCAAAACTGTTTACCCCCCTCAAGGTGGGTGCCATCACGGCGACAAATCGCGTATTTATGGCGCCTTTGACGCGTTTGCGGAGTATTGAACCGGGCGACATTCCTACGCCGTTAATGGCGGAATATTACCGTCAACGCGCCAGCGCCGGATTGATCATCAGCGAAGCCACACAAATCTCCGCACAGGCGAAAGGCTATGCCGGCGCACCGGGATTACACAGCGATGAGCAGATCGCCGCCTGGAAAAAAATCACTCAGGGAGTTCATGATCAGGGCGGCCATATGGCGGTGCAACTGTGGCATACGGGCCGTATTTCACACTCCAGCCTGCAACCAGGCGGACAAGCGCCCGTCGCGCCATCCGCTATCAATGCGGGAACCCGCACCTCTTTGCGTGACGAAAACGGTCAGGCCATCCGCGTAGAAACTTCCACGCCGCGCGCGCTGGAGACTCATGAGATCCCCGGGATCGTCAACGATTTCCGCCAGGCTATCGCCAATGCCCGAGAGGCAGGCTTCGACCTGGTGGAGCTGCATTCCGCGCACGGTTATCTGCTGCACCAGTTCCTCTCACCGTCTTCTAATCACCGTACCGATCGGTACGGCGGCAGCGTAGAGAATCGCGCCCGTCTGGTGCTGGAAGTGGTTGATGCCGGCATTAAGGAATGGGGCGCGGACCGTATCGGCATCCGCCTTTCTCCTGTCGGCACTTTCCAGAATGTCGATAACGGCCCGAATGAAGAAGCTGACGCCCTTTATCTGATTGAAGCGTTAGGCAAACGCGGCATTGCTTATCTGCATATGTCTGAACCAGACTGGGCGGGCGGAGAACCGTACAGCGACGCATTCCGTGAAAAAGTGCGCGCGTGTTTCCACGGCCCCATCATCGGCGCTGGCGCCTATACGCCAGAAAAAGCGGAAGATCTGATCGAAAAAGGGCTGATTGACGCCGTGGCGTTTGGTCGCGATTACATCGCTAACCCGGATCTGGTGGCGCGTCTGCAACGTAAAGCGGAACTTAATCCACAGCATCCCGAAAGTTTTTATGGCGGCGGCGCGGAAGGCTACACTGACTACCCTACTCTGTAATTTCATTGATAGCGGCCGCACATCGCCGCTATACTTTGAATATCTTGACTATTTTAAGGACAACGAAAATGCGTTTATTGCATACTATGCTGCGCGTCGGCGATTTGCAGCGTTCCATCGCTTTTTACACTAACGTTCTGGGCATGAAATTGCTGCGTACCAGTGAGAACCCGGAATACAAATACTCGCTGGCCTTTGTGGGATATGGTCCGGAAACGGAAGAAGCGGTCATCGAACTAACCTATAACTGGGGCGTTGAGAGCTACAACATGGGCAATGCGTACGGGCATATCGCGCTGAGCGTTGACAATGCCGCTGAAGCCTGTGAACGCATTCGTCAGAACGGCGGCAACGTGACCCGTGAAGCGGGGCCGGTAAAAGGCGGTTCGACCATCATCGCCTTCGTTGAAGATCCGGATGGCTATAAAATCGAATTGATTGAAGCTAAAGACGCAGGCCGCGGTCTGGGTAACTGATCCCCCGCCGGGCGCAGGTCACTGCGCCCGTTGTTTTACTGCATCCCGGCGTAAAATTTGCCATAATACGCGCTGCATTTTTTCGTATTAAGAGACTCAGATGTCCGATAACGCTCAACTTTCCGGTCTGTGCGACCGTTTTCGTGGTTTTTATCCTGTCGTCATCGACGTTGAAACTGCAGGATTTAACGCTAAAACCGATGCGCTGCTCGAAATCGCCGCCATCACGCTGAAAATGGATGAACAAGGCTGGCTGATGCCGGACATGACGCTGCATTTCCATGTGGAGCCGTTCGCTGGAGCCAACTTACAGCCGGAAGCGCTCGCGTTTAACGGTATCGATCCCTCTAACCCGCTACGCGGCGCGGTGAGTGAATATGAGGCGCTACACGCTATTTTCAAAATGGTGCGTAAAGGTATCAAAGACAGCGGTTGTAGCCGCGCCATTATGGTCGCACATAACGCCACTTTTGATCACAGTTTTATGATGGCCGCCGCAGAGCGCGCCTCGCTGAAACGTAACCCGTTTCATCCGTTCGTCACCTTTGATACCGCGGCATTGAGCGGACTGGCGCTGGGGCAAACGGTGTTATCAAAAGCGTGCCTGGCGGCAGGTATGGAGTTTGATGGTGAAAAGGCCCATTCCGCTTTGTATGATACCGAGCGGACAGCGGTGCTGTTTTGTGAAATCGTCAATCGCTGGAAGCGCCTGGGCGGCTGGCCGTTACCTTTGCCGACGGACAAATAACGTGGCTAACGACGCCGCTTTTGCTCACGATGACGGTAAAAAAGCGACCTTTACAGGTCGCTTTCCCCTTTCACAGATTACTCTGCGTCCGGCTCCTGAGTTTTATATTTTGCCGCAGTTTCTTTAATAAGCTGCTGCAGCTCGCCACGCTGATACATTTCAATCACAATATCACACCCGCCGACCAGCTCGCCGTCCACCCACAGTTGTGGGAATGTCGGCCAGTTGGCGTATTTCGGTAATTCAGCGCGAATATCCGGGTTTTGCAGGATATCAACATAGGCAAAACGTTCCCCGCAGGCTGAAAGCGCCTGAACGGCCTGCGCAGAGAAACCACAGCTTGGCAGTTTCGGTGAACCTTTCATATACAGGAGAATCGGGTTTTCAGCGATCTGGCGCTGAATTTTTTCGATAGTGGTGCTCATTGTCTCGCTTCCTTAAACTACTTTTACGACTGAAGCCTGTCATTGTAACGGGTCAGGCTGGCAACGGAAAATAACATTTTCATCATGCCTTATTATTTTACCGTCTGCGGGAATAAGTTGTATACAAAATATCTTTTAAGCGGGTTACCGCGCAGTGATTCGTCGATAACGCGTTCGTGTTTAGCATTAATTGCTATTTTTTTTACATCTGTTAACGAAACACAGCTTCAGAAACCAAAAGCAATTACCAATCTGTGCTTTTGTAGATTAGAATTATCAGGTTTTGTAAATCATACGCAGGCATGAATCGCCTGCCTTTAACAGAGGATTGCTCAGTGGCGCGGATAAACAAAATCTCGATCACGCTCTGTGCTTTACTTTTTACTACTCTCCCTTTTACGCCAATGGCCCATGCTTCCAGGCAAGCCAAAGCGACGCCTGCTGTTTCTCATGTCACGAAAACGGCAGATAAAAAGAAAAGCACAACGAAAAAAATCAGTAAGACCAGCAAAAAAAACGTAAAAAAAACCTCAAAAACCAGCCGTTCTTCTTCCGCTTCTACGCCAAAACGTACCACCGCCGCCACGAAATCTCGTCATACCACACATCGTCGTAACAGAACCGCGCCCACGTCAATCGCCGCCCTCGACGTAACGGAAAAATGCACGACGCGTAAAGGCCGTAAGCCGCACTGCGTGAAGGGGAAAGGAACATTGCCGGCCTCTATTGCCGATGCGCATCGTGCAAAAGTACAAAAAGCGACGAAAACCGCGATGTCCAAACTCATGAACCAGATTGGTAAACCGTATCATTGGGGAGGCGCGTCGCCGCGTACCGGTTTTGATTGCAGCGGTCTGGTTTATTATGCCTATAAAGATTTAGTGAAGATCCGTATCCCCCGAACGGCGAATGAGATGTATCACCTGCGTGACGCGGCGCCCATTGAGCGTAGCGAGTTGAAAAACGGCGATCTGGTGTTCTTTCGTACGCAGGGGCGCGGCACCGCCGATCACGTTGGCGTCTATGTCGGCAACGGTAAGTTTATTCAGTCCCCGCGCAGCGGTCAGGAAATTAAGATCACCTCACTGAACGAAGAGTACTGGCAACGTCATTATGTCGGCGCCCGCCGGGTAATGACGCCTAAAACAATTCGCTAATATTTTATCCTGTCGTTTAACGACAGGATAACTTCTTCTTTTGCGCCACCTCTCAATTTGCTACCCTATCCTTACGCGCACCAGGGGTATTGTGCGTGCGCAATATTAATAATAAGGAGAGAAGCAATGTCGTTCGAATTACCTGCATTACCGTATGCCAAAGATGCTCTGGCGCCGCATATTTCTGCTGAGACGCTGGAATATCACTATGGCAAACATCATCAGACTTACGTGACCAATCTTAACAATTTGATCAAAGGCACGGCGTTTGAAGGCAAATCGCTGGAAGAGATCGTGCGCGCCTCCGAAGGCGGTATCTTTAATAACGCCGCTCAGGTGTGGAACCACACCTTCTACTGGAACTGCCTGGCGCCAAACGCTGGCGGCGAACCGACCGGGAAACTGGCTGATGCTATCGCGGCATCTTTTGGCAGCTTCGCGGAATTTAAAGCGCAGTTCACCGATGCCGCTATCAAAAACTTTGGTTCCGGATGGACATGGCTGGTAAAAAGCGCTGATGGCAAACTGGCTATCGTTTCTACCTCAAATGCCGGTACGCCGCTGACCACGGATGCAACGCCGTTGCTGACGGTTGATGTGTGGGAACACGCGTATTACATCGACTACCGCAACGCCCGTCCAAACTATCTGGAGCATTTCTGGGCGCTGGTTAACTGGGAATTTGTTGCGAAAAATCTCGCCGCATAAGTCTGAGTACGCAGAAGGTACGCCTTCTGCGTTTTAGAGAGGGATAGAATAGAGGAGACGCCCACCCTCAGAAGAGAGGAAATCAGTGCAGAGCGGCCGTTAATCCACCTGCGACAATCACGCCCAGAACAATCAGCGTAGTAATCAACGAAAATTTCAGGTCGGTACTCATCAAGTTTTCTCCTTTTTATTCCCACACAAAAAGTGATATAGCGCATTTTTGCACATTCCCGCACAAAAATCTCTCATGTTTTATATTGATAACTGTTTTTAACGCTTCCCCTTTTCCTCAAGATCAGACAAAATTCCAGGCTTACTGAATTAGCGTAACGGCCATTGACCCCTTCCTGACGTTCCGTGTCGTTTTTCCGGCGTGCCGCAACCCTGATGTTGCGATTAGGGTGTGTGTAGGCAAACGTTTACCTGGCGTTTCTCAGGAGCTTAGCGAGGGTCTGGAGTGAAATGTAATGGCAACAATTAAAGATGTAGCGAAACGAGCAAACGTTTCCACTACAACTGTATCACACGTAATCAACAAAACGCGTTTTGTCGCTGAAGAAACGCGTAACGCGGTCTGGGCGGCAATTAAAGAGCTGCACTACTCTCCCAGCGCCGTCGCGCGTAGCCTGAAGGTTAACCATACCAAGTCGATAGGCTTACTGGCGACCAGCAGCGAAGCGGCCTATTTTGCCGAAATTATCGAGGCAGTTGAAAAAAACTGTTTCCAGAAAGGCTATACGCTGATTTTAGGCAACGCCTGGAATAACCTGGAAAAACAGCGCGCCTACCTGTCCATGATGGCGCAAAAGCGCGTGGATGGCCTGCTGGTGATGTGTTCTGAGTATCCAGAACCTCTGCTTTCCATGCTGGAAGAGTATCGCCATATTCCGATGGTGGTGATGGACTGGGGTGAGGCGAAGGCCGATTTTACCGACACGGTGATTGATAACGCCTTTGCAGGCGGCTATATGGCGGGTCGTTATCTGGTTGAACGCGGCCACCGGGATATCGGCGTTATTCCCGGCCCGCTGGAGCGCAACACCGGCGCGGGCCGGCTGGCAGGCTTTATGAAAGCCATGGAGGAGGCGCTGATCAACGTGCCGGACAACTGGATTGTTCAGGGCGACTTCGAGCCGGAATCCGGTTACCACGCGATGCAGCAAATTTTATCGCAGTCACATCGCCCTACCGCCGTTTTCTGCGGCGGCGATATTATGGCGATGGGCGCGCTTTGCGCGGCTGACGAAATGGGGCTTCGCGTACCGCAGGACGTTTCGGTGATCGGTTATGACAATGTGCGTAACGCCCGTTTCTTTACCCCGGCGCTGACGACGATTCACCAGCCCAAAGACTCTTTAGGTGAAACCGCATTTAATATGCTATTGGATCGCATCGTCAATAAGCGCGAAGAGTCACAGTCTATTGAAGTTCATCCACGCCTGGTTGAGCGTCGCTCGGTCGCTGACGGCCCGTTCCGCGACTATCGGCGTTAATCCCCGCTGTCGGGAGCCTCTTCTGGCTCCCGCAGCCACTCCCGATTCAACGTTTCGCTATCGCCCAAATAGTCCAGCAGCCATGCCAGCGCGGGCGAGGCTTCGTTTTGCTGCCACGTCACGCAACAGGCCGCATCGGGAAACGGATTCTCTAACGTCAGCGCCACCCATTTTCCGCTGTCTATCCACTGTCGGGCAAAATGCGTCGGCACCATTCCCACGCATAGTCCTGCCGACAGGCAGGTTGCCGATGACTCCCAGTCCGGTACGACGACCCTTTTTTGGTTATCCAGCAGCCAGGTAATCCGTTTCGGTAAGGTTCGCGAAGTGTCTTCCCTGACCAGCGACGGCCAGTTGCGCAGGGTATCATCGCTTAACGGCCCAGGCATCGACGCCAGCGGGTGATCGCTTGCCACTACGCAGCTCCAGCTCAGGGTCCCCATATCCCGAAAAGCGTAACGCCCCCCTACCGGAATCGCCTGCGTCGCCCCAATCGCCAGTTCGACACGCCCGTCGGAGAGCGCGTCCCAGACGCCGTTAAACACCTCCTGAAAAACCAGCAGTTCCACATCGTCAAAATGACGATAAAAATCGACGATCATCTGCCGGGTACGTTCTGGTCTGACGATATTGTCCACCGCAATAGCTAACTGCCCGCGCCAGCCATTAGCAATTTGCTGACACTGCTGGCGAGTGATCTGCATTTTTTTGATAACAGAACGCCCTTCTTTTAAAAACCAGACGCCAGCAGGCGTCAGTTCAACATCACGGTGACGTCGTACAAAAAGCGGTACGGCCAGCCACTCCTCTAACTGACGAACGGTGTAACTTACTGCTGAAGGCACACGGTGCAGTTCCTGCGCCGCCGCGCTAAAACTGCCATTGCGCGCCACGGCGTCAACCACTTCAAGCGAGTATTCCGACCACATAATTTGCCTACAAAAATTTTGAATTCACTGGACAAATATTAACGTTTCACAACCGTAATTTCACTCCCTACACTCTGCGACAATGTCTGTCTGATAAGAAAGAGAAACAAATATGCAACCTGGAAAAGGTTTTTTAGTCTGGTTAGCCGGTCTTAGCGTGCTGGGATTTCTGGCTACGGACATGTACCTACCCGCGTTTGCCGCCATACAGGCGGATTTACAAACGCCTGCCGCCGCGGTCAGCGCCAGCCTCAGCCTGTTTTTAGCTGGCTTTGCCGTCGCGCAACTACTTTGGGGACCGCTATCGGATCGTTATGGCCGTAAACCGATTTTACTGCTGGGGTTATCTATCTTTGCGCTCGGAAGTCTGGGGATGCTGTGGGTAGAAAGCGCGGCAGCACTGCTGACGCTGCGCTTCGTGCAGGCCGTCGGCGTTTGCGCGGCAACGGTAATCTGGCAAGCGCTGGTGACCGATTATTATCCTTCGCAAAAAATTAATCGTATCTTCGCCACTATCATGCCACTGGTGGGCTTATCCCCGGCGCTTGCGCCCTTACTGGGAAGCTGGATACTGACGCATTTCTCATGGCAGGCGATTTTCGCCACCCTGTTCGTGATTACGTTGTTGCTGATGTTGCCGGCGCTGCGCTTAAAACCATCGGTAAAAGCGCGTACCGAAGGACAGGATAAACTCACTTTCGCGACACTGTTACGCTCTAAAACCTATCGCGGTAATGTGCTGATTTATGCCGCCTGTTCCGCCAGCTTTTTTGCGTGGCTAACAGGGTCGCCGTTTATTCTCAGCGCGATGGGTTACAGCCCGGCAGTGATTGGCCTGAGCTATGTTCCGCAAACCATAGCTTTTCTGATTGGCGGATATGGTTGCCGCGCGGCGCTACAAAAATGGCAGGGCTACCAATTGCTTCCGTGGCTGTTAGGGCTGTATGCGCTGAGCGTTATCGCCACCTGGGGAGCGGGCCTTCTGAATAATGCCTCACTGGTGGAGATCCTGATTCCTTTCTGCGTAATGGCGATTGCTAATGGCGCCATCTACCCTATCGTCGTCGCGCAAGCGTTACGCCCTTTCCCTCAAGCCACGGGGCGCGCTGCGGCGCTACAAAATACGCTGCAACTGGGGTTATGTTTCCTGGCAAGCTTGGTAGTTTCATGGCTCATCAGCACGCCGCTGCTGACCACCACCAGCGTAATGCTCTCTACCGTTGTTCTGGCGGCGTTAGGTTACAAAATGCAGTCTCATGCAGATTGCGCTGAGACCGGATTTCCCCATGCCAATGTCGCCCACGACAAGTCTCACTAAAGACTTGTTAACCGCTGGTAATTAGCACGCTAACAATTTTCGGTTGAATCATCAAAAATTGCGGCCTATACTGATTCCCGGTTGTTTATATTACGATAATTATTAGGCATTAACGGGAACCGGAGCGTTCCCGATTCACCATGGATGGCCTTTTCGGCAAGGGCTCCTCCCTTCCTCTGTTCTACGTCGGATAACTGGCTCACGGAATTGTCCGTGGGATTTCTCACAAAGCCAAAAAAGCGTCTACGCTGTTTTAAGGTTCTGATCACCGTCCAGTGATGGAGAAACTATGAGTTCATCGTGTATAGAAGAAGTCAGCGTACCGGATGATAACTGGTACCGAATCGCCAACGAATTGTTAAGTCGCGCGGATATTACAATTAATGGTTCCGCCCCGTCTGACATTCGTGTTAAGAATCCCGATTTTTTTAAACGCGTCCTTCAGGAAGGATCGTTGGGGTTAGGTGAGAGTTACATGGATGGCTGGTGGGAATGCGAGCGTCTGGATATTTTCTTCAGCAAAGTCTTACGTGCCGGTCTTGAAAATCAACTCCCCCACCATGTTAAAGATACGCTCCGTATCCTCGGCGCGCGTCTGATTAATCTACAAAGTAAAAAACGCGCCTGGATTGTCGGCAAGGAACATTACGATCTTGGTAATGACCTTTTTTCCCGTATGCTCGATCCCTATATGCAATATTCTTGCGCCTACTGGAAAGATGCCGATACGCTGGAAACGGCACAGCAAGCCAAGCTGAAATTAATTTGCGAAAAGCTACAGCTACAACCGGGGATGCGTGTGCTGGATATCGGCTGCGGCTGGGGCGGTCTGTCGCAATATATGGCGACCCATTATGGCGTTAGCGTGGTGGGCGTAACGATCTCCGCTGAACAACAAAAAATGGCGCAGACGCGTTGCGAAGGTCTGGATGTCTCCATTCTCCTGGAAGATTATCGCGACCTTAACGATCAGTTTGACCGAATCGTCTCCGTCGGCATGTTCGAACATGTCGGGCCAAAAAACTACAACACCTATTTTGAGGTTGTTGACAGGAATTTAAAACCGGATGGTCTTTTCCTGCTCCATACTATTGGTTCTAAAAAAACCGATCATAATGTCGATCCGTGGATCAATAAGTATATTTTCCCCAACGGTTGCTTGCCGTCTGTTCGTCAAATCGCCGAGGCCAGCGAATCACACTTTGTAATGGAAGACTGGCATAACTTTGGCGCCGACTATGACACGACTCTGATGGCGTGGCATGAGCGCTTTATCAATGCCTGGCCAGAGATTGCGGGCAATTATAACGAGCGCTTTAAACGTATGTTCAGCTATTATCTCAACGCCTGCGCGGGTGCGTTTCGCGCGCGTGATATCCAGCTTTGGCAGGTGGTATTTACGCGCGGCGTTGAAAACGGACTGCGCGTTCCTCGCTAATCATCTCCCCCGCATTTCATGCGGGGGAATCTTATTTTCCGTTAGCCAATGTCGGCCTGATTTCTGACCGCATTTTCCCGCGCAGCCAGTACGCGTTCTACGGTATCGACAACCGCCTGCGTTTGCGGATCGATCTCGATATTCACACGCTCACCCAGTTTTTTTCTGCCAAGCGTAGTACGTTCCAGCGTTTCCGGAATGAGATGCACGCAGAAGCGCGTTGGCGTTACCTCGCCGACGGTCAAACTGATGCCGTCGACGCCGATAAAGCCTTTGTACAGGATATACTTCATCAGGGACGCATCCTGCGCTTTAAACCACACCTGATGGTTATTTTCGGAGGTCAGGATTTTCGCGATCTCCGCCGTCGTAATAATATGCCCCGACATCAGATGTCCACCGATTTCATCGCTGAATTTGGCGGCGCGCTCTACGTTGACCTCATCACCTACCCTCAACGCGCCCAGATTGGTGATGCGCAACGTTTCTTTCATCAGATCAAAACTTATCTGGTTACCGTTTATTTCAGTCACCGTCAAACAGCATCCGTTATGCGCTACCGACGCCCCCGTCTCCAGCCCCTCCAGCATGTAGTCCGGTAACGTCACCACATGGGTGCGAAAGTTGGGTTTTTCATCAATCGATACCAGTTTCGCGGTACCCTGTACGATCCCCGTAAACATATCTTCAACTCCTGAAATAAATAAAAGCAGAACTGTTCAGCACAATAGCAGGTGGAAAAACAGCTTGCCAGCAATGCGCCGTTAACAACTGTTTTTTCACTGGAGAAATAGTAATACCCCGCTACAATAGACTGAAATTTCCCCTGCTATTTCTTTTGGCTGCCACTACGGCGGCTTTTTAGTCTTTCATATAACAACAAAATAAAAGGTGAATACGTGCAGAAGTATACCAGTGAAGCGCGTCAGTTATTAGCGTTAGCGATACCGGTGATCCTTGCGCAAGTGGCACAGACCGCAATGGGATTCGTCGATACCGTCATGGCGGGAGGCTATAGCGCTACGGACATGGCTGCCGTCGCTATCGGCACCTCTATCTGGCTTCCCGCCATTTTGTTTGGTCACGGCTTACTGCTGGCCTTGACGCCTGTGATTGCGCAACTCAATGGCTCCGGCCGTCGTGAGCGTATCGCGCATCAGGTTCGACAAGGGTTCTGGCTGGCGGGCTTTGTCTCCGTGCTGGTGATGATCGTCCTGTGGAATGCCGGATACATTATCCGCTCTATGCATAATATTGATCCGGCGCTGGCCGATAAAGCCGTGGGTTATCTTCGCGCGCTGCTGTGGGGCGCGCCAGGATACCTTTTCTTTCAGGTAGCGCGAAACCAGTGCGAAGGTCTGGCCAAAACCAAACCGGGTATGGTGATGGGATTTTTGGGCCTGCTGGTGAATATTCCGGTGAACTATATTTTTATCTATGGCCATTTTGGTATGCCGGAACTCGGCGGTATCGGCTGCGGCGTTGCGACTGCGGCGGTCTATTGGGTGATGTTTATCGCCATGCTTTCTTACATTAAACACGCGCGTTCAATGCGTGATATTCGTAATGAAAAAGGCTTTGGCAAACCCGATAGCGTCGTCATGAAGCGCCTGATTCAACTGGGGTTGCCGATTGCGCTGGCGCTGTTCTTTGAAGTGACGTTATTTGCGGTCGTTGCGCTGCTGGTTTCGCCATTAGGTATTGTGGATGTCGCGGGTCATCAGATTGCGCTTAACTTTAGCTCGCTGATGTTCGTACTGCCGATGTCGCTGGCTGCGGCGGTAACGATTCGAGTGGGTTATCGTCTGGGCCAGGGCTCAACGCTGGATGCGCAAACCGCAGCGCGTACCGGTTTAGGCGTCGGCATTTGTATGGCTGTGGTTACCGCTATTTTTACCGTTACTCTGCGTAAGCATATTGCTTTGCTCTACAATGACAACCCTGAGGTCGTGGCGCTTGCCGCGCAATTAATGCTGCTCGCTGCGGTTTACCAGATTTCCGACTCTATACAGGTTATCGGCAGCGGTATTCTGCGCGGTTATAAAGATACGCGTTCCATCTTTTTTATCACCTTTACCGCCTACTGGGTGTTAGGTTTACCCAGCGGTTATATCCTGGCGTTAACGGATTTGGTGGTGGATCGTATGGGACCGGCAGGCTTCTGGATGGGGTTCATCATCGGCCTGACCTCGGCGGCGGTGTTAATGATGCTACGGATGCGCTATCTACAACGTCAGCCGTCCGCCATCATTTTGCAGCGCGCTGCGCGATAATACGACGATAGCCGTCGCATGGCGGCTATTTTCTCGACATGTTGCATATTTCCACCGCAATCAGGTGATTTCAGGAAGAAAATTGCGATTTCCCTCTTGCCTCATTGCGGTTGTGACGCTAATATTCGTCCCCGTTGTCACCTACAACGTTGCGTTCATAGCTCAGTTGGTTAGAGCACCACCTTGACATGGTGGGGGTCGTTGGTTCGAGTCCAATTGAACGCACCATCATTTTAATGCGTCTGTAGCTCAGTTGGTTAGAGCACCACCTTGACATGGTGGGGGTCGATGGTTCGAGTCCATTCAGACGCACCAATCCATTATCTTGTTTAATTTTATAATACGCTATCTGGTGCTTGTGCCAGGCTAAAAGCGATTATTTTCAGTCTCTCACCTTTATCGTCAAGCACTGCTCTATACGCTATTACCCTCTTAACCTTCGCAGTGGCCTGAAGAAGCATACCAAAAGCATTTATGGTGTTTCGGTAGAATGCGCATAATCTATCTTCATCACCATACGTAACAAGGCTGCAACGGGTTCAAATAACGTTTCAGGAATTTTATCTCCGCGTTCCACTTCAAAAAATAATGAGCGGGCCAGCTCAACATTTTCAACAACGGGGATGCAGTTGCGTTCAGCGATGTTAACAATATAGTTAGCTTGAGCATCACTGCCTTTTTCCAGGACGCGTGGTATTGGCATATCGGTGGGATGATAGCCAAGACAAACCGCAATATGCGTTGGATTACGCACTACCGCAACAGATTGTTTAACAGATTGAGCTAAACTCCCACTTTGTATTTCACTCTGCATTTCCCGACGCCGTGTCTTCATTTGAGGATCGCCCTCCAGATCTTTATGCTCCTGTTTTACGTCATCTTTACTCATTTTTAGATCTTTTCTAATCTTATAATATTGAAAAGAATAGTCCAGTATGCCAACGACGATATAAAAAGCCATCACCCCAACCCATAACCATTTTATTAAAGAAGAAACCACAAGCAGGCCACAGGCTAACCCACAGTACGGTAGCGCCCGAAAAGTACTGGCATAATAATAAAAGAAAAAAGCAAAGATAAGAGATAGCATGATAACTTTCAGGCTGGATTTACATAATTCTACTACGCTATGTAAAGAGAATATCTGCTTAAAATTACTTACCGGATTTATGTGCTCGCTTTTAAAACCAATGGCCTTGCTGGCAATAACCACCCCCACCTGAAGAAACACGCTACCCACAGTAGCAACTATTACCCCAGCGCCCAGAAACAGCAGTGCAGAAGTCAGTGACTCTATTAAAGCATGACTCAATTGCGTTAATGCATAAGAAAATGGTTTATTTACTAATTGTAATGTGAAAGTTATTGACTCAATCAGTATCAAAATCATCTTTTCAGTAAAGAAATGAAAATACAAATAAAGCGCAATCAGCTGAAATAATGATGTTATTTCAATACTTTTGACAACCTGCCCTTCCTTACGGCCATCACGTAATTTCTTTTCTGTAGGCTGTTCTGTTTTCTCGCTCATACAGATGGAAACCAGTCTTTTAGATAAATATAAAATTTATCGCTTTCAACCAAATAGTGATGAAGAGCATAAGGGAATGAGATCAGGAGCGTCAGTAGAACCAATATACTTTTGAGCGGCATTGAGAAGAAAAACACATTCAATTGTTGTGCCGACCGATTTAAAAGACCTAAAGCCAGATCGGCTAATACCATACATATGATGGCAGGAAGAGAGAAGCTGATACATAATTGATAAAGCGTTCTCCACTCTGCCTGGATATATTTTAAAAATTGCCGGTCAAATAATAAAGTACGCCCTGGTGGTAAATATTGATATGACTCATACAGAATGTTTAATATAAACTCCATGCCGCCGCTTATAAAGAAAATAACACACAAGAACTGACTGAAAAGCAAGCCAAAAAGTGAGGTTTCAGCTTCTATTGTAGAATTGAATATCGTACCCATTGTCGCGCCACGTAAAGTATCAAGCAGAAACCCCGCCATATCAACGGCCCAAAAGGGAACCGCCGCACAAAACCCAATTAAAAAACCAATAATCACCTCTCCGGTGACTAACCCTAACCAACTGTAATCTTTACCAATATGCATCATAATCTTCTGCTGGTAAATGATTGGTAATATGGGAAAGGTAAGTGACATAAGCACGCCATTACGTAAAAGAGCGGCCCCTAAACTGCCACTTTTTAATAGGGGAAGTAATAAAGAAAGGCTTAATGGTCGAATAAAAGCCACAGCCAATGCAATAAGCCACTCATTTACCTGTTGTGCCATTCAACCATGCTCTCCAATTCGTAACATTATCTGCCGGGTATAATTCAACAGGATACCGCTAAGCCATGGGTAGCTGACCATTAAGGTTATTGCAATTGCCAATAATTTAATCATGAACTGTAGCGTTTGGTCCTGTATTTGAGTCAAGGCCTGAACAAGGCTTACGATGACCCCAACTACCGATGCCACCAACACCACCGGCATAGACGTAAAAAGGACGATCCATAAAAGTTGCGTTACAAATTGCGTCAATTCAGAATCATTCATGAAAAGCTCTGTACCAATTGCGCCAGTGTCAGATCCCAACCGCCTGCCAGTAAAAATATTAGCAGCTTAAACGGTAATGAAATGGTCATTGGCGATACCATCATCATCCCCATAGCCAGCAGTATATTTGAAATAAGCAGGTCAATAGCCAGAAAGGGAAGATAAATAAGTAATCCAATCCGAAATGCCTGCGTCAACTGACTCACCGTAAATGCCGGAATTAATATGAGCAAAGAATCAGGTTTTATCTTTCTTTTTATGTCTTCAGGCCAGGTTCGTTTTATCAAACTCCGAAAATAATTGGCTTCCTTCTCTTCAGAGTTTTTTTGCAAAAACTGTCGATAAGGCGCTAATGCTTTACTGTCCCACTCAGACGTCCAGAAAGGAGCGCCAGCGACCTGAACCGGATGCCAGCGCTCTTTTACAGCTAATAGCGTCGGCCCCATAATGAATAAGGAAAGTACAAGCGCGAGGCCATACAGTGCGATATTTGGGGGAACTTGTTGAATACCCAGAGCATTTCGTAAAATCGAAAATACCACCGCCAGTTTAAGGAAAGAGGTTCCCATGACGATAATGAGAGGCAGTATTGAAAGCAGAAACAATATACCAATCAGTTGCAAAGGCGAATCGGGTAAAGACATACTGTATCTCTCATGACACGACCTGGAACGCTATTATATTTTTCGCATATTATTTTTCTTATCAGGTTTACGCTGTATTTTTGCAAAGATACCAACGTGTAATACGCACCATAAATTCATTGCCACAGGCAATCAACTCACCTTGCCCAATAATACGGTCATTTACTCTTATCGTCACCTCTGGCGCAAAACATCCACCTACAGGCAAAACGTCCCCCGTTTTAAGTTGTCGTAATTGTCCAATTTCCAGACTCGCACGTCCGATCTCAAAGAGCACCTGTTGTGGTATCTGCTCAAGTTCTACTGAAGATGTTCCGTCACTCTTTGACATTGGACTCCCTGACGCAAGTAGCGTTTCGATATCCTGGACTAATTCATCAAATTTCATCGTGTTATCCTCTGTCAGCAACACCCTCGCGTAGATCCCCCCAGGTAGTTGAATAGCAAAAAAACCGAGTCTGATGTCGCCAAAGCAATGAATCCGAACGCCCATGCCGATTTCGATAGACTCAAGTTCAATTAACGTAAGCTGGCACCAGCCTAAATATACAGGGACTACTACAGGAGGGGCAGGATAAATCTGTTGTCGCTCAGCAGAAAGCTCTCCGACTATATTGCGCAAAAAACCCGTTGGCCATGTAAAAATAATGCTATGGAACTCATGTTCTTCAACTGTCCATTTAATATGCAACGCTAGCTGATGTGGTAGATTACTGCAGGATGTTGGCGGTTCGTTCTGACAGAGGGTGGCATCACTGGCTTGCAATAACGGCGCCAGCCCCCATTCAGCTATTCCATATAGCAATTCAGGATCGATAGCCGATCGATTAGCGGTGCCAATTAGCCCTTCACACCAGCGCTGCCAGCATTGTTCTGCAATCCACACCCTACCCAGCTCATTATGATAATTTATGGTAAATAATGTCCCTTGCTGTACTGGATATTGTTGCATACTCAATGTCAGCTCACCAATGGTAGCGCCTTGCGTTGGAAGTATCTCCACCCACGGACGCTCTTCATTCGCTATTCTTAACATAGAATATCTCCAGGGAAATTATATACCCCATATGCAGCAACTGAGACTCCAGCCACAGCTTTAGCGCTTTCATCGAACGGTAAATTTCATGATGAGGGACATTGATTTTTAGCTGGATTAGCCCCCCTGATTCACATACTTCACACTCTACACCGTCAAGATAACCGCCACTAACACGATAACGCTGCGTGAAAACCACGTTCTTATTCAATGCTGCAGGAGAATTATTCTCACCAATGGGTAATGCCTGGTGCATGAGTTGTTCAAAGTCCATACGCTCTGCCTCCGCCTCGTTATCATCCTGATAAGACTGGCATGGCAACCCAAGACTTCCCTCAACTTTGGTAATACGCATCGCTTAATACCATAGTAATTTTTTCTTTCTTTTTCATAAGCGCATTAAAATTCTTCTGTAATTCGCTTCGCCGGGAGACAAGCTGCTGATACTGATTCTCTAACTGCTGCCGTTGCGTCAAAAAGCTCTGCGCCTGAGTGAATAACCCGGCCATTTGTTGTTTCTTATCCAACAATAAATGACAAGATAACGTACCTTGCCAGCCCATTAATTCTTTCAGTCTGGTAGACACTGCTAAAGCGCGCGTCTGGCAAATCTGCTGTTCCGTAATAATCGCCTGTTGCTGCTGATCAAGTACGGTAAGCTTGCCGCGTAATTGCTTTTCACGCCGCGCGATTATCTCCAGCAAAGTTTCCATGATCACTCGGTGAGTATTTGGTGTAATTTTTCTATAAGTAGCTCGGGTCCGCATACTTCATCCTTACTTTGTCGCAAAAATGTGCAAATATCCGGATAGGTATCAATGGCTTTGTCAGTATCAGTATCAACTCCTCGCTGGTATTCCCCAATGCGTATTAACAGTTCAACCTCCTGGTAAAGCGCCAGGCGCCGCCGCAATATCGCCGCCAGTTGACGATGCTCATGGCTGGTAACGACTGGAAAAACGCGGCTGAGCGTTGCCAGCACGTCAATGGCAGGATAATGCCCCCTCTCTGCAAGCCGCCGGGATAGCACAATATGTCCATCAAGTAGTGAACGGACTTCATCCGCCAACGGCTCATTCATATCATCGCCTTCCACCAGTACCGTATAAAATGCGGTAATACTGCCTTTTTCCCCCATTCCTGTACGTTCTAAAAGTCGTGGCAATGCACTAAATACGCCTGGCGGATATTCTCCAGAAACTGCGGTCTCTCCGGCGGCCAGAGCGATTTCTCGTGCGGCCCTGGCATAACGCGTCAGTGAGTCGGCAAGCAAGACGACTCGCTTTCCATTATCGCGAAAAAATTCTGCTATCGTGGTAGCCACAAACAGCGCCCTCACGCGCTCTAAGGCGGGTCTGTCAGAGGTTGCGACAACAATGACACAACGTTTTCGGGTCTCTTCAGACAGTGTAAAATCGATGAATTCGCGGACTTCTCGTCCACGTTCACCAATTAACACCAGAACATTGCTGTCTGCGTCTGGCGCATTACACAGCATCGCCAGAAGCGTGCTTTTCCCCACGCCAGGAGCAGAAAAAATACCCACTCGTTGCCCTTCGCCACAGGTCGCAACGCTATCAATAGCGCGAATCCCCGTCATTAATGGTTGAGTGATAGGCTGTCGAACCATTGCGGGAGGAGGCATTGCATCATAGTCTTTCCAGCAGACTTCTGGCAGTTCGCGGCCATCAAGGGGACGACCAAAACCATCAATGACTCGCCCTAATAACGCTTCGCCCACGGGAACCTGATGGCGTCGCCTTAAGGCCATCACTTGCTGCCCGCAGTGAAGTCCGATTGTACTCGTAAAAGGAGATAGCAAAGCTTTGCTGCCATTAATCCCCACGACTTCAGCAAGTTCTTCTCCAGGCTTTATACAGCACAACTCACCCATAAATACCCCAGGCAACCACGCATTTAACAACGTTGCGCTGACATCCTGAATTCGGCCCCATCGACAATAACCATCGGGGGGCGGATATTTCAGCCTCAGACGTTGCATCAATTCATTCTTCATTGTCCGCCAACTCCTCTTCGCTAAGGTCAATACTTTCTACCACTTGTATAAGGCTCTCCTCTCCTAATTCCTGCCATGACAAAATCGGTACGTCGAACAAGGTGGCTTCTGTAATTTTTCGCAAGAAACGTCGGGTGTCGACAGAAGTGACAATGAATAATTTGGCTGACTGCTTCAGCGCCTGCTCGATAAGTTGCAGGATCTGCGTCTTATGACGAGACGACAGCGCAGTATAGGTCCCCATTGCCGTCTGGCGAATGGATTCACGCACGAGGTTCTCAATACCTTCGCCGATCCGCAAAATCGGCAGCGGTTTTCCTTCCGGATTAAGACGACGCAGAATATGACGGCGAAGCGCGATACGGACATATTCTGTCAACATCAGGACATCTTTTTCACGTGGCGCCCAGTCAATTAAGGTGCCGAAAATAAGACGTAAATCTCTAATAGAAACCCGTTCTGATACAAGCCGTTGCAAAGTTTCAGCGATTTTATTAATGGGTAACTGGCGTTGAAGCTCTTTCACCAGCTCAGAGTAGTTTTTTTCCATCGCATTCATTAGATAACGCGTTTCCTGAACACCAATAAACTCTCCCATATGCCGAAGCAGGACACATTTTAATAAGGCAGAGATACGTTGGCTGCCCGCGAAAACGTCCAGTCCAAAACCTTGCGCCTTATGGGCCATGTCTTTTGTAAGCCAACAGATCTGCCCCATCCCGTTCGGTAACGTCTGGCTGTCACCCACCACACTAGCGTCCGCGCCTATCAATAAATAATCCGCCTGAGCGGGAATAGATAAACTAAATACGGGTTCCTGATATAGCAGTACCGTCAATTTTTCGGTGGGTTCAGGCAAAACCTCAATATTCACCTCAGGGAGAGGGACGCCGGTATCCTCAAATAAAAACCATCTCATGGCGTCAATATCACGAATCAGGTCGGCAGAATGTAACGTCGGGCTAAGACGTAAGATTAGAGGACATGCGCCGGGAACCATACTATCTTTTTCCGGTGCTTCGACGCCATTTGCGGAAACCACAGACTTTTTGCGGCGAATGAGGATAATTGGCAATGCTAACAACGCTGAAAAGAAAGCGAGAGTGATAAAAGGAAAGCCAGGAATTAAAGCGAGGAGCATTAAAACCACAGCGGTTAATATGAGCGACTGAGGTTGTCTGGCAATTTGAGAACTCAACTCTGTCGCCAGGTTCTGGCGTTTCTCACCCGGGACACGGGTGACAATAATTCCCGCGCTAAGGGAAATCAGCAGCGATGGAATTTGCCCACATAAACCATCTCCGATTGACAGTACGCTATAAGTGTGAACAGCCTCACTCATCGACATATCATATTGTACGATAGCGATAATGATACCGCCGATAATGTTCACCAGAACAACAATAATACCGGCAATCGTATCGCCTTTAACAAATTTCATCGCACCGTCCATCGCACCGAGAAAGCGGCTTTCCTGCTGGACATGCTGTCTTAATGTACGGGCATGGTCTGCATCGATAACTCCGGCACGCAAATCGCCATCGATACTCATTTGTTTGCCTGGCATCCCATCAAGCGAGAAACGTGCGCTAACTTCCGCCACCCTCTCGATACCTTTTGTAATGACAATAAATTGCACGATAGTAATGATGGTAAATACGACCAACCCAACGGTGAGATTTCCTCCTACGACAAACTTACCGAAAGCATCCACAATATTACCGGCATTATGTTGTAACAGTACCAGCCGTGATGTGCTGATTGTGAGTGACAAACGATATAATGTAGTAATAAGTAATAAAGACGGAAATACCGATAAATCGAGAGGGTCACTAAGATAAATAGCAATTAAGAGCAGGATCACTGAAAACATAAGGTTGATAGTAATCAGGATATCAACCATCCAGGTCGGCAAAGGTAACAGCATCATCACAATAGCGATTAATAACACCGTCGCCAGAACCATATCCTGCCGACCCGCGCATACACTGAGCCACTGTTGCGCCCTGACTCCCTCACCTAACCATGAACGCATTGCGACTCCAGAAATTTTATTTGTCGATGATGTAATCGTAACCAGAGCTCGGCGGAGCTGGAAAGAGGTGGAGAACAACTCATTGCAAGCCCATCGCGCAACAAAAATAATCGTTGAGGAATACCCTGGAACGCTGCGGGTTTCCAGTTAGCCAACGCTTTAAAAAGCAGTTCTTCGTCTAAGAAGGTTTGCTTGAGTATCTGACATAAGTGAATACGACCGTTATGATAGTTTAGATAGGTTTCATATTGTCCTTGCCGCCAGAACATATTGGTTGCTAAAGGCCGTTCAGCTAATCCTGCTAATTGAATAAAAAGCTGAATATTACGTTCAGTAATGAGATCCCAATCCATCCTGACGCCTCATGATGAGCCAGAAAGCCAATTTACCTAAATATTGAAAGCCAGGTATCAGAATAAAACCTGATTTATCTTTACTTCACGAAGCGTTTCGAGAATTTGTTCACGTTGATCTTCGTCGTTAAAACAGTTATCGGGTATCAGCATAAACTGCGCATCAAGTTGTTGGAGTAACCGATTGAACATCTTCGATGAAGAAACTATAGCGGTAAGTCTATCAAGCAACCAATCACTGAAAAGCCAGCGCTCACAAATAATATCGAGTAGTAGTGGCAGTAATGTATTAGGCGGCAACTGGCAAATCCACTCCTCACGCTGGCACTCTTTTTCAAGGCCAAGGAATAACAACAAACGACGCAAACGTACTAATGCTGCGGCCAAACGACTTTGCTCCGAAGGTTCGATGCATATGCTAAGTTCAAAGGCTATTGCTCTTAGCAAAATACGGACCCGTTCACAGCGATCCGGCCAGTCTGCCACGCGTCTGAACCACTGCGATAAGGGCATTTCATCGTTGTCTATCGCCTGTTGCATAAAACGCTTCAGCGAGGACAGCGTAGCGGTATCCACTTCGCCAAGTTCCAGTAAACTAAAAACGGCAAGTTCCCATCCCTCCTCCGCTGTAAGCGTATCCAGTTGCGATTGCAAAACGCGTTTTTTCTTTTTTGACAACCCGCCGGCAGTAAGCGCCATTGCAAGAGCAATAATTTGATACGCATTCTGTAAATCAGGATCACTATTCTCTTCAGTAAGCGGACGCAACGTTGCCCCATTATCCTCCTGTATTTGTTTTATCAAACGCAGCAAAGCCTGCTGTCTGCGCTCCAGTTTCTCAGCATCCGTGAATTTATAACTTTCGCGCAGTTTACCACTCAGCGCCATTCCTATTTCTTCCATCGTCTCATAGAGCGCTGCCCCCGTCGTTTCCTGTAACTCCTGGAGAGCTAACATTGAAGGCGAAATAACCTCTTGTTCCTCTATAACCTGACCAGGGGTAAATGCTGTAGGGGGCGTCATTTTTATCTCATTAATTTTAATATTCATCGCTACCTCTTTTATCTTCACCATTACGTAACCATTTCAGTAACGCGTTGAAATGACGAGAAAGTGAAAACTCAACGGCATATCGTGTTGAGGAGAGTTCAGCCTGATCGGGAGAGAAACCAGGCTCGATAATCAACGTAAACCGCTTGCCAAAAGTTTCACGCATCAATGCCTCTTTTTCAGGATGAATACGCAAATAAAGCGCTCCCTCTTCCGCCATAGCCGTGGCCTGGCGTGCCAGACGATGGCACATAACACTGTCTACCGACTGTTGGTCGAACCAGGCCAACAGAACCTGTTCTATACTATTTTTAATATGATGCGCTGCGTGATCGACCAATGAACGAAATTGATTTTCATCGTCTTGTAAATGTTTTACATGCTGTTCCAGCCATTCCACTTCCATTTTTTCCAGCGTATTTTTACGCAACCACGCTAGTTCTTGTTGCTGCTCAACTTTCTGTTCACGCTGATAACGATAGGCGTCTCGGATGATTTTTTCAGCCTTACGGTAAGCGGAGCTCACAATAGCATGTGAAACTCTCTTAGCTTGTTGCTCTTGTGCAAATAAAGTTAATTGTAATGTTATCCACTGTGACTCAATAATATTTCGAGCGGGTAGCTTATGGTTAATTTCCGTCAGAGGAAGTGAAGTAAAACTCATAGCAAATGCTCCATGAAGATAATCTCGGTAAGAGAAGTCTTCGGCCAAAGTATACGCTGCGGAGGGGGTAATAATACTAATAGCGCATGTAAAACCGCATCGTCATGCGCTTCCCGATTAAGAATGGCGGTACCGATCTGCAATGCAGTTTGTTGCATCACTTGCGGAGGAAGTAATTTGCCATCTCTTTGCCCCAACCAACCATATAGCTGCCAGATCTCATCCTCGCTAAACCACTGTAGAAGCAATTGCCGATACTCTGGTAGCATAAAATAGTCACTACACCTGAGTTTGAATAATCCCAGCCCAAAGGCAAATGCCGATATACGCGGCGCAAGACGAACCTGCCGTTTTTGCCTGTCATTTAAACAGGCTGGAATAACAGAGCTTCCTCTTAGTCTATTTAACGCTCTGTCAAGAAGACGATCCAACTCGGGCCGATCGCCATAACGCCAGCAGTTTGAAGGATGAAAACCCAGCTTATCCAGCCATTCCGGTACAGCGTAACGAGCAGGTTGCCAGAAATAACGATAAAGTTGCAACACCTCGGGATCAGGTCGGCTCAAAAACGGCGTCTCAGGCAAAAATAGCCGATCAGGATGCCCACTCCTAATAACAGTCCTGTCAACGATAACATCAACTGATAAGGGTATTTCATCAACCACTTCTCCACCTTCCCTTTATTGGCGTTGATCACGTCCATAATCCAGAATGTTTGTCTCGCGGGTACATCAGGTACCATTCTGAATTCAGCAGGCTGCATCAAGATACTAATCTTACTGTATTGCAACCCAGGGATTGACATCTCTATTAAATCTTTAATTTTTACCCGAAAGGCCTCCATATTGACCTGAGGTGAATATTTTATAAATACGGCAACTGAGCTCGGAGAAGCGTTACTTCCCTCATCATAAGTCGGTAGCACAATGGTCACTTTTGCATTAATCACGCCCTCCATCTGACTCAGCATTCCTTCAATTCTTTGTTCTTTTAAAAAATTAATCTTCTGCTGTTCTTCCTGGGGTGATACCACTAACTGATTAGCCGGAAACATCTTATCCGCCGTTGTAAACTGCCTATGCGGATAACCGTTAAGTCTAAGTAGCTCAACCGCATTAATAAACTGCGACTGCTCGACACGTAAGGTTACACCATCCTCTTCCTGTTTTTTTTCCGCATCAATATGATGCTGCATAAGTAATGCCAGCATTTGATTCGCCTCATCTTCTGGCAATGAGCGATAAAGATCCACATCACATGCCGTAAGAAAGAACGTAAGGACAGTAAGAAATACTATACGATGAACCTTCATGCCATGTTATCCAGCTTATTAAGCGCTTGCGATGCTGCGCCTGATATTCTGGCAAGATAATCGACGCCTACCGTTAACTGCATATAATCCATTTGTCTGGTCAACATAACCTGCGGTAATAAAGCACTGGCGTTACTGGTGGATGCTTCATCTTTCAGCAATTGTTCAAAAAAATTAATTTGCTCCTGGCTCGGTTCTGCAGAGGACTTTACATAAGATTGAGTGCTTACAGGCACTACGCTCATATCAGAAATATTCAATTTTCAAACCCCTCATTTGGTGCAGGAAATAACAGACGCAGCGCCATAGCCTCTGGCAAATCTATATCCGATAAAATTTTCGCGGCTTTTAGCGGCTCATTTAAACCCGCCAACAATAATGCCAGACATACCAACTGTAATTTTTTATCCGGAACAATAACCGTTAGCGCTGGTAACATCGCATGTACCTGGGAAATCAGGCTATGGTTAACGCCCGCAAACATGATTTCCAGCAGCAACCGTCGAACATCGTCGCTAATAACTTCAGATTTTAGCAATGATTCCACTAAGCATATCCTTGATCATTTTGATCAGTGAACTTTCGTAATTAATAAATGTAGAATACTGCTGTAAGGCAAATTGCGCTTTAATCATCGATTCTGGGTTGAGCAAATCATTACCATTCATTTTGTCATTAATGGCCTGGCCTGCCTGGTGCGCCATGTGGGAGAGCATATCCACTAATTGTGCAATATCCATAATGCTTTTCCTTAAAATAAATACATCGTAAGGATACTGGCAACATAGCAAAATTTAGAAAGCAATGAACATCCGGTATATACCTGAAAACGATTACTCCGGCGCACGTTGTTCTGGCGTTACCTGAGCCAGCAAACGATATAATGGGCTGCTGACCTGCATACCGGTCATTGCCATCCCATCCATACCGAAGCGAGTAAAACTCATTAGTCCATAGGTAATATCATTAAGACGCTCTAATAAATGAGGCTGTAGTCCCAAACTACCACTCCAGTATGAATGAGTCATTACCGTCGCGGTTAAGGCTAATCTACCGCCCAGGGAGACGGCTTTAGCAATCGCCATACTTTTGCGTTGATTGGCGAAACAATTAGCAATATAAAAAACGGCATTGCCTATACTGTCGTGAGCCATAGGCAAATGATGTTTATGATGGTAGATAAGACAGGCGACATCCGCGATGGCAATAGCAAGGCCAATCCCTGCCAGGGCTACGAGCGGCGCGCCTCCACCACTTAGCACTGTTAATGCTATTCCAGCGGAACAGCATAAAATCTGTCCGCCCAAAATAACCGTTTGCCAACTAAAAATTTCTTTTGGAAAACACTCTATCACTCGTTTCGCAAGTCCGGCCAATAACCGCTCTTTTCCTTGTTGAGGACCTATTCTACCACTCTCCATATTGGTTTCCGGATGTGGCAATGAGGGACATGGAGGTGATTCCTCAGGCGCGTTAACAGGACGTTGCCCTCCTACCTGAGCATTTGGGCTAACAGGTTTCATGGTTCTCCCCGAGATGTATGACCAGAACTGTCCATTAATGCAGGTGCAGTAGCAGATTGACAGAGCGCTGCCATTTGTTCCGCCAATAACGCACTGGGATCGGCATGAAGTTCATCAACAGAATTTTCCTGATCGTCGCCAGAGGGGCGGGCAAGGCAATAATCCAGTACCGCACCTATCGCCGTCAGGCTAACGGAGGTAATTACACTCCCCATGTCCAAAGAGGCCGCAATATTTTCAGCCGCGGGCAGTGGAAACTGTAGGGGTAAAACCAACATAGAAATAGCGATTCCTGAACGTATTAATAAAGAAAGACAATTAGCAAGGGTGTTAGCGCAGTTAAGACTTGCCCCACATTTTAAGGCCAGCGCACTGACCACAAGAGCAACGCTATCACTGGCGGTTTGTAATGGCTCCTTTTGCTGACATATCGATTGATAATTATGATACGCACAGCAAGCATCCCCAATAGCAATCACGAGCGCCGCCCCCGCAAGAATAGCAATGGGTAATCCTGCCCCGCCAGAAATTACCGCTGCAGCAACCGATAACCCAAACACGACTGTCGCACCCAGCGCACGAATAGTGTATTGCATAAAATGTATAGCATAATCCCTCTGCTGCCTTATTTGTTCAGGCGTAAGCAGCACAGGGGCTGCGGGGGTGCCAGGCGCTGGAATTTCAGGGGGAGGAAACGATACCTCCTTCGCTTGTATATCGGAAGGAGGACTATTACCATCGACTATATTACTTGCCGCTGACGGAATATGAATTTTCATATTTCGTTCTGTTATTTAAGCAATAAGAGTATCAACCATTATTTGCGCATTCTGGCGAATCTCACTCCATGAGGCATCCGCATAACTCATCTTGATTGCGGTTTGAAAAGCCTCTCTCGCCAACCCGGGTTCCCCCATCATTTTGAGACAGACGCCCGTTTGGTAAACCGGTTCTGGATGGCTGGCATCCAGCATCAAGGCATGTCCATAGAAATTAATGGCCGTCGTGTATTCTTTAAGCATCATCCAGGTGCCAGCCAATGCAATATGGGCACGCCAACTCCATGGCTGGGCCATCACCAGCCAACTAAAATCGATTACGGCGCGCGAATAATCCCCCTCCTGCCATGAGGCGTAACCACTGGCATAAACGGTTTCCGGATCAACGGATAATAGCTGTTTCAGAATGTCTTCGGGTATTTTATTTTTCTGATCTTCTTTCATCATCATACCTATTGATTGTTATTTTCACGTGATAATGATTTACGTCAGGAAGGTCATTTAAAAACGTCGCTGGATAAGATGCTCGGCGGATAAAACTGTCCAGTTATCGCCATCAAGCTGTGTAAAGGTCGCTCCCATTACTGTCAGGATGCGCAATAATTTCCTGCGTAGCATGGCTTTTTTTTCATCCAGAACGTCGGTGATTATCAACATCTTTAAACATGTTAACTGCGGGTGATGCACAAATATCCCGCGTAAAAGTCCCAGTAAGTGAAACAATTGCTGTGGTCGAGGTTGCCCGGGCGTCAGGCGCCTGAACTCACAAATAATCATTTCTTTTGCCTCAATACGATAGATCACCAGGTAAGGCGATAATATAAACTGCTGCCCAAGTAATATGGCGGTCTCCCCTAAATATGCAGGCTCAGTAAACACCTGATGCCGACGCAACCATTGCTCTATTTCTTGCACCATGTTTACCTCGTTAATGCCCGGAGTATTTCAGCAAGAACCGTGACCAGTGACGACCCCACGCCGATGATTTGCTGCATAATTTCAGTTGCTTTCTCCATAATTTCCGTCAGGGATTTATTATAAGATTGGGCCCCATTTTGTTGCAGGTCGGCAATCGCTTTATCTTGATCACTTTGACGTTGCGCTACACCAGCCCCCAGGCCCATGACGCCCCCAGCTGTGTGGCCTACGGCTTGACCCGCTATAAGACCGGTTTCCCCGCCTACGGCCCCTAATCCTATCGTCAGTACACCCGACAACATTGCGCCACCCGCAGTAATCATTGATGCTCTAAACGCTTCATCAATTGTTTTCATTTGCGTCTGTAAAACATTGACTTGCAGTTCCCAGGCCAGCCGTTGTTTTTCTACGTTATAGCTGCGCATGATATCGCGCAGCTTTTTGGCAAGCTCCATTAGCTTCATCCAGATATCATCAAATAACAGAAGCATTGATTCAGTACCCATTCCCTCCCCGGAGGGAGATGGAGTGGAAGAAGGTGTTAACAAGGAAGGCGCTGGTAATACCAGTGCTACGTTACTCGCTTCCATATTTTTATCCTCAGATTAAGCGCGATAGCCAGCTATTCTCGCCTGAACGCTACTATAGTGATCAATGGTATCTAATACATCTCTAAGCGCGGCACCGCTCCCCTTATAAAGCTCCTCTAAGCGTTTTTGTTCTATCTTTTTCTGGTTTTCTGTTTGTTGCATTATGAAATCCAGAAACCGTTGCTGAGTTATTAATTGCTCTATTTTCTTTTCGATCTTCGCTTTTTCTGTGTTAACCATGCCAGTATTCATCTGACTGGCGCCCTCGGTTGCACATCTGATAGCCTGTAAGCCTTTAAATGAACAATCCCTCAGTAAGGCATACAGGATTTTTTTGAACATATTGAAGAGAACTTTATTACGGAATTTTTTTAACAGGAACTTTCCACCTTCTTGCACACATTTTTCCAGGGCTTCTTTTGCCGCTTCTTTTGCCATGGCTTTCACCCCCTCTTTCGTAAAGCTTTTTCCCGCGCTTCGCGTCATATTATTTTCTACGTTACGAGAAAACTCGGCAGCCTCCTCTGCCATCTCATTCGCCATAGCCATTTCACGTTCAAGCGGCTCAAATTGTTTGGAAAAACTTTCGCTCACTTCTTCGCCAAACTTTTCAGCCAACTCCTCTATTTCTGCTTCCCCTGCACCTACCATACGCTCAACCACTTCCTCGCCAAAACCGGAGTCAAGCACTTTTGCAGCTGCGCCAGATAAACCTCTCGTCGCCATAAAAGCACGGCCAATCTGGAAAACATCCAGTGCCAGCGCGACGGCTTCACAACCAAATTGAATCTTACTTGTCACGTCAATAATTGCCTGACAGGTATCGTGGTCAGCACCGCACATCATTGCCGTTTCGGCTCCGGCTTTAACCATTCCTGCACAACCTGCGGCTATATAAGCTACGCCGCTAGCCATTTCTGCGGGATTACCGGACAGAAAACCCTCCACAACTTTTAAGGCGCCAATCACAGTTTCAAATATGCCGGTAATCCAGTCAAAAATAGCGCCAAAAATGCCCGCTTTACGCGCTTTATCCTCCTGCTCTATCGCTTTCTGGATCTGCTCCTGATACTCCTTTACCTGCTTATCACGTAATGCATTTTGCACCTCAGTTGCCCGCTCAAGCTGTTGGCATAACGATTGAGCGTTATTACCAAAAACGCTGAGTATTAATGTCGTCATCAACATTGATAAAACCGCGGGATTGGTCTGCAAAAAGTCAGGCAATGATGGACGCTTATGATTTCCGGGTACGGCATCAAGCAGTTGCTTCAACGCATTGCTTGCCTCCTGAAGACTAATTTTCCCTGATAACAGGCACGCGGCGTTGCCATCGCCAAAAGTAGAATTCACACGATGCTGGCGCTTTCCCAGCGAACCCGAGGAAACGCAACTGACATTGCTTAAGTGATGATGTGTTAAGGCGGTTACTCCTGCGGCGCTGTCGCTATTACTGTGAATTCGATTCATTTTTAGCTCCTGTCAGAAAGTTGCTGTAATATCTTTTCTGCACGCTGTCGGAGAATTTGATGTTCACTGACCTCGCCGCAAATACGCACCACGGCCTTTAACGCTTTGATTGCATAACAGACGTTATCACACGCGAGATAGCATTCCGCTGCGGCCCATGGCGCCTGCGGCGCATCAATCTTAATTTGTGCCGCGCGTCCATAAGCGTATATCGCTTCCCCCCAATGTTTTTGAGCCTGGCAGCATTCCCCTAACCTAAACCAGTAGTCAAATGACCAGGCATCATATATCGTCAACAATTGAAAAAGTCGCGCTGCGCCGGCGAACTCTTTTACCTCCATAAGCTGCATGGCATAGCGATACAGAGTATTAAGCGGCTGTGTAACATCGTCATCCAACAACATACGCAGCGAGCCGCCACGCCGGAAAAACCGCATCGTGTCATGTGCCTGTTGTAGGGTCGGGTCTTTTTTCATGAGTACGTTTTCTGCGCTATCATACTGGAAATTTCCCCCCACTTACTGATAAGCCCTGTCAGTTGGGTAAGGACAGCGTTAAGCTCCTGAGACATTTTTTGAATTGTTATCTGCCCCTGACTCATAAGATCGGTATTCCGGTTGGCGTCATTATCCAAAGCCGCTTTGATCGCCTGTAGGCCACCTTTATCCAGCTTCCCATGATCGCCATATTTAGCCATATAATCATCAATGGTCATACCATCGATGAGAATACCATTATCACGCATGTATTTAATTACATCCTCAGGCACCTCCTCTTTGGTTTTAGCATCCCCTTTGGCTGCTTTAGCAATCACCTCATCCATCTCATTTGACTTTTCCTGGGTATTTCTGGCACGTTCAGCGTTCTTCTGGACTTCAATAAATTTATCGTTTGCGATAGCCTGAATAACCATAAGGAGAATAAGCAAAACACCATACCCTTCGGCAAACGGATTTTGCTGGGATAAGTCATCCTGACTTCCTGTATCAGTGTTACTGACGCCGAAGCTATTTTTAAACACAATAGGGTTTTGACTTCCCCATAAGATGTTTCCTGAAGACATTATGCTTTACCTTTTTGTTTTTCCTGACGGTATTTCCACCGGGGCTTGAGCATTAAGTTGTTTCAGTCGTACTTCAAGTTGTTTAAACAAACTTACTATTTTCTTTAAATCCTTCTCGGCCTCCTGATTAACCCCGGCAACGCCTTGTGGAAATAGATTATGAAGAATACTCTCTGTCTCTCTGCTCTTTTTGGGACTCTCTGCCCTTTCAGCAAGCTGTTGACTCACCTTAGCCCGGATTTGGTGAAATTTTTTAAGACAGTGATTTAGCTGCATGTAACTTTGCTCTAAATCACGATATTCACTAAACGCAGCCTTTTTCTTTATCATCATTCCCCTCCATATACACGATAGATAATTAACGTGCTAACTAAGAGCCTATCCCATTAGGGCTATTTTACTTGCCATTTTGGTCCTGGGCAGTGTTCAAAATCCTCACGTACTACGTGTACGCTGCGGTTTTTGCGCGCTATCCGTGCCCAAACTGGCTACACCAATAACGCCTGGTGGGATAGGCTCTAAGATATTTTTACTTTACTCTTGCTCACTCACTACAAGTGCGCTGTTATGGTAACGATAATAAATAATGTTGATGATATTTTCGGCCTGCTCGATCGCTTCAAGCAATAAGGTGTTTTGCTGATATTGCTGCGGATCCTTTAACTTACCGTTGTTCTCTTCTAACTGTTTCCGGGCAGCCCTTAATTGTAAAATTATGCCTTTGGCCTCTTCACGCGAATGAAGCAGCAAATCTTCTAACCGGGTCAGAGTTGTCATTTTCCACTCACTTAAAATCTAATGGATAGTTAATCAAAGTATCATGATGTTTAATCGTTACCACATCGGCACTCAGATGGACAATTTCTCCTCCATTGGGTAACAATGCCCCTACACGTAAACGCTCTTTATTCGTCAGTAATAAGTAATTACCATGGCGACTCTGTACAAAGCCAGCCACTGGCGCGGGCAGATACTTGCTTTCATCATGAGAAGGCGCAATATCCTGATAAATTAAAGAAAGAGCGGGGTCCTTTTTCTTTAATGCTGCTAACGTTTCTTGCAAAATGCGTTGATGAGATTCATCCAGTACACCACTGATAACAAAAGAGCGCCGCATTGGCGTAACATTGACAAGCCCCACTAAACCGTTCTCTATTATCGCAGAAATAATATCATCCCCCTGAGACTGATGAGAGTGACTAATCTGCCAGTGCAATAACCCGGGAATATCTGCAAGTAATGGTTGAACCTTACGCCATTGCTGATCCATTTGTATATCATCATGAATTAACACGCTCCCCGGCCCTTCGCTGGATACTTCAGCATGCGGGTAACCCATTTTTATCAAAACATCCTGTACCTCTCGTATCAATAAGTCATCACAGATTACACCATCCCGATACATGACCCCCCATGATTCGAGAGTCGCTCTCACCTTTTGCATCTGTTCGCTTGACGAGCAATAACCGGACAACTGCAGGCTTCCATCTTCTTTCCATTGCGCCCGCACATAATGAATATTGCTTTTGTCTAATAAAAACTTAACCCGCAAAGGTAAGTCATTTACCGTTTCAGGCTGACCACTAATACTTAACAGGACACCCATTCCACCGATGAAAATCAAGAATACGCCAGCCAACCACCAGTACCCTGATCTGGAAACGGGTATTTGATAATCAGCAAGTTCACAATCCTGTTTACCAAACGCGATAGCCACTCCCGCAACCTGCAAAACCCCACTGGATGGTAGCGGCTTATTTGGATTAAATCTGCGGCCATTAACTCTAACTCTGGCTTTCCCGGCATCAACAAATAAACTATCTGCCTGTTCTCTCAGAATAATTTTTTCATTTATAGCCAGCGGAATACAAATATCGCATCCCTTCTCCCCCAGTGACAGGTTACCTTCATTCAGCCATACTTCCCGGCCTTGTAAAACGTGACCTAAAAAACGTATTTTCCAGGAACTCTTTGGATTAACCATGAGATATGCCATTATTTACTACTGAGGCTTTAATCAAAAAAAGCCTGATTACACTATGTACTTGAGTCGTATCATTGCGAAACAAATGACCTACAACAGGAATATCGCCCAATAAAGGGATTTTGTTTTGCGAGTGGATTTGTTTACCTTGTTTAAACCCTCCCAGCAATAGACTTTGTCCGGCCAATAATGTGGCTTGCGAAGCAATTTCAGAATTTTGCACTTCGGGCAGCGGGTCTGTTTCGCTTTGCGTATCACTTTGTTGTCCATCCTGAATATTAAGATTAAGCATTATTTTTTGCGTGCCATTGTCATTTAACAAGCGAGGTGTAACGCGTAACAAAGAACCCGTAGTGATGGATTCAAGTTTAGCCACTTTTTCTCCCTGCAGTTTGGTATAGAAAGTAATATTTTTATCCAGCACAGCCTGGATATTATTTAAAGTCACCACAGATGGCTGGGAAAGTACATAAGCCTGAGAGCTTTTTTCCAGGGCATTCAAACGCACCATAAAGTTTGAGGTATCGCTGATTACCGTTGAAAAACCGCTAGCACCACCGTCATTCAAACCTGTATTGAACGCAATTTTCTTGCCACCCAGCGACACTGCCGTTCCCCAGTCGATGCCTAACTGGTTAATATCTCCAGCATTAACATCGATAATTTTCACCGAAATCTCTATCATCTGCTGGCGTTGATCTAATTCTGTGATGAGTTTCCGATACCCGGCCATATTGGCCGCATAATCACGAACGATCACTGCATTCTGGCGTGGGTCGGCAGCAAACATGGGCAATGCCTGTGTAGCGGGTGAACCATTGGTCGTCGATGACGCCGGTACGCTGGTTTTACTCATCTCACGCAATACACTCACGACCCCTGGAACCACGACGGACTGATCGCGATATTGGTATTGGGTATCCATCGCAGTGGCATACTTAAGCGTGTATATACTTACACTCACCGCACTGTCTTTTCGTTTGATTAACGCATTATCCAGCACTGAAGCTAATTGACTAATACGAGTCAGACAGCTGGGAACACCGCTCACCTCCACAGCTCTGGTACCGGTAATTTCTTTAACCTCGCATCCCGGTGATGAAAGGATATTCTGGCTGCGTAAGTAATGAATGAACCGTCCAGTAGATAAAATATTGAAAGTGATAACCTGATGTTTTAATAACGATGCAGGATATACATATAACATGCTGCCATCAAACCAGGTTAGCAAATCATATTGTGCTGCCAGGTTATTCAAAATATCGACCGGTGGTCCAGGCGGAATTTTTCCACTAAATGTAGCTGTTATCAATGGGCTAATAGTAATAGCCGTATCATAGTTCTCTGAGAGCAGATGTAAAACCTCTGCTAATGGCATTTGTCTGGCATAAAGGGTGAAGTCATTACCTTTCCATGATAACTCATTACTCTTTGCTGTATTGAGTATAAATAGTAAAATTAAGATTAAACGTTTATTTACTACCATTTTATACCCCACCCGAATAAAGTTTATGGTGATTGCGTATTACATTTTTTAAAATGCAAGTTAAAGCCAGGTGTTTTTCTATCTCAATAGCAATAAGCTCAGAGCTACTACTTGTGGTATAATAACCGTTTAACCATCCCCCATCCGCTGTGAGCTGTATAGCATAATCATGGACGTCCGGGTGTGCTGCAAGCAGTAGTGTCACATAGGCAAGACAAGGCTTAGGTAAGCTTTCCAGGTCATTTAAGAACAAAGAAATAGAAAATGCTTCTGAGAAAATTTCTCCTCTGGCAGGATGCCCATCAATAGTCATTATCCAGGATCGGCTATTACCTTCGGCCTTGATATCCTGAATTAATGGAATGCCTTTTAAAACTGCCAGCATGAATCCCTCCTCAGACATAAATGGGAGTTTCTATCAAATTCGCTCACAACCACATCCGTAAAAAGCCTGATTCACATTTATTTCGACTATACTCTTCTTGTACAATATCAGGATGCTGTCTACATATACCTTGTCACAGGCGATTCTATCATTCGGGTTTTCCGATAAATTCACAATTACACTTTCAGCATT
>OKAA01000009.1_pt1 | contig 89390 bp, 72 predicted proteins | sample 1611051 | NCBI WGS metagenome assembly OKAA01 (sample SAMN04436707, study PRJEB24849) | human gut metagenome | biome: human gut; feature: NICU; material: stool | host: Homo sapiens | place: USA: Saint Louis, MO | collected 2010-09-04
GGGGGCTCTGCCGGTAATCAGGCAAATATCTGTTCTCCCGTCATCGACTTCCGTCAGTCTTCGAGATCGAGGCCTTTACGTTCGGGCAGGCAGAGGGCGGCGACGCAGGCGATGATGAAGGCGGCGGCGAAGATGATGAAGGCCACGGCCTTGTTGCCGCCGGACAAGGTCAGGAACCACGGCATGAGGAGCGGCGCGACGATGGCGGCGATGCGGCCCACCGCGGCGGCGGCACCGGCGGCCGCGCCACGCAGACGGGTCGGGTAGACTTCCGGGGTCACGGCGTACAACACGCCCCACGCACCGAGGTTGGAGGCGGACAGCAGCATGCCGAACACGAGCACGAGGGCCACGGATCCGGCCTGCGAGAACGCGAAGGCGGCCACGGCGGAGACGGCCAGGAAGATGCTCAGCGTCTTGCGGCGGCCCCAGACCTCCACCAGCCAGGCGGCCAGGAAGTAACCGGGCAGCTGGGCGATGGAGATGGCGAGCGTGTAGCCGAATGACTTGGTCAGGGAGCCGAACTGGTCGGCGAGCAGCGACGGCATCCATGTGAACGCGCCGTAGTAGGAGAAGTTCACGAAGAACCATGTGGCCCAGATGGCGATGGTGCGGGCCAGGTACTTGGAGCCGAACAGTTCGCGCGTCTTGATCTTCGGCAGCGGCTTGCCCTTGGGAGAGGTTACCGGAGCCACTCCCCCGGCTTCCTCGAAGTAGCGCACGGCCTTTTCGGCTTCGTCTTCGCGACCCTTGGCTTCGAGGAATCGCACGGATTCTGGGATGTGCACGCGGGTGACGATCGCGTAGAGCAGCGGCAGCGCGCCAATGGCCAGCGCCCAGCGCCAGCCCCAGTCGCCGGTGTTCGGGATCACGAAGTAGCCAATCATGGCGGCGATGATCCAGCCGACGGCCCAGAACGATTCCAGCAGCACTGTCATGCGGCCGCGCTGTTTGGTCGGCGAAAACTCGGAGACCAGCGTGGAGGCGACCGGCAGTTCCGCGCCCAAGCCCAGTCCGATGATCAGTCGGGCGCCGAGCAGCATGCCGAGCGACCAGGATAGCGCCATGGCGCCGTTGGCGATGCCGAAGATGATCAGCGTGGCGGTGAACACGGTTTTGCGGCCCACGCGGTCGGCGATGAAGCCGCCCACCGCCGCGCCGATGGCCATGCCGACGAAGCCGATGGACAGCACCCACGACTTTTCGGTCGGGGTGAGGTTGAAGTGCGGGTCGGCTGCGATGGCGGCGACTACGAAGGAGACGAGGCCGACGTCCATGGCGTCGAATGCCCAGCCGATGCCGGAGGCGACGAGGAGTTTGCGGTGCGCCTTGTTGAAGGGCAGCCGGTCGAGGCGCTCGTTGCGGGTGAGCTGCGCGGGTTGCGCTGAAGTGGTGGTGCTCACGTCGTTTCCTTTCTGGTAAGTGGCGTCAGATTTAATGGCGGGTCAGGTCGGTGCAGGACTCTTCGATGGCCAAGCTGATGCGTTCGACTTGTTCGCGGGTCAGCGGCTTGCGGAAGGTCATGCGCAATGCCGATTTGGCGATGGACGGTTCGAGGCCCATCGCCAGCAACGTGGCAGGAATCTCGTGGCGCCCGATGGCGCAGGCCGAGCCGGATGAGGCAGCGATGCCGCGCGCGTCCAGGTCGACGAGCAGCGCTTCCCCGGTGACGCCGGGGAAGATGAAGGAGGCGTGACCGGGCAGACGGCGTTCGGGGTCGCCGGTCAGGTCGGCGCGAGGCGCGACCCGGCGAACCGCGTCGATGAGCATGTCTCGGGACGCGACCAACTCACGGTACTGCACCTGCATGCGCGCATTCGATTCGTTGAGTCCGATGGCGAGCGCCACGGCACCGGCCACGTTCTGCGTGCCAGAGCGCAGGCCGCGTTCCTGCCCGCCGCCGGACAGCACCGGTTCGATGGGTGTGCGGCCGCGTACCAGCAGCGCTCCCAGACCTTTGGGGGTGCCGAATTTGTGTCCGGATACGGACAGGGCGTCCACATCCCAGTCACGAAAACGAATCGGAATCTGGCCGGCGGCCTGTACGGCGTCTACATGGATGGGCACGCCGTGCGCGTGGGCGATGCGGACCAGTTCCTCCACGGGTTCCACGGTGCCGACCTCGTTGTTGGCCAGCATGGTGGAGACCAGCGTGGTACGTTCGCCGGCCTCGCCGTCGAGCTCGCGTTCAAGTGCGTCGAGATCGAGATGTGCTTGCGCATCCACGGGAATGTGCACGACTTCGAAACCGAACCATTCGTGCAGCCAATCAGCCGATTGCGCGACGGCCGGGTGCTCGATGGAGGAGATGATGATGCGCGGGCGACAATTTGCCGGCTGTTCGCCATCGGCTTCGGCGAATCCGTAGACCGGCCGCAGGCCCAGTTTGCGCATGCGCGCCATGGCGATGCCTTTGATGGCCAGATTGTCCGATTCGGTGCCGCCTGAGGTGAAGATCACGTCATCCGGCCGGGCGCCCAACGCCGCGGCGAATGATGCGCGGGCCGCGTCCAGTGCGCGGGCCGCGGTTTTGCCGGGCTGGTGCACACTGGCCGGATTGGCGTAGGCCTCGGTCAGGAACGGGGTCATGGCCTCGATGACTGCCGGGCTCACTGGTTCGGTGGCGGCGGCGTCCAGGTACAGTTCGCCGGGTTCACCGGATGCGTTGGGGGTATCGGCCATGACTAGTTCCAATCCAATCCGAGGTCGATGCTGCGCACGGAGTGGGTGAGCGCGCCCACGGAGATCACGTCCACGCCGGTGGCGGCCACGGCTGGCACTCGCTCCAGGCTCATGTTGCCGCTGGCTTCCACGATGGCCTTGCCGTCGATGAGCTCCACGCCGCGACGGGTGTCGTCGAGCGAGAAATTGTCCAGCATGATGGTGTCCGCTCCGCCGGCGAGCACGGCGGGAATCTGGTCAAGGCGGTCGACTTCCACTTCGATATGCGTAGTGTGGCCCACCTGTTCGCGCACGTGGCGGATCGCGCCGGCCAAGTCGATGCCGCGCGCGGCGAGCGCCGCCAGATGGTTGTCCTTCATCATGACCGCGTCGGACAGTCCGTAGCGATGGTTGTGGCCGCCGCCGCAGACCACGGCGTATTTTTCGAACGGGCGCAGGCCGGGCGTGGTTTTGCGCGTATCGACGATGCGGGTGTGCTCGTAGCGGCGCGGCCGGGTGACGGGCCAGTCACAGTCGTCGCCGCAGATGGCGTTCACCGCGTCCACGAAGGCGGCGGTCATGGTGGCGATGCCGCTCATGCGCTGGGTGAAGTTGAGGGCAATGCGCTCGGCGGTGAGCAGGTCGCGTACCGGGCCTTCCACGGTGGCGAGTACCTGGCCGCGCTGGAATCGCTCGCCGTCCTTGATGGCGACGGTGACAGTGACGGCCGGATTCTGTGCGGCGAAGGCTGCGGCGAACACGTCAATGCCGCTCATCACGCCGTTTTCGCGCGCGGTGAGGTGGGCCGAGCCGGTTTCGTCCGCGGGGATGGTGGTCTCGCAGGTGATGTCGCCGTAGGGCGAGTCTTCGGCGAGCGCCGCTTCGACGGCGGTGCGGATGATGTGTGATGTGAGCATGGGTCAGTCCTTGATGTAGGCGACGGAGTGGGCCCAGTCGTCTTGCGGCTCGCTGTAGTCGGTGCGGGCGTGGGCGCCTCTTGACTCGGTGCGGGCGAGCGCGGCGGTGGCGGCCACATAGCCTACGGTGAGCATGTTGCGGTTCTCCAAAGCCTCGACGGTATTTGCGGCAACGGCTTCACCATCGTTTGCGGTCGCATTCGTGGCGCTCTTGGCATCAGCATCGGCCTGGGCGTTTGAGGCGGCGAGGCCTTGGCCGAGTTCGGCGATGGCGGTTTTCAGTCCGGCCTCGTCGCGAAGCACGCCGACGCCATGCCACATGGTGTTCTGGATGCGGGTACGATCCCACACCTTGTCGGCGACGGTATCGTCAGCAGCAGCCGTAGCGGCAGGAGCGGCTAGCGCGATCGACGCATGGTCGAACACGGCACCGGTGGCGGAGTTCAGGAACGGTTCGGGTGCCCAGACCGCGTCGTCACCGTCCGTGACGGCGGCAAGACCGGCGCGGCGTCCGTAGACGAGTCCTTCGAGCAGCGAGTTGGAGGCAAGGCGGTTGGAGCCCATGACACCGGTGCGGGCGCATTCGCCGGCCGCGTACAGGCCGGGGATGGAGGTCCGGGCGTTCAGATCGGTGCGAATGCCTCCCATGTAGTAGTGCGCGGCGGGCGCCACCGGGATCGGCTCCTTGCTCCAGTCGAAGCCAAGCGAACGCGTATAGGCGTCGATGGTCGGGAATCGGTGGGCCAGGAATCTGGCCAGGTCGGGGTTCTCGCGGGCCATCGGCGAGACGTCGAGCATCACGGGCTTGCCGCCTTGCGCCTGCATCACGCGGAAGTTCTCGCGGGCCACGACGTCACGCGGTGCGAGTTCGGCGCGCGGATCAATGTCCTTCATATACCGGTGGCCGTGTTCGTCCAGCAGCACCGCGCCTTCGCCGCGCACGGCTTCGGAGACGAGGAAGTGCTCGCCCACGGCCATGGCGGTGGGATGGAACTGGTAGAACTCCAGATCGGCGACCTGGGCGCCCGCACGCCATGCGGCGGCGAGGCCGTCCGCGGTGGCGACCGGCGGATTGGTGGTGTACGGGTACATACGGCCCGCGCCACCGGTGGCCAAGATCACCCGGTCGGCGGCCAGACCCTTGTCCTGCCCGTCGATCAGCAGGTGGACGCCGGCGATGTGGCCGTCCCGCACGATGAGATCTTTGAGGAAGGCGTTCTCGATGATGTGGATGCGCGGGTTCTTGCGCACCATGGCGGAGACGTCCAGTTCAAACACTTTGCCGGTGGCGTCTCCCCCGGCATGCACCACGCGAGCGCGCGAATGAGCCGCTTCCAGGCCGCGCAGCATGTGTCCATGCGCGTCGCGGTCGAAGTGGACGCCGGCCGCGGCGAACTCGCGGACGCGCTCCGCACCCTCACGGGTGAGGATGTCCACGGCCTTCGGGTCGCACAGGCCGTGGCCCGCGGCCATGGTGTCGGTGGCGTGCAGCTTCGGGTCGTCGTCGGAGAAGATGGCCGCGGCGATGCCGCCCTGCGCATGATAGGTGTTTGATTCCACCAGTTCGGCCTTGGTTACCAAGGTCACGTCGTGTCCGGTGCCGGCCACGGCCAGTGCCGCGGACAGTCCGGCGACGCCTGCGCCCACGACGACGATTTCAGTGTTGCTCATTGTGTTGCTTTCCTCTGTTTTTGCGTCATCTGCTCCCCTCAGTCCGCTACGCGGACAGCTCCCCTCATGTACGAGGGGCGCCAGGGACGGATCACGGGTGAACGCGCAGCATGCGCTCCAGTGCCACCTTGGCTTCGCGGGCGGTGTCTTCGTCCACGGTGATGCGATTGACCACGTTGCCGGCTTCGAGGTTCTCCAAAGCCCAAGCCAAGTAGGCCGGGTGGATGCGGTACATCGTGGAGCAGGGGCAGACCACGGGGTCCAAGCAGAACACGGTCTTGTCCGGGTACTGCGCGGCCAGACGGTTCACCAGGTTGATTTCGGTGCCCACAGCGATGGCGGATCCGGCGGGCGCGTTGGCGATCTCCTTGACGATGTACGCGGTGGAGCCAGTACCGTCGGCGGCATCGACCACCTGCATCGAGCACTCGGGGTGCACGATCACCTTGACGCCCGGGTATGCCTTGCGGGCACGTTCGACCTGTTCGACGGTGAAGCGCTGGTGCACGGAGCAGAAGCCCTTCCACAGAATCATCTTGGCACGGGCGTAGTCGGCCGGATCGGCGGCGCCTCCCTGTGCCTTGAACGGATCCCACAGCGGCATCTCGCTCAGCGGAATGCCCATGGCGCGGGCGGTATTGCGGCCCAGGTGCTGGTCCGGGAAGAACAGCACGCGCTTGCCGCGGGCGAACGCCCATTCCAGCACGGCGTGCGCATTGGAAGAGGTGCATACAATGCCGCCGTTGCGTCCGCAGAACGCCTTCAGTGCGGCGGAGGAGTTCATGTAGGTGACCGGGATGATCTGCTGCAAGCCATCGGAGTCCGGCTGGGTGTCGCAGATCTCGCCGAGCTGGTCCCAGCATTCCTGGACCTGGTCGATGTTGGCCATGTCGGCCATCGAGCAGCCGGCGGACAGGTTGGGCAGGGTCACGCTCTGTTCGGGCGTGGAGAGGATGTCGGCGGTTTCGGCCATGAAGTGCACGCCGCAGAACACGATGTGGTCGGCGTCCGGACGTTCGGTGGCGTTCTTGGCCAGCTGGAAGGAGTCGCCCACGAAATCGGCGTGCTTGATGATCTCGTCACGCTGGTAGAAGTGGCCCAGAATCAACAGTTTGGAGCCGAGACGCTGCTTGGCGTCGGAGATGCGCTGCTGCAGCTCCTCGTCGGAGGCCTTGCGGTACTCGTCCGGCAGCACCTGCTGGCGCGGCGCGTTGGCGGGCAGACGGTCAAGCATCGAGGCACCTGGACCGTAGCTGGGTGTGGTGGTGTCGAAGTGCCATGGGTCCTGGGTCAGTCCTGCATCGCAGGTGCTTTGCGCGCCCAGCTTGGCGATGATCTCGTCAACGGACGGCGCAGTGAATAGTGCGGTCATAGTGGTTCCTTTCCTATATACGTCTGTGATGCCGGCCCGAAGCGGGTCGGCGGGAAAAATCAGATGCGCGCGGATGGGATCAGCGCGTCGAGAGCGTCTTCACGCTCGCCTTGTCTGGACAGTTCCACGATGTCGTCGCCATCGGATTCGTGGGGCGTACCGTTCTCGACAGGTCGTTTGGGGATGTAGCGGTAGACGGTGGCCGGTCGTTGGCGGCCTTCGCGCATCTTCTCCCCGGTGTCTTCAAGATCGCCCGAGGCAAGCATTTTGCGGCGGAAGTTCGCCAAGTCGAGGGGTTCGCCGCCAATCGCCTCATAGACGCCGTGCAGTTGGCGCAGGGTGAACGTGGGGCCGAGCAGTCGGGTGGCCACGTCGGAGTATTCGATTTTGGAGCGCAGGCGGAGCAGCGCGTAGTCGATGATCTGGCGATGGTCGAACGCCAGCTCGGGCAGTTCGTCTTCGGGGAACCATCGCACGTTGTCACCGTCCTCGAAGCCCGCGGCCTCGGTCTGGCCGACGAGCGCCCAGTACACGACGGATACCATGGGCAATCCGCCATGGGACCGGGTCGGGCCTCCAAAGGTGTACAGCTGTTCGAGGTATCGCGGGTGCAGGTCTGTGGTCGATTCGAGGGCCGCGTAGGCAGACTGTTCCAACGACCGGTCGGAGCGCAGGTCACCGCCGGGCAACGCCCAGCAGCCCAGGAACGGCTGACGGACGCGCTTGACCAGGGGCAACCAGAGACGGGAATGGGCCGAGTTCGCGGCGTTGCCGGAATCGGCGGCACTGTTGCCGGTATCGCCTTCCGGGCCGAGTGCCAGAATCACCACTGACACGCCGACCTGTGGCGGTGCGCTGCGGCGCTCGGACACATTGCCGAATCCCATGCCATGCCTCTTTCCATACCGGTTGTTCTCCCTGCATTGAGAGCATAGCACTACTTATAGTCACAATGACCATAAATCGCATATTGGATGTTCCAGCGCACGAATATTGGTCAGTTAGCGGGCCTCAATCGCTACGAAATCACGTCCGTATCTTCCGATTTCGACTGTGTCATTTCGGCGACGGACGGGAGGAACGGCGCTAGGGAGGGTAGTTCGTCGAGACTCTTCAGGCCCATTTGGTCGAGGAAGAATTCGGAGGTAACCAAGAGGGCCGCGCGGGATTCGGGGTCCACGCCGTCTTCCTTGATAAGGCCGCGTACCGTGAGTGAGCGAATCACGCCATCGGAGTTGACACCGCGGATCGCGGCCACTTGGGCTCGGGTGACGGGTTGGCGATAGGCCACGATGGCAAGCGCCTCCAGTGCGGCCTGACTGAGTCTCGCAGTCTGGCCGTCGGTGACGAATGATGAGACGACCGGCTCGAACGCGGCGCGACTGGCGAACTGCCAGCCACGAGCGGTGCGGCGTAGTTCGAAGCCGCGCGGGCGGATGTCACGGGATTCATCGCCCTCATAATCATCGTGCAGGGCTTGCAATGCCTCTTCGACTGTGTTGCGGTCCAATGCCAAAATACGGGCCAGCTCGGTGGCGGTCTGCGGCTGGTCGGCGACCATCAGAATCGCTTCCAGACAGGCGGGCAGCCCGCCGGGAAAAACGTCTACCGTGAAATCCACGTATTCGGGGTGCATCTCCTCCACTCCCCTCACCGCGGCCTTTGCGGATTCAGCCGTCGATTCGGCATCCGCCATGTGTTCGGTTGCATTCGTTGCGTCAATCCGTTCAGTCACCAATCGCCGTCCTTACGCAAAATCGCCTTCGGAAATGTTCACGTCGCTCATCGTTTCGTCTACGCCGGGTACCCACCTCAGGTGCAGTTCGGCAAACGGACCATCTTGCTGATACTGCAGCACACCTTGTTTGAAGAACACGAGCACGGCCATGAACCGAGCCACCACCTCAATACGAGAAGTGCAGTCCCGGGTCAATTCGCTGAACGACATCGACTGGTCGCTCTTGGATTCCAGTGCCGCGATCAGCCGGTCGCGCACCACCAGCGATTGGGCCCGCAGATCGACCAGCGGCACGTGCAGCTGGTGGATCGATACTTCGGAGGCGGGCGCGTTGGCGATGACCTGGGCGGCCAGTTGGGCGAGTTCGAGCGGGGTCAGCGTCCATACCAGCTCAGGCAGCATGGCGGCAATGCCCTCGTCCATGGCCGCCGGATGCGGGAATCGGCCGGCATTGGCGGCGATACGCGCCCGGAAATCACCGGCGGCCTGCTTGTAGGCGCGGTATTGGAGGAGTCGGGCGAACAGCAAATCGCGTTCGCGCAGCGCCTCGAGACTTTGCTCGTCGTGCTGGTTGTCTTCGCCGCCGGGCAGAATCGCCACGCTTTTGGCCTCGACCAGAATAGAGGCGATGTCGAGAAAGGCGCTGGCCTCATCCATGTTTTTCGTGAAGTCGAGCCCGCGCACGTATGTCAGGAATTCCTCGGTGATCGAGGAGAGGGAAACTTCGGTCAGCTCGAGTTTGTTGTTGGCGATCATGCCGAGCAAGGCATCGAACGGACCGGAATAGACTTCGAGGTTGACCCGGAAGCCGGAAGTGGCGGATTCCTCCGTGCTGATTTCGGCTTCCGCGGAGCTCCCCTCAGCCTCGCTACGCGAGCCAGCTTCCCTCAGAGAGGGGAGCCGAGAAAGGGAAGTCTCATTCATCGTTTATCGAAACAATCGTTACGCCACGATGCCGCGAGCAATGAGCTCACGTGCCACCTCACGGTATTCCTTTGATGTCTTGTGCTCAGGGGCATAGACCACCACGGGCGCGGCGGCAACCGTGGAATCGGGCAGTTTGATGGAGCGGGAGATGAACGCGTGGAACACCTTTTCGCTGAACGCCTCGTAAATGCGCTGGCAGACCTCTTCGCAGTGCAGTGTCTTGGTGTACATGGTGATGAGCACGCCATCCACTTCCAATGCGGGATTGATGCGGGACTGCACTTTTTCGATGGACTGCATCAGCAGGGCCACACCGCGCAAGGCGAAGAATTCGGCGGCCACGGGAATGATCACGCCATCAGCTGCGGCAAGCGCGTTCACGGTGAGCAGGCCGAGCGATGGCTGGCAGTCGACGATGATGAGATCGTATTCCGACTTGAGCTTGCGCAGCACGCTGTTCAGGATCTGCTCCCGGCCCACTTCGGTGACCAGCTGGACCTCGGCGGCGGACAAATCGATGTTCGCCGGAATCACATCGACGTTCTCGAATGCGGTGTGCTGCACCACATCATGTGGGTCCACGGAAATATCGAACAGCGCGGTGTGAATCGTGTTCTCCACGGTATTCGCGTTGACGCCCAGTCCCACAGTGGCGGCGCCCTGCGGATCGAAATCGACGATAAGCACGCGGCGGCCATACTGGGCCAACGCACCGGCGATATTGATGGAGCTGGTGGTCTTACCTACGCCGCCCTTCTGGTTGCACATGGCAATGACACGCGCCGGACCGTGCTGTTGCAGCGGTTCGGGTGCAGGAAAGGTTTCGTATTCACGTCCAAGCAAATCGGTAGGCATACTGTCTACCTTATCAACATCCGGGTTCGCTGGGGGTGCAACGACATACGTTCCTGCCATAGGCAGCGTTCCTTGACGGAATGCGCTGTCTTTATCGCGGGTGTCTCGCCAGTCGTCCATCGTTGCCCTCGCCCCCTTTGCCGGGAATACCTGCTCGCCCATCCTAATGTACTCGCCGGGCTCGCCTCGGAACACCGTTCTGCAGCGGACATTCCAGTGTTCCGAGGTTTATGAATCTCGTCTCGTACTATGTCGATGCGCTTACTCGGTGCGCAGTGCGGTGGCCGGGTCTTGCTTGGCTGCCTTGCGCGAGGGAATCAGGCCGCCGATCAGCGTGAGCACCACGCTTAGGATCACCAGCACCACGCCGCCGGTCACCGGCAGGGCGGCATTGACGTCCGCATTGCCGATGAAGTGATGCAACACGGCGTTGATCGGAATATCGAGCAGCACGGTCAAGCCCACGCCCAACAGGCCGGAGCATAGGCCGATGATGCCGGTCTCCGCATTGAACACCTGGGACACGTTGTGCTTCGAGGCACCCATTGCGCGTAGGATGCCGATTTCCTTGGTGCGCTCCAGCACCGAAATGTAGGTGATGATGCCGATCATGATCGAGGAAACGATCAACGAGACGGACACGAACGCGAAAAGCACGTAGGAAATCACGTTGACGATGGTGGTCACCGAACTCATCATGAGCCCCACGTAATCCGTGTAGGTGATCTTGTCTTTCTTCGAGACGGTGTTGTTGTAGTCGGTAATCGCGTCGGCGATGTGGTCCTTGTCTTCGAAGCTGTCGGCGTAGACGTTGATCGAGCTGGGCGCGTCACGACTCACCACACCGAATGCGGCGAGGTTGTCGTCGAAGGTGCCGGTCGACACGTACTGGTCGTAGATCGCGACAAGCACGTCGTTCGAAGCCGTGGCGATATACGAGTCGAAACTGTCGGCGAGCTGCTGTTCGCTCATCGCGGCCATCGCGGCGGCCTGATCGCCAGTACCCGCCGCGCCAGCGGCACCCGCAGCACCAGCCGCACCAGCACCAGCACCAGCGGCGTCCGATGCGCCCGTACCGGACTGCTGCCCGGCACTCATCATCGACATGGCCACGTTCGCCTTCTGCGTCACGCCCAGCGAAGCCACGTAGGTGCGCGCGTCGGCCGCCTTGGTGGCGTCGTCCGAGGGCGAGAACGTCATGCCGTTGAGCACGTTCGTGTTCGGGTTGGCCTTCTGATCGGTGACGATGGCGCTGGAGGCCGCACGGTCGATCAAATCATCGGTCAGGGCGCGCGCGTACCCCACACCAGCGGCCAACGGCGTGGCCGAAGCATCCTTCTTCGCCTTGACGACGCCCACCACCTTGAGTTTGGTGGCCGTTTCGAGGCGCTGTTCGATTTCGTCCTTGTCGTTGCCGATGAAACGGTAGTGACCGTCATCGTCCTTGACGTACTGGTCGGATGCCGGAATCATGTACAGCGTCTGGTCGAGCGCCTTGGCATAGTCGATCTTGTCTTGTGGAGTGCTGACCTTGTCGCCGGCGTTGAGCTTGGACATCATCTCGTGGTAGTCGGAGGCGGGCAGCAGGCCGAGCTCGTACAGCGTGGTCAGCGGCACGCTGTTGTTGTCGTTGAGCACCAGCACCACCTCGTCCTTGGACTTCGGCCATGAACCGTTGACCACTTGGTAGTTGTCGGTGATGACCTTGCCTACGAGCTTGCTGTCGTCCGCTCCCGGCATGATCTCATTGAATGAGTCGGGCGCGGCGTTCTCATCGGTTTTGCCGGTCAGCATCGACATCTGCTGCGAGGTGATCGACGAGGTGCCGGACATGCCGGACGAGCTTGTGGACGCCATCTGCGAGGCCATTGAAGTGGAGTCGCTGGCACCGATCGTCACGCCGTCCGCATTGACCAGCGTGCCATCGGGGTCGTGGTCGAACACGGAGAATTTCACGTCATACGTGTACTGGATACCGGCGGAACCCACATACTGGTGAATCTCGCTCTTGGAATTATCCAGGTATTTCTTGAAGCGGGTCGTTGTTTTCGGTAATCGAACTGGTCAGGCTGGATGTCGCTGATGTACGCGTTCACGCCAGTCGACACCGATAGAATCAGCGCGATGCCGATGATGCCGATTGAGCCGGCGAACGAGGTCAGCAGGGTACGCGCCTTCTTGGTTTTCAGATTGTTGAAGCTCAACGCCAGCGACGTGACGAACGACATCGACGCGCGGCCCATCGTCTTGTGCACGGCCGGCTGTTCGGCCGTCTCATCCACGACAAACGGGTCGGAGTCGGAGCGGATCACGCCGTCGCGCAGGTTGACGATGCGCGTGGCATATTGTTCCGCAAGTTCGGGGTTGTGGGTGACCATGACCACGAGGCGGTCCTTGGCCACGTCCTTGAGCAGGTTCATGATCTGCACGGACGTGTCCGAATCGAGCGCGCCGGTCGGCTCGTCGGCCAGGACGATGTCCGGGTCGAGACCAGTGCGCGGGCGATCGCCACGCGCTGCATCTGGCCGCCGGACAGCTGGTTCGGCTTTTTATTGATGTGTTCGCCGAGTCCGACCTTCTCCAGCGCCTTGCGCGCACGTTCGCGACGGTCGGCCTTGCCGGAACCCGAGGGACCCAGAATCGCGACGAATTCGCTGTCGCGTAGGTTCAGGCTGACTTTGTCAAGCGCCTGTTGAACGAAATCACCGGTTTTATAGCGCTTCGAGATCGATTTGATCTGCAGCATGAATACCTCTTCCTGGCTGACGGTTCGCTGTTATGTACTGTATTGTCACGCCTTGAATTTCCGGCCGACTTTGGTACTCCCCGCCGTGATTCCGCTATGGGCGGACGCGTCGCAGAATGGTGTGTCTCACCGCGCTCTGGGGTGTGAGGTCAGATACGTTTCGATCAGGGTTTCCGGACTTACGTGCGTGTAGATCTGAGTGGTGGTCACGCTGGCATGCCCAAGCAGTTCCTGCACGGTGCGCACGTCCGCGCCACCTTGAATCAGGTGTGTGGCGAAAGAATGGCGCAGGGTGTGCGGATGGAGTGGTTTGGTGATGCCGGCCCGCTCCCCGGTTGCTTTGACGATTTCCCATACCGATTGCCGCGAGATGCGCTTGCCACGTTTGTTGAGAAACAGTGCGCGTCTCTCGGGAATCTTGGCGCTGGAGCGCCGTTCCAACTCGCCACGCCCCGCATTGAGGTATGCGGTGATGGCCCGGCATGCGTAACTGCCCAATGGCACAAGCCGCCGCTTGGAGCCCTTGCCCATGAGTCGCGCGATGTGCTCGTCCAGGTCGATGTCGTCCAGATTCGCGCCGGTGGCCTCCGAGACGCGGCAGCCGGTGGCGTACATGAATTCGAGCAGGGCCTTGTCCCGCAATACCACCGGATCGGTTGAGCCGCCGACTGCCGCCGCGTCGAGCAGACGGGTTACCTCGTCCACGGTGAGTACGTCGGGCAGGGTGCTGGCACCTTTGGGTGCCTTGACTGCGGCCGAAACATCCGCCGTCACCGCGTGCTGGCCGAGCGCGAAACGGTGGAATTCATGGATCGAGGCCAGTCTTCGGGCTTTGGAGCGGGCGGACTCCCCCGCCTGGTCAAGGGCGGCGATGTAGTCTTCGACGTCTTGTCTGGTTATGACGTCCGGTTCGTGGATGCCGCGGGTTTCGAGCCAATCAATGTATTTGGCGATGTCGGATTCGTAGGCGGTGACGGTGGCCGTGGCGAGCCCTCGCTCCACGCCGATGTGGACGAGGAACTGCTCGGTGAGTCTGGTGAATCCGTTGGTCATAGTGCCCATGGTACAAAGAAACCCCGCTCGGAAGCGGGGTTTTCTAGTGTGAAGTCACGACTTCAAGCAATCAGGCCTCAACCGGAGCGTTGACGTCCTCAGGCAGGGCGGCCTTGGCGGCGTCCACGATGGTCTTGAAGGTGTCCGGGTCGGAGACGGCGATCTCAGCCAGAGCGCGACGATCCAGCTCGATGCCGGCGAGACGCAGGCCCTGGATGAAGCGGTTGTAGGTGATGCCCTCAGCGCGGACGGCAGCGTTGATGCGCTGGATCCACAGCTTGCGGAAGTCGCCCTTGCGAGCCTTGCGGTCGCGGAAGTTGTAGTTAAAGGAGTGCAGCAGCTGTTCCTTGGCCTTGCGGTACAGGCGGGAGCGCTGGCCACGGTAGCCGGAAGCCCTCTCGAGAACAACGCGACGCTTCTTGTGGGCGTTCACTGCGCGCTTGACACGTGCCATAATCTATTCCTCAGCTTTCTAAAGTCTTGTTATTTCCGGGTAAGCCCTATGCTCACTTCTGCAGAAGCTGGTGCAGCTTCTTGGCCTGGCCGCCGCGCAGCACATCGTCGGCGGACAGTTCACGGCGCTTGCGAGCGGACTTGTGCTCGAGGTTGTGGCGCATGGCGGAACCGACATGCTTCACCTTGCCGGTGCCGGTGATCTTGGCGCGCTTGGAAGCGGCGGAATTAGTTTTCATCTTCGGCATTGCTGCCCTCCTTGCTGGTTTGCTTCTTGTCGGAAGTCTTCTGAGAAATCGCGGACTGCGCGTCGGCCGCGGCCTGAGCCTGAGGCTCCTGCTTGGCCGCGAGACGAGCCGCCTGGCGAGCCTGACGCTCGGCGCGGGACTCGGCGCCACGACGACGCTGCTCGGACTGGGTGTGCACCTTCTTGCCCTTCGGCGCAAGGGTCATGATGATGTTGCGGCCCTCCTGCTTCGGCTTGGACTCGACGGTGCCGTATTCCTCGACATCGTCGGCCAGACGCTGCAGCAGTTCCACGCCACCAATCGGGCGGGAGATCTCACGACCGCGCAACATGATGGTGACCTTGACCTTGTCGCCTCCGTTAAGGAAGCGGGTCACATGGCCCTTCTTCACGTCGAAATCGTGGTCGTCGATCTTCAGGCGGAAACGAATCTCCTTGACTTCCGCGGTGCTCTGGTTACGGCGAGCTTCACGAGCCTTGATCTTCTCGTTGTACTTGAACTTGCCGTAATCAATGAGCTTGGCGACCGGAGGCTTCGCGTTCGGGGCCACCTCGACGAGATCGAGGTTTGCCTCCTTGGCCAGGTTCAGCGCGACGGAAGTCGCGATGACGCCCACCTGCTCGCCCTTCGGGCCGATCAGGCGTACCTGCGGGACGCGAATCTCGTCGTTAATACGTGGTTCGTCGCTGATGATGACTCCAATCCTCTACTTCAATTCCGTGGCGAGGTCCTTTGCTGGAGTCCTGTTCAATGCTTTGGGTTCATGGCAAGCCAAAACCAGCGCAATATGCGCTCAGCTTCTGCAGACGCATATCAGTTCTTTGCGTCATTCCTGATTGCGCGTTGTATATCGCAATCGCTAGGCTGTTTGCCTTGAACCCGAGGCCTTGAAAGGCTTCCAGGTGGGGTTGCCCCGCTTTCTTGATTTCTCAAGCCAAGTAGGAAGTCTACCATACGCCCGGACATTCGCGGCCCGTGTGTCGATGGGTGGATACCGGCTACTGTAGGCATCATGACTCAGGTATGCGTGATTTTTGGTGCGGGCGAATACTATGCGGGCACGCCCGTGGTTCCCACCGGTGCGTATGTGATTGCGGCCGATGGCGGACTCGACCATACGCGCGAGTTGGGCATCGTGCCCGATGTGGTGGTGGGCGATTTCGATTCGCTGGAGGGCCGGCCGCCCCGCACCGCTGTGCGCACCATCGCGCTGCCCGCGTTGAAGGACGACCCGGACATGCTTTCCGCGCTGAAGGTCGGTTGGTCGGCGGGTTGCCGAGAGTTTCACGTGTATGGCGGGCTTGGCGGCCGTATTGACCATACGATTTCTGGTATCCAGCTTATGGCGCTGCTGGCCCGACACGGGGCAAGCGGGTATCTGTATGGCGACGGGCTCATCGTCACGGCCATCACCGATGGTAGGCTTTCGTTCCCCGCGCATCCGGTGCCCGAGGACGGCCGCATGGTGTCAGCGTTCTCTCACTCCGATGTTTCGCTTGGCGTGAACGAACCGGGGCTGAAATATGAGCTTAAAGACGGCACGCTGACCAATACGGTGGTGCAGGGGGTCAGCAACGAGTTCCACGACGGCGTGGACGCGGCCATCAGCGTGAAACGCGGCACACTGATCGTCACCTTCCCCATCGAAGTGGCGTTGCCACAGGTGAGCAGATTCCATGAATTCGGCGGCGATATCGGCGAGCTGGACACCGAAGTGTCCAAGCTGCTGGTTCGCTGACTTGCATGCCGCGCGCTTGCTCGTGATGATTCGAGACATTCCTCCAAAGGAGAGGAAAATCACATGTCGGTTGCGGGCAATCCGAATTGTGAGCGCTCACAGAAAATACGGCATTTTTACCCAAAACGCACGCTGAAACGTTGCCATGTGTACAGAGTCGGCATTACAGTAGCAACTGTTGGTAAACAATGGCCCGGTGTGCCAAAGCGCGCCAAGGCCACCCTACAAGGGAGAATTACATGACAGTTAAGATTGGTATCAACGGCTTCGGTCGCATTGGTCGTCTCGCCTTCCGTCGCATCTTCGAGCTGCAGGCTCGCGGCGGCCAGGCTGGTGACATTGAAGTTGCCGCCATCAACGATCTGACCACCCCGGCTACCCTGGCTTACCTGCTGAAGTACGACAGCACCCACGGCACCTTCCGTCATGACGATGGCACTCCGGTTGATGTCAAGGCCACCGAAGACTCCATCATCGTCGACGGCAAGGAATACAAGGTCTACGCCGAGAAGGACGCCAACAACATTCCGTGGGTCAAGAACGACGGTGTTGAGTACGTGCTCGAGTGCACCGGCTTCTACACCTCCGCCGAGAAGTCCCAGGCCCACATCAACGCTGGCGCCAAGAAGGTCCTGATCTCCGCCCCGGCCAAGGATGACACCACCCCGACCGTTGTGTTCGGCGTGAACCACGACATCCTCAAGGCTTCCGACGTGATCGTCTCCGCCGGCTCCTGCACCACCAACTCCATGGCCGCCATGGTCAAGCTGCTGGACGAGAAGTTCGGCATCAAGGCCGGCTTCATGACCACCATCCACGCCTACACCGGCACCCAGATGCTGCTCGATGGCCCGCGTGGCACCAAGACCGGCCGCAACCTGCGCGCCGCCGCCATCAACACCATCGCCCACTCCACCGGCGCTGCCAAGGCCATCGGCAAGGTCGTTCCGTCCGTGAACGGCAAGCTGCAGGGCCACGCCCAGCGCGTCCAGGTTCCGGACGGCTCCGTCACCGAGCTGACCACCGTTCTGAACACCGAGACCACCGCCGACGAGATCAACGAAGCCTTCAAGGCTGCCTTCTCCGACACCGATTACTACGGCTACAACGATGAGGGCATCGTCTCCTCCGACATCCTCGGCGACACCCACGGTGGCGTGTTCGACCCGACCCAGACCGACGTCAACACCATTGACGGCGTGACCCTGGCTCGCACCGTGTCCTTCTACGACAACGAGTACGGCTTCACCTCCAACATGATCCGTACCCTGCTGTACTTCGCTGAGATCTCCGAGTGAACCACTGCGGTCTAGGCCGCTACGGTTCGTTTGAGAACTAAGCTGTGAGACCCCCGCCTTGTGCGGGGGTCTCTTCGTAGTAGAACGGTAATCATGGCAAAGAAAAGCAAACATGATAAAGGCGCGGGTTCCACTCCGGCGACAGTCCAACTGGAGAAGGCGGGCGTGGAATTCCACGTATACGAATACGAGCACTCCAACGACCATATGGATGACGGCTACGGCGTGGAGGCGGCCACCAAGCTCGGCTTCGACGAGCATCAGGTGTTCAAGACGTTGATGGCGGACACCGGTTCGGAGCGTGTGGTGGGCGTGGTACCGGTCAGCGGACATATGGATTTGAAGGCCCTGGCTGCGGCTGTAGGTGCCAAGAAGGCCTCTATGGCCGATCCCAAGGTGGCAATGCGCGAATCCGGCTATGTGGTAGGTGGCATCTCGCCGTTGGGCCAGAAGACACGTCATAAGACTGTGTTGGATGAAAGCGCCCTGCAATTCGACCAGATTCTGGTCTCCGGCGGCAAGCGAGGCCTGTCTGTGGGCGTGAATCCACAGGACCTGCTCAAGGTCCTGAACGCCGTTGCCGCACCGATCGGCACGTGGTGACGGAATCAGCTTTCAGTCACTACATTTTCTCGGCTATTCTCTATATTTCGTTGAAATCTCTTCTCTCATACATAAAATTCGAGACTGACGGTCGCATAAATAACGTAACCATCAGTCTCAATTATTGTACTTTACTAACCCCGAATGTTTCACTGCTTTTCAAGAGTGAACTCGTGATCGCCTCCAACGTCAAAAGTCATGTCATTATTTTCAATTGAAACTCTCACAGTATCTCCTGTATTAAGTTCGACATCAAACCAATTATCTTCTGGAGAGCCCGAAACGACCTTCCCATTCTGAATATTAACCAATCCTGCGCCACCCCACACTTCGCCGGGAACGCTATCTATTGTAACTTCATCTCCGGTTTTTTGATCATAATAAACGACATTAGCGGACAAAGTCCCATTCTTATTTATGGTGAAGGTATAATCACATGACAATGAGTAGAATTGCATTTCTTTTATGTTGTCTCCATGACCACAATCCTCCAGCATCCCTTCGTATGTGCCATATGGATTACTACCCAATGGAACCGAACATGCGGAAATAAGAGTTCCAATAATCAAAGCCAATACAACAGCAGAATAATATTTAATTTTTCTATTCATTCTACTTCCTTTATTCGTTTATTCTGTTATAAATTAATCACTGTATGTCATATGTAATCGTGGACTCCCCTGTTCCAGCTGCTTGTATATGGCATACTGTAAAACCTTTATTGTGCGTACAGCGAGCCTGTGCTACATCAGTCAAAGGTGAGAACTCTATATTCCAAATCGAACTGCCATAGATACCTGAATATTCATCAATTTGATTTTGCAATCCAAGCCCTTCCAGATATCCTCGCAATCGTTCACCAGCAGTCCCTGAATCCAAGCCCGGCTCATAACCGACGTCCCACGCAATACACCCCAGCCCCATCGTGACTGCATAATCATGAGATTCTAAATCATAGCCGTCATACATCCTCATCCGATCATAATTTGGTCCTTTAAATTGCAGATATGCAATACTGTTATCATCTCTGTCTCGGTCAATTTTAAAATATGCATCAGCGCTGTTTCCGCTAAATACAGAATTGTATTGATCTAAGCAAAGAAATATACTTTCGAAATTGATTTCTCTGGTCACTGATTGCGGATTATCGGAGGCATCATCGTCTTCTTTGGAATCATCTTTGTCTGCATCATTATCCTCGCTCACATTTGTTTCATCAGCAGGCTCTATTGCCTTACCTATTTCTTCATTGCGCTTTTTTCCATCGTTGAGCATAGTCTCATATTTTTTTGCAAATATAACGCTACCAAGAACAAGGAGAACAACCACCGGTATGATAAATAATGCTTTCTTTTTCATAGCTGGCTCACACCTTTACTCCATATTCCAAGTAACTGCACTACTTAAGATAGAATCAACCGTGAGATCATCAATGATGGTGTTTAGACGCACTAAGACAGGACGACTTTTGTGATAACGAATAATCAGACGACCATAAAAGGGCCGAAGAGATGACCACTCTTCACCCATGTAGGCAGGGCCAGGAACAGATCCTTTAGGAGCAAGCTCCCTGACAATCGTTTTGATTGTTGTCAACAACCATAAATCAGAATTTTTCGGCAACCGCATAAGACACATACCCGACTCTCCCATACGAAAGCGATCTATCTTCGTTCTCCACAGAAACCAGCCATCGTTAACATTTGAAGGAGATTTCATATATTCTTTGTATGCTGTTGTTTCTTCATTCCGGTCAACAAAACGAACCTTCATCGTATCCAGCTCATGCTTGGACAAATGCAGAACACTATTCAACGCAATAAATGACCCGCTCATATTTTGCGAAGCCTCCTTCCGGCCTTCCCTTCGGCTCCTATGCCGATGCCGAAAACGATACCCCCCCCCTCCAGACAAAACGCCCACTGGGCTCATGGTTCACAATCACTTAAAAAGAAAGGAGCCTAACCACCAACGGCCTTCAACGGCAATATCCTCGGCCCCGAACCGCAATAACCGACCGACTCCAGACATGGCCCTGAACCCCAATAACACCGCCCCCCCCCCAAAAAAAAATCAAATATTCATATTGCAGACAAACCGATGCAATTCGAAACTGAATTTATAGATGGCAAATGATACCTTCAAAAATGTAGGCACATCAATATCAACTATAGTTGAAAAAAAACTTTACATTATTCTCATATCTTCAATGGCATTAATCAGCATTACTAATCTGTAACCATACGAATCCATCATTAAAATGCCTGATAAGCAATCTATTGAAAAGGCCGCTTACGCAATTCGGCAGACTGAGCCGTAAAACGGACGGCCCAGTGGGCTGTTCGTAGGCGAAGCGAGCGGTTTACCGCGAGGGCTTCCTGCGCAACTCCGCCGGCAGCACGAAGTGCATGTTTTCTTTGATGGTTTCGACGGACTTCATACCGGTGAAGCCCAAGTTTTGCAGAGCGTCAATCACACCGGACACCAGTTCGTCCGGCACGGAGGCACCGGAGGAGATACCCACGGATTCCAGACCCTCGAACCATGCCGGGGCAAGCTCGCTGGCATCATCCACGCGATACGCTTTGCCGCGCTCCCCCAAGCCCTCCTGCGCCACCTCCATCAGTCGCACGGAATTCGAGGAGTTGGCCGATCCGACAATCACCACGCAATCGGACTGCTGGGCCACCAGTTTGACCGCAGCCTGACGATTCGACGTGGCATAGCAGATATCCGAACTCGGCGGCTCTTGAATCCACGGGAACTTGGCCTTCAGCGCGGCAATGGTGCCGGCGGTCTCATCCACACTCAACGTAGTCTGCGAGAGCAGCACCAGCTTGGTGTCGGGCGCAAAATCCAACGAATCGACATCCGATTCATGCTCGATCAAGTGCACATGTTCGGGGCTCTCCCCCACCACGCCGACCGCTTCATCGTGGCCCTTGTGCCCGATATAGACGATTTCATACCCCTCGCGCACGAAACGCAGCACCTCACGGTGCACCTTACCCACCAGAGGGCAGGTGGCATCCACCACATGCATGCCACGACGTTCGGCTTCCGCCTTCACTACCGGAGATACGCCATGGGCGGAAAACACCACCGGAATACCCGCTTGGGCAGCAGCATCCGGAATCTCCGCCAATTCCTGGACGAACACCGCGCCTTGCCCGGCCAAGTCCTCGACCACATGCTTGTTGTGCACGATCTGCCGGCGCACATATACCGGGGGCAGCCCATCCTCGCGCGTCCGCTTTCCGGAAGCCTCCGCGGCTTTGAGAATGGTCTGTACGGTAAGAATCGCACGGTCCACACCCGCGCAGAAGCCTCGCGGATCAGCGAGCACAACGCTTTTGGTCATCGGAACCTCCTGAACGTCAATAGTGTTTTCCAGTGTAAGGCAGGGATTACAGGAATCTGCCGTCACAACTTTTCCGCGTCTCCCACGAATCACCGGTTTCCAAGGAATCCACGTGCTTCTCGCATGATGGTGTGAGACTCGTCACTCCACGTATTGCTACCGTGTTTGTACGAATTGTTTATTATATGCCGGCTATCGCCAATCCCCGCCTCGATAGAGGAGACGCGCTAGACTGGGGCCAGCGATAGCAGGAGCTACCGGCCCACCACACCTCACTACGGGAGTGATTCCATGACGAGTAAAACACCACGCACCGGAAATCAGTATTCGATTCACTATGGCGATTATTCCGCCGTCATCTGCGAACTCGGCGCCAAGATTCGCCGATTCGATTATCAAGGCAAGGAAATTTTCTGCCCGTTCGGCGTCAACGACCTGACCCCCACCTGTAACGGCTATGTGCTGGCCCCGTGGCCAAACCGCATCGAAAACGGCGAATACGATTTCAATGGCAAGCATTACTGCGCTCCGGTCAACGAATATCATCCCGCACCGCGCAACAATGCGAACCACGGCTATGCCTACCACTACATGTGGAAGCTTGAATCGTTGACCGATAGCGCCGTGACGCTTTCGCTGCGCTTCCCCAACCTGGACGGATACCCGTTCGATGTGACCGTGACCGTCACCTACGAACTCGGCGACAACGGCATGACCGTGACCGTCAATGCCCGCAATGATGGCGACGAGCCGGCACCGTGGGCTCTCGGCCTGCATCCGTGGCTGGCCAACGGCAAGCAGGGCGCGACTGTCGCCGAACGCGATGCCGACTCCGCCGCCTGCCACCTGCAGATCAAGGCCGCCAGTCATGTGACGGTGAACGAGGCGCTGATTCCCACCGGCACGGAGCCAGTAGCCGGCATCTACGATCTGAACGATGGTCCGACGCTTGAAGGCCGCACCTTCGATGATGCCTGGGTCGACGTGGAACGCGCCGCCGATGGTACGACCACCACCACATTCACCCGCCCGGACGGGATTGAAGTGAAGCTCATTGGCGATGAGACGATTAATGCTTGGCAGTGCTACACCGCCACTGGCGCGCCGTTCTCCGAGCATCCGTATGGTATCGCCGTCGAACCGATGACCGCTCCAGCCAATGCCTTCCGCACTGGTGACCACTTGGTGACGCTCGCCCCCGAGAGTGATTACACCACTGTGGTGCGTTACGAAGTAGCCCAGAAGTAATCCAGAAGTAGCCTTATGTCTTGGCTCTCCTCGTTGAGGAGAGCCAATTTGTTATCTATGTACGCCGCGCCCCATACCGTATGCGGTACGATTGTGAGCGGTAACAATACGCTTTCACAAAGGAGTGTGCACTATGGCTTTGAAGCCTCGCACCGGTAACCAATACGCCATCTCGTCCGGCGAATGGAGTGCCGTCGTCACCGAACTGGGTGCCAGCCTGCGCGAGCTGAAGTGGCGCGGCGAAGACCTCATCGTCCCCTTCGACCCGAACAAGGTCATCCCCTGCTGCAACGGCTGGGTGCTGGCACCGTACCCGAACCGCGTGACCAATGGTCAGTATTCTTTCGATGGCGAAGACTACCAGATGCCGATCGACGAGTTCGACCGCCAATCCTCCCTGCACGGCTACGCCTACCGCTACATGTGGGAGCTCGTTGATTTGCAGGAATCACATGTGACGCTCTCCTGGCGTTCCCCCGACATCGCCGGCTACCCGTTTGATATCACCATCACCGTCACTTATGCACTTGACGAGAACGGTCTCACGGAAACCTTCACCGTGCACAACAACGACAGCGTGAAGGCCCCGTGGGCATTTGGCATCCACCCGTGGCTGGCCAACGGCAAGCACGCCACCGGTCAGGCCATTACCGCCGACAACGAGCCCTGCCGTCTTGAGCTGCACTGCGATACTCACGTAACTGTAGACGAACACCTGCTGCCCACCGGTGAAGAGCCGGTTTCCGGCATCTTCGACCTGCGCGATAACCCCACGCTGGAGGGACGTGGCTTCGACGATGCCTGGACCGATATCACCAACCGCGGCGAAGACGGCAGCACTTCCGCCATGTTCACCCGCCCCGACGGCATCAAGGTCACGCTGACCGGCGACAAGACCATAAACTCCTGGCAGGTGTGCACCGGCAACGAAATCGGCGAGAAGGCTCGTCAGGCCGGCGTGGCTGTCGAACCGATGACCGCCTACGCCGACGCCTTCCGCACCGGCAAGGATCTGGTTGTGCTCGAGCCGGGCGATGACTACACCACCGTGGTCACCTTCCACGCCGAACAAATCTGAAAAACCGAATAGCCAAGCCTGACGATCATCGCCACATGGACACCCGTGTTGCATCACGTCGTACTTATGTGGCATAATTCCGAAGGCTTATTCTTTTACTGCAGCAAAGGAGTCCATCATGGGCATGCGCGGACGTAAGCGCAAGGATCGTCGTAAGAAGGCCGCCAACCACGGCAAGCGTCCTAACGCCTGATTCTTCGCGTTTCTTATAGAACGCTCAAGGCCCGTCTGATGCTATATTCAGACGGGCCTTGTTGTATATGCCGTTACTTATCTTCGCCGCAGCAGTGATCAAGCGTGGCCTTGAGCCGGGCCATCAGACATTCGGGTGCCGCATCCGGGCGCAAGTAGGCACGCAACGCGGCAATCAACGCCTGTTCACGCTCGTCGCAGCAGGTACGGGGGTCAAAACAGTCGCCCTCCGTAACGATATGCACGTCCGTCTGGACCGACGCAGAGGCCGAGCCGGTATCCACTGAACGATGATGCACCGCCGTGATATGCACTTCGGTCTGGCTGACTGTGCCATCGGCCGCCGTACGGGTTATGGAGATGTGGCGAGTACGCTCTACCGGCTGATCGTTCATCAGATCTCCTTTCCCGAAAGCTTGCTTGACTGTTGTGGCGTGTGGGTGTGAGTCACATGACTATGTCTCACTACGGCTTGCGTGTCGCCATTGCTACCAACAGTTTGTTCACTACTTCCATTATGGCCGGGATCGGCGATTCGACCAACGTTTTCGCCCAACTTCGCGGATGGTGAACCAGCCGACGAACCAGTCACGTACCCGCGCTCTTTCGCATACGAGGCGAGCTCACGCTTGAGTTGCGTGCGGGCGCGATTCAGGCGGCTCATCACCGTGCCGATTTTCACGCCCTGCTCATCGGCCACCTGCTGGTAGGACTTGCCGTCGATGGCGGCGTCGATGAACACCTGCCGGCGTTCCGGCGAGAGTCTGGCGAGCGCGGCCATGATTTCCTCGGGCGCGAAGGCGTCCAAATATTCCTCTTCAGCGGACTTGAGCCCGTCCGACGTATGTTCGGCGGCATCGTAAATATCCCAGTCGTCGTATTCGCCGGTGGAGTCGTTGGCACGCTGCGGGCGCCGCTTGGCCTTGGCATACTGGTTGAAGTAGGCATTGCGCTCGATGGTGGTCATCCACGCCTCGAAGTTGGAGCCCGGCTGGAATGAGTCGAAGGCCTTGAACCCGCGTTCGAAGGTGTCCTGGACCAGATCCTGCGCGTCATCGGGATTGTTGGTCAGCCTCATCGCCTGCCGGTACAGTGCATTGACGGCGGGCATGGCGAGCTGTTCAAATCTGGCGCGCTTGGCTGCCATGGACTCGCCCGATCCGGCTGACTGCCCGGATTGCATAGTTGCTTCGCTTGTCGTCACGTTTCACCATTCTAATCAGATCATGTGCCCATATCGTGGTCGATGACGTGTGAGTCACAACACGCTACACCCCACCTGTAGAATGGCGTATCGGCTAGATAATAGGGAGAAACAATTATGGCTTTGACTTTGGCTTCGGCCGCTGACCTGCTCAAGGAACACCATCTGTTGCGTGAAATCATCCAAGGGGATGTCTGGACCGACGACCCGGCCCGTATCGTTTCGGCGGATGAACCGTTCGCCGGCATCACCTACGACACCCGCAAGGTCACGCCGGGTACCCTGCTGTGCTGCAAGGGCCAGTTCAAGGCCGAGTATCTGAACGGCATCGACGAAGCCGGCCTGGCCGCATACGTGGCCGAAACCGAGTACTCAGCCGCAACCGCCACCCCCGGCCTGATCGTCAACGACGCACGCAAGGCGATGAGCCTGCTGTCCGCCGCGTTCTACGGATATCCGCAGAACGAGCTCACGGTCATCGGCGTCACCGGCACCAAGGGCAAGACGACCACCTCGTACTTCACGCAGGCGCTTATCAACGCCGTCTCCGGCGGCAAGGCCGCATTGTTCTCCTCGGTCGATAATTGCCTTGACGGCCACACCTACGTCGAATCCGATCTGACCACGCCCGAGTCGATGGACGCCTTCCGCATGATGCGCGAGGCGGCCGATAACGGCATGAAGTATCTGGTGATGGAGGTCTCCTCCCAGGCGTACAAGGTGGACCGCGTCTATGGCCTGACTTTCGATGTGGCCGCGTTCCTGAACATCTCCCCCGACCACATCAGCCCGATCGAACACCCCACGTTCGAGGATTACCTGTATTGCAAGCGCCAGATCATCGTCAACGCGAAGTCGCTGGTACTCGGCGCGGACAGTCTGCACGCCGATCTGTTGCGGGAGGACGCGGCGGCAGCCGGCATCGGCGTGACCACCTTCGCCCTGCATGACGCGGATAATGCCGGCACCAGTGCGGACGTCGTCGCCTGGCCCGCCGACCCGGCGCACGCCTCCTTCCACATCGCCGACGGAGATCAGGCCCTTGGCGACTACCATCTGTCCATCGATGGCGACTTCAACTACCTCAATGCGGCGGCGGCCATCGCCATCGCCCATGCGGTTGGCGTATCGCTCGATGACACTGACGCACTGCACGCCATCGAATCCGTACGTATCGCCGGCCGTATGGAACAGTTCCGCGACCCGCAGTCAAACACGCTCGCCATCGTCGATTATGCGCACAACTACGCATCCGTCACCGCGCTGCTTGACTTCGTCTACGAGCGTTGGGGCGAGGAAAACCCGCGTATCACGCTGGTGACCGGATCGACCGGCAACAAGGCCTACGATCGTCGTAAGGAAATCGTCGAGGCTGCCGAGAACCGCATCGCGAACTTCATTTTCACCGCCGAAGATACGGACACCGAGCCGATCATCGACATCTGCATGGAAATGCAAGGCTACATCACGAACAAGGATGTGGCCTCCACGGTGATTTCCGACCGTCCGACGGCCATCACCAACGCCATTCACGATGCCCGTGCGCACGCCGACCGATTCAACATCCTGCTGATCATCGGCAAGGGCAACGAGCGTTGGATCAAGGACCATCACAAGCATGTGCCGTTCGACGGCGACGATCACGTCGTCGAACGCATGTTTGGCTTGTGACGGGATTCCGGCCAATCAGATCCTGATCGGATCCCGATTGGCCCACATCAGATCACGCGCAATACGACCAAACCAGAAACACAACATACGGATACGAACGAAAAAGGATAGCTGAATCGTAATGATCACGTTGGAGAAAGTTGACGGAGCCACACTGGAAGCCGAAGCCGAGAGGACCGGCATCACGTTGCCCATCGAACAGACCAAGGTTTGGTCTGGTTTTCAGGCGGATATCGACGGACGCACACCATGGGGCGATTATCTGATCAAGCGTGATAGTGAATTGGTCGCCGTGATCTCCTTTATCGATTTTGAGACGCACGGTTATCATTATCTGCGCTCAATGCATGGGCCGGCGTGGGTCACCAAGCCCACCGAGGCTGAGGAGCGCGAGGTCGTAGACGCCATCGTGGACACCGTCAAGAAGGCCGACAAGAACATCGCATTCCTGCGTATCGACACCTGGTTCGCCGATGGTACGGAGAAGGTGCTCTCCACAGTGCCGTACGACCAGACCGTGGTCATCGACGTCACCGGTGGCGATGATGAGATTCTGGCTCGGATGAAGCGTCGTGGACGCCGTGACGTGCGCAAGTCTCTACGTGAATGCCCGGCCGAGGTTGCCGATGAGACGGATAAGGCCCTGACCGATTTCTCCGAATATTACGATGTGATGGTCGAAACCGGACAGCGCGATGGATTCACGCCTGCTCCGATGAGCGACTATTCCGATATGATCGGCGCGTTGGGTGCCGACCATTGCCGTGTGTTCGCCGCACGTATTGAAGACCGTGTGGTGGCATGGTCGATTGTCACCGTGAATGGCACGCATGCGGTGCGCTACTATGCCGGCATGCGCAACGAGGTTATGCGTCTGCATGTGACCGACAAGCTGCTGTATTCCGAATGCTGCATCCTGGGCTCGCAAGGTATTACGGAATACGATCTGATGGGCATCGGCTCCGATTTCGCGCCGTCGCTCAAGGGTCTTAACGAGTTCAAGTGCAAGTTCACCGAGGAAATCACCCCGGTGGCCCCCGCCCGCGACGTACCCATCAAAAAGGTCTTCTACAAGACGCTGCAAACCATCCAAGGCGTACGCAAGGCATTGCGCTAATACCGTCCCGCTCCCGCTGGCGGGAGCTATCGAGCGAAGCGAGACTGAGGGTGGTCTTTTGAGATGGGCCACTCTCTGTCACCTGTGGCGCCAGTTCCTACCAGCGGGAACCACTCGTTTATCGTTCGAGTTTTTGACTCACCACGGCTGTTACGCCGTCGGCTCGCATGGTTACGCCGTAAAGCGCGTCGGCAATCGACATGGTGCGTTGCTGGTGCGTAATGATGATGAGCTGCGCATGGGCGCGTAACTCATTGAACGCATTAATCAAACGGGTCAGGTTCACGTCGTCCAACGCGGCCTCGACCTCGTCCATCACATAGAACGGGCTGGGGCGGGCGGTGAAAATCGCGAACAGCAACGCCAGCGCGGTCAGTGAACGTTCGCCGCCGGACAGGAGACTCAGCTGTTTGACGCGCTTGCCGGCCGGGCTGGCCTCGACCAGTACGCCGGTGGTGAGCATGTCTTCCGGGTTTTCCAAGCGCAGTCGCCCGGTGCCGCCTGGGAACAGCGTGGCGAACATCTGCTCGAATGCCTCGGCGGTATCGTCGAACGCGGATTTGAATACCTGGACCATCGTGGAATCGAGATCCTTGATGAGCTGCATCAAATCGTCACGTGATTTGACCACATCGTTGCGCTGATCATTGAGATACTTGTTCCGCTCCTCAAGCGCTTCGAATTCCTCGGTGGCCAAAGGGTTGATCTTGCCGAGTGCGGCCAGATCGCGGCGAGCCTTATCGAGACGCTTCTTCTGCTCCTGACGGTTATACGGCACGGTCTTAAAGCGGGCGGAATCGCCGTTGGTGCCGGTCTCTCCCCCGGTTTCTTCCTCTTCGGTCTCAGCCTCAGCTTCCGTCTCATCCAACGGCACAGGGTTGCCCTCATCATCCAGCACGGGCACCGGCTGTTCGGGGCCGTAATCACTAACCAATTCCTCCAAAGTGAGACCGAGTTCGTCGGACACTTTTTGCATGAGCTGCCCAGATTCGGCGGCCAACCGTTCGCGGTTTACATCCAAGGCATGTTCACGCCCGGTCAGATCGGTGACCTTGGGCTCGATCTGGTTGCGCTGCGCGCGCAGGGCCTTGAGTTCCTCGTCATGGCTGGAGGCGGCGGCCTGCAGCTCGTCTCGTTTGGCGGCCACGTCATGCAGCGTATGCTCTACCATGGCGGCCACTGCTCGCGCGTCATCGGCCACGCCTTGCAGGTGTGCGGCCTGCTCGCGTCTGCGATCGTTCAACGCCTCGATGCGGGCGCGGCGTTCGGCGGCTTCTTTGGCGTTGTCCCGCAGCAGCCCGGCCTGTCGGCTCAGTGACTCCCCTTTGCGGCTTGCTTCGGTCCACGCGATTTTCGCGGCGACCTCATGCTCGCGAGTCAGGTTCAGTTCGCGCTCCAGCGTGCGTTCGCGTTCATCGAGTTCGTCGAAATCGGCATGTTCCGCTGTGGATTGCCGGACCGAGGCCAAAGCGCGATTGAGATCGTCGAGCTTGAGCTGATGCTCGTTGCGATTCTCTTGGGTCTCGGTGATTTTCCTGTCCAGCTGCTCGAGCTGACGGGCGAACGATGCGACGCGATCCGTGGCGGATTTCAGAGATTTCTCCGCCTGTTGGGCTTTGAGCCGGGCTTCGGTGCGTTTGGCGGATTCCTGGTCGACGAGTCGGGCCGCTTCATCGCGTTTGGCTTTGGCCTCGGCCACTTGCTCAGCCATTCCGCCGTCTTGAGCGGTCAACTGTTTGACCTGTGCCAATGCTTTGTCCCGGCGTACGGCCAAAGACAGGTCCGATTGAGAGATGGAAGAGCCGCCGACCGCCGCCACGCCGTGCACAAAGGTCTCGCCGTTCTTGGTGACGGCCCGCATGGCTTCGCCGGACGCCACGATGTGCTGGGCTTCGTCGGCGGTGCCGGCCGCGGCTACATCAGCCAGCAGGAGACGCACGGTGTGCACGACCGCTTCGGCCTGCGCCGAGTTCTCGGCATCCGGGTTCGCAGTGACGAGCGCTGCCAGCGCGCTGACCGATTGCGGGGCGGCCGCCGTGTTCTCGGCGCTACTCTCCTCCGACTCCGTGCCCGGCTCTGTGGCGGGATCGCCGGCAATGCTCGCGGTCAGCACCACGGCTTTGCCGAGCTTATCTTCCCGAGCGTGTTCGAGGGCGTGCAACATGTTGTCTGCCTCGGGTACCACGATGGCGCTGGCATACTGGTCGAGCGCGTGGGCCACGGCTTCTTCCCAGCCTTCGGCCACATGGATGAAGTCGGTGAGTCGGCCAAGCGAGGCCACGTCCGTGTCGCGTTCCAACGGTCCGGAGGCATTGCGGCTGCCTAGCGTGTCGGCAAGCGCATCGGCCTTGGCTTTGAGCGAGATGATCTTGGACTGTATCTCGCGCTGCTTATCGGCGCGTTCATTCAGTCGTTCGCGGCATTCGGCGAGCGTCGCACGTGCGGCGTCCAATGCGGCACCGTCATCGTCGGCAATGCAGTCCGCTTCGCTGCGCAATGCGTCCAGCTGTTGCCGGGCATCGTCGCGCTGGGAAGTCAGCGAGTCGCGCTGGGAGGCGTAATCCTTGGCGCGGCTGGTCGCCAGTTGCACGGCGGATTCCTCGCGGGCGATGAGTTCACGCAATCGAGCGATCTGCGCATCGCGTTCCTGTGCGGTTTTGCGCAGTTCCGTCAAGGTCTGGCGGACTGAGGCAAGCTTCTTCTCGTCGTCGGCGCGTTCCTCGGTGGCCTTGTCGAGTGCGATGCGTGCATCGGCCACAGCCTTGGTTTGTGCCGCGGCCTGAGATTCCAGTTCCTCGGCTCGTTTGACGAGCATGCCGGGATCCTCACCGAAGTTGGTGACGATCTGGCCGGTGAGTGACCGGCTGCGCTCTTCGGCCAACTGGGCGAGCGCGTTCAGTCGTTCACGGGTCTGCGAGAATTCATGCCAGTATTGGTTGGCCTTGGCGATGGCCGGACTGGATTCGGAGCTCAACGCCTCGACCTGTTCGATGCGTACTTTGACTTGGGCGAGTTCACGTTGGGCGACGGCCAGCTGGTTACGCACATCGCCAAGCTCTTGACGTACCGTGTCGCGACGGCTCATCGAGCGCTGGGCGTCTTCGGCGTACAGGCGGGCTTGGGCGTCGCGTACGGATATCTGAATCGCGTCGGCGCGCCGGGAGATGCGTGCCTGGCGTCCGAGGGGGCCGAGCTGGCGGTGAATCTCCCCCAGCAAATCGTCGAGTCGGCTCAGGTTCGTTTCGGTATTGGCCAGCTTGCGCAACGCGCGTTCCTTGCGCTTGCGGTGCTTCAGGATGCCGGCGGCCTCTTCGATGAATGCACGGTGGCCGGACGGGTCGGCCTTCAGAATCGCATCCAATCGTCCCTGGCCTACGATCACGTGCATCTGCTGGCCAAGACCGGTATCGGAGAGGAGTTCCTGAATGTCGAGCAGGCGGCATTGCGAGCCGTTGATCGCGTATTCGGAACCTCCGTTGCGGAAGATGGTGCGGGAGATGGTGACTTCCGTGTAATCGATATCGAGCGTGTGATCGGAATTATCGATGGTCAGGCTCACCTGTGCACGGCCCAGCGGCGAGCGGGAGGACGTGCCTGCGAAAATCACGTCCTCCATCGAAGTGCCGCGCAGGTTTTTGGCACCCTGCTCACCCATTACCCAGGTCAGGGCGTCGACGATGTTCGACTTGCCCGAACCGTTGGGGCCGACGACCGCCGTGATGCCGGGCTCGAAGCGCAGCGTGGTGGCGGAGGCGAAGGATTTGAATCCGCGGAGGGTGAGTTCCTTGAGATACATGGCGTGAGACTGTTTTCCGTGTGTCGGGTGTCCGGATATCCGATATGCCTTGGATGCGGGTTACCGGACGTCGGCGGAATCGTCGGTGCCGGTGTCGGCGCTGGCTGTGTCAGTGTTGTCGGTGTCGGCACTGGCCGTGCCGGTGCCGGCGTTACCGGCGCCACTGGCCTGTTCCTTGCCGAGGCCGAGGACGTCGAACACGTCGAAGTCGTCCGGGCTTACCGAATCCTCGAGGTTGTCGGCGGCCTCATCCTCGGCCTTGTCTGCCGTCTGATCCGAATCGTCCGGGTCAGCCGCCGGCTGATGAACGGCCATAGCCTGCCTCATCGTGGGGCTGGCATGCTCCTCAAGCATCAGGCGTGCGTCGCCGGCGGTGACGAAGCTGCCGCAGATAAGCACGCCGTGGCCGTAGCCCACGCCCAGCTCGTCCTCGGCATCGACCATATTGACGGCGGTCTGAATCGCGTCAGGCAGGTTCGCTTCCTTGATCACACGGTCACGACCGAACACGTCCACGGCAATCTTCTCAAGCTCGTCGGCCGGCATCACACGCTCGCGCCACGAATTCTCGGTGACCACCACGGAGCTCAGGATCGGCTCCAGAACGCCTAGATATTCCTCGACCTGCTTGTCGCGCATCATGGCGACCACACCGACCAGCTGCTTGAAGTCGTAGCTTTCCTCGATGGCCTTGCGCAGGGCTTCGGCGGCATTCACGTTGTGTCCGCCATCCAGAATGATGGTCGGTGAGATGCGGATCTGTTCGATGCGTCCGGGAATCTTGACCGAGCTCAACGCCTCGGCCACCAAGTCGCCGTCCAGCGGGCCGTTGACCGGAATCACCACTTCGGAGGCGGCGAGCGCGGCAAGCGCGTTGTGGGCCTGATGCTCGCCGAACTTGGCGATCGGCACGCCCTCGTAAGTGCCGTTGGGCGTGGTCAGGGTGGCGACTTGGCCGCCGACTGCGGACATGCGGTCGGACACGGTCATTTCGTAGCCGTCGCGCACGAGCATGGCGTGGTTGCGTTCGGCGGCATCGGTGAGAATCGGCATGACGGCTTCCTCATGCGGCTGCGGGCCGATGATGGCGGTGCAGTTCGGCTTGATGATGCCGGCCTTCTCGGTGGCGATTTGTTCGACGGTGTCGCCCAGCCACTGCATGTGGTCCATGTCTACCGGGCCAATGATGGCCGCATCCGCGTTGAGCACGTTGGTGGCGTCCCACAGGCCTCCCATGCCGACCTCGACGATGGCCACGTCCACGGGCGTGTCGGCGAACTTCCAGATGGCCATGGCGGTGAGCACTTCGAAGAAGCTCATCTTCGGCTTGCCCTGCTCCTCCATCTTGGCGTCCACCAGGGCCACGAGATCCTTGGTCTGGTCCCAGATGTCGATGAAATCGTCGTCGGACAGCTGCTGGCCGTCGATGGCGATACGCTCGTTGATCTTCTCCAGATGCGGCGAAGTGTACAGGCCGGTGCGCATGCCGTAGGCGCGGCAGATGGCCTCGGCCATGCGTGCGGTGGAGCCTTTGCCGTTGGTGCCGGTGATATGAATCACGCGGAACGACTGCTCCGGGTGGCCCAGGATGTCGAGCATCAGGTTCATCCGGTCGAGATCCAGATTGGTGGTGTTATGCTCCGGCGGGCGGCTCATGATGTCCAGTTCGACGTCCCGCATGCTCTCGTTGTTCCGATTCGGATGCTCGAATGACATATCCTCTTCTGACCTCTGCTCGTGTTGCTGTTGCACCGTTCGGAGTGCGTATGCCACTTACGTGTTCGCGCCATTCTCGTCATGTCTACGCATGCCCGCATATATTCCGCTTCCGCATGCGCAGGAAGCTCCCCTTGCACAGGTTTGCCCTGCATGGTTCGGGATTCTTGCCTTCACGCGTGGAGCCGCACTCCCTCAATTCCCTCTATCCTAGCCGCCGGGGTGGTTTATCGTGCCCGCACAGTGAAACCGTCTCATATGTCGCCGCCGCGCGAGCAGTCTCTACCTGCAGCGCGCACAGTGAAGCCGTCTCATATAGTTGCAATGCGGCTCTTGCCGTCGGCATCCCATACTTAGTCGGCTGCAATCCAAAACTTGTATGTCCGGCGACGCTGATGCTATTCAGCGTCGGTACAGTGCCAGCTTCTGGCGGCACACCGACGCTATGATGCTCTTGCGAGTCGGTAGCTGGCCAAAACCTGGATTAATCCCGACTCCATCGCCTCTCAGTGTCGTCTCCTCGCCAAGGCATGCCATTCTGCCGTCGTTGAGAAATTTCAACGTCGTCAATCGACCATGTCTTGCCCCGGAAACGACTCTCACAAACGTCCTCTACATCATCTTTTGAACTCGCAGAGGCTCATTCACTGTTATGACTGCTCTCACCGTCGGCAGCCGTCCAAGCCCTGGATCTATGCCGCCAATAAATTGCAGCAAATCGTCGGCCACGATACAACCATTGGACTCACGCCGACGCTAGATTCCACACTCAGACAGAAGCCAGCCAATATCTGAACCAGCACCGAGGACGTACAAAGCATAAGCACCGTTAACCGTCAATTCACCGCCCTCTACCAGCTACATCCGCCTTCGCCGATGATATCTTGTTCGAATCCCCAAAGCACGTTGTTCGAATGACATTACTGATGGTGGATAAGTTTTGTATGTTATCCACTATTCCGAATTAACGGCCTAATACCTTGAAATTATCGGGAATATCTCACTCCAAGACAGCCAAGCTCCGAGGCTAGAACCACAATGGCTGAAATTCATACTTACGCTGCTTCGTTCCGGCTACGCTCGACGTCATGAAGACACACAAAGCAGTGGTCTCGCTCATATCAGCCGCGCAGAATGAGCTGAGATGCGTCTATTCAAGAAATGAAGCGGAACAAACCGCTCTACGCCGCCGTGCCCAGAGTGGTGAGTTGTTGAAAGTGTATGACGGCATTCCCAGTCTTTATGCAAATACCGCATACTGGGATGGTTTGACGCCGCCGGAGCGAACGTTGCATATGGCCCGCGCTCTTGCGCAAGAGCATCCTCAGTGGGTTTTTGGCGGCTTGGTGGCAGTAAGTGCCTATGGATTCGAACATCAATGGCATTTGCATGATGGCTGCATAACCATCGTGACTTCCGATCATGGATCTCGTCAATGCCATCAGCGCTTACGACATGTCTATATGCCCGATATGAACAGTCCGAAGACACATTACGAGGCCTCCGGCCTATCCCTGATATCACCGGCTAGAACCTTGGTCGAGGCCGCTATAGACCTTGATTTTCGGTTTGCGTTGCCGATCTTTGACTCGGCCCTTGCCAAGGGAATAACCAAGGAAGAGATAGCCGCCGACTGCGTTCAATGGAGAATCGATTATGCCCGAGTATTCCGCCTGCTGCGCTATGCAAGCGAAAGGAGCGAGAATGGTGGAGAATCCCTCGCGCGAGGCACCATCATCGAAGACCGCTTCCTCACGCCGCGTATTCAGGTAACGGTGACCGACCCGCAGACGAATACCGAGTACCGCGTTGATTTCGTATGGAAGCTCGATGACGGGCGCGTGATAGTGGCCGAATACGACGGCACACAAAAATACGTGGACCCAGCCATGACCGATAACCGCAGCATTCAGGAGGTGGTGGCCAAGGAACGTGCACGCGACGAGGTACTGAAACGAGCCGGTGCCACCGAAATCGTCCATTTCACATACGCCGACGTCATCGAACGCACTCCGCTGCGGGTAAAACTGATCAAAGCCGGGGTGCCTCAGGTGGAGACCTCCGCATAGCAGTGAGTCCCGCGACGCGATAAACCTTCATCGCATGGGTTCACATGGATTCAGCCCGCAGAATATGTCAATATCAATCGGCAAGCTCCAGCCCAAGCCCATGCCCCTCTCCTTCCCTACCGAGAACAATAAACGGGCCCGCATTCCAGCCCGCCGCACTCGCCATATGGGCATGTCCAGAAGACCGTCCAAATTCCGTACTCGGTTTTACCGCCAGCCGTCAATCGTGGCACATCGCATAAAGCCGACTAATATGAGGTGGGAATCGATGATTCGACAACAACTACATACAGGAGAGTGGCAATGGGTGAAGTGATCACCGCCAAGGACAAGGAATATGAGGCCGAAGAGCGCGTTACTGCGCCGGGCGCGAACCAGTCGATGAGCGACCGTGTGAACAACCGCTCGCTGCGCCCGCAGTCGGCTGCATTCAAGGAGTTCATGAAGTCCGGCTGGGCCGATGATGATCCGGAGATCAAGCCTCTCGAATCCTCCAAGTTCACGCCAGCCCGCCTTGAGGCGCTGGGCAAGGCCTTCCCGGGCGAACGTCTGGTCATTCCGGCCGGCCAGCCGAAGGTGCGCAACAATGATTGCGATTACATGTTCCGTCCGGACACCACGTTCGCCTACTACACCGGTCTGGGTTCCGATTACGAAGCCGGTGCCGTGCTGGTGTTGAACCCGGTCGATCCGGACTCCCCCGAGGCCGCCGCCGGCAAGACGCACACTCCGGAACTGTTCGTGGCGCCGCGCGCCGACAATTCCACCGAGGACTTCTTCATGTCCGCCCACTACGGCGAATACTGGGTTGGCCCGCGTGCTGGCCTCAAGGAGATGCAGGCGATGACCGGCATCGAAACCCACGACATCGCCCAGCTGGCCGACGCCCTGTCCAAGGACGTGGGCGCCGAAGCCGGCGCCGTACGCGTGCGCGTGGTCAGCGAAACCGACCCGCAAATCACTTCGATGGTTGAATCCATCCGCGAGGCCAACGGTTTCGCCGATCCGGACAAGAACTCCGCATCCGACGACAAGCTGCACGAGTTCGCCGCCGAGGCACGCATGGTCAAGGACGGCTACGAAATCAACGAAATGCGCAAGGCCGTGGACGCCACCAAGCATGGCTTCGACCGTCTGCTCTCCGCACTGCCGGCCGCGCTCGACAAGCCGCGCTCCGAACGTATCCTCGAAGGCGCGTTCAACGCCGTGTCCCGTGAACTGGGCAACGCCGTCGGTTACGACTCCATCGTGGCCTCCGGCCCCCACGCCCCGATTCTGCACTGGATGCGCAACACCGGTGTGGTGAAGACCGGCGACATGCTGCTGGTGGATGCCGGCGTTGAGGTCGATTCCCTGTACACGGCCGACATCACCCGTACCTTCCCGACCAACGGCAAGTTCACCGACTTCCAGAAGCGTCTGTACCAGGCCGTGCTCGACTCGCAGCAGGCCGGTTTCGAAGCCGCCAAGCCGGGTGCCACCTACTCCGACATCCACCACGCCTGCATGCGTGTGATCGCCGAGCGTCTGCACGATTGGGGTCTGCTGCCGGTGAGCGTCGAGGAGTCGCTGTCTCCGCAAGGCCAGCAGCACCGCCGTTGGCTCGCCTGCGGCGTGGCCCACCACCTGGGTCTTGATGTGCATGATTGCGCGCAGGCCCGTTTCGAGTCCTATCAGGGCGCGCCGATTCGCCCGGGCATGATCTTCACGATCGAGCCCGGCCTGTACTTCCGCGAGGATGATCTGCTGATTCCGCCGGAATACCGCGGCATCGGCATCCGCATCGAGGACGACGTGCTCATGACCGAGAACGGCCCCGAATGGATTTCCGCCGGCATCCCGAAGCAGATCGACGACGTCGAAGCCTGGATGGCCGAGCAGGCTGCCCAGGCGAAGTAACCTAAGCTCCCTCTGATGAGGGAGCTTCTTTTCTACTAAAGAGGCAATGTGTCCACTCCGGAATTTGTGTTGGAATTGCGTAAGAAGATCGGCCATGATCTGTTGTGGCTCAATGGCGTGACCGGTTGTGTACTGAACGAACATGGTCAACTGCTGTTGGGTCGTCGTTCGGACACGGGCGAATGGGCGATGGTCTACGGCATCAACGAGCCGGGCGAACAGCCGGCGGACACGGTGGTGCGCGAAATCAAGGAGGAGACGGGCATCGATGCCATCGTCACCGATTTGGTGGCCGTCACCTCGTCAAACAAGGTGCTGACCTACGTCAATGGCGACAACACCATGTACATGGATCATTCGTTCCTGTGTGCCCTGAAACCCGGCGGCAATGCCGAGCCATTCGTGGGCGACGAGGAAAGCCTCAGCGTCGGCTGGTTCGATCTGGATGACCTGCCCACTCCCCTAGCGGCCAGCACGAGCGAGCGGCTGGAGCTGTTCCATACTTACATCGAGAACAAAAAGCACGGCGACGCCCACGCCCTGTTCCAGTTCGATGGGCAGCAGTACTAGCGGATATAAAGTTAGCTCCCTCTGACGAGGGAGCTCCAATGCTATGCGATTACGCCTCTTGGGCTAGGAGCTCGTGGAGGTAGGCGCGGTGCTGCTGCTGTTCGCGCGGGTCGGGCACGGGCAGGGAGGCCAGCAGCTTCTTGGTGTACGGGTTCTCCGGGTGCTGCATAATCTGGTCGGCATCGCCGTGCTCCACGATCTGGCCCTTATGCATCACCATGATGCGGTCGGCGAGCATATCGACCACCGCCAAATCATGGGTGATGAACAGGCACGCGAAGCCGATTTCCGCCTGCAGTCGCTTGAACAGCTCCAACACCTTGGCCTGCACCGACACGTCCAATGCAGAAGTCGGCTCATCGGCGATCAGCAGCGACGGCTTCAACGCCAAACCACGCGCCAAAGACGCCCTCTGGCGCTGGCCGCCGGACAGCTCATGCGGGAAACGGTTCATGTAGGCGCGCGGCAGCTGGACCATCTCCAGCAGGTCGCCCACATAGTTCTTGGCCTCGGCCACGGAACCGTACTTGTGGTGCACGAGCAGCGGCTCGGCCACATTCTCCGCGATGGTCATCAGCGGGTTGAACGAGGAGCCCGGATCCTGGAACACGAAACCAATGTCCGCGCGCTTGGGCTTGAAGTCACGCTCCTTGACGCCGTTCATCTCGATGCCAAGCACGTTCAGGGAGCCGCCGGACACCTTCTGCAGGCCGGCGATGGCACGGCCGGTGGTGGACTTGCCGGAACCGGACTCGCCCACCAAGCCCAGCACTTCGGAGCGGTGGATGGTGAAGTTCGCGCCGTCCACGGCCTTGAAGTCGGACTGCATGAGATGGCCCGGGTACGTGATGGTCAGGTTCTTGGCCTCGACGGCGATCGGCTGTTCGCGCCAATCGGCCTTGCGCTCGATCGGCTTGCCCTCGCGGTCGCGCACGACCAGCTTCTGACCGATGCACGGCACGGCACCCAGCAGTCGCTTGGTGTAGTCGTCCTTCGGATGGTAGAAGATCTGCTCCACGTCGCCCTGCTCGACCACGTGGCCGCGGTACATGACGACCACCTGGTCGGCGATGTCCGCGATCACGCCCATGTTGTGGGTGATGATGAGCACGGAGGCGTCGAACTCGTCACGGGCGAGGCGCAGCAGGTCGAGAATTTCGGCCTGCACGGTCACGTCGAGGGCAGTGGTGGGCTCGTCGGCCAGAATCAGGCCGGGGTTCAGCACCAACGCCATGGCGATGACGATGCGCTGCTTCTGGCCGCCGGAGAACTGGTGCGGGTAGTAGTCCACGCGGGTTTCGGCATCCGGGATGCCGACCTTCTTCAGGATGTCGATGGCCTTGGCGCGCAGTTCCTTCTTGTCCTTCATGCCGTGGGCGCGCAGGCCCTCTTCAATCTGCCAGCCGATGGTGTACACCGGGTTCAGCACCGAATTGGGCTCCTGGAACACCATCGCGGCCTCGGAACCACGCACTTCGCGCAGCTGTTCGCCGCTCAGGGAGAGCACGTCCAGCGAATCGGAGCCATCGCGCTTGGACAGGTAGACGGCACCGGAGGTGGTGGCCGTCTCCGGCAGCAGCTTGATGATGGAGCGCGCGGTCACGGACTTGCCGGAACCGGATTCGCCGACCACGCCGACCACGGTCTTGCGCGGAATGGTGAAGTTCACGTCCTCGACGGCCTTGATGGAGCCGGCGTCGGTCATGAAGGAGACGGACAGGTCCTTGATATCGGCGAGATTCTTGTTGTCTTCGCTCATCTCTCACTCCTTGCCTTCCGGCTTGCCCTCGCCAGTCCATTCAGAGGCGACGATGGTCGGGTCATGGTCGGTGACGGTGGCCGGCGGGTCGACGTTCGCGTCGAGTTCGGCGATCACCTCGTTGCGTGCGGACGGCTTCTCGTTTGGGTCGACGGACGTGTCTTCGATCGATCCGACCACTTCGCCGGCGGACTTGCGGGCGCGCAGACGCGGGTCGGCCAGATCGTTGAGCGATTCGCCCACGAGCGTGATGCCGAGCACGATAAGCACGATGGCGATGCCCGGGAACACGGCGGTCCACCAGATGCCGGCGGTCACGTCGGAAACCGAACGGTTCAGGTCGTACCCCCATTCGGCGGCGGCGGTCGGCTCGATGCCGAAGCCGAGGAAGCCCAGGCCGGCGAGGGTCAGGATGGCTTCGGACGAGTTCAGCGTCAGGATCACCGGCAGCGTGCGGGTGGAGTTCTTGAACAGGTGCTTGGTCATGATGCGCCAGGTGGAGGCGCCGACCACGCGCGCGGACTCGACATACGCGGATTCCTTGATGCGGATCACTTCGGCGCGAATTGTGCGGAAATACTGCGGGATGTACACCACGGTGATGGAGATGCCGGAGGCCAGGATGCCGCTCCACAGGCCGGACTGGCCGTGGGAGATCATGATGGCCATCAGAATGGCGAGCAGCAGCGAGGGGAAGGAGTAGACGGCGTCGGCGATCATCACCAGGATGCGGTCCACCCAGCCACCGTAGTAGCCGGACACCAGGCCGAGCAGCACGCCGGCGAAGATGGAGAGCAGCACGGCCACGACGATGGCGATGACGGCGGTGCGGGCACCCCACACCACACGGGAGAACACATCGAATCCGGCGGCGGTGGTGCCCCAGATGTGTTCGGCGGAGGGCGCGGCCTGCGCCGGGAAGGACGTGCCGTCGGCGGCCTTGATCTGGGCGTGGCCGTAGGGGGCGATCAGCGGGGCGAAGAGGGCCGCGAGCAGGAAGAACGCGGTGATCGCGAGACCGGTGATCAGCATGCCCTTCTGCCAGCCGACCGCCACGCGCAGTTCCTTGATGATTGGAATCTTGGTCCAGAACGGCGTCTTGGTGCTGACGTTGAGCTTGGTGAGGCGGTCGTCACCGGGAACGGTGATCTTGTCTTGGGATGTGGTGGTCATCTCAGTACCTCACTCTCGGGTCGATAAGCGCGGCGATGACGTCGACGAGGAAGTTGACGACGGCCACAATGATGGCGATAAGGATCACGATGCCCTGCACGGCCACGAAGTCACGGGCCTTCAGGTACTGGGACAGCATGAAGCCCAGGCCCTTCCATTCGAAGGTGGTTTCGGTCAGGACCGCGCCGGCGAGCATCAGGGCGATCTGCATGCCCATGACGGTGATGATCGGGATCAGGGCCGGCCGCCAGGCGTGCTTGTTGAGCAGGCGCTTTTCGGAGACGCCGCGCGAGCGGGCGGCCTCGACGTAGCCGGAATTGTAGGTGGAGATGACGTTGGTGCGTACCAGACGGATGAACACGCCGGCGGTCAGGAGGCCTAGGGCGACGGCCGGCAGCACGGCATGGCGCAGCACGTCGACGAGCACGTTCATGTCGCCGAGCTGGATGGCGTCGATGACGTAGAAGCCGGTCGGCGAGACCAGACGGGTGAACTGCATTTCGGAGTTCAGGTCGGAGCGGCCGGAGGCGGGCAGGATGTTGAGCCAGACGGCGAAGATGAGCTTCAGGACCAGGCCGAGGAAGAACACCGGGGTGGCGTAGCACAGGATGGCGAAGGTGCGGATGCCGGCGTCGGCGGCACGGTCGCGCTTGCGGGCGGCGAGTCGGCCCAGGCCGATGCCGACGATCAGCGCCACGATCAGGGCGAGGAAGGCCAGTTCGAATGTGGCGGCGCCGTAGTGCGTAAGGATGCTGATCACCGGCTGGTTATCGGTCAGTGTCGTGCCGAGGTCGCCGTGCAGCAGACCGCCAAGATAGTCGACGTATTGCACGATCAGCGGGCGGTCATAGCCGGCCGCGTGGATGCGCTGCTGGAGTTCGGCGGGTGTCAGGCGGCCGCCCAGGGCGGCGGAAATCGGATCGCCGGTGGCGCGCATCACGAAGAACACGATGGTGACCAGAATGAAAACGGTGGGGATAATGAGAAGGAACCTCGTCAGCACGAAGCGGAAGAAACTACCTGACAGTCGGTTCTTCTTCGTCTTGGCTTTCGCCGGAGTGGTGCTGGAGGTCGCTGTGGCGCTGTCTGACACGCGATGCTCCTTGGTGTTGGTAATCGGTATATAAAGCAATAAAGGCTCCCCTCTCCGAGGGGAGCTGGCGGCGAAGCCGACTGAGGGGAGTCATACGAGTTGGGCTCCCCTCAGTCTGCCGTCGGCAGACAGCTCCCCCACTCAAAGAGGGGAGCTCATGCTGGATCAGCCCTTGGTGACGGAGGCGTAGCGGAAGCGGAAGGAAGCGTCGAGAGTGACACCCTTCACGGAGGTGCCGGTGACGGCGACCTGGGCACCCTGCAGCAGCGGGATGGTGGAGAGGTCTTCGGTCTCGAGCTTCTGGACCTGCTTGAGGATGTCCTCACGGGCGGTGGCATCCTTCTCGCCGGCCTGCTTGACGATCAGGTCGTTGACTTCCTTGTTGGAGTAGCCGTTGTTCACGAAGTTGCCGTCGCGGAAGAACGGGGACAGGTAGTTGTCCGGGTCGGAGTAGTCCGGGAACCAGCCGAGCTGGTAGACCGGGTACACACCGTCGGAATCGTCGGTGACCACGCGGTCCTTGGAGTACTGGGTCCATTCGGTGGACTGCAGGTCGACCTTGAACAGGCCGCCTTCCTCAAGCTGGGACTTCAAGGCCGCGTACTCGTCGGCGGAGGCGGAGCCATAGTGGTCGCTGTTGTACTGGAGCTTGAGGTCGACCGGGGTGGTGACGCCGGCGTCGGCGAGGACCTTCTTGGCCTTCTCGGTGCTCGGCTTGCCGTTGCCGTCGCCGTAGGCGGACTTCAGCGTGTCATCGTGACCGGTCAGGCCGTCCGGGATGAAGGAGTACATCGGGGTGTAGGTGCCCTTGTAGACCTTGGTGGAGAGGTCTTCGCGGTCGATGAGGTTGGCGACGGCCTGGCGCACGGCCTTGGCCTTGTTGGCGTCGGCGTCGGGCTGGGATTCGCCGTAGGGCTGAATCTTGAAGTTGAAGGCGATGAAGCGCTCCTCACCGCCCGGGCCCTTGACGACCTTGACCTTGGAGTCCTTGGAGAGGTCCTCGATGTCGGTCGGGCTCAGGGAGCGATAGGCCACGTCGACCTGGCCCTGCTGGACGGCCATCTTGAGGTTGGAGGCGTCGGCGAAGTACTTGACCTGCACGGCGGAGTTCTTGGCCGGGGTCAGGCCCTTGTAGGAGTCGTTCTTAGCGTAGGCGGCGGACTCGTTGATCTTGAAGGCGGTCAGCGTGTACGGGCCGGCGAAGGCCTTTTTGGAGACGATGGTGTCGGCGTCGGTGAGCTTGTCGGCGTCGAAGGTATCCTCATCGACGATCGGGCCGGCGGGGCTGGACATGACCTGCTTCAGAGTCACGTCGAAAGGCACGGAATCCTTGAACACCACGGTGGTGTCGTCCTTAGCGGTCACGGATTCGACGTTGGCGAGCAGGGAGCTCGGGCCGTTCGAGTCGTTGATCTTCTTGATGCGGTCGTAGGAGAACTTGACGTCGGAAGCGGTCAGGTCGTTGCCGTTGGCAAACTTCAGGCCGTCCTTGAGCTTGACGGTGAACTCGGTGCCGTCATCGTTCCAGGTACCGTCATCGGCGGCGATGTCCGGGCTCAGTTCGGAGGTGTTGTAGTCTTGGGCGTACAGGAACGGGAACACCTGGATCTGTACGGCGTAGGAGCCGTTGTCGTAGGAGCCGGCGGGGTCCAGGCTGGTGATCTTATCGGTGGTGCCGATGGTGATGGCGTTGCCGGAATCGCCTGCAGCGGTGGTGTCATCCTTCACACCGCCGCAGGCGGCCAGGGATGCGATGGCGACCACGGAGACGGCGGCGGCCAGAATCTTCTTGGAATTCAACAGGAATCCTCTCTCTCATAACTCGTTTCCACGTCATCACTGCGGGCGTGGATTACCGCCTGACTATGGTGCGGATGTGTTACCCCTGCGTTTCCACAGCCATCGACTTATGTTTCGCTTGTGGCGACCATGGCCGGTTTTATGCGGTATCGAGCAGTATTACGGATTCTTGTATTACGACGTGAATAACGTTCAAATGGTGAGATGAACATGCTATCATGTCACCATTTGAACATGTTTGTAGACGAATGCTTTCCATTCGTCAACCGGTCGGCCTACTGCTACTTGAGCTTGCGGCCCGCGCACCACACCTGTTCGACCGTCCAATCGGTCGGATCGGCAAGGTTGAAATCGGCGGCGAAGCCGGGGGCGATGAGGCCGATAGGCGCCCCGGTGACCGGGTTCGGCCGGTCGAAGCCGAACGCCTCGGCCGGCGTCAGAGTGGCCGCCTCGACCGCGTCCACCGGGCTAAAGCCCAGTTCGCACACCGCACGGCGCACGGCGACCTCCAGCAGCAGAGTGGAGCCGGCGATGGCGCTGTTGGAGACCAAGCGCGCATGCCCGTCGACCACGTTCACGTCCAGTGCACCCAACTTGTAGGCACCGTCCGGGCAGTCGGTCGCGGCCATTGCATCGGTTACGAAGGCCGTACGATGAGGCGCGAACCGGAAGGAGAGGCTCACCATCGGATCCTGCACGTGAAATCCGTCGTTGATGAGCTCGATGGTGACGCGAGGATCCTCCACCGCGGCCGGAATCGGACCGGGCTCGCAGTGGTGCAGGCCGTTCATCGCGTTGAACATGTGGGTCATGATGCCCGCGCCCGCGTCGAAGCCGGCTTTGGCGGTCTCGTAGTCGGCGTCGCAGTGGCCCACGGCCGGCACCACGCCGGCAGCGGCGAACTGGCGGATGGCGGAGATGCCGTGGGGTAGTTCGGGGGCGATGGTGATCTGGCGGATGCAGCCAATCTTGCCGTTCGCCGCGCCTGAAGCCTCAAGCATGTCGTCGACGATGTCGGGTACCGGATCCTTGAGACATTCCGGGTCATGTGCGCCCTTGCGGGCCAGAGCCAGGAACGGACCTTCCAGATGGCAGCCTAGGATGTCGGGGCGGCCGGACTCCATCTTGGCGCGGACGGTGCGGATGTTCCGACAGATCACGTCCACGGGATTGGTGATCAGCGAGAGCACCTGGCGCGTGGTGCCGTGCACGGCGTGTCCGGCCCGCGCCACGTCGATGCCATCCGACCCGTCATCGAAGCTCTTCTCCCATGCGCCGTGCGCGTGGATGTCCACGTAGCCGGGGGTCAGAATACGGCCTTCGGCGTCGATGACCGCGTTGCGATCGGCCGGATCGAGCTCCACCGTGCGGCAGTAGTGCTCGAAGGCCTCCTCCCCCGTGCCGGCCGCCACGATGACGCCGGCGGCATCGGAGACGACCCAATATCCGCGCCGTTCGCCGCACGCATCCGCCTTGCGCGCGTTGCGAATCGCCACCGGAGCCGGCTTGCCCTCCAGTGCCGCGGTCACGCGCGAGACTATCTCGTTCCTATCAGACATGTTGTTCTCCTTACCGCTCATGCGCTCCCGCCAGCGAGAGCTGGCTCGCGAAGCGAGACTGAGGGTGGTCCAATCGGGAAGCAATACACATATGCCGCCGCTGATAACCACCCTCAGTCTCATTACATTCGACAGCTCCCGCCAGCGAGAGCCAGCACACGATTGACTCAGATGCCCTGCCAGGCCGGCTTGTGGGTGTAGGCGTAACGGTAGTAGTCCTTGTGGCGCAGACGAGAAACGGCTTCCTCATCCACGATAATCGTGGCGTGCGGGTGCATCTGCAGCGCGGAAGCCGGGCAGAACGCGGACACGCCGCCTTCCACCGTCTCCTCGATGGCTTCGGCCTTGCCGGCACCGAACGCCAGCAGCACGAGGTGACGGGCCTTCATGATCGTGCCAATACCCTGCGTGATGCAGTGGGTGGGCACTTGGTTGATGTCGTTGTCGAAGAAGCGCGCGTTGTCGATGCGGGTCTGTTCGGCCAAGGTCTTGACGCGAGTGCCGGAGGCCAGCGAGGAACCGGGCTCGTTGAAGCCGACGTGGCCGTCGGTGCCGATGCCGAGGATCTGCACGTCAATGCCGCCAGCGGCTTCGATGGCACGATCATAGGCCGGGCCGGCCAGCGCGACCTTGTCGCCGTCTTCAAGCGGAGTGCCGTTGAGTACGTCGCCGGGCACATGAACCTTGGCCGGGTCCAGGCCGAGCGGTTCGACCACAGTGCGATGGATGGTCGCATGGTAGGACTCCGGATGGGTCAGCGGCAGTCCGATGTATTCGTCGAGCGCGAAACCACGCACACCCGAAACGTCAATGGCCTCGTCCTTGACGATCTTGGCGAGCGCCTGATAGGCGGCCAGCGGTCTGGAGCCAGTGGCCAGGCCCAGCACGGCGTCCGGCTTTGCTTTGATCAGGCCCGCCACGCAACGGCCGTAGATCTCGCCGGCCTCGGCTTCGTCCTTGACAATGATGATTTCCGGCATCGGTTTCCTCCAGTTCCGTGCGGCCCGCCCGATGCGAGTCGCTGTACCGCCGCCCGTCTTGCGGATAATGACAACATCCTTGTCACGTCCGGGTGCCGCGCGGCGTTCCAACCACCGTTCGGCGTAGCGCCGATTGGTGATTCGCTATTTGTTAATGATACTAACAATTTTGGACCTTATGAACACTCACGGTGTTTCCTGACGCTTCACACAGGTACACTGGAATTTATTAGTGAAGTTTCATAACAGTTTCAACGACGAAATTGCGCTTCACCGTCTAAGCTGTGTATGGAACAACAATCGCCGTCCACTCGCTCACCATCAGGCAGGAGGAAACATGTCATATCTCGGTCTCAACACAACGACCGCCGACCATGCGGCCAAGGCTTCCCTCGCCGATGTGCGCCGCAAGAACCGCCAACTTATCTTCAGGTTGTTGTTCCCCACCAACCAGTATTCGCGCGCCGAGCTCGGCCGACGCACCGGATTGAGCCGCGTGGCCGTTTCCGATGTGGTCGGTCAGATGCTGGAGGAAGGATTGCTGCGCGAGACCGGTCAGGCACCCAGCGGCGGCAAAGGCAAACGAGGCACACTGCTGAGCATCGATATCGATCGACTGCGCATCATCAGCATCGACCTGACGCAGGAGCACCTGCTGCACGGCGCAGTCACCAATCTGCTCGGCCAGCCGCTGCGTCACGCCGAAGTCACCCTGAACACCGGCTCATTCGTTTCCGTGGATGTGATCATCGAGCTCATTGAGAAGATGCTGTGCATGTCCGACGGCGAGGTCATCGGCATCGGAGTCGCCTCCCCCGGCGTGGTAGACAACGGCGTGGCCCGCTCCTCCACGATGCGCGGCTGGAACAATCTCGACCTGTCCACGCCAATCGCCGAACATTTCGGACTTGAAGTAAACGTCAGCAACGACGCCACCGCAGCCATGCTCACCGAACGTTTCTTTGGCCAAGGCGGGCCGAATATGCTTTTCGCGCGCATCGAAAGAGGCATCGGTTCGGCGATTCTGCTTTCGGACACGCCGGTAATCGGCGAACTGCACGCGGCTGGCGAGATCGGCCATATTTCCATCGATCTTGACGGGCCGCTGTGCCCTTGCGGCAAGCACGGTTGCCTGGAGACGATGATTTCCGGAACCGCATTGAAGAAGCAACTCAGCGCGGCAGACGTGGAGCAGCATCAGGGTATCCTTGCTCGGGCGGGCCGCTATCTTGGCCAAGCCCTGGCCATGCCTGTGGGCCTTTTGGATATGGCAGACGTATGCGTCTATGGCCAGCCGAACATCATCAACGCGACGTTCATTGACGCGGCCCAGCAATACCTGGATGCCGCCACATCCTCGTCCTTCCACAAACACACGGTGATTCGGCGCTGCGAATGCGGACCCGACATCACCGTACAGGGCGAGGCCATCGCCGTGGTCTTCCAACACTTGGCCAAATAAAAGCCGGTCACCCCGGCAACGAAACGCGCAAGACCAAGCGCGGCACAGCACAACATAAAGCGATATAGGACTGCGTGGAAGATGGGCCCCGGAGACGAATCTGAGGCCCCATCTTCCATGTCCCGCACTATGCCAGGCTACGCCGCCATGGCGGCACCGATGGCTCCGACTGGTTGGCCGACGGGTGCCAGACGCAGCCGGGCCGGCAGGCCCAGCGTTTCGAGGAATCGGCATTGCGATTCGCGCCGGCGCAGCTCAGCCGTGATCACCTCGACCAATGGTTCGCCGGTTTTGGCCATGTCGCCGCCCAAGACAATCAGTCGCGGGTCAACGGATTGGGCCAAAATCTGGATAGTGTCGCCGATGGCGCGCACTACCATGTCTGGCGGGAATACGGGCGGAACCCAATACCGTGCCCATTGCGTCAACCAGCACAGCTTCGATTTTTGTTCCACCCACGTCAACACCGATTTTGAGATTGTTCATAGTGTTTTCAGACATCAGTCCTCCCCTGTTCTCCATCGAACGTTTCGCTTGATATCAGTGTACATCCGACTATTGACAACTATCCTAACAAATTCCCCCAAGACGACACTCACATGCACGACACGCCGAATGACATATTGATTGCGACAATCAATTAACAGCGTTAATATCTTAATCAAGTTCAGATTCAAAGACGAGCGGAACGACTCGCAGCGGTGCAGACAAGGAGGACTTAAGACCGATGGCAACAAACACCACCCATGCCACTTCCCAGGCCAGTGTCTCCGAATCCAACCGCTCCCGCATCGTCAAGCACCTGTATCACAACGGCATCATCTCCCGCGCGCAAATCGCCAAGGCACTGGAACTCACCCCAGCGGCCATCACCAAAATCACCGCACGCCTTATCGAGGCCGGCATGATTGAAGAGACCGGCGATTTGGAAGGTTCCAAGAACCGCCGTTCCATCGGTCTCAAACTCGACACCACGCGGTTCCGCATCATCGGCATCAAATTCGCCCGCTCGCAGGTGCAGATCGGCGTGTTCGACCTGTGCGGCAACACCCTGAGCTCTGAAAACCTGCCCACGGTCTACGACAACACCATCGACGACACCATTGCCATCATCCACCAGCGCGTCGAACAGCTGCTCGACAACGACCCGTCCATCGTGGCCATCGGCATGGCCGTGCCCGGACCCTACCTGCGCAACGTGGGCCGCACCGCCGTGGTCTCCAGCATGCAGGGCTGGCGCAAAATCAACTTCATCGACGAATTCGCCACCGCCTTCCGCGTGCCTGTGTTCATCGAACAGGACGCCCGCGCCGGCGCCCTCGCACATTATCTCTTCGACCCGTCGGTGCACGCCGACGGCAACCTCGCCTATTATCTGGTCGGCGAAGGCGTGGGCCTCGGCGTCATCGACAACGGTCACCTCATCAACGGCTTCCTCGGTGCCGCCACCGAAATCGGCCACATCTCCATCGACGTCAACGGCCGGCCCTGCGACTGCGGCAACATCGGCTGCCTCGAACGCTACTGCTCCACCCCCGCCATCCACGACATGCTCATCGAAAGCGGCACCGTGGTCCCCGACGCGGCCGACATGACCCACGCCGAGGCCGCCCGCGCCCTGTTTACCAAGGCCAGCGTCGGCGACGAAGACGCGGCTTCCATGGTCCGCGAAATCGGCCGGTACGTCGGCTACGGATGCGTCACCATCTTCAACGGATACAATCCCGAGCACATCATCATCGGCGACATCGTGGCCGAAGCCGGCCCGATGCTGCTCGATGAGGTGCGCGCCACGGTGGCCGAACGCGCCATCCCCGAGATCAACGCCGCCACCTCCATCACCCTGTCCACCCTGCCGACCGACGCCGCCGTTTCCGGCGCCGCGGCAGTGGCCGTCACCCAATTTTTGGAGCACCCCTCGGTGTTCTTCGACGTCTCCTGACCGGGGCGCCGAGTGAGATTTCCATACGAAATCGAACAACAACAAGGAAACAAAGGAAAGGAAACCAACCATGACTACCCCGATCGTTCTGAGCCTCGGTGAACTGCTGTGGGATATGCTGCCGAGCGGCAAGCGAGCCGGCGGCGCCCCCGTCAACTTCGCCTACCACGCGATGAAGAACGGCACCGAAGGCTGGGCCATCAGCGCGGTCGGCGAGGATGAACTCGGCGACGAACTGATTGCCAAGGCCAACGAGGCCGGCATCAACACCGTTCTTCAGCGCAACGCCTGGCCGACCTCCACCGTCGAAGTCGCGCTGAAGAACGGTATCCCGGAGTACACCATCGTCAAGGGCGTGGCTTGGGATCACATCCTGTACACCCGCCAGCTCATCGACGTGGTCTCCAAGGCCGACGCCGTCTGCTTCGGCACCTTGGCCCTGCGCTCTCCCGAATCGCACGCCACCATCACGGAGCTGCTCAAGCACACCAAGCCGGGCGCGATGAAGTTCTTCGACATCAACCTGCGCGGCGACCACTACTCCAAGGAGCTTATCGAGGAACTCCTCAAGGTGGCCACCGTCTTCAAGATCAACGACGAGGAACTTCTGCTGCTGCGCGACATGTTCGACATTCGCGGCACCTCCGGTGAAGACGCCTCCCGCTGGTTCATCGAGGAATTCGGCCTCGACTACGTGATTCTGACCGCCGGCTCCGCCTACTCCACCATCATCTCCCGCAAGGGCGAGGTCTCCACGCTGGACACCCCTCACGTCGAGGTGAACGACACCGTCGGCGCAGGCGACTCCTTCTCCGGCACCTTCACCGCACGCATCCTGCTGGGTGACACGCTCGCCGAAACCCACCGCAAGGCCGTCAACACCGCCGCCTTCGTCTGCACCCAGGCCGGTGCCTGGCCCGAGTACCCGGCCGAGATGCCCGACTATCTGGCTGAAATCGGCAAGTAATCCACCCCCACCCCATTTTCCCGATGGCTTTGCCGCTCTATACCGGCAAAGCCATCTTGTTCAGAGGAGTTACCATGTCCGTTCGCGACACCGTCACCGGCGTCCAGCATGTCGGCATTCCGACCACGGACCTCGAAGGCACCATCGCCTACTACGAGCGTCTCGGCTTCGAATGCCTCGGCATCTATCCCAACGGCGAGGACCGCTGCACCTTCCTGCGCCTGAACAACCTGACCCTCGAGGTGTGGACCATGAACCCCACGCCTATGGAAAACGGCGCCATCAACCACTTCGCGCTGGATTCGACGGATATCGAAGCGTCCTTCGCCGAAGCCCAGAAGCTCGGCCTGAACTTCGTGGAAGGCTCCATCCAGCACATCGACACCCTCTGGAGCAACGGCATCCGTTACTTCAACGTGCTTGGGCCGAACCACGAGGTCATCGAATTCTGCCAAATCATGTAACGCCATGATGCATCCGATAACGGAACCATCACCATTCACTAGTCATCATCCATTGACCGATAAATCTGTCGTACGTCCATTCATAGAGAAAAAAGGAATTCAAAATGAGTAGCGAAACCACCAAGACCGGCAACGCCGGTCTCGTAAAAATCGCGCCTGTGATGTTCGCGTTCTTCGTCATGGGCTTCGTCGACCTAGTCGGCACCGCCACGAACTACGTCAAGGCTGAGTTCGATCTGGCCAACGGCACCGCGAACCTGTTCACCACCATGGTGTTCTTCTGGTTCCTGATCTTCGCCGTGCCCACCGGCATGCTGATGAACAAGATTGGCCGCCGCAAGACCGTGCTGTGGTCCATCCTCGTGACGCTGGTCGCCATGGCACTGCCCATCATCGCCTACGTGGCCCTGTCCGGCACCGCACGCCTGGTGCTCATCGTCATCTCCTTCGCCTTCCTCGGTATCGGCAACACCTTGATGCAGGTGTCCCTGAACCCGCTGCTCACCGTGTTCGTCAAGGGTGACAAGCTCGCCTCCACCCTGACGCTCGGCCAGTTCGTCAAGTCCTTCGCCTCCCTGTTCGCCCCGTACATCGCCATCTGGGGCGCCACCCAGCTCGGCATGTGGTGGATACTGTTCGTGATCTATCTGGTCGTCGGCATCGTCGGCTACGTGCTGCTCGCCATCGACAAGATCGACGAACCCGCCCCCGACGCCGGCACCACCACCATCGGCCGCTGCTTCAAGCTCCTGTTCTCCGACCGCATCGTGCTGCTCTGCTTCCTCGGCATCGTGGCCCACGTGGGCGTGGACGTCGGAATCAACGCCCAGGCGCCGCGTATCCTCACCGAGCACACTGGCGACACCTTCACCGAAATCGCCGCCACCGCCACCATGGTCTACTTCGTGGCCCGTATGATCGGCTGCTTCACCGGCGGCATCGTGCTCTCGAAGATTTCCAACCGTGTCGGCATTCTGGTGTGCGGCACCATCATGACCGCCTCCGCCGTCTGCTTCGCCATCTTCTGCTCGATCACCTCCAACCCGCCGGTCGCCCTGTTCTGGGTGGCCGTGGCCCTGGTCGGCTTCGGCAACTCCAACGTGTTCTCGCTCTTCCTCTCCCACGCGCTGATGTACCGTCCGGAGCGCCAGAACGAGATCTCCGGCCTGATGCTCATGGGCCTGATCGGCGGCGCCATCTTCCCGCCCATCATGGGTGCCCTGGCCGACGCCATGAGTGCCCAGCTCGGCGCCATCATCGTGATGTCCGTCGGCTGCATCTACGTGCTGGTCATCGGCGTTGGCTACAAGGCCATCATCGAAGGCAAGAAGGCGGCCGTCAAGGCCTGACGATCGGCCTGACTGCGGCTTCCTGAAGCCGATATACGAAAAGCCCTGTGCGAATGATCCGCACAGGGCTTTTCGTATATGTACTTGTCGCTTGGCTCAGCGGGACCCGTCAGGCATATCAGTTTCGGTGTCGATGACGATGGTCACCGGCCCGTCATTGACCAGTCCGACCCGCATATGCGCGCCGAAACGACCTTCCTTCACCGGCACTCCCCCGGAGCGCAACGCCTCGTTGAACTTGATCCACATGAGATCGACATGCTCGGGCTTGCCGGCCTTGATGAAGCTCAAGCGATTGCCCTTGTGCACGTCGGCGAACTGCGAGATGGAGAGAATCTCGCCGCCGATGTCCTGAATCGAACGGTTCATCTTGCCCTGCGCATCCTCGAACACTCTGAGATTCAGAATCTTATGGGCCAGCCAGACGATCTGCTTGTCGCCGTCCTCATCGGTGACGCCCACCAGAATCATGAATCCCGGGCCAATCCGCTGCGGCTCGAGCGCGGGATCCAGCATGCCCAATTCATTGACCACGTCCACGGACGCTTCGGACACTCGTTGCAATACGACTTTCATGGTTCCCTACAGTACAACGTGTGCAGTCATCACCACCGAACCATGCCAATACTGCGGCAGCCAGCAGGTCGAGGCACCAGGGACGCTCTGCCAGGACTGCCGCCGACAATACGCGAAAACACTCCACAACCTGCGCCGCAACATGCAACTATCGCAACGCGTCGCACGCCACGAGTACAAGCTCGGCGAACCCGGCACAGGCGGCAAACCACAAGGCGGTGAAGCACCGGCACCGGTCAACATGCACGCCATCGACCTGTTGGGCGAAGCCGAATCATTGTTGCAGGACGCATGGTACGACGCGGGAGCCGTGTGGAGCGACCGATGATAGCGGCTCATCCCCCGCATGCAGTCGCATCTCGCATGGCTGTGCAAGGCGACGAACGCGGGCCGGTTTCTGCGTCAGTTGATTCGTCTGAACCGGCGCATCGAACCATACGTTGACCGCAGGCCGCGCACCCGCAGGATAATCGGCGTATGCCCCGAATGCGGGCGCGAGGTCATGGCCGCGAAGGGCGAATCGCTGCTGCTGTGCAAATGCGGCAACCCCATCAACGTGGCCGAGCTGCGCGAACAAGGCCGCGACAAGGCCGAATCAATCCATTTGACCAAGACCCCCGCGGGCATGAGCCAATGGCTGCGCGAGAACTACGGGTACGAGGTCAGCCGCAAGCAGATCAGCAACTGGCTCAACCGGGGCAAACTGCCCAGCTCGAAGCCGGTCGATGACGGCTATCGGGAGTTCAATATCAGGGAGGTTCTTGCGTTGGCAATGGGCTCGAGCACCCGTCCGGCTTGACACAATGTAGCTTCCAGGATACAATAGAGGACATGGAGATAAGAACGGCCGACGAATTCGACGAATGGCCCGACAAGCTCAAGAACAGCAAGGACCGCATCCGCCAATGCGACCTCGCCGGCAAACCGGTCGGCGACATCAACACCGTAGGCGAAGGCGTATCGGAACTCCGCTACCACTTCGGCCCCGGATACCGGGTCTACTTCGCGCAAAAGGCCAACGTGCTCATGATGCTGCTCGCAGGCGGCGCCAAACGCGGCCAGCAATCGGACATCGACCACGCCCACCGGCTGCTCGACCGACTCAAGGAGGAAAACAAATGGTAAACACCAAACCATGGGACGCGAGCGAATACCTCAAGACCGAACAGGACATCATCGAATACCTCGACGCGGCCGCCGAAACCGGAGACCCCACACTCATGCAGGCCGCCATCGGAGACGTCGCCAAGGCGAGAGGCATGGGACAGATCGCCGAAGCCGCCGGGGTAGGCCGCGAAAGCCTCTACAAAAGCCTCAGCAAGGACGGCAACCCCAGCTTCCAGACCATCGTCAAAGTGGTCCAAGCCCTCGGCGGCCGCCTCACCATCCAAGCCGCCTGAAAAACAAAACACAAGCGGGAGTAGGGTGAATCCACTCTGTGGTATACTCCGTATCAGGATTACTGCGAAAGCCTCTGAGACATACGCCTCAGGGGCTTTACCCATATCCACCCAATGGTCATGTGCCATGGCAATCAACCGGCATGACCACCTATGCGCGTAGCTCAGCAGGTAGAGCAGCAGTCTCCAAAACCGCAGGTCGTTGGATCGAAGCCAACCGCGTATGCCACGGCTTGCGTACGGTAGAGACCATAGCCGGCCACAGCAGCGACTGCTAGGGCGTGACCACAATAGACCCACAGAGGTCGGGCCACCGCGAATTCGAATCCCGCCCAAGCCACTCACCTGTTCTTGCGGGGTCTTCCTCCGCCGACGCCGCGTCCGGGACGCTTCGCGTTCCATTCGTCTATTGTCGAGGGGAGCCAGCCGCGAGTGCGGCCTATGGTCGCGTCGGGTTCGGGGAGTTTAAGGTTGAGCAGGCCGCCGCTGGTGATGCCGAGGCGTCGAGACACCGGCAGGCAAATGCGACGCCTGCACCCGAGCCCAACGGGACCGCACCCGTACCCGAGACCCTAACCCCTACGGCACCAAGGGGCACCAATCATTCCGCAGGCAAGTGCTTGCACGAGACCAATACTGCATGTGCCCCGGTGACTCCGGACGCGGAGGCTGCGGCAAACACCACGGACTCTGCGGCAATCCAAGCACAATCGCAGACCATTACCCATACGAAAGAACCGAACTCATCGACATGCGACTCAACCCCAACGACCCGAAGTTCGGACGAGGCCTATGCAAACAATGCCACGATGTAAAAACCGGCAAAACAAGACCAGCAGGCTTCAACACCAGACAATAAGCAAGAACACTGTGCATCCCCGACAAAAAACAGGCGCCGACAACGGTTGTCCGTGCGGCTGGGAGTGGCCATACAATCCGGGCGAGCCGAAAGGCCGTCGGCATCCGTCGCCGCTCATCCAGCTGACCGCCAACTCCGAGGAGCAGGTGCGTAACACCTACCGTCCTCTCGTGGCGACGATCCTGCTGGGCCCGCTCAAGGAGCTCATGCGCGTGAGGGACACCTTCATCCGCATATTGCAGCCGGGGCGCGAGGGCGAGGCCGACGCCTTGGACTTGGATCGCATCGACGTGGTGACCTGCCGATAACCCAACCGGTGCCGCCGTCACTCCCGGTGGCGGCATCACCCCATCAATGATCGGAGCAAAACATGACCGACAATCCAACCGAAACACCGGCATCCACCGGCGACGTGCCAGGCTGGCTCATCCCCAGCCGCGTCTACGACATCCTCAAATGGTTGGGCCTCATCGTCCTGCCCACACTCGCCCTGTTCGTCGGCACGGTCGGCCCCGCATGGGGCTGGACTCACGTGGACGCGATAGTGACCACGCTCAACGCGCTCGGCATCCTCGCCGGCGCGCTCATCGGCGTCAGCGCCATCAAACAGCGCCTCGACCTCGCCGCATGACCACCACGCACAGTTCGGCCCCGTCCGGCATCGCAGACGACTCAACCCGAGTCGGCCTACTTGCCGGTCGGGGCCGTCTTCGCGTTGTGGCAGAGGGCTTCGCGGGCTCGATTTTTGCCCACATTTTGCCCACATTATCCCGTGAAACCGAGGGAATACGAGGGAATCGACGGGAATAAGAAAAGCCGCTCAGCCCTACTCCCGCAAGGCAAAACGGCTATTTTCCGCCGAAACGGAATCGTGGAGGCGCGGGGAATTGAACCCCGGTCCGATGACCGAGCCCACAGTCTTCTACGTGCGTAGTCTGCTGGCCAAGTTGGCGATTTTTCTGCCCCCATCGATGTCGCAGACAACTGATGGCGAGCATATCCGCAGTTAAAGTCCCGATGCAGCCCTGAGGCTCAACTGCATCAGCAAGTCTTCTAAACGACGCTCAGCATCCTCCCAAAGACGAGGAGGAGTGAACGGAGCGGCTGCCCACTGGTTAATCCTGACTAAAAATCAGGCAGCGAGAGCGAACTCAGTGCGGTTAGATTTAGCACTTATTCTTTTGCCGAGGTCATCCACGAGCGGACCCGGCGTTCTCGGCACGCTTCCCTGCGGCGAACAGGTCACCGTCGAAACCGATCGCCCCCAATCTTGAGTTATCAAGCTTCCGGCTTTTCGGCCGGACTTCTCAGCATACACCCTATGGCGCTACTCGCGCAAATCGCCAGCAGCGAACGCCGCCCCGGCATTGACGGGACCAACGTTGTCAGCAGGGCCAACGGAGCGAACGCCGCCCCGGAACCAACGGAACCAACGAAGCCAACGGAATCGCCGTCACTTGATGATGGGCTTCTGGGATGCGGAAACATCAATCTGATGTTTGCCGGCAAAGCCAGCCGTGCCAGCGGTGATGTTCTTGTCGATTTCCTCGACTTCCGCCAGCTTCAGCTTCAGCTGCGAGGAGTCTCCCCAAATGATTACGCGGTCACCGTCGTTAAGCGTGGTGGTCACCGAATCCTGCGTCTCAGCGGTGACCTTGGTAATGGACTTACGCATCGATTCCGGCAATGCGCCCAGAATCGTCAGCGCCTCCTTCACCGAACGGTTCTTGAGACTGGCGTCTATATCCTTGACCTCGATCACCGGGATGCCATCCACGTTGGCGTTCTTCACCGAGTTCAACACGCGCGCCTGGGGATCCACCGCGGTCAGGGTATCGCCGCTTTTCAGCATGGCCGCAGGCCGTTGCGCCTTGACTTCCACGCTCATCGACTTGGGGAACTGTTTGGAGACCTTGGCCTCGCTGACGCCGGGAATGGATTTGAGTTGCTCTGTGACCTCATGGGCGGAGACCAGGAACAACGACTTCCCAGCCTGCTTATCGGCGATGGCATGGATGGTCTGCGCGCTCACCCATTCGTTGGCACCGGATACGCCGATCTCGCTGGTTTCCAGACGAAACACCGACGAGAAGAGCAGCAGCCACGTTAGCCCCGTCACTACAGCCACGCTGACGGCAGCAATCAACACGCGTAACGCAACGACACGTACGTTCGCACGCTTGCGTTCTCTGGCGCGTTCGGTGAAATTCACCACTTTCGGGCGTGATACGACTCCTAGGGAGCCGGTGGTCTGATGCAGCGTTTCGGCAACGTAATCCTCGCTGTGCAACCGTCGTGCATCGACGAAGGCACCGGCCTGGCCCTTGGCTACCGTCACATCGTCGATGATCTCCGGCTCGTCGATCTCATGCCCGGAAGACACGGACCGGGGAGTGCGAGACTTCGACGAGTGACCCGTGTTTCCGTGTGAACCGATGATGCGCGGCTTGCGGGGATTGCCGGACGAACGACGTGAGCCGTTGTCATTGCCCCCGGATCTGACCGTGCGCCCGGACATCACTCGCAGCTTTCCCGATGGGCCTCAAGTGCGGTGAGCAGCACCTGATCCATGTCGGTGATGTCGCCCGCGCCCACGGTGAAGATCACGTCGCCGTGGTGGGCGCGCATGGCCATCATCTTGGCGGCCAGGCACATATCCTCGACCGGCTGAATCCACGTGCCTGCGGAAGCATCCTTGAGTCCCGCAGCCGCGTCCACGATGGTGGAGGGGCTGATGTCCGGGAAATCGGCCTGCTTTTCACGGGCCGGGAAGATGCCGGTGATAATGACGTCATCGGCTTTGGCCAAGGATTTGGCGAACTGGTGCGCGAAAAACTTGGTGCGGGAGAACAGGTGTGGCTGGAAGATCACACGAATGGTCGAATCGGGGTACCGGCGTCGGGCCGCATCCAACAGGGCCGCGATTTCGGTGGGATGGTGGGCGTAATCGTCCACTACAGTGACCTGCTTGACCGTGCCACGCACCTGGAAGCGGCGTGCCGCACCGAGGAATGTGCCGGCCGCCTTGGCCGCGTCTGCGGGGCTCACGCCCAGCAGCACGGCAGCGCTGATGGCGGCGGCCGCATTGCGCGCATTGTGCACGCCAGGAACCTTCAGGGCAACGCTCTGAGATACCGGCTCCCCCGCCGTCACCGCGGCCGGCAGATGCAGGGTGAGCTGTTCGACGCCGCTGCCTGCGGTCTCGCTTTCCGAAGCGATCCAGACATACGCGGCACCGCCCAAATCGGGCAGGGATTCACGCGCGGTAGTGCCGTAAGCAACGGTATGGGATTTCACGTCGGCGGGCAGGGCCTCCAGCACGGCAAGTCCGTCGGGATCGTCGATGCTGATGATCACGTGACCGGTGGCCCGGCCGGCGTGGGCAACGAACGCGGCACGGTAGTGGGCTCCGTCGCCGTAATGGTCGAGATGATCGGCTTCACAGTTGGTGATAATGGCGATGGTCGGATGGTATTTGGCGAAGCTGCCGTCCGATTCGTCGGCTTCGGCCACCAGAATATCACCTTTGCCCGCGTGTCCACCGTCCAGCGTGGTGCCGTCCGGGCCTTGGATAAAGCCGCCGATGGCGTAGCTTGGATCGGCACCGGCGTTCACCAGAATGTGGGACAGCATGGAGCTGGTGGTGGTTTTGCCGTGCGCTCCGGCCACGGTGACGGCTCGTTTGCCATTCATGAGCAAGGCGAGGATGTCACTGCGATGCACAATGCGCTTGCCCGCCGCGTGCGTTGCGACGATTTCCGGATTGTCCGGTTTGATGGCGCTGGAGTAGACCACGGTCTCGGCCTGGGCGATGTTTTCGGCTCGCTGCCCGAATTCAACGGTGATGCCCAGCGTTTCAAGTCGGTCGGTTTTGGCGCTGTGTGCGCGATCGGAGCCGTCCACCGCGACTCCTTCGGCGTGCAGCATTTCGGCCAGAACGCTCATACCGGCACCGCCGATACCGATGAAATGGGTGGCGCCGAGATCCGCGGGGCGGGCCGCAGCATCGAATGAGACATACGTGGGGTCAAGCACGATGGGCTGATCTTGAGACAATTCAAAACTCCTTTGGGGATTCCAGCACCCTATATTATGACCGTATCTCGTGTTGCGGGACGGGATTGGCCCGTATCGCGCACGGGATGATATCTGAATACTATTTGGATGGTTCGGCTAATTGCAGAACGTGCCGGGCCATGATTTCGGCAGCGTTTCTGATGCCGTATTCCCATGCCTTGCGGCCGAATTCGGCAAGTCGTTCGTGATCGGCGAGCAGATCGGGCACATGCTCATGCACCCACTGCGGGGTCAGGTCCTTGTCTGCGACCAGAAGGCCGCCGCCGGCGTTCACCACTGGCTCGGCGTTGAAACGCTGCTCGCCGTTGCCGATGGGCAGCGGCACGTAAATGGCCGGCAGACCCAGTGCAGCCAGCTCGGATACCGATCCGGCTCCGGCGCGGCAAATCACCAAGTCGGCACAGGCGAAGGCCAGATCGATTCGTTCCAGATATTCGGCGGTATGGTAGTCACCTTGTCCGGCCGATTCGGGGCCGATGCCGGTAAGCACGTCCGCGCCGGCCGAGGCCGTGACCAGTTCGCGTACTTCGCTGATTTTGCCTCGCCCGGTCAAGTGGATGATTTGTGCGTGGGCCAACAGGTCTGCGGCGGAGGAGGCGATGGCGCGGTTCAGGCTTTGCGCTCCCAGCGATCCGCCAGTGACCAGCACCAGCGGACGGTTCGGATCGACGCCAAGCTGTGCGGCCGATTCACGGCGTACGGCGGCACGGTCGTCACCGATGCGTTTGGTCAGGGAGGCGATGGCCGGGCGCAACGGCAGACCGACGCGCTCGATGTCGGCTCCGGCACGCGGTTTGAGACCGGTGCCCTCGTACACGGTACCGATGAAATCGGCCCAACGAGCGCCCAGTTTATTGGCCATGCCGGCACGCGCATTCTGCTCATGGATGGCAATCGGAATGCCCATCTTGCGTGCGGTGGCGTAGACGGGGGCGGAAGCATACCCGCCGAATCCGGCCACGACATCTGCATGCCGCGTTTCAAGAATGGAGCGCACCTTGGTGGTTTCTCGCTTCCATTTTGCCGGGAAGCGAAGCATGTACAGGTTAGGGCGACGCGGGAACGGCACTTTTTCGATGGTGTCGAGCTCGTAGCCGGCCTCAGGCACCAAATCCTTCTCCAAACCCACCGCAGTGCCGATGACGGTGACCTGTGCCATGGGTTCGATGTCGCGAATCGCTCCGGCGACCGCGAGCAGCGGATTGACATGTCCGGCGGTACCGCCGCCAGCAAGAACGATATGTGGTGTGCCTTGATTCATGATTACCGAGTCTACTTACGCGCTCTGACGCGACTGTTTTATCTGCGGTTGAGAGCGCATAAGTCCCACAACCAGTCCGGCCGCCGTCAAGCACATGATCATGGATGAGCCACCTGCGGAGACGAACGGCATAGGCACGCCCAATACCGGGAACACACCCACGACCACGCCGATGTTGACCATGGCCTGGCCCACGATCCAAATGGTGACGCACATCAGCACCATGGCAACATAACGATCGGTGACCTGCAATGCGATGACGATCATGCACCAGGCGAGAATCGCGAAGAACAGCAATACGATGGCGCAACCGACGAATCCGGTCTCCTCGCCGATGATCGCGAAAATGAAATCGTTATGGGCGGCCGGCAGGTAATTCCATTTCTCACGCGAATTGCCGATGCCCAATCCCAGAAAGCCTCCGGAGGCGATGGCGTACTTGGCGTGAATGGACTGGTAGCATACGCTCTGCGCGTCAGCGGCCGAGCAATCGCCATATGTGGCCAGAATACGACGCATGCGGTTCGGGCTGGAAACCGCCAATGCACCGACCATAACCACCGCGCCCAATACGCCGATTCCCATCCATTTGCCGGGGAATCCGACGATCAGGAAGGCCACGCCTCCGATGGAGACCAGAATCATGGCCGTGCCGAGGTCCTTGCCGCCCATCACCAGCGCCACTCCTATCGCATACAACACCAACGGCGCGGCATATGCTTTGATTCCCTCCTTGTGGTACATCTTGCTGCAGGCATGCAACGACGAGGGCAGCCATATGCACATCGCGAACTTCATGAATTCGGCCGGCTGGATAGTGGTGAAGCCGAGGTTCAGCCAACCTTTGTTGCCGTAGACGTCGAGACCCAGCGGAGTAAAGGTCAGCGCCTGCAACAGGCAGGCACCCATCACAAAGAACACGCCGGTCCGTTTCCAGAACGTCACCGGCATCGTCAATGCCACGAAGCCCAGCACCAAGCCGATCAGGCAAAACGCGCCCTGGTTCAGAAGCTGAAGGAACGGCGACTTGCCCAGTGCGGCCATGGTGACCGTGGAGCTGGAGAACACCATGATCAGGCCGAAGCATGTCAGCCCCACCACAGCCATGCGGAATCCGTGGTAGCACCATAGCGGGTTGAGCAAGCTTCGCCAACCCGTGTAGTCGGTGATCTCGAGTGCGGGCCTGTCAGGGGCTCTGTATGCCTTACGCTTATGGGTATCAGTGGAGGCCATGCACCTCGCTCCACGTCTTGGCTGCGGCGGCGAATCGATTGCCTCGATCCGCATAGGACCTGAACTGATCCATGGAGGCGCAGGCCGGAGCCATAAGCACGATGTCGCCGGCGGCGGCATACGTGCCGCAGGCTTCGACGGCACGATCCATGACGGTATCGTTGTCTTCGGGATCGATGATGGTCACCGGGATATCCGGAGCTTGGCTGGCAAACGCTTCGACCATCGGCTGCTGGTCTTTGCCGATGATGACGGCCGCTTTGATGGTATGTGCCTGGTCCTTGACCAGGTCCTCGAATCGACTGCCCTTGGCCAGACCTCCGGCAATCCAGATCACAGACTTGGCCGGGAAGCTGGACAGCGAGGCGCGTGCCGCATGGCCGTTGGTGGCTTTGGAATCGTCCACGAAACGAACGGAGCCGCCCTCGACTACGGCCTCAGCCACGGTTTCGATGCGATGGCCGCCCGGCTTGAACGAGGTAAGCGCCTTCAGCGCGGTATCGCGATCAGCGCCAAGTCCCAGCACCAACGCCAATGCCGTCAATGCATCGGCCACCAGATGCGGGTACAGTGAGCCGTCCGGCTCTGCCAGATGCGTGAAATCGGTGATGGCGGCCAGTCTGACCGGCTCCCCCACTGCGCCGCCGGCCACGCCGCTCCTGTCCACGATCCAGCCATCTTCAATGCCGATCTGACCGGCTTGGGGGGCCTCGAGCGTGAATCCCACCTTGCGGCATCCTTCGGCGGTTTGGGCCTCGGCCGCCAGTTCGCTGACTTTGGCGTCCTGCGCATTGTAGACGATGGCGCGTTTGGCGTTGTGGAACACCTTGGATTTGTCGGTGGCGTAATTCTCGCGCCCGCCATGCCAGTCGAGGTGATCGTCGGCGATATTGGTGATCGCCGCGCAGTCAAGTGCCAGCGAATCGGTGAAGTGCAATTGGAAGGAGCTCAGTTCCACGCACAGTACGTCGTGCTGAGGATTGGTGGCGCAACGAGACAGGCTCATGCTCATGTCTCCGGAGGCGATATTACCGGCGGTCGGCGCGTCGAGTCCGCAGGCGGTGAGCATTTCCGAGGTCATCTCGGTGGTGGAGGTTTTGCCGTTGGTGCCGGTGATGCCGATCCATGGAGCCGGAGTACCGGTGTGCTCGTTATTCACACGCAGCTGCCATGCGAATTCCACCTCGCTCATCACGGGGATGCCACGGCGTTGGGCCTCCAGCACGAACGGGGTGCGGGGGTTGAACACCGGGGACGACATGACGTAGTCCACATGGTCCCAGTCCACGTCATCAAAGGAGCGGAGATCAGCCTCGGGCTTCCTCTCGTCGACGCCAATCACGTGGGCGCCGCGTTCCCTCAATACCTCCGCCAACGAGGTGCCGGACACACCCAGTCCGGCGATCACCACTGTCTTATCCGCTACTTGCATTGTTCCTCCTGATATAGGAATTCCGTGGGTGAGCATAATCCCACCCAGATTTCCGCTAGCTGAACAGCAGGCCGGAGCGGGTGACCCAGTCGCCGTAGAAAATCGTCAGGGCGAGCAGCACGAAGATGAGTTCGATCATCCAGAACCGCACCACCACCTTGGTTTCGGTCCAACCCTTCAGTTCGAAATGATGGTGGATCGGTGCCATCTTGAATACGCGTTTGTGGGTCATCTTGAAGTACCCGACTTGGATGACGTCGCTCATGGCTTCCATGACGTACAGTCCACCCAGAACCACCGCCAGGAATTCGGTGTGCGTGGCGATGGACAGGGCTGCGAACAGACCGCCCAAGGCCAGGGAACCGGTATCACCCATGAAAATCGATGCGGGGTTCGAGTTGTACCACAGGAAACCGAAGCAGGCGACGGCCGCGCATACAGCGATGACGGTCAGATCGAGAGGATCGGACACGGCATAGGAATAGCCGCCATGGCTGCCGCCCTTGATGTGGTAGCTTTCCCAGAATGCGATGATGCCAAAACCGGTGAAGGCGATCATCGACGAACCTGCCGCCAGACCGTCAAGCCCATCCGTCAGATTCACTGCGTTGGTCCATGCGGTCATCAGGAAGTTCACCCAGATGACGAACAGGATGATGGATACGGCACGGCCGGCGAAGTCGAAGTTGAAGAACGGCTGTTCGATGAAGCTGATGCCCGCCTGCGCACTGGGGAATCCCGATTTGGTGGGAATCAGCAGCGCCAGCACCGCGTAGATGGTGGCGAAGATGAACTGGCCGATGAACTTGCCGCCCACCGATAGGCCTGCGTTCTGCTTCTTACGCACCTTGGCGAAGTCGTCGATAAAGCCCAGCAGACCCATCGACAGCATGGCGAACAGTACGAGCACCGCGGACCAGGAGGGCACGTCGCCCGAACGCAGGTATCGGTACAGTGCGGAGGATGCCCAACCGAGCAGAATCGCGAAGTTGATGACCACGCCGCCCAACGTGGGGGTGCCGCGCTTGACCAGATGCGACTGCGGCCCATCCTGGCGGATGTACTGGCCATAGTGCAGCTTGTGGACCAGCCGAATCAGCAGCGGGGTGCCGACTAAGGTGACGATGAGCGACACCAGCATTCCAATGATCAGAGCAATCACGTGCAGCTTCTCTTTCTTGTCGGTTTCTTGGGGTGGTTATCAGGTCAGTTCTTTGCCCAGCGTTCAGCCAAAGCGCTCAGGCCTGACGCGTGCGATCCCTTGAGCAGTACCACAGCGTCGGGATGGTTGCGCGCCAAGTCGATGACCAGCTGTTCGGCCGCATCGATGTCGTGTACGCAATCCACCGACGCCGATTGGGGCTGACGGGCACCGTCCGCCAGAGCCTGTGCCAGTGCATCGAGATGTTGGTCTTGGGCGGAACCGACCGCGATGATCGCGTCGATGCCCAATTCGGCCGCATACGTGCCGATCGAGGTGTGCAATGCCGTTTCATCGGCGCCGAGTTCCAGCATGGCACCCAGCAGCGCCACGCGGAACGGCTCCTTGCCGTCATTTGAGTTCCAAGCCTTCAACCCGTTCAGGCCGGCTTTCATGGAGTCGGGATTGGCATTGAAGGAATCATCGATCAGCGTGAAGGAAGTCCCCTCGCGATTCACCGTAGACAATGCCATGCGATGAGGGCTGATGGTGTGCTGCGAGGCCAGAATCCGCGCCACCGTTTCGGGTGTCATACCGTAACGCATCGCCACGGTTGCGGCGGCCAACGCGTTCATCACGTTGTGACGTCCAGGAATGCCCAGATGCACCGGCGTATGGTTGCCGTCCGCATCGACCAACGTGAATTCAGCATGATCGGACCGGTCGGCAGTGACATCAATGGCCCGCACCTCGGGCTCCTGCGACGATCCCAAGCCGAACCACAGCACATCGCCGCTGGCCAGGCCGGCCATGGGAACCACGTGTTCGTCATCGGCGTTCAGTACCGCGGTGCCTCCGGGAAGCAGTCCCTGCACGATTTCGCTTTTCGCCTGTGCGATGCGTTCGCGGGAGCCGAATTCTCCAAGGTGAGCGACGCCGACCTTCAATACGATTGCCGTGTTTGGCGGTGCGATACGGGTCAGTCGCGCGATTTCGCCGATATGGCTGGCACCCATCTCAGCCACGAAGAACCGGGTGTGCTCATCGACCCGCAACGCAGTGAGCGGCAGGCCGATCTCATTGTTGAACGATCCCACCGGAGCCACGGTCGGGCCTACGGTGGCAAGCAGGGAGGAGAGCAGATCCTTGGTGGTGGTCTTGCCCACCGAACCGGTCAATCCGATGATGTCGAAGTCGCCGTCCAGCTCGCGACGGCGAACGATGTTGTGTCGGGCGAGCTCGCCAAGGGCGTCGACCGTGTCTTTCACTACGATCTGCGGCAGGCCATCGGACTCCACCTCATGGTCGACGATGGCCACCGTGGCTCCCTGTTCAGCGGTTTTCGCCACAAAGTCATGCCCATCGACACGCTCGCCTCGGATGGCCACAAACACCGATCCGGGGCCGGCCTGCCGCGAGTCGCTGACCGTATTGGTGGCTCGAGACTCGGAATCGGCGTCTCCGATCAATCGACCATCGACGGCCTTGGCGATTTCCTCCACGCTCATCGGAACCATGGTGTTTCAAACTCCTTTACGATTACGCTTCGTCCCGTATCCACGGACTTAATTGAGATTATTGGTCACATGCAGGGCACTGCGTATGTTGTTTTTCCTCACGCCGGCGGCCAGTACCATGGCGATGGCCAAGGACATGTGCCCGAGTCGGACGCGGTCATACATTGCCGGTGAATCCGCAGCCATTTCATCCGATTCGGGTGTCGACGAGGTCATGGACATGTCATGTTCCGCAACGAATGCGTAGCGTGTCTTCAATTCGTCCAAGCTTGCGCTTGCGTTGACATCTTCCGTGCCCAGTACATCCACGTTCACCGATTCCAACGCATGCTCGGCCAACGTGCGGTCATCCATGGCGATGATCACGGCCGCCACACCGTCTTCGGCGCACACGGACAGCGCGCGCTGCATATCGAGGATGCCCAGAGGATAGTTCAGGTTCATGGTACGTGTCATCGACGTGGACCCGGATGCGGTGATTACCGCCACCGGATTGCCCAGCATGTGCAGGAATTCGGAGAGCTGGGACACGCCTGCGTCGACGGCCTGCTCATCCGCACCGGTCACCGCGAACACCGCCATGGCGTTGGATGGTCCGCCGGTCAGGCCGCTGGCCAGATCGCCGAGTACGCGATCGTCGAAATCGCCGTAGAGCAACGGTATATCGGCATTGGCGATCTGCCCTTTGGACGCGCGTGGCAGCAACGCCGCATAGGCACCGGCCTGTGCGGCATGCAGTACATCGGGTTCCTGCTCATGCGTGCAGATGAACAGCGAGCCGGGAATCACGGTGTCCACGGCATCGCTGAGTGAGGTAATGGTGACATTGGTGGCGAAGGGTGGATCGACTTCAAAACCGTACCGTTCGACCAGCATTCCCAAGGTCACCCGCTGGGCGATGGATTCGCTCACTGCACTCATGGGCTATCGCCTTTCTCCCCTGATCCTTACCACGTGACTGGAATAGCATTTTTGCGTGGACTGGAGACAGGCACCTCGTATTTCTGCATAAGGAACTCACAAATCTGTGCGGAAACAGGGCCGGCCGTCAGACCGCCGAACACACCATTCGGATCCTTCAGCACCACGGTGACCGCATAGCGCGGGTTGTCCGCGGGAATCACCACGGAATAATCGGAGATAATGGACGAGAGCGTGCCATCCGAGCCCTGCACCTCTGCGGTACCGGACTTGGCGGCCATGCGGTAACCATCGACCTTGACGAACTTGTTGTAGCCTTCCGCCACTGATTCCATCGCATTCATCATGTCCGATGCGACCTTTTCATCCACCACGCGGGTGGCTTCGCCCTTCTTGGTCTCAGTGGTCTTGCCATTGGCATCGGTGGTTGATTTGATGATCGACTGCTGCTGCTTGACACCCTTGTTCGCGATGGTGGCCACCACGTTGTTGAGCTGCAGGGCGTTGACGGTGTAGCCCTGACCAAACAGGATGGTGTTGCGCGTACGCAGATCCCACGCCGAAGGGTTGGTGAGCAGACCGCTCGATTCACCGGGCAGGTTCAGTCCGGTCGGTTGTCCGATGCCGAATTTGGTCAGGTACTCGTAGCGTTGCTCATCCGGATAGTTCTCCCCGGCCATAATCATGCCGACGTTCGATGAGTTCTGCAGAATGCCGGCGAGCGTCCAGCGCTCAGTGCCATGGTCGAATGAGTCCTTGTAGGTCTGGCCCTCCTGCGTGATGTTGTCCGGGACCGACAATTGATCGCTCATCTTATGCAGTCCCATCTGCAGATAGCCGGACATGGAGATGACCTTGCCCACCGAACCAGGCTCGAAGGTTTCGGACACGGACCGAGACGGGCTCATCTTCGCCGCATCGGTACCAGCCTGTACTTCATCGCTATCGGCCAGTGCGAGAATCTCCCCGCTCTGGACATCCTGCACCACGGCGATCGCCCACGCTGCACCATACTTGGATTCGGCCTCCTTCAAGGCCTTTTTGACATACCATTGCACATCACGGTCAATGGTCAGGGTGACATCGTCGCCATTTTTGGCCGCCACCGATTCGGTCATGGTGCCGGGAATCTCTTCGCCGCCATTACCACGCTGGTAGGTTTCATGGCCATCGGTCCCGGTAAGCGTCTTGTTCTCGACCTGCTCGATGCCGGCGACGCCATCGCCGTTGTCGTTCACGCCGCCAAGCAGCGCGCCCATGAGATCGCCATCCGCATACAGTCGTTCACTGCTCAGCTCACCCCAGACAATACCGCCCAGGTGCAACGCCTCGATGCTGCGCTTGACCTGCGGAGTCACATCTTTCTTCAGAATCACATACTGCCCGGTACCGGACAGATCAGCGCCCAGTTCCATGGCGTTCATATCCAGGACTTTGGCCAGCAGTCGGCCCACGGCCGCCGCTCCGGTAGCGTCCACGGGTTTGCCGTCAATCTCGTGGCAGTAATCACGGGTGTTGTCATTGCAAGTAATCGGCTCGAACTCCTGTGCAGCCTCCGGATTGGCGACGATAGTATAACGCTCCACGCTTTGAGCGAGCACGGAGCCGTTGACGTCGAGGATACGCCCACGCTTGGCGCTCAACGTCACGGTCAGGGTGCGGTTAGCCGTGGCCGCTTGTGCGGTTTGACGGCCGCCGATGAGCTGGGTGGAGGCCAGCTGAATCACGCATGCCGACGCCACCAACGCCAATGCGGCGCCGATGGCGATGCATTTGAACGCGAAGGTCTTGACCTTGGCGAACTCTACGATGCGACGAATGGTGTTCACTGGGTTCCGCCTTTGTTGGACTGGTATCCGCTTAAGTCGATGGACACTGATCCCTGCTGCGGGACCATGCCCATGTCGCTGGCCTTGTCGGGCAGGTTCGCGACTAATTGACCGAGTTTGGCCTGATCGTCTTCGACATCTTGGGTAAGTCTGTTGATGTTGGTTTCGATCTGTGCCGCCTCAAACGAGTTCTGCACCATCTGGGTACGCAGCATCAGCGCGCCGAACAAGGTGCCGACGAGGAAGATCACTGCGATGGCCACGTGCACCAGCGGTGCGCTTCTTGTTCTGGTCCATTCGATGACCCGTCCGACGACATTGCCCTGCTTGTCTCCACGCGGGTTGGAGACCACCCGCAGCTCAGGTCGGGAGGAGGACTGATGCTTGGTGTGCGGCCGGTTCGAGGCCGGAGCCGCGTTCGATCGAATGCTACGTGCAGTTGCCATATGCTGTTATCCCCTCCTTGTACGAATTCGTGCTGTGTTTTTGGCTCTGCCCGGAGACGCGGAGCCTTGTATCTTGACGTCATTCAGGCCCTGCGCGGTTTGCGTAAAGCGTTTCCCCCATCGTGACGGAATCTCACGGCTGACTTCCACCGCCCGCAACCGCACCGAAGCCGATCTCGGGTTGGCTGCGATTTCATGTTCGTCGGCCTTGATGGCACCTCGCGTGAGATCCGTGAAAAACGGTTGGGCATCCGGCGGTATGACAGGCAGGCCAGTCGGAACATCCACTCGCAGTCCTTGTGCCATGAACGATTTGACGGTTTTGTCTTCGAGCGAATGATAGGACTCCACCACCAGTCGTCCCCCGACATGCAGTCGGTTCGCGGCTTGCGGCAATGCGGAGGCGAGCTTGTCCAATTCGCCGTTGACTTCAATGCGCAACGCCTGGAAGACGCGTTTGGCGGGATTGCCCGCCGGGCGGTGGGCTTGCGGCACCACTCCATCGACCAGACGGTTGAGCTGTGCAGTGGTGGTAAACGGCTCCTTGTCTCGACGCGCCACGATGGCGCGGGCGATCTGACGCGAGAAACGCTCTTCACCGTATTCCTTGAATATGCGGACCAGTTCCGCCGCATCATAGGTGGCAAGAATCCGTTCGGCCGTCAACGGCTGGCTGACGTCCATGCGCATATCCAGCGGCGCATCATGCGAATAGGAGAAGCCACGATCGGTTTCGTCGATCTGCAGGCTGGATAATCCCAGATCCATGAATACGGCGTCCACGCGTTCGATGTCTTGGTCCGCCAACACCTGATCGAGCTGATCGAAGGCGGCATGCACCGGAATGAATCGATCGGCGAGCCCCTCCCGTTCCATACGTTCGGTGGCCAGCCCCAGCGCTTCACTGTCACGGTCAATGCCGATGAGCCGAGCCTGAGGCGCGGCCTTGAGGAAGGCGATGGAATGGCCGGCAAGGCCCAGGGTGCAATCCACTGCGATGGCGTTCTCATGTTCCATGGCAGGTGCCATCAGGTTCACGCAATCGTCAAGCAATACCGGCAGATGAATATTCGCCACATCAACCATCAGAATTCCACCTCCGGCAACACATCGTCAGCAATATCGGAATATCCCTCTTCCTTCTCGGCGAGGTAGGACTCCCACGTGTCCTTATTCCACAGTTCGGCACGGGTGCCAACGCCGATCACCACGACGTCGGAACCCAGATTGGCGTAATCGCGCAGCATCTGCGGCACCAGCACGCGGCCCTGCTTGTCCGGCTGCTGGTCGACGGCACCGGAAAGGAACACACGCAGGTATTCGCGGGCGGTTTTGTTTCCCACCGACACACGCTGAATCTGCGAGGCGATACGTCGAAATTCATCGAACGGCAGCAGGTACACGCACCGTTCCTGGCCTCGGGCCATGACCAGGCCCTGCCCCAGCTGGGAGCGGAATTTGGCCGGAAGCGCCATACGGCCCTTGGCATCGATCTTCGGCGTATATGTGCCGAGAAGCAATGGCGGCAGACCAGCCATGAGATCGGTCATAGTGGTGGAGCCTTGTGCGTTGGCATCAGCGTCGCGAATCGTCTGATCGGCAACCATGGCTCCACCTCCTTCATCGTTACGTGGGATACACTTCGGCCAACTGGTTCACCACTCTACCCCACGATTCCCCATTTCTCCCCACTCATACACGATTTGCTCACCCTTTTAGGGCGATTACCGATGGATTGCGCGTGTCGGCCACGACTGTCGCACGAATGGACGCTCCGCACATCCAATCCACGTTGTGCACTCCACCGACCGAGCAGCATGGCGAATTCACGCTGAATTCACCTATTCCGGGTTGTCCGCATCACTGACGTAGGGGGTGTGCGGTAAATTTGAATGCCTTAAGTTTTTCTGCCCCACGGAAATGGAACGAAGAGGACAGCATGTCGAGTTACGCCTCCCAGCTGCATGAGGAGCAGCAGGCCGTCGATCGCGCCTATGGACGATTGGATGATCTGCGAGCCGAAATGTGGCAACGCCTGGACACCGTACGCGCCGCCGGCTCCCACGGATCCCCCACGCAACGCAGCGAACGAGACTCCTTTGCCACAATGTACGAAAACCGCCTCACGCAATTGCGCAGCGTTGAGGATCGGCTGGTGTTTGGCCGCCTCGATGCCAAGAACGGCGACCGTCATTACATCGGCCGCATCGGCCTGTCGAGCCCGGACCATGAGCCGATTCTGACCGACTGGCGTGCCGAAGCCGCACGTCCTTTCTATGAGGCGACCCCCTCCAATCACGGCGACATCGTGATGCGCAGGCATATCACCTTGAGTTTCCGCGAAGTCGTGGGCGTTGAGGATGAGGTGCTCGACGTGCATTCAGACCAGGTCGGCCAGGCGTCTTCCGCCGGCACATTGACCGGCGAGGGTGCGCTGCTGGCTTCGCTGAGCTCACGCCGCACCGGCAAGATGACCGATATCGTGGCCACCATTCAGGCCGAGCAGGACCGCATCATCCGTTCCGACATGAATCGCGCCGTGGTGGTGCAGGGCGGCCCCGGCACCGGCAAGACGGCCGTGGCGCTCCATCGCGCCGCCTACCTGCTGTACACGCACCGGCGCACGCTGGAACGTTCCGGCGTGCTGGTTGTTGGCCCCAGCTCGGCGTTCCTGCACTACATCGATCAGGTGCTACCCTCCTTGGGCGAGACCGGCGTGGTCTCACGCACCATCAGCGATCTGATTCCCGGCATCACCGCCACGGCGGTCGACTCCCCTTATGCAGCCAAGCTCAAGGGCGATCGACGCATGACCTCCGTAGTGGCCAATGCCATCGCCGCACGCGTGCGTGTTCCCGCTGTTCTGCCGACAGTAACCATTAGCGGCATTCAGGTACCGATGCTGGCCACTGATATCGAACAGGCGCAGGCGGACGCGAAGCGCACCCGGCAACCTCATAACAAGGCCCGCGAGACCTTTATCCGTTCGATGCTGACCAGCATGCAGAACCGTTATGCCGAACAGCTTGATTACACGCCGGATCAGGCGGAGCTGAACCGCGCGATGTCACTGCTTCGTATGAACGAGCAGGTTCGCAAGACCCTGAACCTGTGCTGGCTGCCGATGACCGCCCCATGGCTCATCGATCAGCTGTTCGCCCATCCCGAACGTCTGAAGTCTCTGGCTGGTTGGCTGACCGACAACGACATCGCGGCACTTGCCCGCCCCAAAGGCTCCCCGTTGACCCGCTCCGATATTCCGCTGCTCGACGAAGCAATGGATATGCTGGGCCCCGATCCCAAGACGGTGGCCCGCCAGTTTGCCGACGACGCACGTCGTGCCGCCGAAGAGCAGTATGCCAAAGACACGCTGGCCGCGACCGGTCTGGGTGGAGGCATCGTCTCCAGTCAGATGCTGCTCGACCAGATGAACGGGGACGACGCTGAGCTGACCGCGCAGCGGGCCGCGGCCGACCGTGAATGGGCCTACGGGCACATCGTGGTCGACGAAGCGCAGGAATTGACCGCCATGGACTGGCGTATGTTGATCCGCCGTTGCCCCTCCCGCTCGTTCACCATCGTGGGCGATGTGGCGCAGACTTCAGCGCTGGGTGGCACCCGACGCTGGAGCAAATCGATGAACCGCCTGTTCGGCGAAAGCCACTGGGATTTGAACGAGTTGACCATCAACTACCGTAATCCGCAGGAAGTTTCCGAACTTGCCTCACGATTTGCCGAGGAGGAAGGCCTCTACATCTCCACGGTCAATGCGGTGCGCACCATCCCCGATTCGGTGTCCCGCAATGTGGTGCCCGACATGTCGTCCTCGCTGGAAACGACGGCCGAGCAGGCGTCGCAGCTTGCCGAACAATTCGTTTCGGCAGACGGCACCGGCCGCATCGCCGTCATCTGTCCGGATGATCTCATCGCCCCGGTGCGTGATGCCGTGCGCCGCAAACTGGCCGACATTCTTGACCCGGCCGAATACGCGAGGCTCATCGAACAGCCCGAATGGGATGAGCAAATCAGCGTCTGCGGCGCTGAAACGGTCAAGGGTCTGGAGTTCGATGCCGTCGTGGTGGTCGAGCCCGGTCTCATCGAGGATGACGCGCCGAGCCGCCTGGTCGCCGCCTCGGACCTGTACGTGGCAATGACCAGGCCGACCCAGAAACTGGTTATAGTTCGGACAAAAACAGACGAAAAGTCCCTGAACATCTAAGGTATGAAGCATGCCCAAAGCACTGTTATTGGAAAACATTCACCCCGATGCGGCCAAATCGCTGCGTGATCACGGCTTCGAAGTCGAGACCATGAAGGGAGCCCTGAGCGAGGACGAACTCATCGATGCGCTGGATGGCGTGGACTTGGTGGGCGTACGCTCCAAGACCAACGTCACAGCCCGCGTGCTGGATGCGCGTCCTACGCTAAGCGCCATCGGCTGCTTCTGCATCGGCACCAATCAGGTCGATCTGGCACATGCCGGCAAGCGCGGCATCGCCGTGTTCAACGCTCCCTACTCCAACACCCGTTCCGTGGTGGAATTGGTGATCTGCGACATCATCTGCTTGATGCGCCGCATTCCCGCACACACGCATCACATCAAGCATGGCCTGTGGGACAAGTCCGCTTCCGGTTCGCATGAAGTGCGCGGCAAGACTCTCGGCATCATCGGCTACGGCAACATCGGCTCCCAGCTGTCGGTACTGGCCGAGGCCCTCGGCATGCGCGTGGTGTTCTACGACATTGAGGAGAAACTGGCACTGGGCAACGCCCACCGTTGCGACACCCTCAACGAACTGCTGGAACAGTCCGATGCCGTGACCCTGCACGTGGATGGCCGCAAGTCGAACACCGGCTTCTTCGGCGAAGACCAATTCGCCCACATGAAGCAGGACGCGATTTTCATTAACCTTTCGCGCGGTTTCGTCGCCGATCTGGGAGCTCTGAAGCAGCACCTCGATTCCGGCCATCTGTCTGGCGCGGCGGTCGACGTGTTCCCCGTTGAACCGAAGAAGAGCGGAGATCCGTTCGAGACCTCACTGTCCAATGAAGACAATATGATTCTGACTCCTCATATTGGCGGCTCCACCTTGGAAGCTCAGGAATCCATCGGCCATTTCGTCTCTCAGCGTCTTGAGGATTACTGGTTCAAGGGTTCTACCTCCTTGTCCGTGAACCTACCGCAGATCAACCTCGGTGAGTGCAAGGGTGTGTGCCGTATCGCCCATCTGCACGACAATCTTCCTGGTGTGCTGGCTCATGTCAATCATGTGCTCGGCGAGGAGAACATCAACGTTTCCTTCCAGTCGCTGTCAACCGAAGGCGAACTTGGCTATGTGGTCACCGACGTGGCTCAAAAGCCCAGCGCCGCCACACTTGAAGCACTACGCAACATCGAAGGCACCATTCGCATGCGTGTCATCAGCTGACGCAGCTCATTCTCGATTGATATGAAAGAGACCCGTCGTCATGACGGGTCTTTTTCGTAAGTGCTGGGCTTCATGATTGGCTCGCACCATGGTTTGCGAATCACTCGCATATCACGGTGCATGGCTTTCGCATATTATTCACGCAAACCATCAATGGCGCTTTGGAAATCCTCCAGACCTGCAAAGTTCTGGTACACACTCGCGAATCGAAGGTACGCCACCACATCCAAGTCACGCAACGGTTTCAGGATGGCTTTGCCTACTTCATCTGAGGTGACTTCGGCAAGGCCTCGGGAGCGAAGATCCTCTTCGACTTTCTGTCCCAGCAGCTTCAGATCCTCTTCTCTGACCGGCCGCCCCTGACAAGCTTTGCGTACGCCGGAAATCACTTTGTCTCTGCTGAATGGCTCCACGCCACCCGAACGTTTAGTGACCAGCAGCATACTGGTTTCCACCGTGGTAAAACGCTTGTTGCATTTCGGGCATACGCGACGCCGACGGATGGAATGACCGTCATCGCTAATGCGCGTATCAATGACTTTGGTGTCGGGGTTCTGGCAAAAAGGACAATGCATGCTCCCCAGAATAACGTGTACGGGCGGAAAAACCATGCCGCTCGGGTTTCATTTACTCAACCGGAACAATAATGCGCTGCCCGGCCTGCAATGATCCGGACTCAAGATTATTCAACGCAATCAGCTCATCCACCGTTTCCGATACATCATGACCAGCAGGCGTGATAGCCGAAGCATATGACCAGAGCGTATCCCCCGGCCGCACGATATAACTGGTCACCTGCGTGGCTCCCGTATCCGATTGGGCCCGCTGAGCGGTAAGCGCGCCGAAACCACACCAGGCCAGCGCCAAGGCGACCATCACTGCGATAATCTTCCCACGCACATTCCGGCAGGACGTTCCAGCATGCTGCATAGCTACACGTGCGCTACGGGCCGGGGCCATCACCATTGAACCAGTCATCACGACCACCTCTCTCGAACAGATGTTCTATCGAACAACTGTTCTTATAATGGCACAAACGTTCGACGCGGTCAAGTCGAAACTCGAACAGATGTTTGATTTCACACGAACAACACGTTATGCTGGTGACATAACGAAAGGAGCCCTGACGTGAGCACCATTCCCTTCTCCCCCAAGCAGAAGCCAGACGAGTCCACCCTGACCGACCGCCAGCGCAAAGTGTTGGACGCCATTCGCACGCATATCGACGAACAAGGCTTCGCTCCCTCTTTCCGGGAAATCGGAAATGCCGCCGGGCTCAAAAGTCCGTCTTCGGTCAAGCATCAGCTACAAGTTTTGGAAGACAAGGGCTTCATCCGCATGAACGCGAACAAGGGTCGCGCCATCGAGGTGGTGGCAGGATCCGCCCCGAATGCCGAAAAGCCCTCCCAAGCCAGCGAAGAGGCAACCAGCACCAGTAATGTGGCGGAGATATACCAATTCCCCGCCGAAGCCATTGCCGAATCACACGATGTGCCGCTCGTTGGCCGTATTGCCGCCGGTGTGCCAATTACCGCCGAGCAGCATGTGGACGACGTCATGCGTCTGCCGGAACGGCTGACCGGCTCCGGCACCCTGTTCATGCTGGAAGTCCACGGCGATTCCATGGTGGATGCCGCTATCTGCGATGGCGACTATGTGGTGGTGCGCGAACAGAATTCCGCCGTCAACGGAGATATCGTCGCCGCTCTGCTGGATGACGAGGCCACGGTGAAGACCTTCCGCAAGGAAAACGGCCATGTCTGGCTGATGCCGCACAACCCCGCATACTCGCCCATCGACGGCACACATGCCACGATTATGGGCAAGGTGGTCACCGTGCTGCGCAAATTGTAGCCTGTTCGCCACCAGCTGATCAGCATGCACTGAATCGCGCTGGTCGTTCTATAGTCACGCACAGCTTACGAAAACCCGGCCTCGCGCCGGGGTTTCGTCGTATTCAGACCATATCGCAAATGGTATTGAGAAGCGGTTTCAACTCGATAGAGCGAAGGAGTACATATGGCTCATACCCATGCACCCGCACCATCCACATCCGTAAACCCTGCCGCGCACCAGCGTAGGCTGATTGCCACGTTGACCGTAACCGGTTCGGTCTTCCTCATCGAAGTGGTGTCGGCTGTCTTAACCGGCTCATTGGCCCTGCTGGTGGATGCCGGTCATATGCTCACCGACATGTCCGTGCTGGTGGCATCCACAATCACCGCCATGCTGATGCGCCGCAAGCCCAACAACACTCGTACTTGGGGCTGGGCCAGGCTTGAGGTGCTCACCGCTGCCGCAGGTGCCGCGGTGCTGCTCGTCGTTGGCATCTATGCGTTGGTGGAGGCCGGCATGCGTCTGTTCGGCGGTTCCAAAGCGGAAATCGACGATATCGGCTTGCTGCTGTTCGTGGGCATTCTGGGTCTTGCCGCAAATATCATCTCGATTTTCATCCTTGCCTCGCAGCGCGAAGACAACATGAATATGAAGGCCGCGTTCCTCGAGGTGATGAATGACGCACTTGGCTCGGTGGCCGTGGTGGCCTCTGCCCTGGTAATGATCTCCACCGGATGGAATGGCTTCGACGCCGTGGCCGGTGCCGTCATCGCACTGATGATGATTCCGCGCGCCATCAAGTTGCTGCACAACGCGGTCAAGGTGCTGCTGGAGGAAACACCGGATGGACTTGACCTCGATAAGGTACGCGAACATCTGGAAGACGTGCCGCATGTGCTTGCCGTGCATGACCTCCACGCCAGCACGGTGTCCACCGGTATGCCGATTCTGATGGCCCACGTGGTAGTCGACAAAGACCTCAGCATGGAAGATGCCGCCACAATCCTCACCCAACTGCAGGATTGCCTGCGCGAGCACTTCCCGGTCTCGGTCCCCCACACCACCTTCCAGCTCGAGCCCGAGGGCTATAGCTCCCCCTCCTCCAACGAACTCCACGATTGATGCTCTGTGGAGCGTCCTCCGCGTTGCTCCTCGGTCGACAACCAGTCCGTCGCAACACAGCTGCTCCCCTCGGTGCGCCTAGAGGCCGCACGCACAGAACATCATTCGTGCGAATAAAAAATGCTCCCAACGGGAGCATTCAGCAGGGTATAAAAACGCTGTACGTGTGCGATTTTCGTGCCACACAAGGTGAAGGCCTACAAAGGTAGGTCGAGCCTTGTGCGGTGCGAAGGGCGCTCCGTACAGCGATTTTTTATCAGAAGCCGAACTGGGCGGCGGTTTCCTTCAGCGTCTCGGCAGAGCGCTTCAGAGCGGCGAGCTCCTTGTCGGAGACCGGGGTGTTGATGGTGTTGTTGACGCCCTGACGGTTGAGGAGGGTCGGCACGGACATGCAGATGTCGGAGATGCCGTGGAAGTCCTTGAGCATGGAGCTCACGGGCAGGATGCGGTTGGTGTCGTGCAGGACGGCTTCGATGATGTCGACGCCGGACATGCCGATGGCGTAGTTGGTGGCACCCTTACCGTTGATGATCTTGTAAGCGGCGTTCTTAACTTCCTGGTGGATCTCCTCGCGCTTGGCGGCGTCGAGCGGATCGTGGCCGGGCAGCGGGGTCCAGTCGCACATGGGGACGCCACCGATGGTGGCGGACTCCCACAGCGGGACTTCGGAGTCGCCGTGCTCGCCGGCGATGTAGGCATGCACGTTCTTGACGTTGACGCCGGTCTGCTGGGCAATCAGGAAGCGCAGACGAGCGGAGTCCAGGTTGGTGCCGGAACCGAAGATCTGGTTATCAGGCAGACCGGTGAGCTTCTGAGCCACGTGGGTAGCGATGTCGACCGGGTTGGTGATGAGCATGTAGATGGCGTTCGGAGCCACCTTGACCAGGTTCGGCATGATGGCCTTGAGGATGTTGACGGTAGCGCCAACGAGCTCAAGACGAGACTGACCCGGCTTCTGACGCGGACCAGCGGTGATGACGACCATGTCGGCGTCGCGGCAGATCTCGGGATCGTCGGAACCGTCGATGGACACGGTCGGGTAGAAGCTGGAGCCATGCTGCATGTCGAGCACTTCGGCTTCCACGCGCTCCTTGGCGATGTCTTCAAGCACGATCTCGCGAGCGATGCCACGCTGGGCAGCGGCGAAGGCGAGGGTGGAGCCAACGGCACCGGCACCAATAACAGCAAGCTTCGTGGGCTTAACGGTAGTTTCCGCCATGATGGATGAACCTCTCTTCAAAGGCGGTCTGCTGATGAATGGCAGGCCTTGTAACTAACGTCTTCACTCTATAAACCCGCTAAGACGTTTTGCTACCAGCACACCACCCTGTTTGATAACTGTATGGTAATGTTTTCAACGGTTGTTAGCGCTCACAAATATACTGTGATGTTTATCACGTTAGTCAATGGGCTGTTCGACCACCTGAGCGGCAAGATGGGCGTCGACGTCCGCTTCAAGCTGTATGCCATCATCGCGGTACTCCACCTTGTCTACCTTGCCGTATTCGCGTACACGAGAGATCAGGGAGCCAGCGGTATACGGCAGCAGAGCGTTGACATGCACATGCGGGACCGGCAGCAGATTTTCGACCGCGGTACGCAGCTCGTACAATCCCTCACCGGTATAGGCGGAGACGATGAACGCATCTGGCTGCAGTGCGGCGAGTCGTTCACGAGTCGACTCGTCCGCCTGATCGGCCTTGTTGAATACGAGAATACGCGGAATCGAGGCCGTGCCTTCGATGTCCGCCAACACGTCATTGACCGCGTCGACCTGAGAGAACGGGTCAGGGTGGGAGCCATCGACCACGTGCAGGATCACGTCGGCCTCAGCCACCTCTTCCAGGGTGGATTTGAACGCCTCGACCAGCTGGGTGGGCAGGCGGCGCACGAAGCCGACCGTGTCCACGTAGGCGTAGGCGCGTCCGTCGCGGGTTTTGGTGCGGCGCACGGCCGTGTCCAATGTGGCGAACAGCGCGTTTTCCACCAGTTCGGACGAACCGGTCAGACGGTTGGTCAACGAGGATTTGCCGGCGTTCGTGTAGCCGACCACGGCCACTGTGGGCAGGCCGAAGCGACGGCGTGAACCGCGCTTGACCTCACGTGCCGGGGCCATCTCACGAATCTGACGGCGCAGTCTGGCGATACGCGTGCGAATTACACGACGATCCATTTCGATTTTGGTCTCGCCCGGGCCTCGCGATCCGATGCCAGCATCCGCGCCGGCCGCGCGACCGCCGGCCTGACGGGACAGCGAACCACCCCAACCACGCAGTCGGGGCAGCATGTATTCGAGCTGCGCCAACTCCACCTGCGCCTTACCTTCACGCGAGGTGGCGTGCTGGGCGAAGATGTCCAGAATCACCGCGGTGCGATCCACCACCTTGACTTTGGCGGCGTCCTCCAATGCACGGCGCTGTGACGGCGGCAGGTCGTCGTCCACGATAATCGTATCGGCTTCCTCACGCGCCACGATGTCGGCAATCTCCTTGGCTTTGCCGGAACCAACGTACGTGGCTGTATCCGGCTTGGAGCGATGCTGCAGCAAACCATCGCATACCACCGCACCGGCGGTTTCGGCGAGCGCCGCCAACTCTCTCAATGATTCCTCGGCCTTGGCTTGCGTGGTGACGGCGGACGACCAGACGCCGACGAGTACCACACGTTCCAGACGCACCTTGCGGTATTCGACTTCGGTGACGTCCTGCAGCTCGCCGAGACCGGCGACATGCTTGAGCTCGTTGCGGGCCTCGCGCTCCTCCCATTCCTGGTTGGCGTCCTCATGCCAGCCGGTCGCGCGCTGGCTGTCGTCGAGCAGCACTTCGGACTGCCCGGCCAGCACACCTTCAGGGGTAACGTCGTTGTTGCCGCGGTCGATGTCGGTGTACTGGGTGTTGTCGGTCAAGTGCGCCTCGTTTGGTTGGAATGGTTCACGATTCTTCTATGGTCCTTTATTATCATCACATGAGGTGACATGCTGGCATCGATCGGCACGTACCGGCATAGGCCGGCTGATACAGGTCGGCATACGAGAGCGGCGAATCCCGCAGAAATGGAGCGACCATGGCAGAACAGTATTTCTCTGCGGAACCCGCATCGAAGGATGTGCGCCGCACATTGAACGTAACGTTGCGCGGCCATGAGGCGACCGCTCAGGTGTCGAACGGCGTGTTCTCCGGCTCACGTGTGGACCTCGGTACGTCGGTATTGCTGAAGCATGCGCCCGAGCCGCCGCTTACCGGCGATTTTCTGGATTTGGGCTGCGGCTGGGGCCCTATCGCCCTGACATTGGCGTTTGAGTCGCCCGAAGCGAACGTGTGGGCGGTGGATGTCAACGAGCGCGCGCTGGACCTGACCCATGCCAACGCACAGGCGAACGGCCGCACGAACATTCATACGGCTCAGGTGGACGAGTCCAGCACTCCCCTGCCTGCCGAGAACCAGCCGGCGTTCTGCGAGACGGTGCCGGGCGACCTCACGTTTGATGTGATTTGGTCGAACCCACCGATCCGAGTCGGCAAGGAAGCGCTGCATACATTGCTTATGGCTTGGCTGCCGAAGCTCGAGGTGGGCGGTGCCGCCTATCTCGTAGTGCAGAAGAATCTCGGTTCCGATTCGCTGATCCCCTGGCTGGACGATGCGCTCGGCGAGGGGTTCACTGCGAGCAAATACGCGAGCTCCAAGGGCTTCCGTATCATTGAAGTTCGTCATGAAATATGAGTATCCTGCAGAACTTCCCGTATCTGCCGCGCGTGATGAGATAGCCAGCGCGGTCAAACGTTCCCAAGTCGTTATTGTGTCCGGCCAGACCGGTTCGGGCAAAACCACACAGCTGCCGAAAATCCTGCTTGAGCTTGGCCGTGGCACGCACGGCAAGCAGATCGTGCACACCCAGCCTCGCCGTATCGCCGCACGCACGGTGGCCGAACGTATCGCCTCGGAGATGGGCGTGAAGCTCGGTGACGAGGTCGGTTATCAGGTGCGTTTCACCGACGAAAGCTCGCCCAGCACACGATTGAGGGTCGTGACCGACGGTATTCTGCTCGCCCAGATCCAGCGCGATCCGAAACTCACCCAATACGATACGATCATCATCGACGAGGCGCATGAGCGCAGTCTTAACATCGACTTTCTGCTCGGCTATCTGACGGCACTGCTGCCTCAGCGCCGCGATCTGAAGCTCATCATTACCTCCGCGACCATCGATTCGGTCAAGTTCCAGGAGCATTTCGAGCACGCCTTGCATGAGAAGGTGCCGGTAATCGAGGTTTCCGGCCGCACCTTCCCCGTGCAGGTGGTCTACGAGCCGCTTGGCACCGCGCCCGCGTTAATGCGCGAAGTGCCGGGATTCGCGGTGTGCGCCCGCCCCGGCGACGCCGATTACGACGAGCTGGCCAGCGCCATCGCGGAATCCGATTCCGACCGGCCCCGCGGCCGATCCGGCGTCTCCTATGCCGATGACGGCATCACCGATATGCCTACCGCCGTGGCTCGAGCCTGCGCCGAGCTGGTGATTCACTCCTCCCACGAGCGCGGTCCCCGCGATATTCTGGTCTTCGCCTCCGGCGAGCGCGACATCCACGAGTTCGAGGCCGCGCTGCGGCATCATTACGGCCCGCGCGCCGACGACATGCGCCGGCCGGATGCCATCGAGATCATGCCGCTGTTTGCGCGATTGTCCGCCGCCGACCAGCACAAGGTGTTCGAATCGCATTTGCATCAGCGCATCGTCATCGCCACCAATGTGGCTGAGACCTCGCTGACCGTGCCCGGTATCCGGTATGTAGTGGACCCCGGTTCCGCCCGTATCTCCCGGTATTCGAAGACCGCAAAGGTCCAGCGTCTGCCGATCGAACCGATCAGCCAGGCCAGTGCCGACCAGAGGTCCGGCCGATGCGGCCGTGTGGCCGACGGCATCGCGATCCGCCTGTATTCGCGTGAGGATTACGAGACCCGACCGCGCTTCACCGAGCCGGAAATCCTGCGTACCTCGCTGGGCGCCGTGGTGCTTCACATGCTGTCGGTGGGCGTGGCCCGCACGGCCGAGGACGTCACGAACTTCGGGTTCATCGATCCGCCGGATATGAAGGCCGTGTCGGACGGTTTCAATGAGCTCACCGAGCTCAAGGCCATCGGCCGCAAGCGCGGCGAGGTGACGCTCACCCATACCGGTCGTCAGCTGGCGCGCATCCCCATCGACGTGCGTCTGGGACGTATGGTTATCGAGGCCGCGAAAACCGGTTCGCCGAATCTTCTGGCCCAGGTGCTCGTGGTCGTGGCGTTCCTGAGCTTGCAGGACCCACGTGAACGCCCGGACGACAAGCGTGAGGATGCCGACCGTATCCACAACCGGTATGCGGATGAGACTTCCGACTTCCTGACGGCCCTGAATATCTGGGATTGCGTGTTCCAAGCAGACGGCGATCCGAGCAACAACGCGCTGCGCCGTATCTGCAAAACCGAGTATTTCAGCTGGCTGAGGATGCGCCAGTGGAAAGATCTCGTCTCCCAGCTACGCCAGATGTGCAAGGAGCTGAAGTTCAAGGTCGGCGACCCGCTGCCCACCTCCCGCCCAGGCTTGGAGATCCGCCAGCTGCCGTTGAACCAGCAGGCCGCGCATTCGCTGTGCTGCGCGTGGGATGCGGACGGCATCCACAAGTCGATGCTCGCCGGATTGCTGTCGATGATGGGCATGCAGGTGGTGCGCGAGCCCAAGGCCTCCGATTTCGCGGGGCTGACCGGTTCGGCGCGCGCCCGTGCGATGAAACGCGCCCAGAAGCAGTCGAAGAACGATTATCAGGGCGCACGCGGCACCCGTTTCGCCCTGTTCCCCGCTTCCGCCGTGGCCAAGAAGACCCCGTCATGGGTGATGAGCACCGAACTGGTGGAAACCTCTCGCCTGTGGGCCCGCTATTCGGCGGCCATCGACCCCGCGTGGGCCGAACCGTTGGCCGGCCAATTGACCCGCACCACGTATGCGGAGCCGCACTGGTCGGGTTCGCGTGGCTCGGCTGTGGCCACCGCGCGCGTGCTGCTGTATGGTCTGCCGATCGTACAGGACCGTGCCGTGCAGTGGGGACGCATCAATCCACTTGAGGCGCGCGACTTCCTGATTCACCAGGGTCTGGTCGAGGGCGATATTCAGCAGCGTTTCAGTTACGACGACTTTGTGGGCAAAAACCGCGACATTCTCGAGGATGCCGCCGATGATGCGAGCCGCACCCGCCAGCTGGCGGATACCGTGTCCGACGAGGATCTGTTCGACTTCTACAACGCGGTCATTCCCAACGATGTGACCAGCGTGGCCGATCTGGCGAAATGGTGGAAGTCCGAGCATGACCGTCAGCCGAATCTGCTTGATTTCGACCCGGCCAAGGTGGAGCGTCTGGCATCCAGCGATTCGGTGAGTCTGGACGATTACCCCGACCATTGGCATACGACCGGATCGGACGGCCAACCCATCGACCTGCGTTTGAGCTACGTGTACGATCCGGCCGACCCGGCCGACGGCGTCACCGTGCATGTGCCGTTAAAGGCGCTCTCGCGTATCACGCCCGACCAGTTCACATGGAATGTGCCGGGCCTGTTGGATGAGCTGATCCTGTCGATGATCAAGGCGCTGCCCAAGCAGCTGCGCGTCCAGTTCGTGCCGGCCCCGGATGCCGCGCGTGCGATTCGTGACTGGATCGACGAGCATTACCCGGATCTGCCGGGCTCGGGCTCGCAGCAGAAGCCGAATCTGCCGCCGGTGGATGAGGATGGCACGACCGTTGGCTGGCCCGATCTGGCACATGTGTTCACCAAGGCGGCCATCGCCACCAAGGGTGCGCAGATTCATCCCGAAGTGTTGGGGCCGGAACTGGTCGAGCGTCTTTCCCCGTATCTCAGGGTCACGTTCTCGGTGGAGCAGCAACTGCCGGCCGGCAAGCATCCTCGTGGACGCCGGCTTGCGCGCGGCCCCATCAAGGTGCTGGGTGTGTCCAAGGATCTGAAGGCGCTGCAACGCAAGTTCGCCGCGCAGGCGGAGGCGTCGGCCCGTCAAATGGTCAAGAAGCAGGCCGATCAGGCTGGAGAACAGGGCAAGCTGGTCAGTCAGGCGAACCTGTTGCATAAGGCGGGTGCCACCACCGAGTCCCGGGCCACGATGCTCTGGCGTGGCGCATTGGATGCGCTGCGGTTGCCGGCCGAACGCATTTCGTCGCGCTGGCTGGGTACCGAGGCGTTGATGCTGGCTTCTGCTCCGTACAAGTCCACCAAGGATCTGGTCGAAGACCTGCAGCTGGCCACGGTCAAACGGCTGATGCCGAATGTCGACAGTCTCTCGGACGATGAGGCGTTGGCCAATGCGGTGCTCGACGTGCGCGAAGTGTACGAGGACACCGTCTATCAGGTGGCGCATGACGTGATCGCCGTGCTCAAGGCTTATGCCGAAGTCGACAAGGCCACTGGCGGCAAGGCTGATCTGCCAATGCTTTCGGTGTTGCAGTCGATTCGCGACCATATCGCCACGCTCGTCTACCCCGGATTCATCGGGCGCACTCCCCCGGATGCGCTGAAGTCGTTGAGCCGATATTTGAGAGCCGATCTGAGCCGACTCAATAAGGCGAAAACCGATAAGAACCGTGACGTCAAGTGGGCTTGGCAGGCCGACGAGGCCCGTCAGGTGGTCGATAAGGCGTTGGCCCGTGCCAAGGCGGAGCCGGCCGGCCCGAAGCATGAGGCATTGATGAAGCAGGCCGAACAGGCCCGTTGGATGCTTGAAGAGTTCTACGTGTCCCTATGGGCGCAGGAGCTTGGCACCAAGGGGCCGGCTTCGCTCAACCGTATCAAGAAAGCGCTGGCGTGACCGAACGGCGAACAAGTCGCCAGGCCACACGCCAGCGCACGCGCAAGCCATCGTCACAGCGTGGGCAAGTGCGCGGACGCCTCGGCAATCGGAAAAGGAAACGCAATCGTAGGCACGGTCCGATCAATGCTCTGAAGCGTTCCTGGCGTAAGGCGAACTGGCCGACCCGTATCAAGATGGTGCTGATTCCCACGGTGGCGGTGGTCGTTGTCGTAGCGCTGGTGGCCGGGCTGGTTCGTTTCACGAACTGGCGGGCACAGGTTCGCGCAGCCGAGGCGGCACAGCTGGAACTGACGCGAACATACGATTTCAATCCGGGCAATATTATTTCGGATGGTCAGTTCTTCAATGGTTCGGCGATGAGTCAGGCTGAAGTCCAATCGTTTTTGGATGCACAAGACGGCTCGCTGGCCGCGATGACCTTCGACACATCGAACGAGTCAGGCGAAGGCCTGTGCACGGACTATACGGGCAGCAAAGACGAGTCGGCGGCGGCAATCATCGACCAGTCGGCCCGCGCCTGCAAGGTGAGTCAGAAAGTGCTGCTCACCGTGATGCAGAAGGAGCAGCATCTGGTCACCGCTGTCAATCCCAGCAACTACCAGCTCATGGCGGCGATGGGGCTGAACTGTCCGGATACCGCCGACTGCGATCCCACCTATGCCGGATTCTTCCGGCAGGTGTATGGCGCGGCCAAGCGGTACCGTTACTATCTCGAGCACGAGGAACAGTACGGATACATGGCGCACAGTCTCAACTACATCCAATATCATCCGAACGCGGCATGCGGCGGCGCGCAAGTGTATATCGAAAACAAGGCGACCGCCCTGCTCTACATCTATACGCCTTACCAGCCGAACATCGCCGCACTGGCCGCTGGCAACGGTACCGGCGATTCCTGCTCCAGTTATGGCAACCGCAACTTCGCGCTTATCTACACCAGCTGGTTCGGTTCGCCGCGAAGCTGATAACGGCAGCTGACCGGTCTTGTCCGATTGGGCTCAGCCAACACTGTCAGCGTTCGACGTATGGACGCAGCAGGGTCGTGGTGCCAACCGCCAGCAGCGCGAAAATCGCGCCGGTCGGGCCGAGCCAGGTCAAGCCAAGGAGGTCGTTGACCACGCCGCCGACCGCGGAACCGATGGCGATGCCGATGTTGAACGACATGGAATTCAGGGAGGCGGCCAGATTCACCGAACCGGGATGGGATTGGTAGGCCACATCCATGTACAGCACTTGGGAGGCGGAGTTCTGCAGGTACATGAGCATGCCGAGCACCACCAGCAGCAGTGCGCCGCCGACCGGCACCAGCGAGGCGAAAGCCAGCAGACACAGGCAGACGGCCTGCACGCAGTAGATCGGTCGAATGTGGGTCAATGGTTCCACGCCATGACCTTTGTCGGCCAGCTTGCCGCCGTACAGGTTGCTCCACAGGCAGGCACAGCCGTAAATCACCAAGCCGATGCTGATATAGCGTTCGGGCACACCGATTTCGTCGCGCATGATCGGCGAAAGATACGTGTAGAAGACGTAGGAGGCGGCTGCGCCGAAGACCACATCCGCCACACCGAGCTGGATGCGGCGGTCGAGGAACAGGCGGAATTGCCTCAGGAAACCGATCTTCGCCGGATGCGAATTACGTGGCAGAGACACTGCCATCGATGCCATCAGCACGGCGGTGAGCACCGAGACCAAGACAAAGGTGACACGCCAGCCGAAAGTATCGGCCACCCAAGTGCCGGCCGGTGCGCCGACCACGGAAGCGATGGAGAAACCCGAGAATACCCAGGCAATGAACTTGGTGCGGTATTTGTCGGTGGTCACGTCGGGCGCGAAGGTCATGGAGATGGCCACCAGCGTGCCGGACACGGAGGCGATGAGCAGTCGGGGATGAGCAGCATCGGATAGTTCGGCGCGAAGGCGCACAGGATATTGCCGACGAGGAACACGCCCATCAACGTCAGATAGGTGAGAAAGCGCGGGAATCGGGCGGATAATGCGGATCCGAGCGGCGTGCAGGGCGCGTACACGAATGCGAAGATGGCCACCAGATTACCCACGGTCACTTCGGAGACCTTAAGTCCGGATGCGATGTCCGGCAAGATGCCCACTACCACGAATTCGCTCACGCCCAGCATGAAGCTGGCGAAGATCAGGATGGTGACCGGTAGATTGAAGAACCGGTCGGTGCGCGCGGTGTTCGCAGGTGCGTTCGTCATGGGTGCTTTCTTGAGTGCTCTCGCTCGTACTACAAGCTGATTCGTCAGTTACGTCAATCGTTCTTTCGTATCAACTCAGCGATAACACTATTCCCACCTCTGCCCGCCACCCACCACCACGACACGCCATAGAAAACCCCGCCGATGACCAATCATCGACGGGGTTCGGCACATGTGCAACGCTTGCGATTACAGCTTCGGCAGATACTTCTTCAGCTCGTAAGGCGTGACCTGCTGGTTGTACTCCTCCCATTCCTGGTGCTTGTTGTCCAGGAAGTAGCCGAAGGCGTGTTCGCCGAGCACGTCGGCCACGAAATCGGATTTCTCCATGATCTTCAGCGCCTCATCCAGCGAGCGCGGCAGCGGCTGAATGCCCATAGCCTGACGTTCGCCGTCGGTGAGCTCCCACACGTCATCACTGGTGGGTTCGCCCAGCTGCATCTGCTTATCGATGCCATCGAGACCGGCGGCCAGCAGCACCGAGTAGGCAAGGTATGGGTTGGCCACCGGGTCGAGCGCACGGAACTCCATGCGCGCGGAGTTGCCCTTGCCCGGCTTGTACTGCGGGATGCGCAGCAGCGCGGAACGGTTGTTGTGGCCCCAGCAGATGTAGCTTGGTGCCTCATTGCCGCCCCACAGGCGCTTGTACGAGTTGACGTACTGGTCGGTGACCGCGCAGATTTCGGCCGCATGGTACAGGATGCCGGCGGCGAACTGGCGGGCGGTCAGGGACATGTTGAACTCCTGACCGGCCTCGTAGAAGGCGTTGGAATCGCCTTCGAACAGGCTCAGGTGCGTGTGCATGCCGGAACCGGGCGCGTCGGCCAGGGGCTTGGGCATGAAGCTGGCGTGAATGCCACGCTCCAAGGAAATCTCCTTGACCACCGTACGGAATGTCATGATGTTGTCGGCCATGGTGAGCGCGTCCGCGTATCGCAGATCGATCTCGTTCTGGCCTGGCCCCGCCTCATGGTGCGAGTATTCCACCGAGATGCCCATTTGCTCGAGCATGTTCACGGTGGCGCGGCGGAAGTCCATGCCTGGGCTGCGCGGCACGTGGTCGAAGTAGCCGCCCTCGTCGATCGGGGTCGGGGCCTTGGACCAGTCGTCCTGGCTTTCGAACAGGTAGAACTCGATTTCCGGATGCACGTAGAACGTGAAGCCCTTGTCCTTGGCTTTGGCGAGCGTGCGCTTCAACACGTGACGTGGATCGCCGAGCGAAGGCTCGCCGTCCGGGGTCAGAATGTCGCAGAACATGCGGGCGGTACCTTGCGGGCCGCCGCGCCACGGCAGGACCTGGAACGTCGAAGGATCGGGTTGAACGATCATATCGTCTTCGGACACGCGGGTCATGCCCTCGATGGCGGAACCGTCGAAGCCGAGACCCTCCTCAAACGCGGCTTCCAGTTCGGCCGGAGCAATCGCCACGGACTTCAGTGTTCCCAACACGTCCGTGAACCACAGACGAATAAAGCGCACGTCGCGTTCTTCGACCGT
>OKAA01000017.1_pt1 | contig 64805 bp, 62 predicted proteins | sample 1611051 | NCBI WGS metagenome assembly OKAA01 (sample SAMN04436707, study PRJEB24849) | human gut metagenome | biome: human gut; feature: NICU; material: stool | host: Homo sapiens | place: USA: Saint Louis, MO | collected 2010-09-04
GGACCCGTTCGACCTGGGCGAGACACTGGAGCGCTCAGCGTTCACATCCGAACTCCCAATACCCTGTTTGCTGGGGATATATCACCGGTCAGTGATGTGGTGGCATGTACTCGAAAACCACTGCAGTTTCGCCTGCAGCTCGGAAAGCGCTATATGACCATCGTGGACCTGCCCGGTGTAGGCGAAAGTGGCGTTCGCGATAACGAGTATGCTGCGCTGTACCGTCAACAGCTTCCCCGGCTCGACCTAGTGCTGTGGTTGATCAAAGCCGATGATCGGGCGCTGGCGGTGGATGAACATTTTTACCGGCAGGTGATTGGTGAAGCATATCGGCATAAGGTGTTGTTTGTTATCAGTCAATCCGACAAGGTTGAGCCCACCTGCGGTGGTGAAAAGCTGTCTACAGAGCAGAAACAAAATCTCAGCCGCAAAATCTGTCTGCTGCATGAGTTGTTCCAACCTGTAAACCCTGTCTGTGCGGTGTCGATACGTTTGCAGTGGGGGCTGCGCATGATGGCTGAGAGGATGATTCGTTGCCTTCCGCGTGAGGCTAGTAGCCCGGTGGCAGTACATCTCAGTACGTCGCTTCGTACCGATACCGTTAATAAAAAAGCCCGTGACGATTTTGGTGAAACGGTCGGCTCGGTACTGGACACAATAAGTTCCATGCCACTGATACCGCCCCCAATACGGGCAATCATTCAGGCTGCACGCGACACTGTGGTATCGGTCGCTCGTGCTGTCTGGAATTTCTTCTTCTGAACACTTAACTCTTCTAACCCGTAGTTTCCTGAGCCCTGCCGCGATTTTGCTGCGGGGCTTTTTGTATTTAATTTTCCATCATGAGGAGTCTGCTTATGACCCGTCTGGCTTCGCGCTTTGGCGCAGCAAATCTTATCCGTCGTGACCGTCCGTTAACCCACGAAGAGCTGTTTCGTGTAGTGCCCAGTGTCTTCAGCGAGGAGAAGCATGCGTCACGCAGCGCACGGTATACCTGGATACCAACTATTACCGTTCTTGAAAATCTGCAGCGTGAAGGCTTTTAGCCTTTCTTTGCCTGCCAGACCCGTGTTCGTGACCCTGGGCGTCGCGAGCATACAAAGCACATGCTGCGCCTGCGTAGGGAGGGGCAAATTACCGGCAAGCAGGTCCCGGAAATTATTCTGCTCAACTCCCATGATGGCACCAGCTCGTATCAGATGCTGCCGGGATTATTTCGTGCGGTATGCCAGAACGGACTCGTCTGCGGTGAGTCGTTTGGCGAGGTGCGGGTGCCGCACAAAGGGGATGTGGTGAGTCAGGTGATTGAAGGGGCGTATGAAGTGCTGAGTATTTTTGACCGTGTAGAAGAGAAGCGGGATGCCATGCAGTCGCTGATGCTGCCGCCACCAGCACAACAGGCTCTGGCACAGGCTGCACTGACGTACCGTTTTGGTGAGGACCACCAGCCGGTGACAGCACCTCAGATACTCTCCCCACGCCGTTGGCAGGATGAGAGCAATGATCTGTGGACCACATACCAGCGTATTCAGGAGAACCTGATTAAGGGCGGGCTCAGTGGCCGGAGTGCAAAAGGCGGGCGAACACATACCCGCGCCGTGCGTGGTATCGACGGAGATGTGAAGCTCAACCGGGCTCTCTGGGTGATGGCGGAAGCGATGCTGAGTGGGTTTCAGTCCTGAGAATGTTATCGCTATGTTAACAAAGGACACTCCCTGTCCGTTTCCCCCTCACTGGATTGAGTGTTTTATCACCGCATTTCACGGTGTGCCACGTCGGGCCTGCTTCCGGAGGCAGATAAAAAATAGTTCATTCCATGTCCATACCCTGTCCGCCCCCCTCTTTAGAATCATTTCATATTCAGTCAGTTAATTATTACGGAGATTTAAGATGACACAGGCAGAGCGCCGTCATGACCGGCTGGCTGTCAGGCTGTCACTGATAATCAGCCGCCTGGTTGCAGGTGAAACGCTGAACATGGCGCGGCTGGCTGCAGAGTTTGGTGTGTCAGTCCGTACCCTGCGACGGGATTTTCGCGAACGGCTGATGTACCTCGACCTTGAGTATCGACGGGGGCAATGCCGCCTGCGCAGTACCGGTGGAGGCGTACAGGGCGAGCTGGATGCGCTGACCTTTGCTCACCGAGCAGGACTGGCCGATATTTTTCCGGGGCTGGACCGGCGTCTGGCGGGCATGCTGTTCACTGCAGGAGGGATGCCGTGTCTGGTATGGCAGCCGCCACAGTCTGTGTCCCCGGCCATCTCATTGGTGTTCTACCGTCTCGTCAGTGCCATAACCGCCTGTCAGCGAGTGCTGCTGTTGGCCGAGGGAGAGCGCTGTGACGGGCTGGCCCCGTACCGCCTGATATCACTAGACGGCTGCTGGTATCTCACCGGTGAACTTAACGGGCATATCACCGTGCATCCTCTGACGACTATCCATGCGGTGACAGTTCTGAACACCACTTTTACCCCGCGAAAACGTCTCAGCCATTTAACCACACAGGCGGGTTTTATCCGGGCCCTTCCGCACTTCAGCTGTATCCGCGAAGCCCTGTCTCCTGGGCTATCTGAGGAGGAGCAGGGCAACATACTGATTTAATAACCTCTGTTAAGAAGGAAAAACAATGACCTGGCATTACGAGAAAAATGGCATACGCCACGACAATGTGACCGAAGACGACATCACTGGCCTGATTGCGCGCGGTGAACTCACCGCTGCCACGCTGGTGTGGCAACAGGGCATGACGGATTGGCAACCGGTCTCCGCCACCCCGCTGGCTTCAGCGCTGCTCTACAGCACTACACCACCAGCGCTGCCGGGGAACCGCATTCCGGGTGGCGTGGTATGGACGCTGGCATTTGCTCCCTTCATTGGTTATGCGCTCGAGCTGTGGACTGCAGGGCTGAACGGAATGTCTTTTGACGAGGCATATGAGGCTGTCTCGGGCGGGCAGTACTGGTTTATCACGCCGCTGCTCAATATCGCTCTGGGGTATCTCGATGAATGCCATCTGCGTAGGGCCGGAGTGGACACCACCACGTTCGGCAAACTGGCCTGGCTGGTACCGTTCTATCTGTGGCAGCGGGCGAAAACTCTCGGTCAGAAACCGGCTTACTTCTGGGTATGGCTTTTGATGCTGGGCCTGACCGTCTGGGCCTGAATGACCGCTGCCTGATTCTTTCTCTGTTAAGGACCAACGTAATGAAAACACTGATTAAAATACTGGGTATTACTGTCAGCCTTCTGCTCTGTACAGAAGTTCAGGCCCAGCCTTATAACCGGACGCTACCTGCAGTCGTCAATGACAACAACGGGAATATTTTCTGGTGTGATGCGCATCGTCAGGTTACCGGAAAATGCGAAGCCATGTCTGTTGACCGTCAGGGCGGGATGGTCACGGTGCGTTCAGCACCTTTTAAAGACTACGAAGGCGGCCTGTGGGGCTGGATAACTATCATGCACAACGATGTGTCGAAGGGATTCACCATTACTCCGGACAAGAAATTCGGTCTCACCGTAAAAGACCTGTGCCGTCCGGGCACGGTAGTGACCTTTAAGCCCAACCAGAAGAAGCCTGAATATGACGACCTGGTGGCACTTTACCAGGGCAAAGAGCTGTTTCGTTACCGCCGCTTCTGATAACACCCGATATCAACCTCCTTCATTTTGCCCGACAGCGGGCAGGATTAATTCAGGAAGAAAACCATGCTGAAAATAATGACCTCTGCTGTACCCGCCCTCATTCTGTCACTTGCCGCCTTCAGTGCCGGTGCCGCTCAGCTTCCGGCAAGCCTGATGGATAAAGACAATTCCGGCCAGGAGTACTGGTGCCAGGGAAACGACATCAACACCTCCATGTGCTCACTGACCGGTGTCAGCGACGACCATAAATTTGCCCTGATTCAGGACCTGCCGGGCCCGGCCTGTGAGGACTTAAGCTTCGGGGTTATCGACCTCGTGCGCCAGACCGGTGTCAATATTCCTTACGATGGTGGTGACTGTAAGGGCGATGTGCAGGCCGGTTTTGTGCGTGGCACGAAAGATAATGCCCTGTATGTGAAAATTGTACGGGGCAGCAAAACCCTGCGGCTGTATAAGGTGCAAACCGGTTACTGACAATCCCCCCACACATGCATACTCCCACAGCCCCTGACGCATCTGCGTCAGGGGCTTTTGCTTTTAAGGTACACCGAATGCCTGAATCTCACATGCTGCCACCGGGACCTTTTACCCGACAGCAGGCCGAAGCGGTTACCCGCCGGTATCAAAACATCGCTATTGAAGATGACCAGCACAGTCACTTCCGCCTGGTGGTTCGTGACTCTGAAGGTCGAATGATCTGGCGGGCGTGGTGCTTTGAACCGGATGCCGGTGAAGGGTTTAACCGTTATATCCGCAAGTCAGGCATGCTCAGAGCATCCTCCTCCTGACCACACCCATTCATCATCCCTGTATGTCCTTTATTTCCCATACGCCAGCCATCGTTGCTGGCGTTTTTATTGACGGAGAGTATCCATGACGACACAAACTCAATGCGAATTGGTACTCGCTAATGAACCTCAATTTGCCCTTACTGCAACACCAGTACCTGACGAACAGCGTCTCGATTTCTGGCCACTGCACTTTGGCGCTATCCCGCAGTGGATAACGCTGGAACCCCGTATTTTCGCCTGGATGGACCGCTTCTGTGATGAGTACAACGGCGGTATCTGGTCCTTTTACACGCTCAGTAATGGCGGCGCGTTTATGGCTCCTTATGCTGACAGTGACGATAAATGGCATCTGCTCAACGGCATGAACGGCAATGGTGCGGAAATGAGCGCAGAAGCCGCAGGTATCGCTGTTTGCCTGATTGAATACAGCCATCACGCCTGTCGCACCGAATGCGATGCCATGACTGAGCACTATTACCGCCTGCGGGATTACGCCCTGCAGCACCCTGAATCCAGCGCCATTCTGCGCATTATTGATTAAGGATACTATGATGGAACAGTCACTTATCCCACTGGCTCCGGCACTACCACTAACCGCACAACGCACGGTAAAACGCGCCTTAACGCTGCTTGACCGACACCTGCGCGAAACAGGCGTGGCATTCACCTCCACTCAGGCTGCCCGTGACTGGCTGAGACTGAAAATGGCGGGACTGGAGCGCGAAGAGTTTATGGTGCTGTATCTGAACCAGCAGAACCAGTTGATTGCCCATGAAACCCTGTTTGCCGGTTCTATTAACAGTACCGAGGTACATCCCCGTGAGGTGGTCAAACGCGCCCTGTACTTCAATGCGGCAGCAGTGATACTGGCGCATAACCATCCCTCAGGCGACATCACACCCAGCCAGGCAGATAAGACCATCACGCAGCGTCTGGTGCAGGCGCTTCAGCTCGTTGATATCCGTATGCCTGACCATTTCATCGTCGGTGGTACGCAGATATTGTCTTTCGCTGAACACGGTCTGCTTTGAGGTATGACATGAAAATTATCAGTAAACGCCGGGCGATGACGATTTACCGTCAGCATCCGGCCTCCCGCATTTTTCGCTACTACACCGGCAGATACCAGTGGCACGGCAGTGTCTGCCATTACACCGGTCAGGTAGTTCTTGACATTCCCGGCGTGCTGGTGGTATACGCCGAACGCCGCCAGGACCGCAACGGGCCTTATGCCTGCCTGATGAGTATCACCCTGAACTGACAATAAAGGAGAAGCCCGATGAGCAGTAATATCACATGGGGACTGCAGCGGGATATCACGCCGCGCCTGGGAGCCCGTCTGGTACAGGAGGGCAACCGGCTGCACTATCTGGCTGACCGGGCAAGAATCACTGGTAAATTCAGTGACGCCGAATGCCGGAGGCTGGATGAAACATTCCCGCACTTTATCAGTCATATGGAGTCGATGCTGACTACCGATGAACTGAATCCCCGCCATGTCCACTGCGTCACCATGTACCACAATGGTTTCACCTGCGAAGCCGACACCTTTGGCAGTTGCGGCTACGTATACATCGCTGTTTATCCCACTCAACGCTAACTGATTTCATGAGAGAAAATATGAAAACTCTACCTGCTACAATTTCGCGGGCGGTGAAGCCCTGTCTGTCGCCAGTGTCTGTCTGGCAAATGTTACTGACACGCCTGCTGGAACAACACTATGGCCTGACACTGAACGACACGCCGTTTAGTGATGAAACTGTTATTAAGGAACATATCGATGCTGGTATCACGCTGGCCGATGCAGTCAATTTTCTGGTGGAAAAGTACGAACTGGTTCGCATCGATCGTAAGGGGTTTAGTTGTCATGAACAATCATCATACCTTCGGGTTATCGATATACTCAGCGCGAAAAGAGAACTGGATTATTGTAATGAAGTCGTAATAACCTAGTTCATTGAATATTATCAACTATCTTTCTGACTGAACTTGACTCACCATATCCCTACTCCTTGTTTATTAGTCCATCATGCGTTGTCACCGACATAGCAGGTGTACTTGCTTTTTATAAACAAAATTAGACATCTTTCAACGCGGGATGCGGGATGCGGGATGCGGGATGCGGGATGCGGGATGCGGGATGCGGGATGAGGGATGAGGGATGAGGGATGAGGGATGAGGGATGAGGGATGAGGGATGCGGGTGGCATTATCAGAATTGCACAGATATCAGATTACGCTCGGAAGAAACATATTATTAAATACTGATAAAGGAGGAGTTAAATGGAAGTTGTATACCAGGTTGTTGTAAAGGACAGAATCACTAACTCTCATAGAGATGCTTTTGCAGAAATGCTAAAAGCTCAAGGAAAGGTTCAAGGTGATCTGGCTACAAAAGCGGATAGGTGCATGGCGATATGTTTTGCTTTCTACAATGATGAGCTTGCTGCTATTGGTGCAATTAAATGTAAAACCGTATCGGATTTTTCGGCTCATAAAGCTGATTTAATTTCACTTGAGCCAGAATTTGATTGGGAGTTGGGTTATATCTACACCGTCCCAAAATTTGAAGGTAAAGGACTGGCTCGGAATGTAGTCGCGATTTTGCTAGAATCTTTTGGAAAGGGCAATTTGATGGCATCAACTGAGATCACTGAAAACCCAGGAATGGTACATATATTAGAAAGAAATGGTTTTAAGCTATATGGAAAACCATGGAAAAGCGCAATACACGGAAATTATTTAGGGCTTTATCTTAAATTCAAATGATGATATTAATCATAAGACTGAAATAAGTTTGTTCTATTGAGTAGCAATCAGAATCAAATCTCATTAATTCGATATTTGATTCTGACATGTCGTTATGGTAGGCATTTCAAATGCCATCAAATATAAATGATTATAAAATAAGGTAATTTTATTAAAAGAGTATACTTTACTGGAAGGGAAGCGAGCTAACGGGTTGAGTTAAGACCTTTAGGTGTTATCGTTACAGACCTTGAGGAGAAAACGCTGATTTATTACTTCATTAATTTTTATAGCAAAAACGATGAGTATATAAATGAGTATATGTAAATTAGTTTTTAATGATTAATTGTCTATATCTCAGTTGATTAACGTTGAAATTCGAGTCCGGCCTTCGCACCAAAAGCATATAAATGGACCTCAACTGAGGTCTTTTTTATGCCTAAAATCCAGAAGTTACCTACCTTTCTCGGTTGAGCGCTGTGTTTTTTCCGTTGTTATCAGAATGCTAACTGTCAGTACAGAGATGATAGACAAAAAGTATGTCTGCAATAATGTCTTGAATGTACATATAGTTGCGAGCATCATCGCAACTATGTGCTCATGGATTCTTCAACGTAATGACCTCTGACAAAACCCTAAAGCAAGCGATATCAAATATTACTATTTGGCGCAAAGGCGAACAGCGAGCGCCGCATAAGCCGTTATTGCTGTTATATGTCCTCTCGCACTATCGGCAGGGTCACGATCGCCTGTTTGATTATGGTTCTGAAATTCATGAGCAATTGCTGGATTTGTTGGAGCGCTATGGGCCACAGCGCCGTGAACAGCGCCCGGATATGCCGTTCTGGCGTTTGAAGGGCGATGGTTTCTGGGAATTGCAAAACGCGGAATTCTGCTCAACCAGCGGTAGCCGCCAGCCACCTAAACGTGAACTCATTGAATATAATGTTGCTGGTGGGTTTGATACCGTCAATTTCGCGTTGGTAACAAAAAAACGTAAGCTAATCGACACGTTGGCGCAGCAGATCCTTGAGGCGCATTTTCCGACCAGTATTCAGGAAGACATCGCTGACGAGATGGGTTTTGATATTCGCACCTCTCTCCGTCAACGCGATCCGAAGTTCCGCCAGGCGGTGCTACGAGCTTACAATTATCAATGTGCGGTTTGCGGCTTCAATATGCGCCACGACAACGCCCCTATAGCCCTTGAAGCAGCCCATATCAGATGGAAGCAGCATCATGGTCCTTGTGAAGTACCTAATGGCCTGGCGTTGTGCGCAATTCATCATAAAGCGTTCGATCGTGGTTCGATTGGCCTGGATGAAAATATGCGCGTAGTGGTTTCCGACGCGGTGAATGGTGGCGGAGTGGTACAGCGGTTGTTCTGGGATTTTGCGGGGAAAGAGATCGCGTTGCCCCCGGTTAAAGAAAATTATCCGGGTGAGCGGTTTGTGGAATGGCATAGGAAAGAGGTGTTCAGAGGAGGGCATTGATCTGGGGGAGTATTTTGAGTGGGGTATACGTTATCTGCTAAAAACAGAATCATATCAAAGGCATCAAAGTAATCGGCCACGGTTCTCGCACTATGGTCTGTAGCGCGCTGGTGGAGTCACACCTGTGGTCAAGCGGCGCGTAGAGCGCCAGATGAGCCATCATGAGCGCAAGCGGAATTTATGAGGCGCGGCATCTTAAAGAGCACAGGGAGATTGTAAGTAGCCCGATATTGTTGGCTTTTGCTTATCTTGCTGACGGGATTCGTCGTATGAAACATGAAAATTACCTCATGTTTTATATAAGGATTCGACACTATATCAAAACCGGTAACTCTCAATCTTTCAAAGCTATGTGTCAGATCAGGTCGTGATAAGACACGTAAATTTAAAAATCTATATATCTGGCCAGATAGACTTTTTTATAACAGCTTTATAAATTAAACAAATCTGCCATAGAGACAGATTTGTTTAATTTATAATTAGAGGTTTGCAACGTTATGATATACTTTTTGCACATCATCATCATCTTCAAGGGCATCAACAAGTCCTTCAAAGATTTCTAAATCTTCTGGTGAAAGTTCAACTTCTGATTGAGCAATCATTTCTAATTCTGTTGTTGAAAATTCAGTAATTCCAGCTGCTTTTAGCGCTGCAATTCCTTTGTGCAGGTCTGTCGCTTCAGTATAAATAACGATGTTTCCTTCTTCTTCGGTTACATCACGAACATCAACTTCAGCATCAAGCAAAATTTCAAAAATATGGTCAGGGTCTGTTCCTTTAAATACAATCACTCCAGTATTGTCAAACATATAGCTGACAGCACCTGCCGCTCCGATATTCCCGCCTTTTTTATTAAAAATTGTGCGGATATTAGCAATCGTACGGTTAACATTAGACGTCAACGTTTCAGCGATAACCATTGAACCATTTGGTCCAAAGCCTTCATAACGCCCTTGCACGAACGTTTCATCTCCGCCACCTTTGGCTTTATCAATGGCTTTATCAATAACATGTTTTGGAACCTGTGCTTGTTTCGCACGTTCAATAACGAATTTTAAAGCAGAGTTTGATTCCGGATCTGGTTCACCTTGTTTAGCCGCAGCATAGATTTCTACACCAAATTTTGCATATACTTTAGACGTTGCACCGTCTTTAGCCGTTTTTTTAGCAACAATATTTGCCCATTTACGTCCCACTGGAAACATCTCCTCAAAAAATTATTTACATTAATGGCAGGTTAATAACCTGCATGTTTTTCTGCCGTATTATATCATAATATATAAATTCTCGTCTATGAGAAATAAAAACATCCAGCTTTTACGGGGGGTTACTTTGATTTTAACAATGGCTAATATGGTGGGTAAGTCATTTTTTAATTTTCTTCTGGTTCTTTTTTTATTTTTAATAATTGAATTGCAGCAATAACGTTTTATTGATGGTGGTGTCGCTCATCAGGTGAGGTGGAACGCTTACACGTCTTGCGACATATTGTGGCAGAAACTTAATGGCGAAATTAAGAGCCTATCCCATTAGGGCTATTTTACTTGCCATTTTGGACCTGGGCAGTGCTCAAAATCCTCACGTACTACGTGTACGCTCCGGTTTTTGCGCGCTGTCCGTGTCCAAACTGGCTGCGCCAATAACGCCTACTGGGATAGTCTCTAAGACGATATATTCCCGCCTTGAGCCGTGTTAATTTGTTGAATACTTTTAAATGGAGGTATACCTCTTGTAGGGTATACCTCCTGCTTTACGTTATCGCGCGATTAACGCAAATACGCCCCAGCCAAAGTATTCTCGCGTCCAGGTGACGTGACGTTTGGGGGCTACCGTCAGTTCTGTTCGAACCTCTTGCGCAAACTCATCGTCAGGGTTTTCCTCCAGCCAGCGACGCATGGTCATCCACTTCGCGGCTTCATATCTGTCCCAGCCTTGCGGGTCCGCCAGCACCATTTCCACTACGTCATAGCCGAGTTGGTCGAAAAAGGCGACCAGCTCGGGCAAGGGGCGAAAATCGGCGACGGATGAGACGCCACAGGCGTGGGCGATCTCTTCCGTTGCGGGGATCTGACGCCAGTACGGTTCACCGATGAGAATGATCCCGCCAGGTTTGAGGCTTTTGGCCAGCAGATCTATTGTCCCCGCGACACCACCCGCAATCCAGGTCGCGCCTACGCAGGCCGCCACGTCATATTTTTCCTCGTCGATATAACCGGCCGCGTCGTTATGAATAAAATGTACGTATTCACTGACGCCGAGCTCTTCTGCACGTTGTTTTGCCTGTGTGGTGAAGAGCGGGCTTATGTCAATGCCAGTACCTGTAACACCGTAATCGCGAGCCCAGGTGCAGAGCATCTCACCCGAACCGCTACCGAGATCGAGAATCCGCATGCCTGGTTTCATGCGTAACGCATGGCCCAGCGTGGCGTACTTTTCCGCTGTAAACGGATTATGGATACGGTGTTCGCTTTCGCTAATGGTAAAAATACGTGGGATATCCATTGGGTTATTCCTTTTACTGAGGGCAATACCCTCAGAAGTGGATGCTTTTTCAGCCAGCAGCGCAAACAGCTTGCCTGCAAAAGTCTCGCCGACCGGCCAGGTGTGACTGTCCGGGCGCTGCAACACAGTGAAGCCAGCATCACCAAGCAGGCTGATATATTCATCATCGCGCCAGGCCTTCATTTGACTGCCGAAACGGGTGGTACAGCCGTTTTCCGCTATCGCCCAGAACTGCGTTGAGCTGGTTTGGGCCTCTTCATCCCAGGCATTTTCCGTTAACAGCAGATGAGGCTCGGCAAGAAACAGGCCGTGCGGACAACGCTGCCAGCCTGGCTGCGCCATGCCCTGGCGTTTAACTTCATCGAAGGTATGCACTTCAACAAGCAGTTTGCCATCCGGTTTCAACCACTGAGCGCAATGACTGATGAGGCTTTGCGCATCAGCAGCGCTAAAGACATTCAGTTCCCCAAACGTCATCATAATGAAATCAAAAGGTTCCGTGGGGTGGTATGTACGAATATCCTGCTGAATGTAGTCAATATTCAGGTTTGCGGCTTGCGCCTGCTGGCGAGCCCATGTGATGGATGCCGGAGAGAAATCTACGCCTGTGCAGTGAAACCCACGCTCCGCTAACAGGCGGGTATAAAAACCGGGGCCACAGCCGAGATCCAGAATGCGGGCGCCAGCGGGTAACTGACGGGTAATCCATGTTACCTGTTGCTCAATCACGGTTAGCCGGCGGCTGGCCCAGTCGTGGTCCTGCGACAGATGATTTTCCAGCATGCGTTGGCTGAAGGCTGGCTCGTCCCAGGGGATTTTGCCTTCATCGGGTAATAGCCGAATGTGATGCGTTGCAAAAATAACGGCGCTGATATCCATCATCATCTCCTTAGCGATTATCAGGCTGGGCGCGAACGCTGTTCAGCCCGGTTGTATTAATGCGGTAGGGCTGACCGTTAACGGATTTGATCAGCTTTTTGGTTTTGAGTTTTTTGAATACAGCGAGCGTGCAATCGGCGAGCAACAACCCTTCGCGGCTATAGCACTCAACGGCGGTGACGCGGCCTGACGCATCGCGGATGTGCGTAATGCGTCCGCCTTTGGCGAGAACGTGTAAGGTACGTTGTTCCTGACGGGATAAATTCATACTGAAGAACCTGTTTAATCATCATAGGCTAAACGTGCAAACACACTGCAGTGTCCGCATTCGATTTCGGCGCATTGATAATCAGTCCGGCCTGAAAAGGTCGGGTAACTGATTATCAGATGATGACATTCTCCAGCATCAAAGCCTCGGGTTGAGTTGAAAGGTATTTACGTCGTGAATGATAACACCTGATTTCTGTAAGTGAATAACCGGGAGTGAAAAGTGTGATCTCAAAGGGAGGCTCATGACGTTTAGCGTATCAGATGAATAGCTCCCGCAATTACCATAATGAATATTGATTAAACTCATATACCCGATAATGACCGCTTTGATAGTCTCGACGTATCTTTTGGCCGTTGACAGGGTTGTAGCGTTGGAAATCTTTTTTTAACCCGCTGAAAAATATCACTTAAATATTTTTCATACACAAACATTTATGGTCCGCTGAGTTCGGATCCGGTTTTGTATGGGTTAAAAAAGGTACGTTATGAAAGTCATATGGACTGTCACTCCTGTGGGGTATCAGCGCATAGCGAAACGTTGCCCTTCATGCAGCGTAAAACGGGACTTCACGCCTTCTGGGGCATTTCGGGTTAATTCGCAAAAGAAGGTACTCGATGTCTGGAGTATCTATAAATGCACACACTGCGATTACACCTGGAATATCTCCTTGTTCTCACGCCTACCAGTCAGCAAAATTAACCGCGATCTTTATTGCCGGCTGATGGCGAATGATGCTGCCACGGTGCAATATTTTGCTTATGACAACGCGATCCTGAAGCGAAACAATGCTGAATTATCGGGGCAGCCTGATTTTCACATTCAGGAACGGTGGCTGGTCAGTATCGCCTCCCACAAGCAGGTCAGTGTTAGCGTCAGGATTTCCCGTTCTTTTCAGGTCAGCCTGCTGTCGATTTTGAAGAAGCAACTCCTGCTAAGCGCAGCCGAAATCAAGAGACGGATTGAAACAGGGCAAATAAATGGCGTCACGATGAAAATGCTTAAATCGCGAAAACTGAAGAATGCGAAATATGATTTGCAGCTCTCAGTTGAAACACTGTATGACCGGCGAAGGATTGTTCTGACCCGTCGATAAAAATAATAAGCTCACCTTACGTTTAAGTGTGCTGGTATGGCAACGACGTAACGGAATGAAAGAAGGACTAAGGGACAGGTGAGCTTTAGTTGAATAACCCTTGTCTGTGGCATTCAGTGAAGGCTGAATGCCATGGATAATCCAGACGTTTTCGCACCAGTGATGATCAGCAGAATGACAAAGGGCGATGGGTTACAATTATCTGTAGAGTAAATAAATATTCACGCAACACCATTAAAAAATAAGAAAAAATGGCTCACTGTTGAGCTGATATTAATACCTGAACCACTGAATTAGAGTAATGTGGCGCTATTCATAGCGTAATTTTTTCTGTTGCGGTTACAGGGGGAGGAATGCACACCTTTAGACCATACTCACTAAGGCATAGCGATCTGTTATATGAAGATATTCCGTTAGAAATACGCGAGCAAATAATCTTATTGATTATCAATACGCTAGGAAACTGCTCCTCTTTTTATGATATGACATTATACTGCTATCATAATAGTCATTCTGACGAAGTTTATCGAAGAATATGTAAAACGTTGCGCAAAGAGTATGGCTTATTCACCTTATATGCGCATTCAACGTCATATCTGGATGAAATGAGTAATCTGTTATTAAAAACAGATGATAAAAGAAAGCATATTGATACCATTGAGCTTGCTTTTAACTATATAGATACCTACCTTCGGACCTATGAAGTTACGCTTGGGTTAGAACCGGATAAGGCGATTAGTGAATTAAATAATATATTTCATGAGCATAGTTTAAAATATCGCTATGAAAATGGTAGAATTGTAAGGTTGCGCAGAATAAAACGGCTTAAAAACATATGTTATTATTTGTACTCCCCTGGAGAGTATGGCTTTGTCGAATATGATCTTATGGAAGCGTATAATCGCCTGATGCTTAATGATTTTGCCTGTGTCGTAAAGGAATGTCATGCAGTCTTCAGAAGCGTTCTTCTCAGAATTCATGAGAGAAAAGGTATCGTATATCATGAACAAGATAGTTTAAATACACTAATGGCTAATCTGATGACGAGAGGCGTTATATCTGCTGAATATGCACATAAATTTCATTTTTTAAGTAACGTGCTGGAGTCAGAAATATTTCTGCCGATGGCGCCAGAAAAATCGCATCATCACTACGCAATGATGCTCCGTATCTCTGAAGAGTTGGCCTGTAGTATTTATTATCTTACTGAGCGGAGTATATTTTTTCTTACCCAGCGGGCTGAAGAAGATAGTGTCGCGCCATAATAACGATCGCGCTGTCGTTCAGTCAGACTGCATCATCGTTATTTAAATTTGTTCAGACGTCGGAATTTTTTGTTCTGCCGTCTGTTTTTTTAGTGATGAGCTGTTCAGTGCAATAATAAGGGGTACAGTACGATGACTGATTTTTAAACTGCATATCATCTGTGTCGCATTTACTCATGGGTATTGGGTCAGGGAGAGAGAAGAATGAGCACTATTTTAAAGCCTTTTTTATTGGCGGTAACCCTGATGTTAATCTTAATAAGGCCTGGCTTTGCAACGGAGGATGGAGCGATAACCATGGTTAAAACCTACAGCGCTTATGACTATTTGCAGACCCGAGCGCGGTTGATGCACGCTGTCGCCGATCACGGTCTGGTGTTATTTGGGGAATTTGACCATGCCAGAGCGGCACAGAATGTTAACCTGAAAATGCCGCCGACAACGGTTCTGGTCTTTGGCAATCCTAAAGGCGGAACGCCTCTCATGCTGGCGCATCCCGAACTGGCGCTGGATTTACCGTTTCGGGTGCTCATTAGCCAGCAAGCCGATGGGCGAACGTTAGTCAGTTATCATCCCGCTGAAACGCTGCAACGTTATGGTCTTGATGCCGCAGACATACAGGCTTTGAAAAAACTGGAACAGCTCGTTGAAAAAAGTCTCCACTAAAGCTGAAAATCGGGCGATGTGTTTGCACAAGTGATGTCGCGAATAAATGCGGTCACATCGTCCATTACCTGATGCGATAAGGCGGCATCGAAGGTGGCGCTATCAGCATCACAGAACCCGTGCCGCGCATCGTACATTTTACACTGCACCCGGGGGCGCTTTTCCAGCGCCTGTCGCATGGCGAGGGGATCAAACGCTGGCTCATAACGCGCGACAATAACCAGTGTCGGACAGAGAGGCGCAAGATGAAGGTACTGGCGTATACGGGAACCGTAATAGCAAACGACGCCATCGCATAACCCACTGGCTGCACTTAGCCATGCGAGCGTTGCGCCGACGCTATATCCTACGACGATTAGCGTCTCGTACTGCGTTCTGAGATCGTGGAGTAATGTGGTAACGACGGCGGGATCAAAGCCGACATTTGCTGAAAAGTGACGGTAAGCCTCCTCCTGCTGTTCATAGCGAAAGGGGGTATGGTGAGGAAACAGCGCGGGAATATAGATGTCGAATCCGCGCGTCATCCATTCATGGCCTGCGCGTTGGATATGAGCGTTAATACCATAAATTTCATGCAGAATAATCGCTGCCCGGCGATGGCGGCTCGCCAGACTGGAGGCGTTGCTCCCCCCGGATACGCCTGGGGCGAAAAACACGGTGTCTTTTATCATAACGCGTTCTTGATACAAAGAGAGCGGCTGGATTTTCGCCGATCACGCTATGTCAGAGGCGTTGTTCCTGTCAATGTACAGATACATTTTATGGCCTGATTTTTGGTTGATAAATTTTATATTGGTAAACCAATATGCTGTTCATATTCAGGCATCAGGGCTAAAGATAGAGCATCAGTCGTGTATTGTTTATTGCCTTTCCTTTCATCTGGCTTCACTAGCGAAACGGGGCGCATTATTGTTTTGTTGGTTGACCAGTTTCGCGTTTTTGGTGTGCTACGCGTGCTATCCCTCTTTACAAATGCTATAGTCTGATACCGGGAAATCGCATCGGACGGGCACGACCAATATGAAATCAAACACTTCTCAGCAAAGACCTTACCAGGAAGTGGGCGCAATGATACGGGATCTGATTGTTCAGACGCCGTACCGCCCCGGGGAGCGCTTGCCGCCGGAAAGAGAGATCGCTGAGAGGCTCAATGTGACGCGTACCGTCGTGCGTGAAGCGCTGATCATGCTGGAAATTAAAGGTCTGGTTGAAGTCCGCCGCGGCGCCGGGATCTACGTGCTCGACAGCGCGGATAATAACGAGATGGAAGGCGCTGACGTCAATCACTGTAATGACGCCGGGCCGTTTGAACTGTTACAGGCGCGTCAGTTGCTGGAAAGCAATATCGCTGAATTTGCCGCTCTGCAGGCCACCCGCGAAGACATCATTAAAATGCGCCAGGCGTTACAACTGGAAGAGCGAGAGCTCGCCTCCAGCGCGCCGGGCGGCTCAGAAAGCGGCGATATGCAGTTTCATCTGGCCATTGCCGAAGCGACCCATAACAGTATGTTGGTAGAGCTCTTCCGTCAGTCCTGGCAATGGCGTGAAAATAATCCGATGTGGCTCCAGCTTCATAGCCATCTGGGCGATACGCTTTACCGTAAGGAGTGGCTGGTCGATCATAAGCAGATCCTCGCGGCGTTAATTAAGAAAGACGCCCGCGCAGCGAAGCTGGCGATGTGGCAGCACCTGGAAAACGTGAAGCAGCGTCTGCTGGAGTTTTCCAATGTTGATGACATCTACTTTGATGGCTATCTGTTTGAGTCATGGCCGCTGGACAACGTTGATGCCTGATTATACCTGGAATAGCGTGGGCAGACCCAGTCCACGTTTTACTTCCTGTAGCGTCTTTTGAGTGACCTCATGCGCCCGCTCGCTACCTTTTTTCAGCAATTCCATTAGCATTCCCTTATCCGCAATAAAGGTTGCCCGTCGTTCGCGTATTGGCGCGATCAGTTCTTGCAGGCAGGTCTCCAGCTCATTTTTACAGACACGATCGCCTAATCCGCCTTGTTGATAATGTGCTTTCATCGCCGCGACTTTGGCTTTATCCGGATGGAACGCATCCAGCCACGTAAAGACGACGTTACCTTCTATTTTTCCCGGATCGCTAATTTTTAAATGATTGGGATCGGTGTACATCGCGCTGACCGCACGGTGGATGGTCTCTTCGCTGGCGGAAAGAAGCAGGGTATTGCCGAGCGATTTCGACATCTTGGCGCTGCCGTCAATGCCTGGCAGACGGCCCGTATCGCTCAGGAGCGCCTGACAGGGTCGCAATACCGGCGAGGAGAAAAGACTATTCATCTTATGAACGATCTCATTCGTTTGCTCAATCATGGGCAATTGGTCGTCGCCAACCGGTACCATTTCGGCCTTAAAGGCGGTGATATCTGCCGCCTGGCTAATGGGATACGCCATGAACCCGACCGGCAGGGAACGGGTAAAGCCTTTTTGGGCAATCTCATTTTTTACCGTAGGATTACGCTCCACTCGGGCGACGGTAACAATATTCATATACAGCACCGTTAATTCGGCGAGGGCGGGTAACGCGGATTGCAGGCAGATCGTCGTTAGCGCGGGATCGATGCCGACGGCCAGATAGTCAGCTAACACTTGCGGAATATTATCGCGGATTTTTTGCGGATTACTGCCGTTATCGGTGAGTCCCTGCAGGTCGGCAATCAGGACATACTGTTGGTGATCCTGCTGTAGCGCGACGCGCTGGCGCAGTGAACCGACATAATGGCCGAGGTGCAACGAGCCGGTGGGGCGATCGCCAGTCAGAATGATGGGAAGGGTGTTCATTAAGGACTCCTTTATGCTTACTGTAAAGCCGAAAGACGTCCCGAAACACAGTAGCCGCCTTTCGGCGGCTACTTAAAGAGGGATAGTGATCCGTGCCGCCTTCAGGAAGGCTGCCACCAGCGGAGATGACGTTGCGTAGCGTTGGATCGTTTCGTGTTCATGTGATCTAACGTATCACGACTAAACGTAAGGGTAAAGCGGCTGGCGTGTCGTTCGGGTATAAAGTCATATCGCCTGAACAGAGAACATGTTACTGACTTTGAAACGCGATTTTATAATTTGCTGCTCAAAAATACGTGGCGCTGAAAGGCGCATTTTTGATGCAAATCATTTATTACTGTGATAACACTGCGCGCGATAAAAACATTAAATATATTCACATAGTAAATATGTTCTATTGGAATGGTTGTTTTCGATATGACAAAAGTCTAAAAAGCCCATTGATGTGAAAAGGAATAAGAATTGTCTATATTCCGATTCGGTGTAATTAAGTAATTTCTCGGATAAAAATAAGAAATGATATTGATATTTCTTTTTTGATATGGTTCTTATAGCGGCTATGGTTATTCAGGAAACGATGCTTGAATGCCAGGCGTAATAGATTTCAGGTCAGTAGCGCTATTGTAAAATGGATTGTTGATGGCAGAAGGTATTTAGCAAGAATCCAGTTATAGCAGATTGTGGGTATTTAATCTGGTATACAGAGACACCAACGAAATGGCTGGAAAATGGAACGTTCTTTCATTGTTGGCGTTCCGTCCTTGTCAGCCTGCTTTGCCGCATGATAATCACGGAGGGGGGATGGACGCCATCTATTTAAAACTGGACGGTATTGAAGGCGAAAGCCGGATCAAAGGTTTTGAAAACCAAATAAAACTTATTGCTTACAACCACAACCCGACGAAACGGGAGTCCGGCGAAGCGAGAGGGACTTATATTGGAGGGTTGACGCTGACAAAGCCAGTCGATCTTGCTACACCAAGCCTCTATGAGCACTATTGTAACGGGAAAACGGTGAAAGAAGGCGTGCTGACATTATGCCGTCGTGATAAGGGCGCAATGCTGCCATTTATTATTTATACGCTCACCAATGTGCGGATTTCACGCATGAGCAATCATGGCGACGCCGAAGGCAGCGCCACGGAGACCGTGGATTTGGTTTATAGCCATATTCGCTGGGATATTCCCGCATTAGCGTCGAAAAGCAAAACACGGCGGCCCCTTCACCGACAGGCGCTGTGGCGATGAGGACAAAACAAGCTTGCGGACTCGCAGTGGGCGATGCTGTATAGCGAAATGGCATTTAGCGGCTTGCGAAGGCTGGTGAGCGCTCATGTAACCAATCGATTGCCTGAAAAGGCGATAACGCATGGCCCTTACACCCGTTATGATTTTTACGCATAGCCGCTAATAAAACGGCATTTTTTATATACACATCAAGTTGATAGTGTGTTTCTGACCTTGACGTAAATAAGCGGGAAAAGCGATGAAACACACCATTGGGATACTGGGGGGGATGGGACCTGCGGCAACGGCGGATATGTTGGAAAAATTTGTTGAATTGCGACATGCCAGTTGTGATCAACAACACATCCCGCTCATTGTCAGCTCTATCCCTGATATTCCCGATCGTACAGCATGTCTGTTATCCGGCGGGCCTTCGCCATACCGTTATCTGGAGCGTTATCTGCATATGCTGGAAGACGCCGGGGCAGAGTGTATCGTTATCCCATGCAACACTGCGCATTATTGGTTTGATGATTTACAGAACGTCGCGAAAGCGCGAATGATCAGCATCCTGGACGCCACCCTGGGAGATATTCCGCCATCGGCGCGGCACGTTGGTCTGCTGGCGACCAATGCGACGCTGGCAACCGGGTTATATCAAAAGAAAGCGCTGGCGCGGGGGCTGACGTTAATTCAGCCAGAAGAAGCGGGGCAGGCGTTGGTAATGCAGGCTATTTATACGCTTAAACGTGGCGATAAAACTGCGGCGCAAGCGCTGCTGCTGCCGCAAATCGATAGCCTTATTGCCCGTGGCGCTCAGGCAATTATTATGGGGTGTACCGAAATTCCGCTTATTGTGGCCGGACATGAACGCGCGATAGCGTGCCCGATGATTGATTCCACCGCGTCGCTGGTGCGCGCGGCGATTCGTTGGTATGAGTCCTGGCCAGACACCCGCGCCTCTTTGACCGGGGAACAACGCCTTACCGCCTGAGGTGTTTACAGCGCGGCCTGAAGCCCACGCAGGTCGCGCCAAAATGTTTCGGCTACCTGACTCATGCGGGTATTCATGCGATAAGCATAAGCCTGGATCGGAATAACCAGTTCGTCGGCATCAAGCACTATCAGGCGTCCGTCGGTAATCTCCTGACGGATAGCATACTCGGGCAACCAGGCGATTCCGCAGCCGTCCATCGCAACCTGTTTTAACAATTCACTCATCGAAGAGACGAAAAATGTACTGAAACTCAGTTCAGCATGGCGAGTCAGGGTACGATTTATCAGCCGACCCATATAGGAGTTTTGACTGTAATTAAGCAGGGGAAAGTGCGGCTGCTCAAGCGTATAGCGCGGCTCGCCCCGGCCATTGTTGGCGCAAACCGGAAACAGTCTCGACTCAAACAGGCGGATATTATCAAACGGCGCTTGTTGCAGGTTTTCATCGTGATAGGAAAAGATAAAATCGCTTTGCCCCTCACGTAACATATCCACCGCCTGGTCGACATCTATCGCCTCAACGGCGTAGGTAAACTGCGTCGGCATCTGCTTAACGATGGTCGGCAACAGGCCGAGGGAGAGCGAGTGGGCGGCGGCAATCTTGATTTTACGCAGCGTATAATCGCTGCCGCCGCGCAGTTCGGTCAGATTGCTTTCCAGCTGCTGTAACAGGTGGCGAACCTGAGAGTGAAAGATTTTACCCTGTTCGGAAAGCTGTAGCGGCGAGACCTGGCGGTTAAACAGTTCAACGCCCACGGCATGTTCCAGGGCGCGAATCCGCCGGCTAAAAGCGGGTTGCGATACGTTGCGGATAATGGCGGCCTGAGAGAAATTGCGGCACTTTTCCAGCGTCAGAAAATCATATAGCCATTTTGTCTCAATATTGTGCAAACCTGCTCCAGTTACATCCATTTACCGTTATCCTGTCAGTCGCCCGAAGGGGCATTCTACGTCCATTCGGGCGGCTGACAACCGCTTATCCCGTCCTCTTTCAGAATGCCGTGATGGGGCAGCCTGAAACTAGCGGGAATTACGCCGGTTCAAAGGTACCTTTTACGCAGGCTTTCCCCTCATTGACCATGCGTTTGCCGCGCGCATACACCTGCTCAATGCGTAAATCTGCGCTAAAGACAAGCAGATCCGCATCGTTACCGGGACGGATTTCGCCTTTGCCGTCCAGACTGAGGAAGGCGGCTACGCTGGTCGTCAGCGGACGCAGAGCATCGGTCAGGCTGAATCCGTAGTGGTTAACCAGCGTCTGCAACGTCTCCAGCAAACTTTCGAAGCCCGCGACGCCGATGCCCGTCAGATTTCCGGCAGCGTCAAATAGCGGCTGGCTGCCGTTGCCGTCTGAACTGAGCGTCACCCGGGAAAGCGGGACGCCGGCTTTTACCGCTCTGGCAATGCCCTCCGCCGGCGCGACGGGATCCGGGATACTGGTGGTCATGTCGATTACGCCGCCTTTAAGCGCAAACGCCAGCGCCTGCTCGAAAAGCGATTCGCTACGGTTGACGTGGGTAGGCAGCAGTTTACCGATTGGCACGTCGCTGTTTTCCAGGATGTCATACAGCGGCTGTAACCCTTTTTTGCTGCTGCCCATATGAAAAACGCTGACACCGGGTTTGCCGCCCAGCAGGCCGCCAACGCGTGATTCAGCGGCCATGCTGGCGAGTTGATTCCCGCTGGGCGCGGCGGAACGGTGGTCGGAGACTGCGCATTTCACGCCAATGACGCGGTCGATCAGCGCGACGTCTTTTTCTACCGAGCCAGTAATGGTCGGCGACGGAACGTGATAAGCGCCCGTGAGCATCCAGGCGGTGATCCCCTCCTCATTTAGCGCTCGCGTTTTGGCTAACAGCGACGCGGGATGACGGCTGACGGAGTCGGTGCCAAGCAGGCCGACGACCGTTGTTATCCCGGCTTCCGTCAGGCGGCTCAGGGAGACTTCCGGCGTCCGCGTCGTCGGCCCCGCTTCGCCGCCGCCGCCGATCAGATGAACGTGTTGGTCGATAAAGCCCGGGCACAGCATACGACCGCTAAGATTAATCACCGCACAGTCCGGTACGATATCGCCGGGGATGTCAGCGCCGACGGCAATAATTTTGCCATTCGCGAGTAGAACATCGCAGATGCCCCGGTCTTCTGGCGCAAACAGGTGCGCACCCTGTAACAAAGTAAACTCCGCGGCGGATAAATCAGGCATGATAACTCCTTATTAAACAATAAGCTGCATGACCCAGATCGACAGCAGCGCATTGATGGCGCAGACTGCGATAATATGCGGGTAATATTTGGCGTTGACTTCGGCAGTACCGAGACAGCGGCCGACATTCTGTACCGGGTTTCCCATCAGGTAAATGGCTGGCAGTAGTACGGTAACATCGTGGCCGCTTAGCGCGCCGGCGGTAGCCAGACTGGCCGCCACGCCAACGGCGCCGCCCATACTCATCAGCGAAGCCAGAAGCACCGTAGCCGCTTCGCCGGGAAGCCCCCACAACGCCATCACGGGCTGGCAGATATGGCCTACCCAGTCGAGCAGACCGGTAATTTTCAGCGCCTGAATAATGACAAATGCCATGACCACATTGGGTAACAGGTTGGTCGTGGCGATGGTAAAACCGCGGCGTGCGCCATCGATAAACATATCCATGACATTCTTACGTACCTGAGTCGTCATGATTGGGCTCCTTGCGCAGGGTGACGGCGTTCTTCGATGTTAATCCAGACGCGCAAAAGGTTTGCGCCGATAAATTTGAATAGCAGAATGACCACCAGCGGAATGATGACTGACGTCCCCAGAAAGGCGAATACCGCAACGCCGGAGGAGAAATAGTTGGTGATAATAGCGCTGCCGCTGGTCTGCCAGGCGGCAAAAATCACTTTATCGCGTTCGGTGATTTCACCTTCCTGCGCCAGCTCTTTAGTCATACCCGCCGCGGCGTCGGTATTTTGCAGGTTGGCGATCAGCGCCAGTGAGCAAATGCCGGGAATGCCAAGCAATGGTTTCAGGATGGGCGTCATCAATTGCTGTGCCGCCCGCAGACCGCCAAGCCCATCCGTAATCGCGATGATACCCAGAGAAAGGATAACCGACGGCGCCAGTTCCAGCGCAAAAAGGAAGCCATCTTTCGCGCCCGTTCCGCCCGCGCCGCGAAAGGTCTGCGTACCGGTCACATGACCGAATGACCCGTTGAGTACGGTAAAATCAAAAACGCGCCACCAGCCTTCGCTTCCGGAAAATACGCCGGAAAAGAAAATAATGGTGAGAAAAAACGCCAGGTATCCCTTTATCCCGACCTTTTCTGTATCAAGCGGCATGGCCGCCCCGTCCACTTGTTGCGCCATAGCGATCCCCGAATTTTTTTGATGATGTGTTGGTTGTAGCCACAGGCCAAAAAGCCCGAAACAGAAAGACCTTATCAGCCATAAGGGTAAGGACGAAATGCAAGTATGTATCGTGCTATGCGTTTCTTGCATAGCAGCGCGAAAAATCACCATCCTCGCTACTGCCGGGGGCGCGGGGAACCGTGGACGGTATAACGCGAGGTAAAAAAGCAAAGAAACAGGTGTTGACGCAGGCCGGAGCTGGGAGCAGGAAAAAAGGAGAAATAAATTTGACGTTAGTCAATTTCACGCCACTTAATTATCGTTGTTAAAAAATAGGATTTTTTAACCTAAATTTTACTTTTTTACTGTAATTTTTCACGCCTTAAGAGGAATTGTCACGGTCAGGTCAGTAGCCGCTGATAGGTCAGCTTGCGCCCTAAGAATCCTACGGGCAGGTAATAAAAAACGAATAATCGAATTAATTTCATGATGTGATTTATTTATAATTGTGATGATTTGAGAGGCAGCGATAATCATCATAATGGAATATATACCCAAAATAATTCGAGTTGCTTAAAGGCTGCAAGGGAGTGAGTCCCCGGGAGCATAGATAACGATGTAACTGGGGTGAGCAACGGCCCGTCAGGGCGAGGCCCATGGATGGGCCGGGTAATCCGTAGCCAACACAGAAGCCACTTGAAGTAGGAAGGGTATATAAAATAATAGACAGATTGATAACACTAAAAACCATAGAATAAGTATAGTTTTTAGTGGCATCTTTACCTTGAAATAACGTGTTGAGGATGTGCTATTAAAAACAGATCCGCATTGCGCCGCGAATAGCATTAAAGATACAACCCGGTGCAGATAGCGCGGGTTTACTCTACCGCTTATTCACGTATCACAAACCGTTTTTGTTTTATCTGCTGCGCGGCGCTGATCAGCGCGGCAAAAAAGAGCGCCGCGGCGCCGCAAAGCGTGGCGTTGATAATTGCCGACGCGCCATTGCCTGACAGACTGGCGGCGAGCGGACCGAGAATTTGCCCAATACCATACGTTAGCGTCACCAGGCCTAATAAATTAATATTGCCCGGCGCGCTGAGCTGTCGGGCAAGCGGCATCACCAGCGAGGTTGTGCCCATAAACGTGGCGCCAAAACCAATACTGCTCAGTATTAACAGCAACAATGAGTCGCTGGCGAGAGACAGCAGCACGCAGGCGCTCTGGATCAACAGGTTCGCGGTCAGGCATGGCAGGACGCCCCAATGTTTTGCCGCCCACAGCCAGCCGAAGCAGCCGGGAATGATCGCCAGGCCGACCAACGACCAAAGGTGCGCCGTGAGTAGCGGAGAGCCCGCGCTTTTCGCCATCAGCGGCAAATAGGTAGCGACAATGATGTAGCCGAATCCGGCGAAACCGTACAACAGCGCCAGTTGCCACCAGGGCATAGGCTGATTTTCGATTCTTGCTAAAGGCGCAGGCGGCAGCGCATGAGCGCGGGGGGGAATCAACATTGCCACGATTAATAGCAATATACCGGCGAGCGCCCCGGCCCCCAGCCATAGCGAATGGGCCGAAAGCGCATAATGTAAACCGCCAATGACATATTCGTTGCCCAGTGCAATCCCGGCCCCGACGCCGGAAAAGAGCGCGGCGATCACAAACGGATGGCGGGTATGATGCAACACAATCATTGATCCAAAAATCATCATTCCCGCACTCGCGACGCCTGCCAGGAAGCGCACCAACATGACGACCGCGGGCTGAGTAAATATCGCCATAGACAGAATAAGAATACCGGTGGCGACCGCCGAAGCCAGCAGCATGGGGCGTAGACGAGAGGGGAGATGAAAAAGGCCAAAGGAAAACAGTAAGCTTCCCGCCAGGTACCCTGCATAATTGGCGCTGGCAATCCAGGAGAGTTGGTTAAACGTTAGCTGCTTTTCCGCCAGCATTACCGGCAGCATGGGCGTATACAGAAAGCGGCCAACTCCCATCCCCAGCGTCAATACCATCATACCGAAAAGCGCCGTAAAAATGGGATGGCGAGGTGAAGCGCTCTGAGCATGAACCATGGTTTTTCTCTTTGCTAAAGTAAGGCAGGAATGCCGGATTGTTGTTGTAAATGATAATAAAAAGTAAAATTAATGTTTCAAATTTGCAAGAAAAGAAAGTGAAGCGAAGGCGAATAACGGATTGAGAAGAGGGGCATCGGTGGGAAATGGCATTAAATTAATGCCTCCCACGTGCGGGGTTTGGCAGTTAATCTGAACGAGAATTGCGCCTTCCCCTTCTTAGATACTGAGCAGTGCCGGTATTTGCGACAGTAAATATAACACCAGACCAATAGCGCCGCCGACCAGCGTGCCGTTCACGCGGATAAACTGCAAATCTTTACCGATATTAAGCTCAATCTGCTGCGACATATCGCGCGCATCCCAGCCTTTTACGGTATCGCTGATGTGGCGCGTCAGGAAGGCGGCGAATTCCGGCGCGACGCGGTGCGCGGCCTGTTCCAGATGACCGTTAAGCGAGGCGCGTAATGCGTCGTCGGCGATCAGCGTCTCGCCAAACCATTGTCCGGCATGAGCGATGCGCTGCTTCACCTTCGAGTCTTCGGCGTTGATATCTGTTTTTAACCACTGGCGCAGATCCGCCCAGATCTCGCCGAGATAACGGTTAAACGCCTCATCTTCCTTCAGGTAACTTTTAATGTTTTCTGCCCGGGCAGCCATTTCCGGATCATGTTTAAGTTTATCGATCAGCTTATATGTCGCGCGATCGAAGGCATGACGAATCTGATGCGCGCGGTCGTGACTGATATCATCCAGCAGAGAATTCACCGCATCGGAGACCAGTTCAGCGCTGTGTTCTCCCAGCCATTCGGTCGGCAGAATCTTCGCTTTTAACGGATGCTCGGTTTCCAGCCAGCGTATGATCTGTCTGGCGATAAATGTTCGGGAGCTGTCACGCTGTAACAGGGCGATAAGCTGGGCGATCAGCGTATCGAGTAACACCTGGTGACGATCGTTTTTGGTCATGCTTTCCAGCATCAGGGCGCTGGTGCCGGAAAGATCCACTTTATCAATCGCCTTATGTACCGCTCGCTTGAGCAGCCGCTGAATACGGGCGTCATCGGTCAGTTCCAGAAAGCCGCTCATAATTTGCAGCAGATGCTGCCCGACCCGGCTGGCGTTGTCCGGCTGGCTGAACCAGTTTCCGATAAGCAGCGCGGGTTCATGGCGGCGGATTAGCGCGATCAGCGACTGCGTATCAAGGAACTTCTCCTGCACAAATTGCCCAAGATTTTCGCCGATTCGGTCTTTATTACGGGGAATAATCGCCGTATGTCGTGAAATAAACGGAATGGGAATGCGGCGAAACAGCGCCACCACGGCAAACCAGTCCGCCAGCGCGCCAACCATCGCCGCTTCGGCAATAGCTTTTACGCCCAGCACCCAAAAACTGGGCGGCAGGAAAAGCGTGGTTACAAACGTCGCGGCGGCTATCAGCAACAGTGAGAGCGCCAGGCGTTTGGCGCGTTTGAGTTCGGCGATTTTATTCATAGGGTTAAGGATAGAGCCAGACGGCAGGAACGTGCAAAAAACATCAGGTTATCCTGTGCCGGATAAGCCTCTATCCGGCAGAGTGTTTACTTCTCAGCGGCCAGTTCTGCCGCCTCATGCTGGCGCACGCGCTGTAATAGTGTCGCCAGAGTGAAGACCACAATCACCCCGGCCACCGCTGCCAGCAGGTGAAACGGCAGTCTCCCGCCGTGAAACCACAGCCAGCGGCCAACTTCGACCGACACCGCCATCACCGTCAGAATCACCATGTTCAGCGAGGCCGAAACCGTCCCTTTTGGCAAGTTGTTGGAGAAAAGCGTGAAGCGAAACAGCGTCGGGAAAATCATGCCAATGCCGAACGCGTACAGGCTGGTGCCCAGCACAGACCAAAGCCAGACGTGCGGCAGAAGAAGATTACCGAGGAGCAATGTCGCCAGCCCGCTTAACTGAATTGGTACGGCGCGCCAGATAAAACGCGGTCGGGTCGGATCTTTCACCAGGCGCACAACGATCATATTGGCCACGATCACCGCGCCGAATACGGGCACCTGCGCCCAGGCGAATTGCGAAGTACTCATCCCGCCGGCATCGATCAGGATCACCGGCGACACCGCCACCCAGCTCATCATCGGGATGTAGCTCAACGACAGCGTCGCCGCCCCGGTGAGAAAAATCGGGTTGCGAAACACATTACGAAAATCGCGCAGTACGCTCACCGCGCTGAACGGCACCGCGCCGCGTTGCACCGTTTCCGGCATCGCCAGCAGCAGGCCGCACAACGCCAACAGTCCCATCACCGCAATAATACCGAACAGCACCTTCCAGTGAACGAAGTGCATCAGCGCGGCGCCGGAGAGCGGGCCGATAACCGGAGCGACCAGCACAATGGAGGTAATAATCGCCATCAGCTTAATGGCTTTGGTTTGACCGAAGGCCTCCTGTACCGTGACGTAGCCGACCGTTGCGATAAAGCAAATGCTGGTGCCCTGCACAAAACGGGCAACCAGAAACTGCGTCATTGAGGTCGTCAACAGCGTTGCCGCGCAGGCGAGAGTAAAAATTAATGCCCCTGCAATCAGCACTGGCCGGCGGCCAATCCTGTCGGATAGCGGCCCCAGAAGCCATTGCAACGCCATTCCGCCCGCCAGATAGAGACTGACCGAGGCCGGCGCAAGACTGACGTCAGCATTAAAATCGCGCACGACGTTAATGATGCCAGGCTGAATCAGATCCGTCGTCAGATAGGCGGCAAAATCGTACAAAATCAGCGCCATCGGGAAAAATAACGTTGTGGCGCGTTGGGAGAAAAACTGAATAATCCGTTGCATAAAAAATGCGCTCCATGTCGGAGAACCCCATGATGGGATAGCGAAACTCAATACCGTCATCGTGACGTCAGGCAGGCGATGGAAACAGCGGCTGCGGATGTACTGAATTTCATGTAATCAAAAACGCTGCCGGTGAAAACACAGACAGGAAGAGACGCGTTCTGAATCTCGTCAGAACGTGTGGCGATTACAGATAACTATCAGCACATCACACCTCGGGAAATTTACGTTGCACGGAAAATATACACATTAAGTGTAATTAAATTTTGATGTTAATCAAAAGAGTTTGTCTGGTTAATAAAGATAAAGGCAGGGCGCGCAGGCTGGTATTTTGCGTGTTCAGTTCCGAAAATGTATGTGCATTACAGATAACAGGATTTATCTTCCGTCGCGCCTCGCAATGCTGAAAAGGTACGGATGAGAAAGGAATTTTCAGGAGGTAGAGTCGCAGCATCCTGGTTTGGGATGACGGAGCGCCATGAAAAAATCGACGACCTCAACACCGCATGATGCGGTGTTTAAAACCTTTTTGCGCCACCCGGAAACCGCCCGCGATTTTATGGAGATTCATCTGCCGGTGTCGTTACGCCAGCTTTGCGACCTGCGGACGCTAAAGCTGGAGCCCGGCAGTTTTATTGAAAAAAATCTGCGAGCCTATTATTCCGATGTGCTTTGGTCGCTGAAAACGCGCGAGGGCGACGGTTATATTTATGTCGTGATTGAACATCAGAGCACGCCGGATGCGCATATGGCGTTTCGGCTGATGCGGTATGCGATGGCGGCAATGCAACAGCATCTGGATGCGGGGCATAAGCATCTTCCGCTGGTGGTGCCGATGCTGTTTTATCACGGTGTTGATAGCCCGTATCCTTTTTCGCTGTGCTGGCTGGATGAGTTTGCGAACCCGGAAGTGGCAAGAAGACTCTATGCCGCTGCCTTTCCGCTGGTCGACATTACGGTGGTATCGGATGATGACATTATGCAGCACCGCCGCATTGCGCTGCTGGAGCTCATCCAAAAACATATCCGCCAGCGCGACCTGCTGGGACTGGTTGAACGAATTGCTTCGCTGTTAGTTACTGGTTGCGCTAATGACAGGCAGCTTAAAGCGCTGTTTAATTATCTTATGATTCAGCACGGACATACGCCTCGTTTCACCACGTTTATTCGTGATGTGGTAGGGCATGTCCCGCACACTAAGGAGAGACTGATGACGCTGATAGAGAGGATCCGCGCAGCGGATCGCAGAAAAGGGGAACGGCAAGGAAGACAGGTCGGTCTGGAGGAAGGATTAGCAGAAGGATTAGAAAAAGGGCTGGAAAAAGGTCAGCATGTTGCCGCATTGCGTATCGCCAGACAGATGCTGGCGGACGGACTTGACCGCGAGACTGTCCAGCGGTTCACCGGCCTTACGGCTGAAGAGCTTCAGGATGTTAGCCACTAACGCGGTTCCAGTCTGAATGTTGCAGGCCCGGTGCCCGCCGGGCAACGCTCTCTATAATTATCGCTGATAACCTCACGAATATACCGAACTTTACCGATAGCGCCAGCCATCTCTACTACCCTTATTGTTCTGAGCGGCATTTACGGCTGCCTTAATGACGATAACAAGGAGACATGTGATATGGCTTACCAGACAGTGAATCCTGCCAATAATCAGCTCATTAAAGAGTACCCCCCGCACACGGACGCGGATATTGAAGCCGCGCTGCAAAAAGCTGACGCGCTCTATCACTCCGACTGGTCCAAAGGAGAGATTGACCAACGTCTGCCGGTACTGCATAAGCTGGCTGACTTGATCGACAGCCGTGTTGAAGAACTGGCAAAAATCGCCAGCCAGGAGATGGGCAAGCTCATCGAGCAGAGCCGTGGCGAAGTCAAACTGTGTGCGCAGATCGCTCGCTATTATGCGGATAACGCGAAGCAGTTTCTTGCCCCGGTGCCTTATAAAACCGAGTTTGGCGACGCGTGGGTAGAACATCATCCGATTGGCGTCATCATGGCTGTTGAGCCGTGGAACTTCCCGTACTATCAGTTGATGCGTGTGCTGGCGCCGAACCTGGCCGCTGGTAACCCGGTGCTGGCGAAACATGCCAGCATCGTACCGCACTGCGCCGAGACATTTGCCCATCTGGTGCGTGAAGCCGGCGCGCCGGAAGGCGCATGGACCAACCTGTTTATTTCCTCCGATCAGGTGGCGAATATCATCGCCGACCCGCGCGTGCAGGGCGCGGCGCTGACCGGATCTGAAAAAGCGGGGAGCGCCGTGGCGGCACAGGCGGCGAAGCACATTAAAAAATCGACGCTGGAACTGGGCGGGAACGATGTGTTCGTCGTGCTGGACGATGCCGATCTTGAGAAAGCGGTGAAAATTGGCGTGCAGGCACGGCTCACTAATGCGGGGCAGGTATGTACGGCGGCGAAGCGCTTTATCCTGCATGAGAAAATCGCCGATCAATTCCTCAGCCAGTTCACCGAGGCGTTCAGGAAGGTGAAGGTGGGGGATCAGATGGACGCTTCTACCGAACTGGGGCCGCTGTCATCGAAAGATGCTCTGGATACACTGACCAGACAGGTCGAGGAAGCGGTGAAAAATGGCGCGACGCTGCACGTTGGCGGCAAGCCGCTGGAAAGCAAAGGTAACTTCTTTGAGCCGACGATTCTGACCCACATTACGCGTGACAACCCGGCGTACTTTGAAGAGTTCTTCGGCCCGGTGGCGCAGATGTATGTGGTGAAAGACGATGACGAGGCGGTAAAACTCGCCAACGATTCCCACTACGGCCTTGGCGGCGCGGTGTTTAGTCAGGATATTGAGCGTGCTAAACGCATGGCCTCCCGGATTGAAACCGGGATGGTTTATATCAACTGGCTGACCGACACCGCAGCGGAGCTGCCGTTCGGCGGCGTTAAGCGTTCGGGCTTCGGACGCGAGCTATCGGATCTGGGGATTAAGGAGTTTGTGAACCAGAAGCTGGTAGTGGTGCGCCGCTAATCCCTGTTGCCCCTCTGAAAACGGGAGGGGCCTGGCTTTTTTGCAGCGAAGGACGCGGATCTTAAATCAGAACGAAATAAGCGAACAAAACACCTTCAATCGCCCTCCTTATTTATCCACGTTGCACTAACCGTGCTTTTTATCCCGATATTGTTTGTACAGACATTCATGATGCCCGCATTTTCTGTTCTATGCGGAGGCCGGTATGGAATTTTACGAGAACCGCCCCAGACAACCATTCATTGGCTTTGTGCAGCTCAGACGGGCGCTAAAAAGGTGGTGGCTGCGTAAGCGGGCCTGTCAGGCGCTGCGACGAATGAGTGACGAGCAGTTAAGGGATATTGGGTTGGAAAGGAAGGATGTGGAATAACAGATAAGAGCCAGTAAAACTGGAAAGGCTGGATAATCTTATCTTAACCTCTCCAGTAGGCGGGTATCCTGGAACGCTAATTTTCCTGCCAGGCTTTCTCGATCAGCAGTTTGGCTTTATCCAGATCGTGTTCGTTACGCACAATCAATTCGACGTCGCCGGTTCCCCAGTGGCCAATATGCGTGACGTCCCGGCTAAATCCTTCTTCAAGCTGGATATGCTGTGGATTAATTTTCAGCCACAGGCGTAGGTGTGGGTCGGTCACGGGATAAACGGCCACGCACAGAAAGTTACGAATGAGGCGGAAGGCGTCATAGAGCTTAAGCTCTTTAAACTGAACCTCATCACTGAGTGACAGCACATAGCTTTTTAGCTGTTCATATAATGAAAGCAGCGCGGGAGAGGCCGAAGAGAGCTGTTCGCGCTGCGTGCGGGTATGGCGTTTACCGTTGCTGACGGAACCGGTCGCGATGATGTGCTGAGGGCTATTTTCGACCACGGCGTTAACCAGTTCCAGCATTAACAGGTCGTCGGCAAAAAGCTTGTAGCGAATCAGGTTGATATTGCGGTTGATTTGCTGAACGGCATGTTCGTCGTATTTATTAAAATCGGCGGCAATACAGATTAACCGTGTGCCGGACCAGTCAATGGCTTTGGCCGCGGTTTTATTTATTTTCTCCATCACCAGCAACTGAAATTCCGCTTTATGATCGAGCAACCAGTCGAGATAAAAGAGCCCCTGGTTAATGACGTTTTCATTGCTGTGGCGCTTATATTCAATAATCACCGGGCAGTTATTTTCATCGAGGCCGAGGGAATCAATTCGCCCACGATGGGTTTTACCCGTGCGGTATTCGGTCTCGAGAAAGCGGACGCCAAGGAATGTTTCCATATGGGATTCGATCAGCATTTGCAGATCTTTTTCAATGGCTGCGGCTTTGCCCGGTAGTTCTTGTACTTTCCCGCCACCGAGGCGGAAAAGCTGGATATCGCTCATGGATCCCTCCTGAATTTCATATTACCGGGTATGATACTGCACAGAGTAGAATCAGAAAGCATAAAATTGAGTCTGAGGATATGTTATTTGTGGTAATTTATTAATTTGAAAAGAGAAAATGGCAGGAGCGCCAGAATGAGTACGTTTGACACGACGAAAATTGCTTTAAAAGATATCCTGGGGCAGATTACTGATGGGCGGGTACAGTTGCCTGATTTCCAGAGAGGGTGGGTATGGGATGATGAGCATGTCCGGTCTTTGCTGGTCAGTATTGCCCGTTCTTTTCCCGTTGGTGCGGTTATGCTGTTGGAGACTGGGGGAGAAGTTCGCTTCCAGGTGCGTCCAGTTGAAAATGTAGAATTGCAGAAAACCGAGCCTGAGATGTTGATTCTGGATGGCCAGCAACGTTTAACGTCCTTGACTCAAGTCCTGATGCTCGATACGCCCGTTAAGACTTTTAACGAGAAAGGAAAGCAGATAGACCGTTTTTATTATATTGATATTGAGGCCGCTCTGGACAATAGGCTTGATGAAGCTTTTATTTCTGTTGAAAAGTCTAAAAAAGTAACGATGAATTTTGGTCGTGATATAAAAACTTTTGTTAACTCATTTGGGGAAACGGTTGAAATGGATTTTTCTACCGTGCAAAAAGAGTGCGAAGCATTATTTTTCCCTTGTAACCAAATTATCAACTCTGATGCATGGGAAAGTCATTTATATAAGTGTTCACAAGAAAAGTTTTTCACTTATATGCAGTTCCGTGAAAAAATTCTGAATGCCTTTAGGAACTATTTGCTGCCTGTTATTAAATTGGGTAAATCAACTAGCAAAGAGGCCGTTTGCCTGGTGTTTGAAAAGGTTAATACCGGTGGTGTTCCACTATCCGTATTTGAACTGGTGACCGCCAGTTTTGCGGCTGATGGGTTTAATCTTCGGGATGACTGGTTTGGCAGTAATTTGCGTCAAAAATTTGGCCGCCGAAATGTACTGAATAAAGAAGCTATCCTACAGGGCGTAGAGCCGACAGACTTTTTACAGGCTATCAGCATATTGAATACGCTAAAAAAACGGCGTGCCGATCTGGCCGAAGGGAAGACAGGGAAATCAGTTACTGCAGTAAGTGCTAAACGAGTTTCAGTATTAGCGCTTTCTCTTGAAGATTATCATTGCTGGGCCGACGATGTGGAAAAAGGCTTCTTACTTGCCGCTAAATTTCTCCATCATGAATGTTTTATGCACTCATGGGATCTTCCTTATCGTACGCAGCTTGTGCCGCTGGCGGCAGTATTATCGCAATTACAAGGCAATTGGCTGGAGCCCAAAATTTATGACAAACTGGCGCGCTGGTTCTGGTGCGGTGTCCTGGGGGAACTGTACGGCGGCGCGGTAGAAACACGTATCGCAAACGATGTGGAAGAGTTACTAAACTGGATTGAGAGGGACGGTGAAGAACCGCGTACCATTTATGAAGCATCATTCCAGCCCGGGCGTTTATTGACGTTACGCTCCCGATTGAGCGCCGCGTATAAAGCGCTAAGCGTGTTGATCCTACGCAATGGTGCTCAAGACTTTTTCTGGAAGTCGACGATCCAAAAGTTAGATTATGGTGAGATTGCACTCGATATTCACCATATTTTCCCAAAGATATGGTGCGAAACTAATAATATTAGTCCAGCAGTGTATAACTCTATCATTAATAAAACATCAATCTCCTATAAGGCCAATCGAATGATTGGTGGGAGATCTCCGGCTGAGTATCTGTCGCAGATCCAGACGCATCCGCAGGTCGGTCTGGAGGATGCCGAGATGGATGCGATCCTACGCAGCCACTTTATTGAGCCTTCGTTGTTACGGCAGGATAGTTTCGAGGCATTTTTTGCCGATCGAAAAAAACAATTGCTGAAATTGATCGAAGCGGCAATGGGGAAAAATATCAGTCAGGATGACGTTGCTGAATTAGAGACAGCAACAGACGAGATTGATGCCTGATACTGCAATCCAGGTGCGAATTAAATCGCACCTGGGTTTCTTGCCTATTTAGAAGAAATCACGCGGATAAACGTTTGAACTTGCTTTTGTTTACGTACTGACAGCTTGCTTACTTGCCGTAAAGACTCAACCAGCTCAGGCTCTGGTGGTTTCACGGTCAGCACGATGCAGCCTTCCATCACTTTGATATCGATTTTGGTGCCGATGGCAAAACCGGCGGCTTCCAGCCACTGGCCTTTCATGATAATCGCCGGAATATGCTGGTGATCTTCAAAGCGGCTCGCATAACTGACGGTGCCTTTACGGTTATTTTCCGGGGAGACTTCTGGATCGGTGAATTCTGCAATACAATGCGGGGTAGTCATGATGGCTATTCCTCTAGAAATAGTGATTGTGATTAGCGAGGCGCTCGTGTTGCAGCACGGGCGACTTGCGAAAAATACCTGGATATATCATCAGGGAATAGAAGGAAAGTCCAGCTGAAAATGAATGAAAATAAGGGCGTGGATGCGGGAATGGATTATTTTTGGTGATGGGAATAAAGCGGCTATTTAGCCGCTTTATTGGTTTCTGGGGGCGGGTTAATTGATGGCGGCGTCGGTGAGGGCGTCGGCCAGGTGGAGCTGGGTTTGTTGGGATGATTTAATTTCTTTGCTGAGGCTATCGCAAATATCTAACAGGAAATTTAACTTCTCTATTATATTGGTTTGTTCATTTAATGGCATTAGTGGTATTACGTATTGCTGTAATTTATCCCCAGGTAAATGTTTTATTGTTACTCCAGTAAATAAGTTAGCCAGTCGACCATTCAAACTGTCATTTTTTAAATGAATGGCGAGAATTCTTTCTGGGATATTACAAAAAGTACGAACTCTATGTAACGCTTTTTGGAAGTAAAATTCACCAGGCTTATTCCATATGGCACAGCGACCAGGTTCGCCACCTTCACAAATAAGTAGATCACCATTTCTTAGTATAAATTCGGAAAGCTCATTGTCTTCAAATTTCATTTCATTAACATCATCAATGGATATATTATCCCATTGGACGTTTACGTTCCGAATATATTTTTTAGGAGTGCCTTTATTTTTTGCTTTATCAAGCATTTTTCCAAGTCGAGATGTTGTAATTGTACCAAAACGAACCCATTCCCAATTAGTTGGGATTTCAAACGGTTTTTCCTCATCACTAATCGGTGGCAACGGTTTTTGCTTTTTAATTTTCCCGTCTTTCACCAATTGCGCTTTTTCCTGCGCAATACGTTTGAGCAGTTCAGAAGCCGGTTCATCGTTCGGATCCTGCGGCACCAGTTTGCCCATCACCGCCAGTTGCAGAATGGTCTGTTTTAAGGCGTCAATGCTGGCTTCGGTGGTAAACAGCGTGTCAAAATGTTCGCTGATACGCGCCCAGTTTTCGGTCAGTTCATCGGCGTTCTGGCTGTCGGTTAGTGTGGTTAGCAGGGTTTCAACCAGCTGTTGATGGGCGTCCAGACTGGTCAGGGAGTGCTGTTCCAGTTGGTCGCAGAGGATCATTAATTGAGTAAAGTTGTTTACTATTCGTTCTTGTTCTTGTAATGGAGGGAATGGTAGCGGATAATTTTCAAAGAAATTTCTAGGCACACGCTTCTGGCCTGCGGAGCCTGTCATCTGAGATTCACCGGTTTTAAGAAAACCTGGTGATTTAAAGTTTAAAAGAAGGTATTGCTGATTAACTGCTTGGCTGTAGGGACGCGCGACATGTAATTCTGTTGTTCCAACGCCGACATTATTTTTCAATCCAGAAAATATTGCTGCTTTGCTATTTTCAAAGCAGGGTGTAATTTTTGCAATGGCTATATCACCATTAGCAAAGTGGGTATAACCTTTTTTTACCTCTTTCCATTTTCTGACTTCAAAATCATGAGACCCGTCAAATTTTGTTGATATGAGAGGCATCGGAACAAAAGATATGTCTTGCTCATCATCAGACACATCTATTTTGGGATTTATTTCTGCAAGAGTATTGAGTGTTGTCCACTCCCACCCCACCGGCAGCTCAAACGGTTTCTCTTCCTCGCTAATCTCCGGCAGCGGCTTTTGCTTTTTAATTTTCCCTTGCTTCATCAGCTCGGCCTTTTCCGCCGCAATACGCTCCAGAAGTACTGATGCCGGTTCGTCGTTCGGATCCTGCGGCACCAGCTTGCCGCGCACCGCCAGCTCCAGAATCAGCTCGCGTAGCTTCTTGATGCCATACAGGTCAATCTTACCCGAGCTGCCGCGCCCCGCCGTGGAGCGGGTTTGCAGCGCCGTGGTCCAGGTGTCGATATGGTCAACAATCAGTTTTTCCACCGTCATCAGTTGGTCCCCTTGCCGGAGAGTGCCGCGCTGAGGATATCGCGCAGCTGGTGGCGCAGGGTCCGGATTGCTTCCTGCTGCTTCGCGTATTGCGCCAGCAGTTCATCCGGATCGTGGCTGACGGTTTCCGCCTGGTGCGGGTTCTTGATATCGAGGTTAAAGTTGCGGGCGATCACCTCGTCGATGCTGACCTTCCACGCCTGCTCGTTCTCGACGCGGCTGGCGAAGCCGTCGGCTTCGTTGCCCCACCAGTCGATCTCGGCCTGGAACTCCTCAAACTTCATCGGCTTAGTTTTGCTGTAGTTCTTCACGCCCGCCGGATACGGATGTTCGTAGAACCAGATCTCTTTGGTCGGCTGGCCTTTGGTAAAGAACAGCAGGTTGGTTTTGATCCCGGTGTACGGGTTAAACACACCGTTCGGCAGACGCACGATGGTGTGCAGGTTGCACTCCTCGGTGAGCAGCTTTTTGATCTTGGTTTTCACGCCTTCGCCAAACAGCGTACCGTCCGGCAGCACCACCGCCGCGCGGCCGTTTTTCGCCAGCACTTCAATAATCAGTTGCAGGAACAGATCCGCCGTTTCACGGGTCTGCATATCGGAAGGGAAGTTCTTCTCGATGCCGTCTTCTTCGGTGCCGCCGAACGGGGGATTGGTGATAATCACATCCATCTGCTCGTCCCAGGAGGAGAGCGGTTTGTTCAGTGTGTTATCGTGGCGGATCTGTACTGGCACTTCGATGCCGTGCAGCAGCATATTGGTGGTGCAAAGCAGATGCGGTAGCTGTTTCTTCTCCACGCCGTGGATCTGTTTTTGCAGGATCTGGTGGTCGGTGACCGTGTGCGCATAATGATTTTTAACATGATCAAACGCGCAGGCGAGGAAGCCGCCGGTGCCGCAGGCCGGATCCATAATCGATTCGCCGAGTTTCGGATCGACGCGCTCGACCATAAAACGGGTCACGGCGCGTGGGGTGTAGAATTCACCCGCGTTGCCTGCGGCCTGTAAATCCCGGAGGATCTGTTCGTAGATATCGCCGAACAGATGACGTTCGCTGGCGCGGGTAAAATCGATCTCGTTCAGCTTGTTGATCACCTGACGCAGCAGGGTACCGTTTTTCATGTAGTTATAGGCATCGCTGAATGCCTGCTTAACCACATAGCCGCGCGGGTTAATATCGATCTGCGCGGGCAGATCTTTTAGCGTCGGAAACAGGTCGTCGTTGACGAACGCCAGCAGTTTATCGCCGGTGATCCCTTCGTTATCGGCCGCCCAGTTGCGCCACAGGTAGCGCTCCGGCATCGGCAGCCTGTATTTTTCCTGCTCGATTTCCAGCGCCTGTTCCTGGGCGTCGAAGATCTTCAGGAACAGTAACCAGGAGAGCTGACCCAGACGCTGTGCGTCGCCATCGACGCCTGCATCTTTGCGCATGATGTCTTGTAATGATTTGATAGCCGAGCTGATTGACATGGGGTCGTCCCTTTATAAAAAAACAAAGCCACCTGCGGCAGACGGGCCGCAGGTGGCGTAATCAGGATGTTCAGGCGGAGCGGGGAGGAAGCTGGTAAATTTCGCTTTCCAGGTCACTCACTGCCTGCATATAGGTGCCTTTGTCACCAAAGCCGTCGGTGATGATCTCCTGCAGAGTGCCCATCTGGTCGAACGGTTTGAGCTTCAGTACCTGAATATTCTCGATTTCTTCCACGCCCGCATCGGCGTATTTGTCCAGCAGATTGCTGAGTACGCTCTGGGCGGCATCGGAATATTTGGTGAAATAATTACGCTTGCGAACATTGTCTGCGCGCTCTTTGCGCGTGAGCGGCGGCTGACCATACACCACATGACAGAGCATGTCGAACGGGTCAAGATCTTTGCCCACCTCTTCCGCCAGAACATCCCAAAGGATGCCCTGTAATTCGAGCTCTTTGATCACCGCCGCTTTGCGGTCAGCATCTTGCCATTTCCGGACAAAATCATCCAGCGAGGCGCATTCTTTGAGCACGGTTTTACGGGTGTAATCTTTGAAGGATTCGGTGACCAGCCTGCCGTCGGCGTCGTAATACTGGACGCGTTGCGAGACCACACCAACGGTGACGCCGTTAATGTGGAATTTACGGACCCGGTTGTCTTCCTCTTCCGGTAACGGGCTGGAGTCGCCCATCGGGCTGGTGGTGTAGGTGGCCGGATCTTCGTCTGCCCCGTTGATATCTTCGTCGGCAAACACGTCAGGCGTTTCTTCCTCCAGCGTTTCGTTGAACCCGGAGTCCGGGTCCGCAATGTCATCTGGCGTGGCTTCCATCACTTTTTCCGGGATACCGTCAAAGCGCTCGTCGGCAAACAGTTCAGTGGCCTTTTTGAAATCAAGAATGGTGAACCACAGTTTGCCGTAGTCTTGTTCGATGCGGGTACCCCGGCCAATGATCTGTTTAAATTTAGTCATTGAGCGGATGGTTTGGTCCAGCACGATCAGTTTGCAGGTCTTAACGTTTACGCCAGTAGTCATGAGTTCTGAGGTGGTCACAATCACCGGCCATTCTTTTTTCTTGTCGCTGAAATTCTGCAGCTGGCCTTTCCCTTCTTCGTCATCACCGGTGATTTTCATCACATATTTATCGTTACGTTTTACCATCTCCGGGTTGAGGTTGATCAGCGCCCGGCGCATGCGTTCAGCATGCGGAATGTCTTCGCAAAACACGATGGTTTTATCCATCGGATTGGTGCGTTTGAGGTAATCGGTAATGGTTTTCGCCACCAGTTCAGTCCGCTCGTCGATGACCATGGTGCGATCAAAATCTTTCTGGTTATAGATTCTGTCATCGATCAGTTCACCGTTGAGGTCGCTCTGGCCGCGCACGGGTCGCCAGCCTTGTAAATCAACATCAATATCGACACGAACCACTTTGTAAGGAGCGAGGAATCCGTCCTCAATCCCTTCTTTCAACGAATAAGTGTAAATAGGATCGCCAAAGTAGTCGCTATTGGAGACCTCGTGAGTTTCCTTCGGCGTGGCGGTCATACCAATCTGTGTGGCGGAGCTGAAATAATCCAGAATTTCACGCCAGGCGCTGTCTTCAGAGGCGCTGCCTCGGTGGCATTCGTCGATGATAATCAGATCAAAGAAATCCGGCGAAACCTGCTTAAACGCTTTTTGATGCTCTTCATTGCCGGTTAACGCCTGATAGAGCGCAAGATGGATTTCGAAAGCGGGGTCGAGAGTGCGCCCGGTGATTTTGGTCATTGCGGAGCCGAAAGGCTGAAAGTCATCAAGTCGGGTCTGGTCAACAAGGACGTTTCGGTCTGCCAGGAACAGGATGCGTTTTTTAACGCCTGACCGCCATAAACGCCAGATGATGTGAAACGCCGTCAGCGTTTTACCGGTTCCTGTCGCCATGACCAGTAATAATCTGTTTTGCCCGTTAGACACAGCCTCCAGCGTTTTGTTGATGGCCTGAAGCTGGTAGTAGCGCAGCCGCTTTTCGCTGCCGTCGTTGTAATAATCCTGGGTGACGATCGGCATTTGCGCGGCGGTGTACCCTTTCCACTGGCAGTATTTTTGCCACAATTCGTCAGGCGTTGGGAATTCGTCGAGGGCAATTTCTCGCTCAATCGCGCCGGTTGCCGTTTTATCATGGAAGATAAAGCCATCGCCATTGGTAGCGAAGACGAAAGGAACGTCCAGCAGGTGCGCATAACCCAGCGCCTGCTGCATCCCTTTGCCGATTTCATGCTTATTGGCTTTGGCCTCAATCACCGCCAGCGGCATGTTTAATTTATGATAGAGCACGATATCGGCGGATTTCACTGTTCTGCGCGCCGCCACTTTACCGCGCACGATGACCTTACCGTCCCGGAGTTTGACCTCCTGCCGGATTTGCGTTGTGTTATCCCAGCCAGCTTTCAGGATGGCGGGCATAACGCGTTTGGTGATGATGTCTGTTTCCGTCAGGGTACTCAGGTTCAGGTCAGCCATTGGGGATTCTCATCGAATAGCGATGCGCAAATTCTACACACAAAATCAGATGAAATCATTACACTCTGTGTGCATTATTGGTGTTAAGTCTCTGTTTTAGATGAATTCGTGAATTCTGTACCCAACATATAAGGTTTTAATATGGAAGTTATTAAGATTTGGAGATCCTTTCTTAAACATTTTAAACAGAAAAAATTAGATTCTGCGGTGATTGTCTATGGTGTGATCGCAATCTATTTAATCCCCTATAAATTTCCTTTAAAAAGTTACCTGGTTGCATTTCTCTTTGTATCTATTCTAATATTCTCTTGCACTCAAGAAAATCGAATTAGGGAATATATCAGTTTCTTTGTACGCACAGACAATGATCATTTATTGACTCGGTTTGCTGGTATTCTATCGCTAACTGCATGGTCAATTTTTTTGCTTTTGTTGTTGTCTGCTAATGTGTTTGTCAACACCATAACGTATTGGTTAGCTATTCTATTTTCAGTCTCTATCCTCATTAGTAGCATTTTGACTATTTTAGATTTTGCCAGAAATAATACAGCAAAAACCTTTAAGGTAATCGGCTTGGCGGTTACCGCATTTTCAGGTGTTTTTGTTTTTACTAGTAGTTACTCTGCCAGCATTTTCTGGCAAATCAGTAATCTGGAGCTATCCTCTTCTCCGTGGTTAGAATATTGTTGGAAAGCCACCGCATTTCTTATGTTTTTCCTGTGGTTATCACAACCTATTTGCTATGGGCTATTTCTGCGTTACGGTGATAAAGCAAAAGGGTATCGAATCTTTACATTAACAGGTGCTTTTATTATGTCTATGTTTTTGTTTCTGCTTGTTCCTGTGTTGATTGGTGATGTCGCTTATTTTGTGCTAAAAAAGACCATCAACCATGAATGGCGCAATGAAGCAAAGTGCGGTGAATTGGAAGTGAAGAATAAAAACGAAAAATATTTTGGTTTTAATACTGATAAATATACTGTGTTTTATTCGGATAAAAATGATAAGTGGGGTTTCTATGAGATTACCTGCAAAAAAGGGAGCGACAGGAGAGATACTTATAGTGTGGAGCCTGTGCCGGAGTATAATATCCCTCGTGGTTAAGGTAGTTTGTATTTATCATTATGTAGTGGTGCGCTGGTGGAAGATATAATATGGTAACGGTGAATAGAGAGTGCCATATCTGCTCTGAAGGCCATCATTCTGTGATGGCCTTGATGCGGGTTACTTCCTTAACCCCGCAAATGCCGCTCTGATCTCGTCTTCCGGTAACTGGATCCCGATAAATACCAGCGTGCTGTGCGGCGTTTCGTCGCCCCACGGTCTGTCCCAGTCGGCGCTGTAGAGACGCTGCACGCCTTGGAACAGCAGGCGGTTGGGTTCGCCGTCGATCCACAGCATCCCTTTGTAACGCAGCAGTTTATCCGCTGATTCCAGCAGCAGGTTTTCCATCACCCGCGAAACCTCGCTGATATCCACCGGGTAATCCAGTTCCACCACAATTGACGACACATCGTTCTGTTTATCGGCAATAAAGTGGAAACGCGGTTGGCTTGCCAGCACGTTCTCTTCCAGCATAAAGCCGCTGGTATTAAACAACTGACTCAGGTCAATATCGCCGTGTACCACGGTGTAAACCGGGGCGCGGGCGTTGATACGCGCCAGCCGCTCGCGCAGTTTCTCGCTGTCGCCTGCCACGTCGGTTTTGGTCAGCAGGATACGGTCGGCGTAGCCTATCTGCGACTGGGCGATGGTGAACTGGTTCATCTGCTCGTTAGCGTGCACCGCGTCGACCAGCGCAATCACGCCGTCTAACAGGTAGCGTTCGCATAATACGTCATGGGAGAAAAAGGTCTGAATAATCGGGCCGGGGTCAGCCATGCCGGTGCATTCAATCACCAGGCGGTCGAAAGCAATATCGCCGCGGTCGCGGCTGTCGAGCAGGTCTAATAGCGCATCTTCCAGCTCGTTGGAGCGGGTACAGCAGATGCAGCCGTTGGTCAGGGTTTTGATCTGTGTGGCGCGATCGCCAATCAGTTGATCGTCAACGGAGACTTCGCCAAATTCGTTTTCGATTACGGCGATTTTAAAACCATGTTGTTCGTTGAGGATATGGCGTAGTAGGGTGGTTTTGCCGGCACCAAGAAAACCGGTAAGTAGGGTAACTGCAATCGGGGTCATAGTCTCTCCATTAACAACAGTGCATACCGCCTTTGCCATCGCCGCCGTAACGTGCTTGTTGACGTTCGCGGAAGAACTCTTCATAGGTCATGTACGGCTTGTCGGGATGATTAGTTTTCATGTGCTCGACATAGTTGTCGTAGTCCGGAATACCAATCAACATTTTTGCCGCCTGGCCGAGATATTTTTTTGCCTGACCTAAAGTATCAAACATTCTGCCGTCCTGTTAATGAATAAAGCCGGATGGCGGCTTGCGCCTTATCCGGCCTACACTAGCCGGGGTCGCTGTGCGCTACCCGGCATCACTTTTAGTGGTGTGAAGAGATCTTCACGCCGCCTTCCGGCACGGGCACATACGGGGTTTCTTTGTCGGTACGTTTATCGCTGTTGCGTACCTTCATCCAGGTGGTGAAACCGTAGAAGATAATACTGTACACCACCACCAGGAACAGAATACTCAAACCAGCGTTAGTGTAGTTGTTCACCACGATATGGTTCATGTTGGCAATCTGCTGCTCGGTCAGGTTGGTGCCGTTGGCAATCTTCTCTTTATACAGGTTTGCCATGTAGAAGAAACCTTCCATCTGTGGGTTGGCGCTGAACAGTTTCAGGCCCAGTGCCCAGGTGGTGCAGATCAGCAGCCATACCGCCGGGAGCACCGTCACCCAGATGTACTTGGTGCGCTGCATTTTGATCAGTACCACGGTGCTCAACACCAGCGCCACGGCGGCCAGCATCTGGTTAGAGATACCGAACAGCGGCCACAGGCTCTTCACGCCGCCCAGTGGGTCGACCACGCCCTGATACAGCAGATAGCCCCACAAACCGACGCAGCCTGCGGTACCGATGATACCCGCGACCAGAGAATCGGTTTTTTTCAGGAACGGGACGAAGTTACCCAGCAAATCCTGCAACATAAAGCGGCCGGAACGGGTACCCGCATCCAGCGCGGTCAGGATAAACAGCGCTTCGAACAGAATACCGAAGTGATACCAGAAGCCCATATCCGCCATCGGCAGGACTTTGTGGAACACATGCGCGATACCTACTGCCAGCGTTGGCGCGCCGCCTGCGCGGTTCAATACTGACGGTTCACCGATATCTTTCGCAGTTTGCAGGATTTGTTCCGGGGAAATCACAAAGCCCCAGGAGCTGACGGTCGCCGCTGCATGTGCGGTAACGTCTTTCAACTGCGCCATAATCAGCGGCGCGTTCTCGCCGCCCATCTCGTGCAGGTTTGGCATGGTAATGCCCAGACCTGCCGGCGGGGTGTTCATCGCGAAGTAGAGACCCGGTTCAATGATCGAGGCCGCCACCAGCGCCATCACCGCAACAAAGGACTCCATCAGCATCGCGCCGTAGCCGATAAAACGCGCATCGGTCTCACAGGCCAGCAGTTTCGGCGTGGTACCGGAAGAGATGAGCGCGTGGAAGCCAGAGACGGCGCCACAGGCGATGGTGATGAACAGGAACGGGAACAGGGCGCCTTTCCACAGCGGGCCAGTACCGTCGACATATTGCGTCAATGCCGGCATTTTCAGTTCCGGGTTGAGGATCACAATCCCCAGCGCCAGACCGACGATCACGCCGATTTTCAGGAAGGTAGCGAGATAGTCGCGCGGGGCAAGGATCAGCCATACCGGCAGCAGCGCGGAAACAAAGGCGTAGCCGATCAGCGCGAAGGTAATGGTGGTGTCTTTAAAGGTCAGCGCCGGGCCCCAGTACGGGTCGTGGGCAATCACGCCGCCGAAGTAAATAGACGCCACCAGCAGCACGATACCAATAACGGAGACTTCGCCTACGCGTCCCGGACGCAGGAAGCGCATGTAGATACCCATAAACAGCGCAATCGGCACCGTTGAGCAGACGGTGAAGACGCCCCACGGGCTTTCGGCCAGCGCTTTAACCACGATTAATGCCAGCACCGCGAGGATGATGATCATAATTAAGAAGCAGCCGAACAGCGCGATGGTGCCTGGAACGGTACCCATCTCTTCTTTGATCATCTCGCCAAGAGAGGCGCCGTTACGGCGGGAAGAGATGAACAGCACCATAAAGTCCTGCACTGCGCCCGCGAGCACCACGCCCGCCAGTAACCACAGTGTCCCCGGCAGATAGCCCATCTGCGCAGCCAATACCGGCCCGACCAGCGGACCTGCGCCGGCGATGGCGGCGAAGTGGTGACCAAACAGCACGTAGCGGTTAGTCGGCACGTAGTTCAGGCCGTCGTTATTGATAACCGCCGGCGTCGCGCGCGTCGGGTCGAGTTTCATGACCTTCTGGGCGATATACAGGCTGTAGTAGCGGTAAGCCACCAGATAGACGGAAACGGAAGCGACCACGATCCACAGGGCGCTCACGTGTTCACCCCGACGTAGGGCAACGACCGAGAGGCAGAAAGCACCGATGATTCCGAGAATCACCCAGGGTATGTGCTTGAATATCTTTTTCGTATCCATAGTAAAACCTGGTTGTAAGTTTAATTATCAGCCGAAGCTGGGTGGATATTGAGTTCGTGTTTGAGGAGGTAGATTGACTGCTATGCTGAGAGGATCTTGCCAGATCATCGCGCGCGTAAAGTTAGGTAAATCAGTGAGTGGTTGTATGGCGGTTTAAGCGGTCGGACGTACCGGTAAGCGGTTTCGCAGAGGAGGGCGTGGGCTATTTTATGTGATTGAGATCACGATATAAAATGGGACGATCCTTGTTGCGCGGGGCGTCATAACGACTTAACTGAGCTAATCGTGATATTAATGGCGCGCATCCCATAAAGTTTTCCCTTTCCAGGCCGAAAATTCTGTATCTGTCTAGCGGAAAGAGAAAACATGTTAAAGCGAATTAAAATTGTTACCAGCTTACTGCTGGTATTGGCGCTATTTGGCCTTTTACAACTGACATCCGGCGGGCTGTTCTTCAACTCGCTGAAGAATGACAAAGAAAACTTCACCGTATTGCAAACCATTCGTCAGCAGCAGTCTGCCCTGAATGCAACCTGGGTGGAGCTGTTACAAACGCGTAATACCCTGAATCGCGCGGGTATCCGCTGGATGATGGACCAGAGCAATATTGGCAGCGGCGCAACTGTCGCTGAACTGATGCAGGGGGCGACCAATACGCTGAAGCTGACCGAAAAAAACTGGGCGCAGTATGAGGCGTTACCGCGCGATCCACGTCAGAGTGAAGCGGCTTTCCTTGAGATCAAACGAACCTATGATATCTACCACGGTGCGTTGGCGGAGCTTATTCAGCTTCTTGGCGCGGGTAAGATTAACGAGTTTTTTGATCAACCGACTCAAAGCTATCAGGACGCTTTTGAGAAGCAGTACATGGCCTATATGCAGCAAAACGATCGTCTGTACGATATTGCTGTTGAGGATAACAACAGTTCCTACAACCAGGCGATGTGGGTACTGGTCAGTGTGCTGATTGCCGTTCTGGTGGTCATTATCGCCGTCTGGTTCGGCATCAAACTGTCGCTTATCGCCCCGATGAATCGTCTGATTGAAAGCATTCGTCATATCGCCAGCGGCGATCTGGTGAAGCGTATCGACGTGGAAGGCTCCAACGAAATGGGGCAGTTGGCTGAAAACCTGCGTCATATGCAAAGTGAACTGATGCGTACCGTTGGCGATGTACGTAACGGCGCGAATGCGATCTATAGCGGCGCCAGCGAGATTGCGATGGGCAACAACGATCTCTCTTCCCGTACTGAGCAGCAGGCAGCGTCTCTGGAAGAGACCGCCGCCAGTATGGAACAACTGACCGCCACCGTGAAACAGAACGCCGAAAACGCCCGTCAGGCCAGTCACCTGGCATTGAGCGCCTCTGAAACAGCGCAAAAAGGCGGCAAAGTGGTGGATAACGTCGTACAAACAATGCGCGATATCGCCTCCAGTTCGCAGAAAATCGCCGATATTATCAGCGTAATCGACGGTATTGCTTTCCAGACCAATATCCTGGCGCTGAATGCGGCGGTAGAAGCGGCGCGCGCAGGCGAGCAGGGACGCGGGTTCGCGGTGGTAGCCGGTGAAGTCCGTAATCTGGCCCAGCGTAGCGCGCAGGCGGCACGAGAGATCAAGAGTCTGATTGAGGATTCCGTGAGCCGTGTTGATGTGGGGTCGACGCTGGTCGAAAGCGCCGGTGAAACCATGGATGAGATCGTCAATGCAGTGACCCGCGTGACCGATATCATGGGCGAGATTGCCTCGGCGTCCGACGAGCAAAGCCGTGGTATCGACCAGGTGGGCCTGGCGGTAGCGGAGATGGATCGCGTAACGCAGCAGAACGCCTCGCTGGTGGAAGAGTCCGCCGCCGCGGCTGCGGCGCTGGAAGAGCAAGCCAGCCGTCTGACCCAGGCCGTCGCGGTGTTCCGTATTCACCAGCAACAGCAGCGTGCGCGTGAAGTGGCTGCGGTAAAAACCCCGGCAGCCGTGTCGTCACCAAAGGCCGCTGTGGCCGACGGCAGCGATAATTGGGAAACGTTTTAAGGGCGTATGGTGAACAGTCGGCCTACAGATGATCGTAGGCCGGATGAGATGTTCACACTTTTGCCTGATGGCGCTTCGCTTATCAGGCCTGTGCGCCAGTTTATTGATAAAGATGATGTGTAGGCCGGGTAAGGCGCAGCCGCCACCCGGCATATATGACATTCTCTTTTAACTTTCAACATTCACCACTTTGATCTCCACCATGCCAATCCCCAATTTGCGCGGCGAATGGCCCAAAATATTACCTTCGTTGGTGGAGACGGGAGCGGGCGGCGCAATGACTAAGGTATTCGCGTCCGTCGGGTTGTTGAAATGCAGCGTGATAGTGGACACATCGTGACCCAGCACCAGCGTCTGTTCTTCGTTGCCTACGCGTACCGGAATCGGCCGATTCGCGTTGTCGCCGAAGGCTTTGGCGGTGATCACCAGATCAAACTTTTTCGGCAGCGGCGCTTTATATTCGATTTTAACCTCATCGCCCAACTGCGCATTTGACCAGCGCCCCCAGGACTCCGGCCGGGAAATGCCGCTAAACTGCTTCACCTCCTCCGGCGCGCCCGCCACATTAAAGATAAAGCTATCGGCTTTATAACGAATATCGTTATCGACAATCTTTAAGGTATCGACGTTGCCTTTGTAGCGCTCCATATCGATCATCGTGTCTTTAAACGCCGTCTTACCCTGCCACTGCGCTTTATCGACATGCTGTACGGTTTGCTGCCCGCCAAGCTGCCCCTGCGAGACGCACCAGTCGGTAGAGAGCGCCAGCGCCGGCGCCCATAGCTGCGCCATTTTGTAGCAGCGATCGATCCAAACGAAATTATCGCGCGGGGCGAAGTCGGCCAACTGGAACCGTAGCGGAGCGGAGTATTCACTTTCCGGTAACGGCTCGACGCGCTTATCCGATACGCGCAGTAGTAACGGCAGGCGGAAGTGGCTCCCGGAAAACGCGATCATGTTTTTGTCCCGATCGACGGTAAAATCTTTTATCTCTTTCGGGAAATTCCACAGGCGAATGATATCCGGCTTCATCGCCAGCACTTTCTCTTTTACATTCAGGAACACTTCCGACAGCGACTGCCCGGAAAGGCTGCTACGTCCCAGACCGATAAAATTATCGCCGCCGAGAATATCCAGCACCGTTGCGCCGTTGTCCATCGTGTTGCGTTTGACCGCCAGAGTCTCCTGCTGTGGTTTATCGCCGCGCAGAATGAAAAACAGATTGTTGCGATCTTGCTTATTCAGGTATTTCCAGGCCGTATTATTCATCGCCAGATGGTCGGAAGAGACGACGATAACGGTATCTTTAAACCATGGTGACGCTTTGATTTTGTTGATAAACTCGGCGATGTTTTCCTGGCTGCAACTTACGGCGCTAAAGGACTGGTTGGGCTTACCGTCGTAATCGTAGCGTTTGCGGTTGCAGGTCCGCGAGATAAACCCGTCCGGGTGGTGAGTATCTACGGTCAGCGTAAACAGCGAAAAACGCTGGCCTGAGCGGGAAAGCGCTTCAAATTTCTTCCATGCCTCATCGAGCACCGTATCGTCGTAGAAGCCCCAGTCGTTACGATAAGACGGGTCCGCCACCACCGTTTTTAGCTCTTCAGCGCCGTACAGATGATCAAATCCGTGTGATTTCAGGAACACGTCTTTCCCGGCAAAACGCAGGTTAGCGCCCTGCACGAAATAGTTCTGGTAGCCGGAGTTTTTCAGAATATCGCCGAGGCAAATATTTTGCGGGAAGAAGCTGGAAACCGACGCGGACGCATTGCCCTCAAACGGCGCAAACAGCGGAATACCACACTGGGAAGCCACCATCCCGGCGATGGTGTAATCCGTTCCCGGCAGTTGCATGGTATGGCTGAAATCCAGCCCCTCATTTTTCAGCGCGCCCAACTCTGGCGTGAGATTGGGGAACGCGTCATTATCAAAATAGGTCCGTTCCAGGCTCTCGCCGTAGATATAGACCAGATTGAGCTTCGGATTAGGAATGGTTTTTGCTGGTTCTTTATAATAAACGGCAAAATCCGGATCGCCATCGCGCATTTGTGATTTTACCAGTTCGGTAATCTGGCGAAACGCCGGGCTGGCGTCGACCGAACCCAACGCCAGCAGTAACGCCAGCAGGCTGTAACCGACATGATGAGGATGGTGACGGCGGCGGCGTAGTACCCATCCCAGCGCGCCGAATACCGCCACTAACGCCAGGGCAATGCCGATTCCCGGCAGAATATATTTGCCGACTCCCGCTCCCGTCAGACTATTCGTGAGCGTATAAAGCACTGCGTCGTTGATCCCGTCGCCGGTAAAATAGTCGCTGGCATACAGGGTAATATTCAGAATGACAAAGAGTCCCAGCACCGTGAGAGTGGCGGCAAACCACCAGGTGTTACGGCCCGCCTTCCAGGCATATATCAGCACAGAGGCGAGAAACAGAGCGACAGAGAGCAACTCGGACAACTGACGATCCTCAATAAACCAGGCTTATCGCTGGCAGGAAAAAATTTCTAACAATGTAATAGCGATGTCACATTGCTGCAATTCTAATAACTTTACACGGCGCTGTTATTTAGAATGAGTTTAGAAAGTTGGTTTTTTGATCGGCATCACTTCCTGCCATAGCGGTTAATAACAGGAAAAGACGAAGAGAAAAATCGGGTTAATGCCGTGTTGGCGGGTAAAGGGCCAAAACACGGCTTTTATCAGGGCGTCCCGGCGTGGCGCACGGTCAGAAAAACGCAGTCAGGAAAGGAAATTCAGCCCTTGCTGCAACACCAGATCGCAAGCTTTGGTTTTCACCTTTTCCGCCAGCGGCGTACTGCCGATATTATTGAGGTTCAACTGCTGGCCGTCCTTCGTCTTGAGCAACCCTTGCAGGCCGTTCAGGTAGTTAGTGTCCTGCTCCTGCTGTGTGGTATCCAACCCCAACTTGTTCAGAATCTGATTTTTAACGTTTTCCACGTTGGTAGCGAACGCCAGTTTCTGTTTGGCGCAGTACTGCAAAATACCGGCGGCATTATTCATATTATCGGCGCTGAGCGACTGGGCACCTCTGCTGAGCAGACCGGTTAGCGCCGAAAGCGACATCCCGCCCTGCTGTGCGTTCGCGCCCTGAGCGCTTAACTGACTGGCGGCGATACCGCTGGTGGAAATCAGTATGCTGGCGATCGCCGCGCAGCACAGAACATGTTTCACTGTATTCATGGTAATCACCTGTGTTATGCCAGCCAGGCGTCGTATCGCCCTGGCGCACGTTGCAATTTAATACTCTTTACCCGTCACCCGGCTGCGGTAACTGTCCCAGGTAAAATTAACCCATAAACTGTTGCCGAGACGCATACGGTCCATGACGCGTTCGCCAAGCATTTTCGTCATCTCTTCCATATTGCTGTTCGTCAACATGCCGGTGGGACGTTTTGACGAGGAACGACGATCGACAATTTGATTGATGATCACTTTTTCATAGCGGGATTCGGTCTGCACGCCGATCTCGTCGATCACCAACAGATCAACGTTACTAAGATCGTTAAGCAACTGCTCTTCGCTGGTTTCCCGATTGCTGAACGTGTCTTTCATCGCTGACATAATATCCGCTACGGTGATAATCAGTACCGACTTTCCGCGCAGCAGCAGCTCGTTACAAATAGCCGCGGCGAGATGGTTTTTACCGGTTCCCGGCTTGCCGGAAAAGACAAAGCTGGCGATATTGCCGTCAAACTCATCAACGTACTGTCGGGCTTTGCTTAACGCGTTCATTTGTCCGTCGCACTCAACCCGATAGTTATCAAACGAACAGTTCTGATGCAGCGGTCGAATGCCGGAACGGTTAAAGGTGCGCTGCATTTTCATCGCCCGGTTTTCCCGCGCCAGCGCCGCCGCCCGGATCTCGCCTTGCTCTTTCTGCCACGCCAGCAATTCTTCGCCCGTTTTAAACGCCGGCGTAATATGCGCAGGCATCATTTTTTGTAGACGCTGCATCAGGTCGCCAACATTTTTCATCGTTACCCCCTAAAACCTGGTGGAATATGATTGTCAGGTTCGCTGACGCTATTGATGTCGCGCTGCGGCATTCCGCCATTGCTGGAACGGCTGATTTGCACGCTGCGCGCCAGCTTTTGCTGCCACTGGATATGGTGAAAAACCTTACCTTCCGCCTGCCAGTAGGCGATAAACGCCGCCAGCTCTTCTGCGGTGACCGGCTCCCGAAGCGCCACGCCCCAAAGGGCAGCCTGACGCTGAAAATCCGCATCCGGTTGCCAGGCGGGATACATGGCGAATTTTCCGCAGGGAATCGCAACGGGGGCGGCTTCGGGTTCTTCGTAAAATTGCGCGTCTAACGCCACATCGCTTCCCGGACGTGATAACTTTTCTTCAAGCGCCAGCAGTTCAGCCATGCGTGCAGGCGTCACGGCATAAAAGGCAGGCGCATTATTAGCGAATACCGCCACTGCGCCGCCCGTTGACTTCGCCAGCACAGCATGATGATCGTGTAAAAGGGCGTCAATACCGATGACGTCCGACGTTAAGATTCTGGAAGACATAATGTTTCTCAATATGGAACAACAACCGAGAAGGGCGACTGTTTTTATAGTACCACACAGACCTGTAAGAACAGCAGGAGGCGTTCCACCATTCACACGCGGGGGCGTTTGCGGTACAGCCATAATCCCGGTACAGAGAGGCCAATTGAGAGCGCGCCAACAATGGAAGAGGCTTTCAGAAAATTGGTTAGCAGCGTAATCATCATCGGTTCGCTATAGCCCAGATGGCTAATTTTTACTGCGGAAATCATCGCGGTATAGGCGGAAATCCCCGGAAACATCGGGATCACGGCCGCGACGGTAAACACTTTAGGGTGAGCGAGATACCAGCGTGACCACTGAATACCAATACTGCCGACCAGCAGCGAAGCCATAAACGTCGACCATTCGATATTAAAGCCAGCGCTCATCATCAGCATACGCGAGCCATGACCCAGCGCCCCCAGTAGCGCGCACCACGGAAGCGCCCGGTGGGGAACATTAAAGACCATCGCAAACCCGACGGCGGGGATCGCAGACAAGATCATGTCCTGCATTAGCGCCAGTAAAAAGTCGATTATACCCATCCTCGTAGCCCCCATACTGTCATTGACATCACTACGCCCACACAGGTGGCCAGTGTCAACAGGCTGGCGATAGCCCAGCGCGCCAGCCCGGTATTAATATGTCCTTTAAACATATCTGCGACGGAATTAATCAGCGGAAAGCCCGGCACCAGTAGCAGTACGCTTGCCGCCATGGCGATAGTGGGCGTCTGGCTAAAGGCGGGAAGGGTGAGCATCAGCCCGGAGATCGTGGTAGCGACAAAGGCGGTGATGCAAAAATTGATCTGCGGATGTAAATGCCGCTGCGCCAGCATCTGGCGGATATACATGGCTATCATGCTGGCGAAAAAGGTGATAACCGCGCCATCCCAGCCGCCATTATTCAGCTTACAAAAGCAGGAGCAGGAGAGACCGACCATAAACGCCACCAGCCAGCGTGGATAACGCAGCGGGCGGAGCTGGCTAAAGCGTTTTTCCACGCCTTTGTAATCCAGCAGACGATGTTCCGCGAGGATAACGATATGCTGAACCTCCGTGACGACGTGCATATTAATACCGCGATCCTGGTTTTTACGTGTCGATGTCAGACATTGTCCGTCTTTAATGGTCGTCAGGACAATGGCGTTAGAGGAGATCGCGCTTTCGACGCTATCCATACCGAGCGCCAAACCGAGGCGGGTGGAAAGCTCATCAACCAGTGCGCTTTCCGCCCCGTGCTGCAATAAAAACAGCCCGCATTGAATACATAACCGTGTTACTGCTCGTTGAATTGATTGCTCTTCTTGCATGACTCGTCCTGTCCAAAAAGACATTCTATGCGCCGCCACTATGACAGAGGCTTCCTTTTTAACACGAAGCGCAGGCATGATGGCGTTGGTTAAGATCAATTTCTTGTTGATAAAAACGTCAGCCGCCAGACGCAACGCATAAGCTTCTTGAGACGTGCGCTTCGTCACAGGCAGGATATCCTTATGGGCGACGGTTCTCGTATGTCCGTTTCCAGAATAGAGGCATTATGCCAGCCTGGCCGCTCATTTTTGAATCAATGATGTGGTGAATTTTATCAACGATATGCATTAATGGTTTAACCACAATGGCGTGAGCAGCGGGCGTAAAAATAGGCATACCTTAGTGTAATTCGCAGATATTACATGGGTTTTATGGATGGTGGACAGTATTGTTGGGCTTTTGTTTTAGGACTCAGCAATATGAATGAAGGACGAACTCATATTTTAAATTTATTAATATGATGCGTTTTCGTTAGAATTGCTAATATGCAAATTTAGTTAATTTAATTGTCTTGCTTCTGGTTTTATGAGTAACTATGCGATAGTGATTTCATGTTTTTGTGCTATGTGGATTGTAGCGCAATCAATGTTAGATATTTAAAAATAAAACAAGGATAATTAATCCACTCGGCCTATATTTCTTTGCGATCATTGTTAATAGTGTTTTTATTAATGGGGCAATGAAAGGGGGCGGCGTGGGTGCGGAGGAATTATGCTGCCAGGATGCTGCAAAAATGGACTTATTATCAGTAAAACCCCTCTTATACAGGAAGGTCTTAAAGGGGCTATAACAGGTAATTTCCCCGATTATAAACTGGCGTATTGCCGTACGATAGAAGAGCTAACGCTGCTACAGCTACGCCGGAGTAATTTAGTTATTGCTGATTTAGCAGTTAACAATGCCTCTTCCCGCGCTATCTGTGAATATTTTTATAGCTTAATCTCGCAATATCGCGACATACATTGGGTATTTCTGGTTCCTAAATCCTGCTATCCACATGCAGTTGATCTCCTGATGGGCCCCGTCAGCACCTTGCTTTCAGACGAAGAGCCAATCGAGAATCTTATTAGCGTTATCCATGCGGGAAACGCTCGCTCAGAAAGAATAAGCAAAACGTTATTATCGCCTCAGGTACCGTCTGAAATTCAGCAGTCCCACGACAGGCCGATTGTCCTTACGCTGTCTGAACGAAAAGTATTACGCCTTTTAGGAAAAGGGTGGGGCATTAACCAAATTGCGGCGTTACTTAAAAAAAGTAATAAAACAATTAGCGCCCAAAAAAATAGCGCCATGCGACGCTTATCAATACACAGTAATGCAGAGATGTATGCATGGATAAACAGTTCTCAGGGAGCCAGAGAATTGAACCTACCTTCGGTATATGGAGAAACCATGGAATGGAAAACAGAATCAGCAAGAGAAATGTTGCGCTCGTAGAAAAATGCGTGATGAGCACCATTGGTATTAAAGGGCTATTTGATGCAATGCCGGATTGCCGACATACGCTTCATATTTTTTCAAAACCATCCGCGTTTTATAAGTCTGCGCTAAAGACGCCGTTTTCTGCCGTTATTTTTTCTCTTTCTGCGTTAAGAACTGAACGCCGGACAGGATTATCCAGCCTGACGGAACTGGCGATAAATTATCCCCATATGCGGCGTCTGGTGATTGCCGATGATGATGCTGAAGCCCGCTTAATCAGCGCATTATCCCCGCTGCCGCTGGATGGGGTCATCAGCAAAGCGTCGCCGTTGGATGTTTTACAGGATGCCTTATTTACATCGCTTAATAGCGCCCGGCGGACAACGGAGCGTACAGACAATCTTTGGGAACTTCACCAGAATTGTATGCTTAGTCCAACCGAGCGGGAGATTCTGCGTTTCATGTCGAACGGCTACTCAATGCCGCAAATTGCCGTCCAGTTAGAACGTAACATTAAGACTATCCGGGCGCATAAGTTTAATGTGATGTCCAAGCTGGGCGTGAGTTCTGATGCCGGGTTACTCGATGCGGCGGATATTCTGTTATATCTGCGCGCCGGCGATGCTACCGCGCTCCAGCATCGGGTATAGCCCGCGCCGGATGCGCCGTGCTTGTTCGGGGAATCCGGGTGTCAGGCACGTTATTGGCACACGTCTACCCAGGTCGCCGATGTCAGTTCAGCCATTCTTTCCGGCGTGATGCGTACCGCGCTGTGCGTGGCGCCTGCGGCAGGCAATACTTCGTTATACCCCTTCAGAGAGATGTCGCAATAAACGGGCAGCGGGTGCTCCAGCCCGAAAGGACATACGCCGCCGACAGGATGTCCGGTTGCATTGACCACTTCATCGCTGCTCAACATACGGGCTTTTGCGCCGAAAGTGGTTTTAAGCTTCTTATTATCCAGGCGGGCATCGCCTTTCGCGACCACCAGGATAATGGTGTCTTTTACTTTAAGCGAGAGCGTCTTAGCTATCTGCCCTGGCTCTACGTTGTGTGCTTTGGCTGCCAGCTCGACAGTCGCTGTACTTTGATTTAATTCGATAATTTCAATATCGGGAGCATGATCGGCCAGAAATTGCCGTACAGATTGCAGACTCATTCTTCTCTCCTGAGACCTTACCAATAGCCACGGTAGACCCAAAAATGGCAAAACGTAATTTGGCATACGGAGAGCGCCGCTGTAAATATAATAATGTGACAGGCCAGCAGCAGTAAGCCGTGACGATAACTGAAGGCAAGTTTACTTTAGCGTGCAGTCGCCGCACTGCTGTACGTCAGGTAAGCGGTAACGTTGGCAGCAGGTTCTGCGTACCAGAAGACCGTCGCGCATTACGACGGTCCGCCACAGCGGGTTATCCTGACCGTCGGATAGCTGCTTTTCAAAAAAACAGCGCTGGCGTAGCGTTGCCAGCAGGGCTTCGCCAAGCAGCGGTTTCATCTCAGTCAGATACCAGTTGATTAAATAACCGGTATTGCTCCAGATAAGTTTCGCGTTGATGTCGCCAGTCGCCTCCAGCGCCTGAATGACCGGCTGTAGTGCGGAGACTACCAGCGTTTCCATTCGTTCTTCCGGGGAACGCTCCGTTGCCAGGTTATCCTGATGCACATCAAGCCAGAAACACGCGGCGCGCCCGGTTTCATGAAATTCAACGTGAATATGTTCTGCCGAGACATCGATAGCGCGCGCTTGCGTCAGTAATGCCAGCATCAGCGGCGGCGCCATCAGCCCGATATACCATTGCGCCCACAGGGAGAGTAACGGCTTATTTTCACGTGCCAGGCCTGGCGTGTGCCGATAGATGTGATCGGAATAGGCGGCCAGCAATGAACGAAACGTCGCGGGGCGCGTCCACTGGGCAAGAGTCATTGCCGTTGGCGGCGGTGTTTCATCCAGCCGGATGAAGTCCAACAGGTGCTCACGGGTAGAGGCGATCGTCTCGCGTACTGCGTCCGCCAGCGAGGCGTCTTCCGGCTGGGGAGCAGCTCGCCAGATAATATCGTCAGCAATCGGTGCGGAACGGTAGGCCATAGCGCAGTTTAATGATGTTAATCTAAATGATAATGATTGCTAATCCTATCGATAGCGATAAACGATGGCAAGCGGTTTATGGTTAACGCTGTTGGCGTAGCACGATTACGCCTGCAGGATTCATAGGGCGCGCATGTCGTCGCTGACCAGAATGTGGTTACGTCCAAGATGCTTGGCTTCGTAGAGCGCTTTATCCGCTTTTTCGATAGCGTCTCCGATATTGCGATCCGTCAGGGGCGCAATGCCGATACTGACAGTGACATTGGTGGCGACGCTTTCGTTAAACATATGCGGGATTTTAAGATCGTATACTTCCTGTCGGATACGTTCTGCGGTAGCGCGGGCTTGCTGTGGTTCGGCGGTGGTCAGCAACACCAGAAATTCTTCCCCGCCAAAACGGCAGACAACATCGCGCGATCGCACGGCGTCCCGAATTGCCGCTGAGACGCGGATTAACGCCTGATCGCCCATCATATGACCGTAGTGATCGTTATACGCTTTGAAATGATCGATATCCAATAGCAGAACGTAGTGTTCATGGCTGCCCGGCGCCTGTAACGTATCCAGCCGATTTTGCAGGCCACGGCGGTTATATAAGCCGGTTAATGGATCAAGCATACTCAGGCCATTGAGGGTTTCCCGCTCGGCCAGCAGCTTAAACATGAGCTGTTGGGCAAAATTATCGTAGCGTTTCTGGATAACATGTTGAATAGCGATTCCCACCATTGGCAGGGCCAGCAAATAGAGAATTCGCAAACCTTGTTCATTACCGTTCAGCCACAGGCAGACCGAGACTGGCGGTAGCGAATAGAGCGTAAACGCGACGATATTCGCGGCAAAGGCTATCGAGCCGATAAACAGAACGCTAAGCAGGGAGATCAGTAAAAAAGAGAAATCATAATGGCCTAACGCCGGATACTTTAGCGCAATATGCGCCGCCCATATTCCCCCAAAGAGTAGGGAGATAAAGGGGAGGTTAATTCTTTTTTGTCCATATTTCCCATGCCATATCAACAGTAATACGCTCAGGACCACTATCCCGATCATTGGCATGCAAAATACATTGATCTGATAAAGGGGGAAAACGAGAGTAAATAGCGCCGACACAGCGTTGAGAAACAAGAAAAGACGTAAAGAAAACTGATACTTCTTAATACGAAGCGACCGCCAGGATGGTGTTGTCATGGGTAATTGTCGTTATTTATCGGTGATATACACGGAATCGGGCGCCAACATGAAAATAACGTATGAGAAAAGGTCGCCTAAAGCGAGGTGTTGTTGTTTTTACGTTAACAGTCGGACAATTTATCACCTTACTGAATACGTGTCATCAACCGTTAAGTAAAACTCATCTCTTTTAGCTTTCTCCCTGGCTGACAAATGAGAAAATATATCATATGATATTGGTTATCATTATCAATTCCAGAGGTGAAACCATGTTGCAGCGGACGTTAGGCAGCGGATGGGGCGTATTATTGCCTGGAGTGATTATCGTTGGACTGGCGTTTATCGGCCTGTCAGCTGATGCGCTGAAGCTGTTGATTGTATCAGGATTGCTACTGTCTGCGCTGATGTTGTATCACAAACAATTACGGCATTTTGTACTGCTGCCATCGTGTATGGCGCTTATTGGCGGCATGATGTTGGCAATGATGAACTGGAATCAGGGATGAAAATGAAGAGACAAAGGAAGGATAAGATAATTGGTGCGAGGGGGGGGACTTGAACCCCCACGTCCGTAAGGACACTAACACCTGAAGCTAGCGCGTCTACCAATTCCGCCACCTTCGCATACCATCGATTCTTGAAAAGAATCACTACCACGGAGGCGCATTCTAGTGGTTTTCAGCTATTCGTCAATAGTTAATTGCATGGGATAGATTGATTGCTGCAAAAATGGGCGCGAGACGTAGGTTGGATAAGACGCTTTGCGTCGCCATCCGGCACATGCAACCAGATGGCGCTGCGCTTATCAGGCCAACTATTTCTTCGCCTGACGGGTCATCACGGTACGATAAACCTTAAAGCGCCCGGTTTGCGCGATGACTTCATGGAAGCCAAAAGTCTCATCCAGAATCTTAGGATAGGGCAGAAAGGCGTTCGCCACGATGCGTAACTCCCCGCCGCTGTTCAGATGGCGCACTGCGCCGCTAATGAGCGTTTGCGCCGCATCGAGGCTGGTTTGCATTCCGTCGTGGAACGGCGGGTTGGAGATGATCATGTCAAAACGTCCTTTGACTTCCGAAAAGACGTTGCTGGCGAATACCTCGCCTTCAAGACCATTAGCGGCAAGCGTAGCGCGGCTGGCTTCCACCGCCGGAGCGCTGACGTCACACAGCGTCAGGCGCACTTTCGGCGAATGGCTGGCCAGCGCGGCGGAAAGCACGCCAGCGCCGCAGCCGACATCCAGCACTTTACCTTTGGTGTGCGGCGTCAGCGTAGACAGCAGCAGTTGGCTACCAACATCCAGTCCGTCGCGGCTGAATACGCCCGGCAACGTTTTGATGGTCAGCCCGTCGATGCTGTACTCGGCCCACCAGGATTCGAGACTGAAACGCGGCTGCTTTTCCAGACGACCATGGTAAAGGCCGCAACGTCGCGCGCTATCTACTTTGTTCAGCGGCGCATAGTCCGCCAGCATCGGTTCGGCGCTACGCACGCCGCTGCGGTTTTCCCCCACGACGAAAACATCGACGCCCACCGGCATCAGCGACAAAATATTCATCAACTGGAACTGCGCTTCGGGTTTATTTTTCGGCCAGTAGTAGATCAGCGTATCGCAGTCAGCGACATCGCTGGCTTGCGCGACCAGGCTAAAACGGACGTTATCGCCCATCTGGCGGCTTAATACCTGCCAGTGGTGAAACTGTTGCGTATGCGCGCGGCTGGCGGCGCATTCAAAGCGCGCGGGCAGGTCATCCTGCAAATCTCCGGCAAAAAGAATACGGCTTTGTTCGAAATCATCACTGTGGCGCAGCAAGACTTCACTTGCCGGGGTAAAAGCAGACATGGAATGCTCCTTAATTCAGACTGGCGGCGATTATAGTAGTTTGATGGCGGAGATTCGACAGATTTGCTATATTTGCGCCCCTGATTACAGGAGCGTTTCGCTATGACATCCCGACGAGACTGGCAGTTACAGCAACTGGGTATTACGCAGTGGGCGCTGCGACGTCCTGGCGCGCTACAGGGCGAGATTGCGATTTCCCTTCCCGCGCACGTTCGTCTGATCGTGGTTGCAGAGGAATTACCCGCGCTGAACGAGCCGCTAATGCGCGATATTTTACGCGCGTTGACCGTGAGTCCCGATCAGGTTTTACCGCTGACGCCTGAGCGCGTCGCCATGCTGCCGCAGGGCAGCCGTTGTAATAGCTGGCGGTTAGGAACTGACGCGCCGCTCCAACTCGAAGGCGCTCAGGTCACGACGCCGGCGTTTAATGAACTCCGGGCAAACCCGGCGGCACGCGCCGCACTATGGCAACAAATCTGCGAACATGAACACGATTTCTATCCTCAGCACGACCGATCTCCCCGCAGCCTGGCAGATTGAGCAACGCGCTCATGCGTTTCCGTGGAGCGAAAAAACGTTTTTCGGCAACCAGGGCGAACGGTATCTCAACCTTAAGCTGACCGCTGATGACAGAATGGCCGCGTTTGCCATTACACAGGTGGTGCTGGACGAAGCGACGCTGTTCAATATTGCCGTCGATCCGGATTTTCAGCGTCGGGGGCTGGGGCGTATGCTGCTTGAGTATCTGATTGATGAACTGGAAAAACGTGGTGTTGTAACGCTATGGCTGGAGGTACGCGCCTCTAACGCTGCCGCCATCGCGCTGTATGAAAGTCTGGGGTTTAACGAGGCGACGATTCGCCGCAATTACTATCCCACGGCACAAGGGCATGAGGACGCCATCATCATGGCGTTACCGATAAGCATGTAATAAAAGAGGCAAGGTGTAATGATGAAGTGGGACTGGATTTTCTTTGATGCCGATGAAACGCTGTTTACGTTTGATTCTTTCACCGGCTTACAGCGGATGTTCCTTGACTATAGCGTCACCTTTACCGCTGAGGATTTCCAGGATTACCAGGCCGTGAATAAGCCGCTATGGGTAGATTATCAGAACGGCGCGATTACCTCATTACAATTGCAGCACGCGCGCTTTCAAAGTTGGGCTGAACGGCTAAACGTTGCGCCGGGGCTGCTGAATGACGCTTTTATTAGTGCGATGGCGGAGATCTGTTCTCCTTTGCCGGGCGCCGTTTCGCTACTTAATGCGATTCGCGGGCAGGCTAAAATCGGTATTATTACTAACGGTTTTACCGCGCTACAACAAACTCGTCTGGAGCGCACCGGGCTGCGTGAGTATTTCGATCTGCTGGTGATTTCCGAGCAGGTTGGCGTCGCGAAGCCCGATCCGAAAATCTTTAACTACGCCCTGGAGCAGGCGGGGAATCCTGACCGCTCGCGCGTATTAATGGTTGGCGATACCGCGGAATCCGATATTCTTGGCGGCATTAACGCCGGGCTGTCGACCTGCTGGCTTAACGCGCATCATCGCGAGCAGCCCGCGGGTATCCATCCAACCTGGACTGTGGCGTCATTAAGCGAACTGGAGCAGCTCCTGTGTAAACACTGATTGCCTCCCCCAGGTTGATGGGTAAAATAGCCGCATTTTTCGTATTCAACATGCGTGGTCAAACGCCGCGCTTACTCAAGAAGATTTGACTATGACGTTGTCTCCTTATTTGCAAGAGGTGGCCAAACGCCGCACTTTTGCCATCATTTCTCACCCGGACGCCGGTAAAACCACCATTACCGAAAAAGTGTTGCTGTTCGGACAGGCGATTCAGACCGCCGGTACGGTAAAAGGCCGTGGCTCCAGCCAACATGCAAAATCTGACTGGATGGAGATGGAAAAACAGCGTGGTATCTCTATCACCACCTCGGTGATGCAGTTCCCGTATCATGACTGTCTGGTGAACCTGCTGGACACCCCGGGGCACGAAGACTTCTCCGAAGATACCTACCGTACCCTGACGGCGGTGGACTGTTGCCTGATGGTGATCGACGCCGCAAAAGGCGTTGAAGACAGGACCCGTAAGCTGATGGAAGTTACCCGTCTGCGCGATACGCCGATCCTGACCTTTATGAACAAACTCGACCGTGACATCCGCGACCCGATGGAGCTGCTGGATGAAGTCGAGAACGAGCTGAAAATCGGCTGCGCGCCGATCACCTGGCCGATTGGCTGCGGCAAGCTGTTTAAGGGCGTTTATCACCTTTATAAAGATGAAACTTATCTGTATCAGACCGGTAAGGGCCACACCATTCAGGAAGTGCGCATCGTTAAAGGGCTGAATAACCCGGATCTGGATGCCGCCGTCGGTGAAGACCTGGCGCAACAGCTGCGCGACGAGCTGGAACTGGTGCAGGGCGCGTCTAACGAGTTTGATGAAGAGCTGTTCCTGGCAGGGGAAATTACCCCGGTATTTTTCGGTACCGCGCTGGGTAACTTTGGCGTTGACCATATGCTGGATGGTTTAGTGGCGTGGGCGCCCGCGCCGATGCCGCGTCAAACCGATACCCGCACAGTGGAAGCCTCGGAAGAGAAGTTCACCGGTTTTGTCTTTAAAATTCAGGCCAATATGGACCCGAAACACCGCGACCGCGTGGCCTTTATGCGCGTGGTTTCCGGTAAGTATGAGAAGGGCATGAAGCTACGCCAGGTCCGTACCGGCAAAGATGTGGTGATTTCCGACGCGTTAACTTTTATGGCGGGCGACCGTTCGCACGTTGAAGAAGCGTACCCGGGCGATATTTTGGGTCTGCATAACCACGGCACCATTCAGATCGGCGATACCTTCACCCAGGGCGAGATGATGAAGTTTACCGGTATCCCGAACTTTGCGCCGGAACTGTTCCGTCGTATTCGCCTGAAAGATCCGCTCAAGCAGAAGCAGCTACTGAAAGGGCTGGTGCAGCTTTCTGAAGAGGGGGCGGTGCAGGTATTCCGTCCCATCTCCAACAACGATCTGATTGTCGGCGCCGTGGGCGTTTTGCAGTTTGACGTTGTTGTCGCGCGTCTGAAAAGCGAATACAACGTTGAGGCGATTTATGAATCCGTCAACGTGGCGACGGCGCGCTGGGTGGAAAGCGCCGATGCGAAGAAATTCGAAGAGTTTAAGCGTAAGAATGAAACGCAACTGGCGCTGGATGGCGGCGACAACCTCACCTATATCGCCCCAACAATGGTTAACCTGAACCTGACCCAGGAACGTTACCCTGACGTTCAGTTCCGTAAAACGCGCGAACACTGATCCCTTTCCGGGCGCGGCATCCGCCGCGCCTTCGTACTTTCCCTGCCTTTTTAACCGCTTACGGAATGTTCTTAAATCCCGCGTTTTTTCTCCGATCTGCCTGTTTTTTATACGCACCGACAAGCGATTTTAAAATTGTGATCTATATTTAACAAAGTGATGACATAAATGTCGGCTTTAATGCCTGTTCAATGCGTGAATATGAGAGCTTAAAGCTGAGATTTGTTTCAGTCACGATATTAATAACTGAAACGGAAGGGTGGCAGGCGACGCGTCGTTACAAATTCACGAATGTGATGCCAGTCATTGACTTCAGAAACCGGTGAGTTTCACCGCATTCAGCAATGCAACCTCGTGTTGCCTGAGCTCAAATTACGAGCAAACTATACAGGACAAAATCGATGACTATGACAAGACTGAAGATTTCTAAAACTCTGCTGGCCGTAATGTTGACCTCTGCTGTTGCGACAGGTTCTGCCTTTGCAGAAAACGCAACAACGGACAAGGCGCAAAGCGGAACCGAAACCGCAGGGCAAAAAGTCGATAGCTCTATGAATAAAGTCGGTAACTTCATGGATGACAGCGCTATCACTGCGAAAGTAAAAGCTGCGCTGGTAGATCATGACAATATTAAAAGCACCGATATTTCTGTCGAAACCAATCAGAAAGTTGTCACCCTGAGCGGCTTTGTAGAAAGCCAGGCGCAGGCTGAAGCCGCCGTGAAAGTGGCGAAAGGCGTAGAAGGCGTGACCTCCGTTAGCGACAAACTTCACGTTCGCGACAATAAAGAAGGTTCCGTGAAAGGTTATGCCGGCGATACGGCCACGACCAGTGAAGTCAAAGCCAAGTTGCTGGCGGACGATCTCGTCCCTTCCCGTAAAGTGAAAGTGGAAACGACCGATGGCGTCGTACAGCTCTCCGGTACCGTTGAAACTCAGGAACAAAGCGACCGCGCTGAAAGCATCGCGAAAGCCGTTGATGGCGTAAAAAGTGTTAAAAACGATCTGAAAGTTCAGTAATTCGTCGTAATTCGTCCTCCCGACGTTTGTCGGGAGGCGTAATGTGCACCACACTAAAAATATCGCGAATGAGTAGCCTGAGCGCTCATATTTAGCGGTCGACATTAACTATGGTAAAGGAGAGGCTTATGTTTCGTTGGGGCATTATATTTCT